>Ga0114996_10005236_pt1 | contig 15298 bp, 11 predicted proteins | sample ArcticOcean_MG_C_4_FD_87039 | JGI IMG/M metagenome (GOLD analysis project Ga0114996, IMG submission 87039) | Marine microbial communities from western Arctic Ocean - ArcticOcean_MG_CB4_134 | ecosystem: Environmental > Aquatic > Marine > Oceanic | place: Arctic Ocean: Canada Basin | collected...
CCGGCGGATCTGTTTGCAGAGTGACCGCTGCTCCCAGATCGCATCACCATCCGAGGTGAGCGCGATCTTGTACGCTCCGGAGTGAGCCCTCAGAGTAAAACACCCGGATCAACTTCGAGCGGTTGCATCGCCCGGCCCTGACTGACGCTGCGTGATGTCGCTACGTTCGTCGACTCTGTCCCCCCGCTACGCGGGGAAGCGTAGCTCTCCACGGGGTGGGGGGCGGTTAGGAAACTCTAGTACTTACCCGTCCACTGAAACGGGACAGCTCCAAAGCAAGCCCGATGCAAGGGCGCGTGGCCAGGCGGCCTCACTATACTACCTCGCACCGGACGGGTGTTTTACTCTGAGGGCTCACTCCGGAGCGTACAAGATCGCGCTCACCTCGGATGGTGATGCGATCTGGGAGCAGCGGTCACTCTGCAAACAGATCCGCCGGCACGTCATTGATTGTGTCCACGTCTGTGAGCGGGTCCATCACCTCTACGCTGAGACCCGCTGCCCTCGCTCGTTGGGTCGTAAGACCGAAGACAGCATCGGTGCTCCACGGCACATCGTCGAAGAGTTCCGGCCGAGGCTCTGACAGGCCGATGAGGTAGTAGCCGCCGTCCTCCGACGGGCCGAGCACGACATCTTGTTCGGCGAGCGCGTCGAAGGCATCGCCCAGCGTGGTGGGAGTGATGTCGGGGATGTCTGTGCCGACGATGCAAACTGAGTCGCTCTCTGGCAGTGTAGCGGCGAATGCCTCCGCCATTCGCTTGCCGAGATCGCCATCACTTTGGGAGCAGAACTCGAGCCCAGCACTGCCCAGCCAATCGCGAACCTCGGATTCTGCGTCGTCAGGCGTGTAGTAGATGACCACCCGGCACTGGGTCTTTCTCGCCACGTCAGCGGTTCGGGATCCTAGTTCGCGGTAGATCTGAAGCGCCCGGGCCTCTCCGACGTCCTTGGCCAGCCGCGTCTTCACGAAGCCTAGGCGTGGCGCTTTGGCGAAAAGGATGATCGTCTGGCCGACCCGTGTCTGTTCGCTTCGCACACGTCGCCCGGGGTACCAGCGAGCGAGCCGTTGCGGGTCTGCCCCGAGGCGGAACAACGTGATGAGGACGACGTTAGCCATCCACTGCGCCCAGCGGCCTCGTTCTTCGTACCGGCGCGGGCTCGTGAGGACCGGGGCGTCGAGGCGGTGCGTGTTGCCGGTTCTCTTGAGACGATCGAATAGGCCAATGTCCTCCATGATCGGCCACGGTTGATAGCCACCGACGGCATCGTAGAGGGCGCGCGAGACGAGCAGGCCCTGGTCTCCGTACACCAACCCGCATATGCGCTCACGAAGTCGTTGTCCGAACTCGATCCAGCGCCAGAACGGTCCTTCACCGTCCAACGCGAATTCGAAGTGGGCGAAGTCATCGGTCTGGGCGCCGCGAAGGAAGTCGGCAAGAGCGTGGCGCGCAGACGAGGGAAGACGACAATCGGCGTGCACTACGAGCAACCATGGAGCCAGGGCGGCGCTCACCCCCGCCCCTAGTTGTCCACCACGCCCCGGGGCTGAGTGCGTGACTCGCGCACCTGCCGCGACCGCGATCTCGACGGTGTGGTCGGCAGAGCCGCCGTCCGCTATGACGATTTCGTACGGGAACTCGAGCTTAGCCACATCGTCGAGCAGGAGTCCGAGTCGCTCGGACTCGTCCAACGTGGGAATGACGATCGAGAGCAGGGGGAGGTGTTCACTCACCGTCCGATGTCGTTCAATATCCAGTCGTAGTCGAAGAATTGGACGTCGGTGCCGGGGTCGAGCAGATCCTGAGCGGTCGCACCCTGGACGAAGGGGACGAGGAAGGTCTTGAGCCCCTCGACGCCTCCGAAGTCACCACCGTACCAATCCAGGACCTTATTCAGGCGAACCGTGGCGTGCGATTCTCGCTCGACTTGAAAGTGCACCGGATCACCGACCAGGTTGGCCACGGCTCTGTCGAGCTGGGCGTCGATCTCGTCACCGGTGTATGCCTCCGGCCAGATCGGCGGGCAGCTGCGAGCGGCGCAGTTCACGGCGAAGTGAATGCGTGGGTCGCCCATGGGTCGGATAATCTCGTGCTCGATCTCGTCCTGCGATCGCTCGGCACCCGCGATCGCGCACTGCTTCCCTGTGAAGACTTCGGGAATCTGCCAAACGGAGTTCAATGGCCGGTCCGTGACCGCGTTGCGAATACGCGAAAGCAACCGGCCGTCCTTCTCGATGGGGTAGTTGTCCACCACGAGCCGGAGCATGCACGCGTTGTACGCATTGATCCAGAAAGCCAGGCGCTCGTGGTCGGAGCTCGCGTCGAGCGTTGACGGCATCACTTCCGCCATCGACGTGAGGTACGCATCGAGCGCGGAGCGACCGTCTTTCAGTTTCTGATAGTCGACCAGCGGCTGCCTGACGACCTCAGCGAGGACCGCGGTGAATGCCGAATGATCCGGTAACTCCTGTGCAGCCAGATTGGAGTCCTGCGAGGGAGGCGCCAGGGGTGAGAGGAAAAGCGCCAACATCGCGGTCGCGGCGCCCGGCATCTTGAGACCCATGCGCTTTGCGATCACCGGCAGGAAACTGAGTAGCACGAGAAGAGCTCCGGAAACGAGGACCCTTAGAAGCGCGTCGCGCGAGGCTTCCTGAGAGCCTGCGAGAAGAGCGTCCGCCAACATTGTGTAGACGAGCGTGCCTGGGAAGATCCCGATCACGGTAGCCAGAGCATACGTGGGCCATCGGATCGCGGTCAGGCCCGAGCCGAAATTCAGGGCATTGAACGGCACAGCCGGGATCAGCCTGAGCGTGAGCAGGCCACGGAAGCCGTGATTCTCGCTCGCACGATCCAGTGCCTCCAAGCGTGCGCCTCCGAGGCGCTCTACGCCGTCGCGTCCCAAGAAACGTCCAATGCCGAACGCGAGGTTGGCACCGATGTTGGCTCCGAGCGTCGTGTAGATGGTGCCCCAGAACACCCCGAAGATGGCCCCGCCGGCAAGCGTCAGGATTGAGCCAGGGATCGCGAGGGCGGTGGCGGCGGCGTACACCGCGACGTAGACGAGTGCAGCCGCGGAGGAAGTTCGAAGCCAGTTGATGGCTATTTCGCCACCATCGCGGCTCAGGTAGTGCCCGAGCGGGGTGAATGCCGCCGCAAGCGCGCCGCCCACCACGATCAGGATCAGAGCTGCCAGCTTCAGCCATACGGCGCGGCCGCCGTTTCCTACTTCAGCCATGAGATCACCTTTGTGAGCACCCGACCACCGGCGCCGTCCAACTTCGTGCGACGGAATGCGTTGGATGCTCGCAGTACGCCCTCCACCATCGTGGGATACGGGAAGATCGTGCCCGCGATGTCGTTCAGCGTCAGCCCGTTCTTCTTTGCGAGAACCAAGGGCATCAACAGCTCTCCAGCGTGACTGCCCAGGATCGATGCTGCCAGGATTCGACCCTTCTTGTCTGCCGTGATCTTCACGAGACCGTGGGGCTCGCTGTCCACGATAGCGCGGTCCAGGTCATCGAATGGGTAGCTGAATGTGCTTCCACCGCGAGCCTGCGCATCTTCATGAGTGAGACCGACGTGCGCTAACTCTGGGTCGGTGTGTGTGACCGTGGGCACCGTATCGTAGTTCACTCTCGTGGATCCTGGGATCAGAGCGTTACGAAGGACCGTCTTCGCCATGTAGTCGGCCACGTGGGTGAATTGCATACCGCCTGTCACGTCTCCTGCCGCCCAGATGCCACGGTTCGAAGTGCGCAGTCGATCGTCCACGAGCACACCTCCGTTGCGTAGCTCCACCCCGGCCCGCTCGAGCTCGAGCCCGTCGATGTTGGGTTTCCTCCCTGTGGCGACGAAGAGCTCGCCCACGGCGACCCGCTCACCCGCATCGGTGATCACTACCTTGGAGCCGTCCTCCAGCTCGACGCGCTCGGCGCGGACCCCCAACCGAAACTCGATGCCCTCTGCCTCCATGATCGACTGGAGGTGGCCAGCGAGCTCTGCATCGTCTCTGGGTAGGATCCGGGGCGCCATTTCGATGACTGTGACCGACGAGCCCAAGCGAGCGAATACTTGAGCCATCTCAAGACCGATAGGTCCTGCGCCGAGCACCGCGATCCGACTCGCGAGTTCATTGGTCTCGAAGAGCGTGTGGTGGTTGAGGTACCCGGCCTCAGCGAGACCAGGAATGGGCGGCGCGACGGGTAACGCGCCGGTCGCCAGCACGATCCTCTTCGACCGGAGGTGTCCCACTCCTTCGACCTCGACGGTGTCTCGTGAGACAAAGTGGCCCGTGCCGAATTCGACCGTGACGCCCATGTCGCGAAAGCGCTGTGGATCGTCATGGTGTGCAACGACGCCCCGTGCTTTGCGCATGCGTGCCATCACCAAAGAAAAGGCGTGCGCTGGCGATGTGGACTCGAGTCCGAGCTCGTGCGCATTCCTCATAGCGTGCGCCAGCCGCGCCGACGCGATTAGCGCCTTCGAGGGCACGCACCCGGTCCAGAGACAGTCGCCGCCCAGATCAGCCTTCTCCACCAGTGCCGAGCTTACGCCTAGATAGGCCGCACCTGCCGTGGACACCAGTCCCGCTGTGCCACCACCGATTGCAAGCAGATCGTATTCCTTGGCCCGCATCTCGTGATCCCTTTATAGAGCGAGTCGGCAAGGGCCTCGCCGACTACCGCATATGCCGATGGAACGCACTGTCCGGGGTGGTCGGTTCCCGGATACGATTCGCATGTTCATATAGACAACATTGCTGCGTCCCACCAGGGCATCCGTATGTCCCATTCAAGGCGATACATTCACCTCAATCAACAACGGCACTCGAAAGGACTTTCGCTTTATCTTCGGGTTCTGTACTTTGGGGGCCGAACACCCAAAGATTCGTGGCATTATGAGGACGGAGGCGAGATGGCAACGACGCAGATGACGGACAAGAACGAGCCGAAGAAGTCAGCCCAAAAGCAGAAGGCGTTGGATACGGCGCTCACGCAGATCGAGCGCTCCTTCGGGAAAGGCTCGATCATGCGCATGGGTGAAGGTGGCTTCGCCAGCGAGACCGAGGCCATTCCCACGGGCGCCCTGAACTTGGATGCTGCGATCGGTATCGGGGGAATCCCGAGAGGCCGGATCTCTGAGATCTACGGTCCGGAGTCTTCGGGAAAGACGACGCTCTGCCTGCACATCATCGCCAACGCCCAGCGCTTGGGCGGAATCGCCGCGTTCATCGACGCTGAGCATGCGCTCGACGTCGGGTACTCGAGAAAGCTCGGCGTCGATGTCGACAACCTGCTCGTATCGCAGCCGGACACGGGTGAGCAGGCGCTCGAGATCGCCGAGGTACTCATCCGGAGCAACGCCGTCGACGTCGTGGTCATCGACTCCGTTGCCGCGCTCGTGCCGCGGGCCGAGATCGAGGGTGAGATGGGCGACACACACGTCGGTCTTCAGGCGCGCCTCATGAGCCAAGCGCTGCGCAAGCTGACGGGTGCGGTGGCCCGTTCCAACACGTCAGTAATCTTCACGAACCAGATCCGCGAGAAGATCGGAGTGATGTTCGGCTCACCAGAGACCACGTCGGGCGGCCGTGCACTGAAGTTTTACGCCTCAGTCCGGTTGGACATCCGGCGTATTGGTGCGATCAAGGACGGACAGGACGTGGTCGGCAACCGAACACGAGTGAAGGTGGTCAAAAACAAGTGCGCTCCGCCGTTCCGCCAGGCTGAATTCGACATCCAGTACAACCATGGCATCAGCCACCACGGCTTACTCGTCGATCTCGGCGTCGAGCACGACATCGTCGACAAATCGGGTTCCTGGTTCTCCTATGGCGACCTACGCCTGGGGCAGGGCAAGGAGAACTCGAAGCTCTTTCTGCAGGAGAACACCGACATCGCCGACGAAATCGAAATCCGTTTGCGAGCCGCACTGGGCATGGGGCCCGAAGAAGAAGAGGATGCCGGGTCGGAATCGTCCGAAGCACCACAATCTGTGGGAACTGAGGACGGACCTAACGCAGCGGCACCGTCCGTGGCCCCCCAAGAAGCCGCAGCCGCAGGCGACTGACGGCGCCACTCGACCGAGCTCCGAATCAAGGCCCCGGACCGAGTCATTCGGTCCGGGGCCTTGCTCGTAGGCCTCACCGCCGATCGGCCCGCGCGGAGAGTCGGCCACCCGGCGAGCGCGAGGGCGCTACCGTCAGAGCCCGCAGGCGTGGCCCGAGAACCGGGCCGGGGCTGACGGACGTGGGGAATGGAGCGGGGTAAGCAGCCCTGGCTGCGGCAGGCTGGAAACCAGGGGTAACCTCGGGCACTCGATGTCGCAGCCGACCTCGATTCAGCCGGAGGGCGGCGACGGTCGTACCTTCGCGCTCCCTTTAAGGCCAAAAGCGAAGTACTCTATACCACACTCCCGCAACAAAACACCGATGAAAACCGCCCAAGTCAGACAGCGTTTCTTGGACTTCTTCGAAGAGAGGGGTCACGAGGTACGCCCCAGCTCTCCGCTGGTCCCGGGAGATGACCCCACGCTGCTCTTCACGAACGCGGGCATGGTGCAGTTCAAGCGGGTGTTTCTCGGGCAGGAGAAGGTACCCTACAACCGTGCAGTAACCTCTCAGAAGTGCGTGCGAGCCGGTGGTAAGCACAATGATCTCGAGGAAGTGGGTGTAACCACCCGCCACCACACGTTCTTCGAGATGCTCGGCAACTTCTCGTTCGGTGATTATTTCAAGAGAGACGCGATCGCCTTCGCTTGGGAGTTGATGACCGACGTGTACGGACTCGATCCCGATCGCTTGTATGCGACCGTCCACCACTCGGACTACGAGGCGGCCGAACTTTGGGCCAGTGTGGCGGGTCTTCCTGCGGATCGCCTCTACCGATTGGGTGACAAGGACAATTTCTGGCAGATGGCCGACACGGGGCCGTGCGGTCCTTGCTCGGAACTGCACTACGACCTCCGTGAGAACCGCACGCCTGTCACGAGCACCGAGGAGTTCGTCGAGCTCAACGACTCCGGCATTATCGTCGAACTCTGGAACCTCGTGTTCATGCAGTTCGATCGCGATGCGTCCGGCGAGCTGACCCCGCTTCCGGCTGCATCGGTCGACACGGGTGCGGGGCTCGAACGCATTGCTGCCGTCCTTCAGGGCGTGGACTCGAACTACCACACCGATGCGTTTGCGCCGCTACTCGCTCGCGTCATGGAGTTGATCGGCCGTGACTACGACCCTAATTCGGACGAGGGCATCAGCTACCGGGTGCTCGCCGACCATGCGCGCGCGGTGGCGTTCTTGCTCGCTGACGGCGTGCTGCCGTCCAACGAGGGGCGTGGTTACGTACTGCGTCGCATCCTCCGGAGGGCTGTCCGGCACGCCTGGCTGCTCGGTCGCCGTGAAGCGACGCTCGTGGGTGTTGTGGAAGCCGTCGTGGACAGCATGGGGGACGTATACCCCGACCTCGTCGAGCGCCGTGAACACCTGGTGCGGACTACGCTCGCGGAGGAAGAGCGTTTCTTGTCGACGATCGATAGCGGCATGACGCGCTTCGACGAACTCGTGAGGGACGAGGAAGCGACGATTCCGGGCGAGGAAGCGTTCAAACTCTACGATACGTTCGGCTTCCCGCTCGATCTCACCCAGCTCATGGCGGAGGCCCGTGGTGTTGCGGTCGACGTCGAGGGCTTCCAGCGGGCGCTCGAGCGCCAACGGGAGAGAGGCCGAGCCGCTCGTGATGGTGCCGGCATCGGCGTGGACTCAGCCCTCACGTTTGAAGATTGGACGACGCTGTCCGATGGCGAGCAGACGTTCGTCGGGTACGAGTCGCTGACTGCCGACACCGATGTGCTGGTGTATCACGTCAGTGAGGACTCTCTCGGCATCGTGCTGGAGCGGAATCCGTTCTACGTGGAGAGTGGCGGGCAGGTCTCCGACCAGGGCACGGTGCGAGGGGACGGGTGGACGCTGACGGTGGCTACCGTGGCGAAGATCGAGTCACGGACTGCGCTATTCGGCAAGCTCGAGGGCGTGTTTCCGAATGACGCGGAATCCCTCTCGGTCTCGGCGGAGGTCCCCGCTCGCGTGCGGCGTGATACTGTCCGCAACCACACCGCGACGCATCTGCTGCATGCTGCCCTTCGAGAGGTTCTGGGTGAGCACGTCGTGCAGCGCGGGTCTCTCGTCACGCCTGACCGACTGAGGTTCGACTTCGCTCATACGGCTCCGATGACGAGCGACGAGCGAGAACGCGTCGAGGTGATCGTTAACGAGGGCGTGTGGGCCAATCACGCCGTCAAAATCGACCACCGCACCTACGAAGAGGCCGTGGAGGCTGGCGCGATGGCCCTCTTTGGTGAGAAATATCCGGAGCAGGTTCGAGTGGTGGGTATCGAGGGAGTAAGCATGGAACTCTGCGGGGGAACGCACGCGGATCACACCGGGGAGATCGGGCTCTTCCGCCTGGTGGGTGAGGCGGGTGTCGCGGCCGGCGTACGTCGGGTCGAGGCGCTGACGGGCCCCGAAGCGTTCGCGTACCTCAAGGCACAAGAGGCGATGCTCTCCGAGGCGGCGGCTCTGTTGAAGACGCAGCCCACGACTCTTACTCAACGGGCCGAACAGCTGCTTGCTGAGCGTTCTGAACTAGAGGGTCTGCTCGACGACCTGCGCGCCCAGGGCGGGAGCGGTGAGCAGGAGGTGGCTGCCGAAGCCATCGAATTGGCTCAGGGTTCGTCTAGCTACCGAGGGATTCGGCTGAAGGCCCGCAGCGCTGATGACGCGAGGAAATGGGGAGACCGGTTCCTGGCCGCGGGATCCTCCGGTGTGGCGGTGCTGGTCGCGGAGATGCCGGGCGACAAACAGGCGCTCTTCGCCTTCGTCACCGACGACTTGATCTCAATGGGCGTGAGGGCCGACGCGGTCGTGCGCGAGGTCGCGACGCACGTTGGAGGCCGCGGTGGTGGGCGGCCGCATATGGCGCAGGCGGGAGTCGAGGATTCGTCGGGAATCGACGCGGCGCTTCGGTCGGGTGCGTCGGTCGTGCGTGAATTGCTCGTGCCACGATCGGCGTGAGCGACGTCCGCACGTGGATGGAGGCGCGGCAGCCTCTCGCACCCATGGACTTGCAACCGTGGCTACAGGGAGATCTCGGATCGGGACCGATGAGCCAGCAGATCGCGTTGCTTGCTCGAACGGCGCTCGATGAGGCTCGCGCCAAACCAGGCCGGGTGCGTGAAAGTGCGTTTCATTTGCTCGCTGCGGATGCCCTCGTGACATACGCCTGCGAGGCGGCTCTTGATGAGGCCGATCCTTCCACGGCGTTGCGCACGATCCTGCTCGAGACGGCGAGAGCACGGTGACCCAACTCGGTGCTGGCGGCTTCTCTGATATTCACAGCCATCTCGTGCCGGGCGTCGACGACGGAGCGCGTACCCTGGACGATACGCTCGCATCTGTTGAGCGGATGTCGAAGTTGGGTATTCGAAACATCCTTACGACACCGCACTTGAACGGAAGCCTCACCCGCGACGGAGAGCAGCTCGAGACCCGCCTGAGTGAGGTCGATGAAGCGTTCGATCGGGCGGCGATAGCGGTCGGAGAGAAGTTCCCCGAGATAGATTTCAAGCGGGGACACGAGGTGATGCTCGACATCCCAGACGTCGACTTCTCAGATGCGCGCGTCCGGCTCGCCGGAACGTCCTTCGTGCTGATCGAGTGGCCTCGTCTCCACGTGCCGCCGGGCACTACGAAGGCGCTAGAGCGCATCTTGAGTGCCGGGTACCGCCCGATCATAGCACACCCCGAGCGCTATATCGGCATCGATCGGAACCTGGGGGTGATCTCGAAATGGAGAGAGGCCGGCGCACACTTGCAGGTGAACTACGGATCACTCTCTGGCCGTTATGGTGCCGCGGCGAAGGGCATTGCTGAGCAGCTGTTACGCGGTGGCTGGGCGCACTACCTAGCGTCTGACTTCCACGCTCAGTCTCAGTCCAAGATCTATTTCAAGGAGGTATGGGGGCAGCTCGAAGCGCTGCGAGCGGGAGAGTCTCTCACGCTTCTCTGCCTCACGAATCCCGGCCGAGTGTTCAAAGACGAGCTTCCGTTTCCGGTCGCTCCGTTACCGCCTGCGACCGGGCTGTGGGCACGAATGAAGGACATGATGGGACAGGATCCAAGATGAACGATCTGATCGATCTTAGCGGGAAGACAGCGGTAGTTACGGGCGGCTCGCGCGGTGTGGGGCGCGCCACCGCGCTTCTTCTCGCCCGAGCCGGTGCGTCGGTGGGGATCGCCTTCCGAAGTCGTCAGGCCGAGGCCGACGCCGTGGTGGCTCAACTTCAGGAGCTCGGCGCGCAGGCGTGGGCCCAATCGGGCGATCTGGCGGACGTAGCGGACGTGGACCGTCTCTTCGCCCGTGCACGGGATGAGTTCGATGGTCTCGACATCTTCTTGGGCAATCACGGGATCTGGCCGCCCGTTGATACGCCTCTGGCCCAAATGACGGACGAGCAGTGGCACAGCACGATGGGCGTGAACCTCCACTCGGTGTTCTACACGTGCCGGTCAGCGGCTCGGGCATTGCGGGACGATGGTAGCCTCGTTCTCGTGGGCAGCACTGCAGGCCAGCGGGGCGAGGCCTATCACGCCGACTATGCGTCCACGAAAGGTGCGATGATTTCGCTCGTGAAAGGCTTGTGCATCGAGCTGGCACCGCGCGGCATTACCGTGAATTGTGTCGCGCCGGGTTGGATTGATACGGAGATGTCTGGATCGGCCTTGGAGGGTGAGGAACGTGAGAGCGTCGCTCGCTCGATTCCGATAGGCCGGATTGCAACCGCAGAGGACGTAGCGGGTCCGATCATATTCTTGTGTTCGAGACTTGGCCGGCACATCACCGGAGAGGTCATGAACGTCAACGGGGGTGCTGTCCTGGTGGGATGAACACGGCCCGCCCCTCAGCTCCACCCGCGGTCCTCTGGATCACCCGCAAGCTGGAGGATGCGGGGTACGACACCTGGGCTGTCGGCGGTGCGGTACGTGACGCGCTCATGGAGCGTCGGTCCGGCGACTGGGATCTCACGACGCGGGCGCGTCCGGACGAGGTGCAGAGGCTCTTCCGCCGAACCGTGCCGCTCGGGATCGCGCACGGCACTGTGGGAGTGCTGGCGAAGGACGGCACCATGTTTGAGGTCACGACCTTTCGAAAGGATGTCGAAACGGACGGTCGGCACGCTGTGGTCGCATTCGCAGGTCAGGTGGAGCACGACCTGGCCCGTCGAGACTTCACGATCAACGCCATTGCGTGGCACCCGCTGCGCGATGAGCTGCTCGACCCGTTCGGGGGCATCGAAGACCTCGCCGCAGGTGTCTTGCGGACCGTCGGCGTCGCGGCGGATCGATTCGCCGAGGATTACCTCCGGGTGCTGCGCGCCTTCCGCTTCGCTGGACGTTTCTCGTTTACGATCGAGGAGGCGACGTGGTCGGCGCTGTGCGACTCCGTGCACCAGTTGCCGGCGCTTTCCGCGGAACGAATCCGAGAAGAGTTGTTGAAGGTCTTATCCGCGGACTGGAAGCCCTCCGCTGCGCTCGAGCTGTATCGGGAGTCGGGTGCCCTGTCGGTTTTGTACCCAGAATTCTCGCAATGGCCAGTCTCCACCCAAGACGGAGATCTGTGGTCCGGGAAGTTGGCCAGCATCGACCAATTGCCGGCGGGCAGACCGTATCTGCGGCTGGCTCAGCTGCTCTGGGGACTCGCTCCGCCAGCAGTCGCAGGGCTGCTGACGCGCCTTCGGATCTCCAATGCGCAGGTTGACGAGGTGGCGCGGCGCGCCGGATGCGCGGACATGCCATCCCGGGGGGGCACGGACGAAGACTTTCGACGCTGGCTGAGGGCCACCGGGCCGAGCCGCTTTGCTGCGGTCGCACGGTTGGAATTGGCTCGGGCACGGGCGAGCCTTCTAGCCGGGCGCGATGACTCGTGTGTCGACGTGGTCGCGGCCTGGCGGCGTGCGCGTGCGGTACTTGCGGCGGGGCCGGCGCTCTCGGTGTCGGAGCTGGAAATAGATGGGCGCGACTTGATTCGACTGGGACTGAAGCCGGGGCCCGATTTCGGCCGCATCTTGGATGATCTGCTCGACCTCGTGCTCGAAGACCCTACGCGCAATAAGGCTGAGGTGCTCGAGCAGCGGGTCGCGGATATGATGGCGAGTGCTGATAAAGAGGGCGCGGGTGGCTGATCTCGAACTCTTCCCCACAGACGAGGGCGGGGACGCAGAAGTGGGGGAAGACTCTGCGCCGGATATGAATACGCCACTCGCCGCCCGCATGAGGCCGCGAACGCTGTCGGAGTTCAGAGGTCAGGAGCATCTTCTCGGCGAGGGAAGGGCGATCCGCGCGATGCTCGACCAAGGCTCCCCGAAGAGCATGATCCTCTGGGGACCGCCTGGTAGCGGTAAGACGACGCTCGCTCGTCTGATTGCCGCGGAGGCCGGGGTAACGTTCGTACTTCTGAGCGCGGTGAGTGAGGGGATCGCGCGCGTGCGCGAGATCATGAAACAGGCGAGTACTCGACTCCAGGCTACCGGGCGTCGAACGATCCTGTTTTGCGACGAAATCCATCGCTTCAACAAGGCACAACAGGATTCCTTCTTGCCGCACGTGGAAGCCGGCACGGTGGTCCTGATTGGAGCGACCACCGAGAACCCATCGTTCGAAATCGTGCGGCCACTGCTCTCCAGGGCGCCGGTCTACGTTCTCAACCCGCTCTCGTCGGAGGAACTGCGGGCGATCCTTCAAGATGCGGTCACGTCTGAGGGGCGGGGGCTCGGCGGCGAGGGGGTGCAGTTCGAGCGGGACGCGTTGGAATTCATCGCCGAGGCATCCGATGGGGATGCACGTCGGGCGCTGGGCGTCATCGAGGCGGCGACGAACGTCGCGGGCGGTGGAGGGACCGTCGATCTGGCGGCTGCTCGAGAAGCGCTTCAGCACCGCTTTTCTGCGTACGATAAGGGGGGCGAGCAGCACTTCAATCTCGTGTCCGCGCTCCACAAGGCGGTTCGCGGAAGCGACCCGGATGGCGCTCTCTATTGGCTGGCCCGAATGATCGAGGGTGGAGAAGATCCGCTCTACATCGCGCGCAGGCTGGTGCGTATGGCTTCGGAGGATATCGGGATGGCGGATCCGGCGGCGCTCCAGGTGACGATCGCGGCGCGCGACGCCTTCCACTTCTTGGGATCGCCGGAGGGCGATTTGGCGCTGGCCGAGGCTACGGTTTACCTCGCGACTGCTCCTAAGTCGAACCGAGCGTACGAGGCATGGTCCGCAGCGCTCGAGCGGGCACGTGAAACTCCGGGTGAGGGGGTTCCACTCCATATCCGTAATGCGCCCACGGATCTCATGAAGGAGCTGGGCTACGGCTCAGGATATAAGTACGACCACGCGGAACAGGACGGAGTCGCACCACAAACGTACCTACCCGACCGACTCGCCGGAGAGACGTTCTATACGCCGAGCCGCTTCGGATTCGAAAAGACCGTCGCCGAGCGACTGAAGTGGTGGGCGGAGCGGCGCGTCGAGCCAGGGGGTGAAGACGAAGGAGCGGGCTGACGCCCAACGTCGCTTCTTGCCGTCTCGCCGCTTGAGTATGCTTTTCCATTCATGTTCTGACTCATGGAGGTAGCAGGATTCCGACTCAGCTCATCGACATGGACACGCCCGTCGAGCGCGCGGTGCTCGTGGGTGCCCCCCGTGGCGAGCTCGAAGCACGCCTGGTGGAGGAACACCTCGGAGAGTTGGCGCGCCTGACTGATACGGCGGGCGGCGAGGTGGTTGGTACACTCACGCAACGGATCTCAAAGCCCAATCCCCGCTTCTACGTGGGGACGGGCAAAGCGGACGAGCTCAAAACGCTCGTGACCGAGACAGAGGCCGATCTCGTGATCTTTGACGAGGAGCTTACCCCCGCACAGGGAAAGAATCTCGAGGAACTCTTGGAGGTGCGCGTCATGGATCGCTCGGAGCTGATCCTGGATATCTTCGCGACGCGAGCGCGCTCGCGTGAGGCACGCATGCAGGTCGAACTCGCGCAGCTCGAGTACCTGCTCCCGCGGCTCCGCCGCATGTGGAGTCACCTCTCTCGCATCCGCGGTGGCATCGGCCTGCGCGGGCCCGGCGAGACCCAGCTCGAGACGGACCGCCGCCTAATCGGCAAGCGTATCTCCGACCTGAGGAGCCAGTTGCGCCAGGTGGCCAAGACGCGGGAGATGCAGCGCAAGTCTCGCGCGGGCAGCTTCCGAGCTGCGCTTGTTGGTTACACAAATTCTGGCAAGTCGTCCTTGTTGCGCGCGCTCTCCGGGGCTGAACTGTTCATCGAGGATCGACTCTTCGCGACGCTCGACTCGGCGACCCGGAAGGTCGAGTTGGGAGCGAGCCACGAGGCACTGCTCACGGACACTGTCGGTTTCATTCGGAAGCTCCCGCACCATCTGGTTGCGTCGTTTCGTTCGACGCTCGAAGAGGCGCGCGAAGGGGATGTGATCTTGCACGTGATCGATGCCTCCCACCCGGACTGGGAGCAGCAAAGGCACGTTGTGAACGACGTGCTCTCAGACCTCGATCTCACGAACAGCGACAAGATTTTGGTCTTCAACAAGGTCGATCGCATCACGCATGCGGAAGAGGAAGCGTTGCGTGCTCGCATCCGTGCGTTGGAGCCTACGCCGGCAGTCTTCGTCTCTGCCCACGACGATACCACGCTCGATGCTTTGAAAGAGACGCTGGTCGCACGCATCCGCGCGCAGCTGGAAGAAGTCGTGGTCCGTGTGCCTGTGGAGGACGGAAAGGTGATTGCGGCCATCTACCGCGAGGCCGAGGTCATTGACCGCACGGATGAGGACACCTGCGTGTTTCTCACGGCTCGGATCCCGGCGCCACTCCTGGGACGGCTTCGCAACAGAGAAGGCTTGCAGGTGGAACCTGCGACCGCATCGTGACATCTTCGCCAATGCGTTTTTACCTCAACATTGATCATGTGGCAACGGTGCGGCAGGCGCGCGGTACCGACGAGCCCGATCCCGTACGTGCCGCCGTGTTAGCCGAGTTGGCGGGTGTGGACGGGATCACGGTGCATCTCCGTGAGGACCGACGGCATATCCAAGACCGCGACGTGCGCCTACTCATGGAGACGGCGCGGACCGGTGTGAATCTGGAACTCGCGGCCACTTCGGACATTCTCGACCTCGCCTGTGAGCTCCGCCCAATGCAGGCGACGCTCGTACCCGAGAAGCGCGAGGAGCTCACG
>Ga0114996_10005237_pt1 | contig 15296 bp, 17 predicted proteins | sample ArcticOcean_MG_C_4_FD_87039 | JGI IMG/M metagenome (GOLD analysis project Ga0114996, IMG submission 87039) | Marine microbial communities from western Arctic Ocean - ArcticOcean_MG_CB4_134 | ecosystem: Environmental > Aquatic > Marine > Oceanic | place: Arctic Ocean: Canada Basin | collected...
TTATATTTAGTTCATCCTTTAATTTAAAAAGGGTGTCTATTTCTGTTTGAATCACAAAACGACCCGTAGCGATGTCATCCCATTTTCGATCTAACGAAGAATTAGAGTTCAGGACGGTTGATGTTATTGATCTATTCATAAGTAGAGTTTCGATTTTGTATTTGGCTAGAGTAATAATGCTAACTTAAGGCCACATGAGCCGAACCAACATAATTTATTTAGTATGCATTGGACTGACTAAAAGGTCAATTGAACCAGTAACTTTAACTAAAATTATTTGTGGTCAAAAATATCTGTGTCGCCCCAACCTAGGGCATCTAGATCTCCCCTTGTTTCTAAGAATTCAAAGCAAGAATTAGCAAGTGCCATCCTGTTTTCTCTATTAAGCATTTGGGATAGTTTTTCATGAATTAAATGTAAATTCAAAACATCATTTGCAGCATAAATTAATTGTTCTGAACTTAATTTTTGATTTGCCCAATCAGAAGATTGTTGTTGTTTTGAAAGGTCAATGCCTAATAATTCTTTTGTAACATCTTTAAGGCCATGGTTACTTGTGTATGTGCGGACAAGCTTAGAGGCTATTTTAGTGCAGAATATTGGGTTTATTTTTACTTGGAGATGCTTTTTTAAAATCACAATATCAAAACGAGCGTAATGAAATATTTTTGTTATTTTAGGATTTGTTAGAATAGACTTTAAATTTTCTGCAGCATAAAGACCTTGTTCAAATTGGATAATATGACAGATTCCATCTCCAGCTGACAGTTGAACAGTGCATAACCGGTCGCGATGATAATTTAAGCCCTGAGCTTCCGTATCAATTGCAACCCTTGACTCAAAAACTAAGTTACTAGGAATGTCTCCATTATGAACTTCAATCGAAACTGGTTCATGTCTCGGTATTCTAGCCATATTTTCTCTCCAATTTCTTTACTATAGTGCCTTGGTGCCCAGGAGAAGACTCGAACTTCCACGACCCTAAGGTCACAGGCACCTGAAGCCTGCGCGTCTACCAGTTCCGCCACCTGGGCATATGCTTCTTTCATCCTCAATATGCTATTGAGTATTTCTGATTATATGAATTGTCAACTGGAAAGGATTTTTTGACGTTTATCTTTATGTTTTTCTTATTAGCGCTAAAAGTTGTAATCGATTATGATAAAGACATAGGTTCTTAAAATAAATAGTAGGTAATACTTAATTATGAGACACAAACGTATAACGATTTTTGGTGGTTCTGGGTTCATAGGAAGATATTTGGTCAAACGATTATGCTCTGATGGATGGGAAGTTCGTGTAGCGGTCCGAGACTACGAGGCTGGTCAATTCTTAAAACCTCTTGGAGATGTTGGGCAAGTAGTTATTTGGCAGGCAGATATTGTCAATTTAGATCAAGTTATGTCGGCGATTGATTCAGCTGATGCGGTTGTTAACTTGGTTGGAGTTTTGTTTGAATCAAAACATTATTCTTTTAATAGAGTCCATAATAATGGAATTCAAAATATCGCTGAAGCGTCAAAAGCTTTTGATGTAAAAAAATTAATTCATGTTTCTGCACTTGGTGCCAGTGAGAACTCATCCTCGAAATATTCTCAGTCAAAAGCAAAGGGTGAAAAGTTCGTATCAGAGATTTTTCAAAAGGTTACCATTCTAAGGCCAAGTGTTATCTTTGGGCCAGATGATGGGTTTTTTAATATGTTCGCTGGACTTGCCAGATATTTGCCATTTTTACCTGTTTTTGGATGTCCTGTTTTGCCAAAGGTGAGTCTAAATAGCAAGACTGGAATTTCCATTGATTTTTATGGGGCTGGTGGAACTAAGTTTCAGCCAGTTTATGTTGGTGATGTTGCTGATGCGATCATTAAATGTCTTAATTTAAAGGGAACTTCTGGGAAGACGTATGATTTAGGAGGCCCTGTTATTTATTCTTTTAAAGAGTTAATGGAGCTTATGCTTAGCGTGATTAATCGTAATAGAGTTTTAGTGCCAATTCCTTTTATGGTTGCGAGGGTTGAGGCTTTTTTTCTTCAAATGTTTCCAAATCCAATTCTCACTTGTGACCAAGTTGAGCTACTTAAATATGATAATATAGTTTCAAATGATGCAAACCAATTTAAACAATTAGGAATTAAACCAAAATCAGCTGAACTTATTCTCCCAGAGTATTTGTCACGTTTTGCACGGCCTTCTGGAAGATAAGGAGGTATTAGTAGTTAACCGAGGAGTTGTCATGGCCTCATTTAAATTTCTTGCATAGAGCATTAAAAACAGCCCGCATGCCCATAGCTTCCCCTCCTTCAGGCCTTCCTGGTTTTGATGAAGTGTTCCATGCCATAATATCAATATGGGCCCAGGGAATTTTAGGGTCTACAAAGTGCTCTAAAAACAAGGCTGCGGTAATTGCTCCTCCGAGATGGCTTGAGCCTGAATTTGATAAGTCTGCTATTTTTCCTTTGATCTGTTCTTTGTAGCCATTCCATAATGGCAACCGCCAAAGAGGATCATATTCTTTTATCCCTGCTAATAAAATGGAGCTAGCCAAATGGTCATCATTGGAAAATAAAGCTGGTAGTTCAGTTCCCAGTGCAACACGTGCTGCCCCTGTTAATGTTGCAAAATCAATAATTAATGATGGGTTTTCTGTCGAAGCCTCAGTTAAAACATCCGCTAAAATTAAGCGCCCTTCAGCATCTGTATTTCCAATTTCAACAGTTATACCTTTTCTTGAGGTCAGAACATCTCCGGGGCGCATAGCATCTCCCGCTATGCTATTTTCAACGGCTGGAATTAATACTCGAAGCCTAACATTAAGTTTTTCAGCTGCGATCATTCTAGCGAGACCGAGAGCGTGAGCAGCCCCTCCCATATCTTTTTTCATCAGGGCCATACCAGAGGTAGGTTTTAAATTAAGGCCACCAGTATCAAAGCACACCCCTTTTCCTATTAATGTTACTTTTGGAGAATTTAAATTACCCCATTTAATATCGATAAGTTGGGGCGCACGAGTATGCGCTCGGCCTACAGCATGAATTAAAGGGTATCCCTTTTTAAGTAAATCTTCTCCTACAATTACGGAGACTTTAGCATCTATTTCCTTAGCAATTTTTTTTGAAACCTTAGTTAGGTCTTGTGGCCCCAAATCATTTGCAGGCGTGTTTATTAGGTCTCGAACTAGGTAGGTAGAGATAACGAGGTTAGCGTCAAAGTTTGAGGGTTTTATTAAAACTGGTGAGGGTGATTTTGGTTGTCGGTAACGATCAAATTTATATAAGGAAAGAGCCCACGCCAATGCTGCATTTTTAGTATCAGTATTATTTGTGAGTTTGTTTAATCTGTATACGTTTGGCGCCAGACCTGTAGGAAGATTAGACCAGTCCCACAAAGTTGGATTTTCATTAATTCCAAACAGGACACAATTTAAAGATCCATCAAGATTTGGAACTTGTATTCGAGTTCCATGAGTAGCATCAAATCCTGTGCTCTTGATCCAGTGTTGGATATAGCTTGGTTGTGAGAAAAGCCATTTTTTGAGTTGTAGTGTCTGAATAGGGGTTATTATAATTGAAGGTTTTGAATTATCATCTTCAAAAAAATTGTTCATTTAGTGGCTCCTTTTTTCTAATGATTATAAGCATAAAATTAAATGTTTTCATGAAAACCAAAAGGTAAAAGGAATTTTACATCTTGTTTTAACCTTTATATTATCTACATCTAACCAAAGGTTTTTATTTTGGGTTAGTCAAGTTAGAAATGATCTTCAATAATTTTAATTGAAAGTTAAAATGTTATCCTTTTTATTCAAAATGAATATTGTGAGAGAGTCAAAGCAGCTTGATAAAGACGCAGCAATTATTATTAATCAAGCTCAAACAATTTTTGGGGAAGAACAGTCTCTAGTTGTTTCTACATTAGTCAGAGAGCATTTAGAGCGTGTTTTTATTCAGTTTGGGAAATCTGAAGTTGATCTTAGAAGGGCTGTTGCAGATTATAAAAGATTTCACAAAGAAGCGCGTCGTCAAAATAATCAAAAGGAACTTTCTGCAATGACTTTAGTTATTATTTATTTAAAAGCTAGAATAATTGGTGACCGAGCCACATGCGCATCTGAAAGAATAAAATTGTATGCTGATTCTTCACAAGGTTAGGTATCAAGTTTTTATGATGTTATCGCGTAAAGCAATTTTTTGGTGGGCCATCGTACTAATGATCATCTGTGGATCGTACGTGTGGGTTAATCGTTATTATTTTCGATTTTTACCAATACCACTTAGTTTTGTGGATAAAGTTAATAATGATTCGGTTTTTTCCCCCTCACATCAAGACGCTGAGCCAATGGGGTCAGTTGCATTTCCTATGGGCGATTTGACTTCTGATGAAGGATTGAGGAGAACTCTTGATACAATTCAATTCCTTAGCCCTTTTTCATCAGCGGATGGTTTACCTAAATATAATGATCTAACCTTTGAAAAGTGGCTAAAACGGGTCAAAGAGAGCCCAATGTTTTGTACGGATGGATCGCAACTTTTTATTTTAGCAGCTTGGTCTCAAGGTTTGATGGCTAGAGAGTGGCACTTACTTCCACGTGGGTGGCCTCCAGGGCAGGGGCATTCTGTTGCAGAATTTTTTAATCCTGTGCAAGGGAAATGGCAATTGGTAGATGCGCAGCATGCTGGGATCGTTCGTGACACCTATGGAAAAATTCTTTCGATGAGCGATGTTTTAATTAAATACAGTAATGGGGAGAGAGGAGACATTGTGATTGATTATGGTGAGTATAAAGATCAGATGTTGAATGGAGCACGGGGTCCTTCAACAGAACAATATTTTTTTGATTATGGACTTCTTGATACTCCAGTTCTACAATTACGCCAAGCGACATGGTTTGCTAAAACGCCCAAGGTCTGGGGGTTAAGCGGGCACTTGATTATTGGTTATCCAATAATGATGGAAGGGTTAACCCACAATTCATTAGTCTACTTGACTAAGCTTGTATTTATTGGATTTTTTGTCTTTGGAGGAATAGCTGCTTTTATTTTTTCTCAGTTTTTCGGTCAATTTATTAGATTGAAAATGCGTTAATTTTGACATATTGTATAATTTAAAAATAAGGGAACTGAGTTTTAGTTATTAATTAATATTTAGGTTGGTTTGAATAGAACCTGCTTTGCTTGTTTAGCAAATGCATTTCATACTTTATTTTTAATTGACTTTATAAATTGGTTTATTCAATTGTTAGCATTACTTTCCCCATCTAAGTGCTAGAACGTCAAAGCTATGAGCTAGTTTAAGAAGTCCCTCTCGGCTATATGGAGATATTGAACTAAATGGATGGCGTACAGCTGCACTTTTTATTACCCCGCCTTCTTTCATGATAATTTTAGTTCCCTCAAGGCCACACTGGCGATTTTCATAATTTATTAAAGGTAAAATTTTATTATATATAGATCTAGCCTCTTCTTTATTGCCTTTAAGATGGTTGCTCACAATTGGCTTTAGTAATTCCGGGTACATTGCACTTGACATAGTGCCAGTTGCACCTGCTTCTAAATCAGGGATTAAAGTTATTGACTCTTCTCCATCAAAAGGCCCAATGATTGCATTACCTCCTGCTTTTATAAGTGCGCGCAGTTTTTCAGCTGCACCTGAAACTTCAATTTTAAAATAGCTTATTTTAGGTAGAGACATTGCCAATTTAGCTAAAAATTCAACGCTTAGGGTTACGCCACTTAATGGTGCATCTTGGATCATAATAGGTATTGAGATGTTTTCTGAAATTTGTGCAAAGTATTCATAAATTTTTGCTTCTTCTGCTTTCAGAGACGCTCCATGGTAGGGGGGCATCAACATAATCATGGCGGCGCCTTTGTCACAGGCGCGTCGTGCGCGGGAAATTACTATACGAGTGCTGAAGTGACTGCAGGTTGCGATTACTGGAACTCTTCCTGCAATATGGTCTAGACAAACAGTTAATAAAGTATCTCTTTCTTGGTCTGATAATAAAAATTGTTCAGAATAATTGGCAAGAATACAAATCCCATCCACATGTTGATCAATCATGCAGTCGAGAACTCTTTTTTGACTATCTAAATCTAAGTCTCCACTATCAGTGAATGTCGTTGGAGCTACAGGAAAGATGCCCTTATAAATTAAAGCTTTACTCATATTGTGCTGCTAAATACTTTTTGAAAGGATTTATCAATTAGCATGTCTTTTAAGAACGTTCAATACGATTAAATAAGATTAGAAAGTTAATGTTATTGCTTAAGAAAGCATTTTTATTGTATTAATTTCATAATTTAATCATTTTTTTTAAAGTTGATAGTTAGGAAATATGAAACATATAATTTTAAATTTAGGTATTTTTAATTTTTGATTCTTCATAAATAACAAACAAACCACTTAAAATAATGATTGTTGAACCAATTAAGGCTGAAGTTGAAGATGTGTCCCCCCAAATCAAATAACCCAATATTAAAGCCCAGATAATGGAAGTGTACTGAAACGGCGCAACCACACTGGGATTAGAAACAATAACGGATTTATTCATTAAGTAATGTCCAGTTGTTGCGATAAATCCTAAAAAGCTAAAAAGCATTAGGTCATTGAAACTTGGCATGATCCAAGTCATTGGTATTGTCAGTGTTCCTCCAATTCCAACAGCTATAGTTTGAAAAATAATTAATGTTAAGTCACCTGTAGCCTTTAGTACTCGCGTTAAAGTTAACATTAGCGCTAGAGAAAGACTTCCTCCAAAAGCAATTAGTGCAGGAAATGATATGGTGGTTTCCGTTGGTGGAAAAATTAAAGTTACTCCACCGAAGCCAACTACAATACCGCACCAGCGAAGGAGCCCCACTTTTTCTTTTAGTAATATTATTGAAAAAGCAGTTAGGAATAGAGGTGAGGCGAGATAAAACATGAAAACATCAGCTAGAGGCAAGTATCTAAGAGACCAATAGAAACAACTTACTTCAGCAACTGCAAGAATTGCTCGTAATAGATGTAATTTAAGATTTTTCACCTTAAAAATCTTGTCCTTCCCGCCATTAATTGTTGCTAATGGTAGTAAAATAATGAGAGCTGCAAAGCTTCGGATGGCGATTAGTTGTCCTACTGGGTAAGTAACAACTAACCATTTTCCAATTGCATCATTGATTGTGAATAGCAGCATTGCTAATAACATTAGACCGATTCCATAACCGTTAGTTTTTTTATAAGATCCCTTCATTAATTAACTAAGGCAATGTAATCAAAGATTTGTCAAAGTTGCCAAGTTTAGGTGCTTTTGAGACATTTTTTTTGTATCTTAAGGCTGGTATAATAGGAACAGGGAGAGCGGGAAAGAGCTTGCCCGAATCAGTTTGAAACTTCTGACTAAAGACTTGTCGCTCTTGGGTTTGTGGAACAGATATTGCCTCTTTGGCTGTTTTAACTATGGGGCAGCACCAATTAGCTTTCAAGAAAATAGTTTCCCAATGTTTTGAGTTTTTACTGAAGATAATTTGACCTATGCGGTTAATTGTTAGGCTGGGGTCAATGGAGTCATTTCGAAGAATTTTCTCTAAATTAATTGTTTTGCAAAATTTGTTCCAAAATTTTTGCTCGAGGGAGGCTGCAGCAAGAAATTTGTTATCACGTGTTTTATAAAGATTATACCATGGAGAACCTCCAGTAAAAAGAGAGTCACCACTTTTCGACCATCTATCTGCACCTATGCCTTGGCCTATTGCCCAGTACAAAAAAGGGAATAAACATTCGGTCATAGAGATATCAATATACGAGCCTTGTCCTGTTTTATCCCTCAAACGGAGAGCCTATACTTAAGGCAAGTAGACCTGAATCTCCAATATAATTTAAATCATGACCAGTAATGTTTTTTTTTGGACCAGTTTGTCCAGAACCCTTAATAGAGTAGTATATTATATTAGGTTTTATGGCAGAAATCGCTTTATAAGCTAAGTTAAGGCGATCCATGACACCAGGCTGGAATTGCTCAAAAATAATATCCACCTCTTTAATCAATGGACTCAAAAGTCTGCGTTGTCGTGGGTCTTTTAGATTAATTGATAGATTTATTTTTTGATTTAGCATCGCAAAAGTAATATTTTTGTTGTATAATTGTGGAAAAAAGTTTCTCATACCGCCCCAACTATTAGGTCTTTCAACTTTAATAACATTTGCCCCAGTTTCAGAAAGAATGAGTGTTGCCATTGGATCAGGTGGCAGGGTTGAGAAGTCAAAGACATTTTTCCTTCTAGAGCACTATTTAAGAGAGGAGGGCGTCATCTTATGCCTGCCAATTTTGAAAAGAAGAAAATGAGGTTCAAAAAATTCTCGAGGGTTAATTTAAATTTGATGCAGATGCGCCGGCTATTTTCCCAAATACGGCTCCTGCAGTTAACCCAGAGCCCCCGGGGTAGTTGTTGTAAAAAAGACCTCCAATCAGCTCCCCACATGCAAACAAGCCTTTAATTACCTGTAATTCTGAATCAAGAACTTGTCCTTTTGGAGTTATTCGAAGGCCACCGAAGGTGAAGGTAATACCGCAAGTGATGGCATACGCTTCAAATGGGGGTTCGTTTATTGTGTTTGCCCAATTTGATTTGGGAATATCTAGTCCTTCAGTCCGCAGGTTGTCTTTGATATTTGGATTGAAGTGTGTATTCTTATTAGTTGCATTATTATAATTATTAATAGTTTTTAATGCGATTACGGAATTAACGTCATCAAGCTTTTTTACTAAATTCTCTATTGTATTTGCACTTATCTTTGTCACCTGCTTTATACGATATTCATCACGTAATAAATGAAGGACTTTATTATCAAATATTTGCCATGCAAATTGACCAGGCTGTGCTAATATAATACGTCCATATTTAGCGTAGGTATAATTTCGAAAGTCGGCACCTTCATCAACAAATCTCTCTCCATTAGCATTAATCATGATACCAAAAGGGTAGCTATGTTTTTGAAAATTGTCACCTACTGCTAAATCTCCAAACTCTGGTGCATTTCTCTCCCAACCAACCGCATGGCAGCCAGACCAATTACCATAAGGACTAGCATTTGCTTCTAGAGCCATTCGAATTCCATCTCCTGTGTTAAAGCGCGTACCACGAACCTTCGCGGTATCCCATCCTGGGCCTAAATAGCGTGCTCTCCATTCAGTATTTGCCTGAAAGCCACCTGACGCTAAGACAATAGCTCTTGCCTTTAATTCAATTGTAGTTCCATTTTGGTTGACCTTTACTCCATGAACCCCGTAATCGTCATATAAAAGACTAATAGCACGTGCTTTATAGCGAATTTCGATTTTATTTTTTTGGGCTGTTTTTAACCATGCAGCAAGCAATCCAGGACCACCTCCCCAAGCCTCTAAGGTTAACCCTCCCCAGAATTTAAATTTCCCATCTACTTTAAATGCTTGACGGCCATATATCGGGGTAAACCTTATTCCTAATTTTTGCATCCACATAAGGGTGCTCTTGCTTTCTTTAACGAGAACTTCACATAGATTTGGGTCTGTTCGATATTCAGTTAACCGCCCCATATCATCAAAAAATGCCTCTTCAGTATAAGACCCAAAATCCGTATTTTTTATTTCCTCAGTTGTTAAATCAGGCACTAATGCTTTTAGATCTTTAACCCCATTGTAGGCAAAACGAATAGCGCCTGCGGTAAAACGTGTATTTCCTCCTGCTTCATTTTCTGGTGCACGTTCCAACATAATTACTGACGATTGTGTTTCAGAAGCACTTAGGGCCGCAGAAAATGCAGCATTACCAGCCCCAACAACAATTACATCTGCATCATAATTCATTATAATTTAGTAGTCCTTATTATTTTTTTTAGTAAAGGAATTGAAATAACTTATTAATAATACCTTGAATTGCTGTTCATGAAAGCTAGATTTTTAAAGTTAGCGTTTTATTGCTTACAGTTTTTATTAATATATAATCACTTATAAAATGTTTGTTAAAAAGTCTTTCTTGTATGGAGAAAGATATATTTTTATGTATGTTAATAGTAACTATACTTTTTAATTTAATTTGACTTGGTTTAATAACGAAAGCAATGAAAAAGGTTTTTATTGGTTGTGGAGCAGGGTTTGCTGGAGACCGTTTTGATGCCGCGTTTCCAGTTGTTGAGACGTTAAAAAATTGTGATGGTCCTCGTTATTTAATTTATGAAGTGCTTGCAGAACGCACGCTAGCTATTTCTCAAATGGTGCGCCGCAATAACCCAGCTTTTGGTTATTCACCTTATCTTGATCAATATCTTGAGCCTATTATAGATAAGGTTAAAGCGAATAAAATTAAAATTGTTACCAATATGGGTGCAGCTAACACCTTAGAGGCGGCTCGGAGAGTTCATGCTATTGCAATTGAAAAAGGAGTTTTCGACCTTAAAGTAGCTATTGTGGATGGAGATGACCTGCTCTCAAAATATTCCCTAAACTTTTTTCACAAGCAACCTATAATTGAAGGCCTTGGAATTCAGGGAGAGGAAATAGTAGCGGCAAATGTCTATTTAGGGGCCCTTCCAATTGTTAAGGCTTTAGATTTAGGTGTTGATATAGTTTTGGTAGGACGAACCACTGATGTAGCTCTTACACTAGGTCCTTTAATGTATGAATTCCAGTGGGCTTGGGATGACTGGAATAAGATAGCTCAAGGCACTCTTGCAGGGCATCTTTTAGAATGTGGGGGGCAAGTAACGGGAGCATATTTCTCAGACCCTGGGTTTAAGGATGTCCCAAACTTAGCTAAGTTGGGGTTTCCTATTGCAGAAATTTGTGAAACTGGTGAGGTTGTTATTACAAAACCCAAAAACACGGGTGGGTTAGTTAATAAAGCGACAATCATAGAGCAGGCTCTTTACGAAATCCATAATCCAAAAAAGTATTTGACGGCTGATGTCACCCTTGACATTACTGAAGTTAATATTGAGGAAGTTGGTAAAAATCGTATGAAAATTTCAGGAGCAAAAGGATTGCCTCCTCCCCCAACTTTGAAGGCAACTATAAGTCTAAATGGAGGGTGGTTAGGTGAAGCAGAAATTACATATGCAGGTCCTAATGCTTTAGCCAGAGCAGAGCAAGCAGCAAGTATAGTCTCTCTGCGATGTAAAATTCTTGGTATTAAAGAGCGTGTTCGTGTGGACATTCATGGGATGAATGGTGTCTATGATGATGATTTTGGGTCTCAAAGACAAAAAGTTTTGTGGCCAAAAGATGGAGAATATCGAGTCCGTGCTGCCGTACGCAGTGAGTTTCGTTATGTAGCACAAAGTGTTTCAGATGAAATTTTGAGTCTTTATTGTTCAGGACCAGCAGCAGGGGGTGGAGTTCGGCAATTAATTACTGAGCAAATTAGAACAGCCTCAATCTTGATTGATAGAAAACGAGCTATGTCTAATGTTCAAGTTTTAAATATTTGATAATGAATATTAAAGTTCCTTTACATGCAGTAGCACACGGCCGAGCTGGAGATAAGGGTAACCACTCTAATATTAGCGTGATCCCGTATCTTCCAATTACCTACAAATATTTATTGTCACAATTGACTGAAGAATATTTGCTTGATTTGTTCCGCTATAAGGGGGCAACTAGGGTTAAAAGGTATGAACTTCCAAACTTTCCCGCTCTTAACTTTGTTCTTGAAAATGTCCTTGGTGGGGGTGTTAATGGTAGTTTAAATGTAGATACTCATGGAAAAACTCTCTCATTTTTTTTGCTAGGTAAAGTGGTTTTGATGGTCCCTAAACAATGTATTCCTGAAGGATCACCATATTTGAAGAGTATTGGTGCCTTTGATTGATGTGGGTGTAAAAAGTTTTTTTCAAGGATTATAATTGAGGTCAAGGTGCTAACTCGGTTAGAAATATTAGAGCGTATAAAGCTTATTGGAGAAGAGGTTCAAAAATCTTTTTCTATAGCAGAGGCTGCCTTGCTTTTAGCTCTTTTAGATTTTCCAGAAAAATCTCTTCCTTTTTATTATGAAGAACTTAGATTAATTTCTTCAAATATGAGCAAGTTCTCAGGTGGAGTTGATAGTGTGGCCGAACTGGGGGAGGCAGTATCTAAAACTCTGTTTAAAACCCATAATTATACTGGTGATAGAACATCATATGATAATGCAGAAAATGCAAACTTGATACGTGTTATTGACCGTAAGAAAGGCCTTCCTGTTGCTCTTGGAATTTTGTATATACATGCTGCGAGATCTCAAGGATGGAATATTTGGGGTATAAACTTTCCAAATCATTTTATTTTGAGGTTAACTAAGCATGGCGAACATCTATGGATAGATCCTTTTGCGGATGGTAAAATATTAAAATATACTGACCTTAAAAAGATCTTTCAGCGCATTAATGGAACACAGGTTAATTTAGAATCAAGTTTTATCCGAGCAGTTTCAGATCGCGAGGTTTTGATTAGATTACAGAATAATATTAAGCTGAGAGCGCAACTCCAAGGTGATCAAAGGCGTGTTATTGATATTTTAGAGACGATGGTGCTTCTCGCGCCTTTCCATGTAGATTTCGCCAAAGAAGTTGCATTACTTGAAGCCATTCAAGGCAACTATAATTCGAGTTTGGCGCATTTAAGTAATTGCATTAATCATAACCCTGAATCACATAGAATTCATGAACTGATAGAATTTAGAGAACAATTGAAGTATAAACTTAACTAAAGTTAGGGCGTTATGTTCTTGAAAAATGGCGAACTGCAGCTGCTAATCGAGCAGTATGATTTTTACTAGGAAATTGCCACTCTATTTTAGATGTGACGTTACCTCTGTAGTCGCATTCATTAATAATCCCTAGAGCAAATGATAATAGTGGTTGAAGGTTAATTTCATGTTTAAAAACTTTCAAATATTGCAGTGCCATCAGATCCATTCTAGCACAAGTAGTCAGCATCTTGACAAAATAAACAGAATTTGTGTAAGGGGATTAAAATTTTAAACCTTTTGTGTCAATTTTCTTTTGCGTTAGGCCAGTTACATTTCTAATGTGACTAATAAGTTTCTCATTTATCATCGGCTTAACCAGAGAATCAAAAAAGGTAACTTTCGTAAACGATACTTCACTGTCTGTTTTGACAGCACCTATTTGAATTGTTTTTCTTTGTTTTCCTGGCATATACCTTTTATTTTCGAGGAAACTAGGCTAAGATATTCACTCAAGCTCAAAGATAATAATTTTATTAGTTGGTGAGGGGTCAATTCTTTTTAAGAGACTGGTTGAATTTGAATCTAGTATCATTTGATTTTAAAAACCGGATTTAATACAGGGTTAAATTTTTTGACTTATTGCTTCGTCTTAGAGCGTTAAGAGCTTTTGGTTAATCTATTTATTATTTTAGATGTAATCATTTCGCTGTGATATGTGGTTTTTACAGGTTACTTATGACACATCTGAAAGATTTATTATTTGATTAAGCATTTAAGAATTAAAAATATTGAATAAAGTTACTTAATCTGTTTTTCTTGATCTATTTGTCATTGATATTTATTTTTATAGGACATTCAATGTTATATTCTTTCAGAAGCAGTAGTTGCGGGGATGGCTAGCATAGATGGGAAAAAAGCCTTTCATGTGCTAAGGAAGGTATATTTTGCTGCTCAAAGACTTCAGTCTCTTGGGAAGGCCCCCCCCCCGCAGTTTGGGGAGTATGGGTTTTTTTGGGATGAACAAGAATTTGTTGAGAGAATTCAGCAGAAGCAACCAAAGCGTTGGTCGTTTGAGGTGTCTTGCAGACTTAGTGGACAAAGTTTATGGGATGGGCATATAGAGGAGTATCACTTGCATGATGTTGTAGGAGCTCAATATAAAAATTATAAAGATAAAGAGACATATAGATATCTCCAGTGGGAAACTCGGATTAAAAAATCAGCGCATGAATATTATCTAAGTGAGCTGCTTCAGTGGGCAAGTAATATCACTGATGAGTCTTAATTTGCATTATTTTTTGTTTGTTTAGATTTTTTGTGGATCAAAAACTAGTTAACTTAATAAAAAAACTTTTGAACAAAAAGAAATTATTAAAAAAATTTAATTTATAGAGAGAGCACCGTAAGAATTGGCTCATATTAATAAAGTCTGGAAGTCTATAGAAACTTCTGATGGCAGTCATTGTGTTGATTTTTTTGAGCGGCCAGAACAAACGTTTGGGTTCGAAGAGTATAGGCGAGATGCAGAAGATCTTTCTGGTTGGTTTGTTATTGGTAATTTTTCATCGCGCATTTTTATAAATAAGATAGATACCATTGAAGTGGCTTCTATTTTGATTCCATGGATTGTAGCTAGAATTAAAAGAGATAGATAATGTTAAGGACTAAATATTAGGGAGGCCACAATTGAAATAGCAATTATTCCAATCCAGAACATTTTCTGCAGAGAAACTTTTTCGCCAAGCCATATCCAAGATGTTAAGGTGGTGATAGCTGCAAAAGCTGAAAATCCTATGGCTACTCCAACTCTACCACCTGTCGTGGAACCAAAAAGAAATGCCCCTAATGAGAGCATTTCAAGTATTGATTGAGTTACAATGAGAAACAAAGTTGAGTGTTTAGGCCACTGCATATTATGTTTTCTGTAAAACTCCCAACAAAGTAAGATGATGACAAAAATTAATGCAGAAAAGCGATTTAAATAAAGTGCATGAGTCGGTTTTAAGATTAAAACAGCTTCTTGAGCTAAAAAAAAACGAACTGCAACCGTAATACCTGTTCCAACTCCTAATAAGGCGGTAACACGAAGCCATTTAGTTGAATAATACTCCAACGCTGGTAGTTGTAATCCTTTTGAAGGTCTGGTTAGCATAATTATACTAAAGAACACGACTATAATGGCAATAATTTGGGTACTATTAATAGGTTGCCCTGAAAGTACATTTAAAGTTACTAGGATAACAGAAAAGCTTGAAGCTGCAGGGGAGGCAACGTAGACAGGTCCGCGAGCAAGAGCTTGGAAGAGGAATAATAGAGCAATGACATTTAAAAAACCTGACAAAAATGAAACTAACCAACTATAGAAATGCCACTCAGGCCAGTCCCAAGTCAAAAGAAACCAAATGGACATTAGAAAAGTCGATATTCCCATAATAAATAATATTAATATATTGAGTGAAACACGTTGAGTTGTGACTCTTCCGATTCCGTCTGACACACCGATGAATATTGCTCCTAGTAACCCCCAAATAATGCTGGTCATGCTGCCTTCAATTCTGTGTTTGTTCTTGTTGTGAGTTGGAAAATATTTCTTGGATATTAAATTAGATGAAAAAA
>Ga0114996_10005238_pt1 | contig 15295 bp, 14 predicted proteins | sample ArcticOcean_MG_C_4_FD_87039 | JGI IMG/M metagenome (GOLD analysis project Ga0114996, IMG submission 87039) | Marine microbial communities from western Arctic Ocean - ArcticOcean_MG_CB4_134 | ecosystem: Environmental > Aquatic > Marine > Oceanic | place: Arctic Ocean: Canada Basin | collected...
CGGTGGAAAACATGCCGAAGGCACCGGATGTGCTGGTGTGGGAGTCCGTGCCAAACAAAACGTCACCGGGCCGGTTGAATCCTTCCTGGGCCAGCGCAATGTGGCAGACTCCTTTATAATTATCGGTCCCGACATCAAAATAATGTGGCAGAGATTGCTCCTTCACAAACTGGCGAAGGATATCTATATTCCTGTTGGCATGGGTATCCTTGGTAAAAATAAAATGATCGGGAATGATCACCACCTTGTCCCGGTCCCATACTTTGGCGTTTTCGCCAAACTGCTTTTTAAAAATCGCGAAGGTACCCGGTCCGCAAACATCATGCGTCATCAGCACATCCGCGTTCACCCAGATATTGTCGCCTGGCTGAACCGACTCTTTACCCGCATGCGCGGCTAAAATCTTTTCTGTAATCGTCATCCCCATTAAACAAGTCCCTCACAAAGCGGATAATAAACCCGCAGATGGCTTCAGTTTCTCTTTTTAAGTTCCGAAAAGGTTATGAATAGGTAAGATACCATTGAAAACCACCAAACTATATAAAATTTTTATTTCACCGGTTTTTTCACGTAAAATGAAATTAACAGCCAGCCTTTTAAACAGTGCTAGCCTTTTAAACAGCCCGCTTGCCAAAAAATAAAATGATCGGACTCATCAAAGAAACCATCGACCGGTTGCGTTATAAAATTCCTCTACGCCCCAGGCAGATCCAGATCGAAATCACCAATCGTTGCAATATGGATTGTCCTATGTGCCAGAGGGAGGACCTCGGCATCGAACTGGAACATATGAGTTGGTCCCATTTCACCACCGTGGTGGATAAATTGGGCCAACACGAAGATATCACCCTGACCGGATGGGGGGAACCTTTCATCCACCCCCGCGTTTTCGACATGATCGCCTACTGCAAAGAACGCGGTCATAAAGTAATGGTCACTTCCAACGGCCTGTTCACCAAACCCTCAATGGTAGACGACATCTTAAACTCTGCTGTGGATACGGTCACCTTCTCCATCGACAGCGTTAACGGCAACGAAACCGTTACCGAGGGGCATACCAGCAACAAGGTCTATGAAAATATCGAAGCCGTGGTGAAAGGCAGAAAACCCGGAACCCTGGGGGTTAGACTGCAAGCCACCCTGCACATGGGCTGCGAAAACGATCTCTACGATGTCATCCGTTACGGAGCCCGGATCGGATGTGACATCATCAACGTGGGCCGGCTTGATCGACAGTTCCGACCTAATTTAGAGCGTCCCGATTCCCAGCAAGAGCGGTTCATCTTCCTGAAAGCCGATGAAATTGCCCGGTCCTGCGGCATCCAGCTCGACTGGTTGCAATATTCGGTGTCCAGCGGATTGACCCGATTCGTTTACCGCCTGTTGAAGAAGAAGTTGCACCGATCAGGACAATACTGCCTGAAAACATTTGACTATGCCTACATCACCCGCGAAGGGGATGTGACCCCTTGCTGCCTCCTGCCCAATGCAAAAATGGGCAATCTCCTGCACGGTAGCCTGGGCAGTATCTGGAAGAATGAAAAGTTTGACCATTTCCGCGAAAACTACCGCGACACCTGCGGCACCTGCGATTTGTGGGTGATCGATCAAGTCCCTTCAGCCGAACCCTCAGTAGCTAAACCCACTAGTCTGCAAAACCCCCTGCTCGTTAAATAGCAAGTTGCCCTATAATGCCATCCTGATCTAGTCGAAGGATGGACCATGACAATAAAGAAAACATATCAAACCGAGCAAGGTGTTCCCGTCAAGGTATGGACCGAAGACCTCGATAAAAAAGCCGAAGAACAACTGCGCAATATTTCATCGCTGCCCATCATTCATCACCATGTTGCTGTCATGCCCGATGCGCATCTTGGCATCGGCTGTACGATCGGCTCTGTCATCCCCACCCTTAAAGCCATCATTCCATCAGCCGTCGGGGTCGATATCGGTTGCGGTATGATGGCGGCTAAAACCAATCTGCATGCCAAAGACCTGCCGGACAATTTATCAAAACTTCGCCATAGTATCGAAAGAACCATTCCGCTAGGGCCGGGCGCGCGCCATCAAAAAGATATGGAGTTGGGGAGAATCCAAAATCCGTTTATATCAAGAGCTGAAATCGATGTATTCCTCAAAGACGATGCCGAAAAACGGTTCCAGGTCAAAGTAAAAAAATGGCGGCAACAACTCGGTTCGCTCGGCGGTGGCAACCACTTCATTGAAATTTGCCTGGACGAAACCGACCGCATCTGGGTCATGCTACACAGCGGTTCACGGGGTATTGGCAACAAGATTGGCATGGCCTTCATCGAACGGGCGAAACAGGATATGCGCATCCATCATATCAATCTGCCCGATAAAAACCTCGCCTACCTGTCGGAAGGAACACAAAACTTCACGGACTATGTTCAAGCGGTAAGCTGGGCACAGGAATATGCCTCGCTGAACCGCAGGTTCATGATGACGCTCATCTTCGGCCAACTGGAACATTATCTCCCTCATATCCAGGTCGAGGAATCAGCCATCAACTGCCATCATAACTATGTCGAGAGGGAGAACCACTACGGGGAAGAGGTATGGGTCACCCGCAAGGGGGCCATCCGGGCAAGGGAAAATGATTGGGGAATCATTCCCGGCTCCATGGGAACCCGGTCCTATATCGTAAAAGGCAGGGGCAATGCCGAGTCCTTTCACTCCTGCTCCCACGGGGCGGGACGACGCATGAGCCGAAAACAGGCCTTTCACAATTTCAATATGCAGGACCTGGAAAATCAAACAAAAGGTGTCGAGATGTCACGGCGCAAAGCTATCATCGATGAGATACCTTCTGCCTACAAAAATATCGATGATGTGATGAGCAACCAGAAAGACCTGGTGGAAGTGGTGCACACCCTGAAACAAATCGTCAATATCAAAGGCGACTGATTTCAAGTTTGGCATCTGAAAAAAATACAAGTATCCCGATTCCACGCAACTTTATTATAGCTCTTTAACTATCAACGGGTTACCATCGTAAGTTAAATTTGATTCTTAGAAACTACCTTAATAGTAATGGCCGATTCCAAATTTAAAAACCAGCAGATCTTTATCGATAGACGCCCCATATGGATCGTGCTTTTTGACCGACTGCGCCGGTATATTGTCCTGGCTCTGTTTTTCGGTATTTTTGCGCTATTGTTGACGCAGGAAGGCCCCAGCGACCTGTCACCGGAAGGCTATAAAGTTCTCTGCCTCTTTTTTCTTTGCGTCAGTCTTTGGTCTACCAATCTCATTCCCCTGTCAATCACCAGCCTGCTGGCTATCGCGGCAGTTCCGCTTCTTGGAATCATGGATGCCTCCCAGGCTTATAGTTATTTTGGTAACAAAGCGGTTTTCTTTATACTGGGGGTCTTCATCCTGTCGGCATCCATGATCGCCTGCGGACTCAGCACCCGCATTTCCTTCTGGGTGATGGAACACTGGAGCGAAACGCCTGGACGGTTGGTCACTGCCACTTATTGCTTTGCGGGAATCAGCTCGTGCTTCATGTCCGAACACGCGGTGGCAGTCATCCTGTTTCCCATCATCCATGAAATCGTACAGTCCTTGAATTTAAAACGGGAAAACTCTGTCTTTGGTAAGTCCTTATATTTTGCTATGGCCTGGGGGTGCATCATCGGAGGGGCCATGACCGTGCTCGGTGGCGGCAGAGTGCCCCTGGGCATAGAGATGCTGGAAAAAGCCACGGCCGGGCAACAAACCCTGGGAATTCTTAAATATACTCAGTTGAGTTTTCCGCTGGTGCTACTCTTGTTTGCGGGGGGGTGGCTGGCCTTGAAAATTATGTTTCCTCCAGATATCCATGACATCGAACCAGCTCGAAAAGCGTTGAAACAAAAATCGCTGGTCATGGGACGAGTAACCTTTCAGGAGAAGGGTATTGCCCTGGTGATGGGAGGCACGCTTTTTTGCTGGTTCGGGTATGGCGATCAGTTGGGCATCGCCAACATCGCCATTATTGCCATCGTTCTATTGTTCGTGCTGAACCTCATAACCTGGAAAATGGTGGAAGCTCACATCAACTGGGCCATTGTTCTAATGTACGGAGGCGCCATCTGCCTGGGCGAGGTCATGGCGGAATCGGGCGCGGCGTTATGGCTGGCTGAAAAACTGTTTTCGGGGCTGGTCGAATCGGGACTTGTTTTTCTACTGGTCATGGCGGTGTTGTCCACCCTGTTCACCACTTTTATGAGCAACTCAGCAGTCATCGCCATCCTTCTGCCTACTGCCATCAGTATGGGACCGGCTTATGGTATCGATCCGGTAGTGGCCACCATGACAGTGCTATTACCCAGCAATTTTGCTTTTATTTTACCCATCGCCACCCCGGCCGCGGCGTTGGCTTATTCCTCAAGGTTCTTGACCTTGAAGGATATGATCTGGTCAGGAAGTGTCCTCAGCCTGTTGGGTCTGATTTGCTATGTTTTCCTCCTTCTGGTCTACTGGCCGCTGATTGGTTTTCAATAAAAACGCCGATGAGTTCCGTCAAACAACTTCAGCCCCTTGCACTAAAAAAGAAACTGGATAACGGAGAAGATATTTTTCTGCTCGATGTTCGGGAACCCTGGGAGTTTTCACTGGCTTCCATTGAGGGTTCAGAAAACTTTCCACTGGCAGAGGTCATTGACCGACAACAGGAGTTTATTTTTGAAGAAGAGATCGTGGTGATCTGCCACTATGGAGAACGTTCGCAAAGGGCCGCCATGGAATTGACCGAATGCGGATTCAAAACCGTTCACAATCTGATCGGCGGCATCGATGCCTGGTCGCAGGTGGTAGACGCAAACGTGCCCCGTTACCGCCCCCAAGGCTAGCCCAACTTTTCTAGTAGCACTTGCCGCATAATGTCAATGGGTGCGGACTCACCGGTCCAGAGTTCAAACTGGCGGGCCGCCTGATTGACAAACAGTTCGCTGCCGAGAACCACTTTGCACCCGGCAGATTTGGCTTCACGCAAAAGTCTCGTCTCTAACGGATTGTAAACCGAGTCGAACACCACCATACCTTCTTTGAGATCTTTTGCCGGAAACGGGGTTTCATTGACATTTGGGCTCATGCCCGCCGGTGAGCAATTGATCAACACATCTATGTCACGGGTTCCCGCATCACGCGCATGTATCAGTTCGCAGTCCAGTTCCCTTGCCAGGCCTTCCCCTCTTTCCTTGTTGTGTTTATACGTGACCGTCAACCGACCGCCTTTTTCTTTCACGCCAAAGCCGATGGCCTTCGCGGTTCCTCCGGAACCAAGGATCAGGACATTTTTATCCTTTAGCGGTGTACAGGCTTCGAGGGCTGAAATGGCGCCGGAGCAGTCGGTGTTATAGCCTACCCAGTCAGGCCCTTCTTTCACCACCGTATTGACCGCGCCGATTTTCCCGGCCGTTTCATCGATGCGGTCCAACAGGGGCATGATCTGTTCCTTAGCGGGCATGGTGACACTCAGTCCACTAAAAAAATCCTTAAAGCGGGTGAAAAATTTTTCCACATTATCGACAAGAAAAGAAACGTAGATGTCCGAAGTTCCTTTTTCCTGGAAAGCCCGGTTGTGAACCAGATACCCCTGGCTTTTCGATACCGGATTGCCAATGACTCCATAGATCTTAAAATCAGGACGGGCTGTGTTGATCCGATAAATATCTTTGAGGGTTTTTGCAGGAATCTGACCGGGGGCGCTCTCCTGCCCGGTCTCAAGACTGCCAAAGGTCAGAAATCCGCCAAACAGGGGGGAAAGGATGCGACTGATTTCTCCCAGGTCTCCCATGCAAAGACCAATCAACTTTTGCTTCTCTTGTCTGGCCCGTTGCAACAGTTCAAACATTTTCAGGTTGTCTGCAAGGTCCCTGGCGTAGGTAACGATTTTGATGATATCTCCCGGCATTTCGCACATGGCTTCATACAGCGGATTGAAATCTTCGGGAGTGTGCGAAAAGTCGTGATAAGAAAGAATGATTCTTGCGGAGACCCCTTCTTCCAGGAAGGGTTGCAAATATTCCCGGGGCGTGGAAACTTCAATATCCACATAATCGGCTCCAGCTTTCAGGGCATCTCGAAGCGGTTGCAGGCGGTCTTCATCGGAACCTTTAAATTGTCCACCATCAAGTTTGGAGCGGTTAGTAACGATGACCGGCAGGTTTGCCGAATCGAGCAAAATATTCAGGTCGGGAGCATCTATCAAGTCCAGACGCAGTTCCAAAATGTCGGCAACCGCCGAAGCGGACGCGATCTGTTCCTGAGCTTTGGACACGGAGGGCCCAATAATGGGGACACAAATCATAGGGGAATCCTGCAAAATATATTCTCAAACCAAAGGCAGGATAGTAGCAGAATTAAGGCGTTTAAAAAAACAAAACCGCCCATCCCACAAAGTTTCATTTAGAAAAACTTTTATACTGCGGCTTGCTCGGGTGCCTTTCCCAAATTTTCCCCCGCCCCAACCTCCTCGGTTTGCACGAACTGGGTTTGCACGAACGAGGCTTCCACATTCTTGGTCTCTACTTTTGGAGACTGCCCCTGGGTGTGTGAAGCCAACGCCGCTCTGGCCGCGTTCGAAATGCTGACCCGGTCGCGTTGGCCTTGAACCCGTTTGACCGGATTCTTGCTGTTCAACTCCGCTATGCGGGCTTGCCCCTGATAGGTTTTAAAAATCCTGCTGGTAGAAACAATTGCAATATCCATAATCTTTTCCTTTCAGTTAAACGTTGTTTGAAATTTTTGGTTTGATTCTTGGAGGTGTTCCATAACCTTTTAAAAGCACCTGCCCATTTTTCACGTCTTTGATCTTTTCCAGCACTTCGTTTCTCTCGATGTTGAGTTTTTCCTGACAAACGGTTTCCTGTTCGATAATTTTTTCCAAATCGGCTTCAATGCGACGCCCCAACTCTTCGAATTCACCAACCAGCGATTCCCGGGTGGCTTCATTCAGATCACAGGCCAGGTCGGCAATCTTTTGGTCTGTATCATTGAGTCCGGCGATCAACCCTTCCTTGTCCTCGATAATCACTGCCAATCGGGATTCATCCTGATTGTTCACAGCTTCCATTTGCTCTCCCATTTTCTGGAGAAGTCGGGCGCAGGTTTCCTTCTTATGTTTGAGAAGCCTGACAATTTCTGTTTTTTGTTTTTCCATAATTTAATCTCATGCCACCGCGATAAGGGTTTGTATTGTTTTTTCTAAATTGATGTTTTCGGTAAACTTGCGAAAATTTTCTACCCGTATTCTTGTCGAACGCGCCTGCACAACAATTTCGTTTTCCTCAAGGGCCAGCTCACCCAGCTCATCCCGCAAAATGATGCTCAGTCTTTCCGCCAGGTTGGGCAGAATTCCAGTTTCAGGATTGGTGAACAGGTCAAAAATTTCCGTCGTGTTGGAGTCGAGACCTCGCCGGAATTCTCTTTCGTCCAGCACAAAGGTGTTGTCCGCCAAGGTGCGGACGCCTATGGAACCCAGCCTCCGCAAAAGGTTTTCATTTTTGCCTTGAAAAGCCCGGGTTATTCCGGATTTGACAGCTTGGACGGCAGAGGTGATCGCAACTTCCTGCTGGTTGTTTTTCTCCGGATTGACCACCCTGATGCCTGTCGCGAAGGGGTTTCCCGGCCGACCCCGTAGCGTATCTATATCTCCATTACGTTTAGCAAGCCCCCGCGCCCTTTCCTGTGGTTTGAGGGTGAGGTCGTTACGGATGTCCTGAATGTCCCCGTCTCGCTTAAATGTCCGGGAGGCACTCAGAAGGTTATTGATTTTGGAAATGGAGGCATTGAATTGATCAAACAGGGTTTTGATCTGGGTAATAAATGTTGCGGCGTCAATGAAGATATTTATTTCGGCAGCCTTTTCCGATGCGCTCTTAATGAGCAGGTCAGTATCTTCGATCACCCCCGAAAAGACGTTGCTATCACTGAACACCGGTTTCCCGTCGATTTCGACTTTTGCGGTTTGAGGTTGCTGAATCAGGTTGACCTCAAGGTCCTGGTCTTCAGAATCGAACTGGAATTCCTTCTGGACCGGGAACCCTTTAAAGTTCAGTTCAAAGAATCCGAGGTTCAAAAGCACATCTTCACTATCCAGCAAGTCAATTTTGTCGCGCCCGCCTGCCAACCCAACCAGGACCAACCGGTTATCCTTAATCAGCGCAAGGACCTTGGTCTCCGCAACGCCCCCATCCAACTGGTCGTTATCATTGATATCTTCATCCGGGTCGAGCTCGCCATCGCCATCAAGGTCTTCAGTGATAAATATGGCCGGAACAAACTCGGAATTCGCGGTTTGAATGATATCCAGCGTCCCGTTATTGTTCACATCTTCCGTTTTATCGAGAATCCCGTTACGGTTATGGTCTTCGCCAAAATTGATTTTGTTTTTCAGGTCAATCAGCGTATCTGATGATTCGACGGTAATTTTCACACCATTGATGAAAAAACTACCTGTCAGGCCCAGAGTGCCCAAGGGAGTGGATTGCTCATCGGAGGCCAAAGTAGCCGCTTTTGACAAACGTACCGGAGTAATGCGAAAGGAATCCCGGGGAGCATTCTTGCCCACAAACGCCTGCACCAGTTTGGATCGGGTTGAGGAAGCGTTTTTGGGGTTCAGCGCATCAGCACCAAACAGATCGGCAACCGTTTGCCCGAGGCTCTTCAGGGAAGTGGAAAGGTCGTCCAATTGGCGAAGCTTGAGCAGAGAGAACCGCTCTTTTTTCCCCAGATCGTCCACAATGGAGATTTTTCTGGCCTCGAACCGCCGGGAAAGCAGAGCAATGGCATCGACCGCACGGAAAGCGGACAAAGGCCCTGTGGCCTCCAGATTGGGCACCTTTCTGGTGTTGATAAATACCGAGTTAAACAGGATGTCGCGTTTGGTTGCCTGAGGAGTGCCGGCTTGGTTTAAGGTATCGCGGGCAATACGGACATCCAGGTCTTTACTGGTTGACCGGGTCGAATTGAGGGGGAAAAACGTGGAACTGACGTTGTTGAGAATCTGCACGATTCTTTCCGGTCTGGCGAAGAAACCCTGTTTCGCCATTAAAGTGTTTAGTCGAAAATGTCGATAAACACATCAAGAACAGAATCGTACCGTTTAAACCGGAAAAAAATAAAACGCCCGCCTCGTCGGTGCCGCGTGCATGTACTTCGTACAGACCTTCGCCGTCAGGCAAAAGTCAGCTCGAAGTAACAAGGCCCTAAGAGGGCTTCAAGTTGAAAACCGAACCTTCGAAAAATATTGGACCAGGCCGCAAAACCGTGCCAATAATTTTCGAGATCCTATTCAAGTACGATGGGGTTATCCCGGTTACAGCTTGTCTCCTCTTGATGAGTTCCTTTTAAGGCCCAAACAGCATGTCGCTGGCGGGGCGGTTCGTTTAAATTAAATTACTGACATTCTGTCCGCGCTCGGTTTCCACAGCCGACGCATCATCATCCCTTAACTCAGAAGGCCGGGGGCCGCGTAACGGATTATTATCCACAGCTTCCTGTAACGGTTCTTCAGGGTCTTCGACCGGGTCAATATTTTGCGCAGGTGTCTCCAACGCGGGCTCATTTTTGATCCGAGATTCTTCCTCCGCCACCCTTTCTTCCTGAATACGCTGCTGAATCCTGGCATCATTAGGCGGGGTTTGGTCCAACTCTTCTGCAGACCTTTCCGAAGCAGACGGGGGATCGGAATTAAAACTTTCATCGAGACGTTCCTGTGCCGATCCTCCATCTTCTGCCACGTCACGGATGCTGGGCTGGCCTTGCAGTGGCGTTGCCGGGTTTTCCTGCTCCACCGATGTCGCTTCATCATTGGCGCGTCTTGTCCCTTCCGCAACGCTGTCAACCCGGGTATTACCCTGAACCTCTTCAATCCGGTCCGGGTCTGCTACGTCATTGCCCTCTTCAAACCGTTCGGTTAAACGTTCTTCAGGGCTTGAAACTCCTCCTCGCGGATCAACCCCTGACTCCCTGTCCGCTCGAAATGGATTCAGCAGTGCTTCTTCAGCGCCTCCTGACTGTTGCTCAGTCGTTAGCTTGGAAGCAACAGCTGCTATTTGGATAGTCAAAGACCCCGTAAAATCCCTTACAACTACCTCCAAGGCTTCCTCAGCGATATCTGCAATTATTTGCTCCTGCTGTTGATCTTGTTCTAATACGTCATAAAAATCAATAACACGGTCTTGCGCAATAACAGTACGTTCGGCCTGGGCAGTCTGTTCAACCTCTTCATCGTCCCTGGCTTCAGGATTCCTAAACTCATCTTCGCTATCTTCCAAACGGCGTGGTCGCGAACTTTCTCCTCCAGCCTCCCGCAATCCGCGCAACGCACCACTAACCTGACTCTGGTCCAAAGGAAAATTGACATCTTCCATGGTTTGTCCCTTTCTTACAAACTTTCTCTATTGTTTTTATTTCCAATCCTTGGGGGGGGTTGCCTGAGCCTTGCCTCTCCCCCTCAAAAAAATCAATCGCCCATTAAAGTTTCAGGCTTTTTTTTCGATAAGAGAAAAGACTGGGAAGCATCCTCTTCCTGGAACAACCCCCCAAAATAACTACCTCAAATTCAAGCCGGAGGTCTACGCCATACTTATCGGTAAAAATCCCTGAAACTTTAGTTTTAATTTAGGTTTTTTTTGAAAAAAAGCCAGACCCGGCCCACTTTCCGGAAAGAAAAACAACCCTAATCTAAAAAGGCATTGAAAAATAAGGTAGTATATGTTTTCCTGGGGTCGTCCCATGAACCTCCCTCAAGCATTGATGTGGGAAAGCGTCTCTTGCCAATCTTCATAGTAAGGAATCATTTCATATTCCAGTAAATCGGCCATCAAGACCCAGTCTTGATTCTGGTTGGCCTCCAGCATTTGGGCCATAAGGCCAGTCAACTTTTCCTGCCGGTCTCCAAGGCTTTGCCCTTCAACCTGATTTCCACGGGATTTAACTATGTTCAGAACAACCTGGGAGAACCAGTCAATCCCATCGAGGATTTGCAAATAAAATTTATGGGCCTCTTGTTCGTTGCCCATGCGAAACAAGTCTGCGGCCTTTTGAAAACCAGGAATCAGCTTTTCGAGATATTCCTTTGCGTTAGCAAGATTATTGGCCAGCAGGTCTCCCAAATGAGCCAGCTCCAACTCAAGTAATTCAATGCTTGTGATAGAAGTCATTAAAGTATCCATGGCGCTGGAGGAAACTTCCTGGCCCTCCAGCCAGATCCTTCTCACATAAGAATCCCGACGGCTTTTTAAAATCACGTCCAGTACTTCCTTCAGGGTTTCTCCCTGAAAAGACGATTCTTCCGCTTCAGCCCCATTAATGGAAATCTTCATTGGTTCTCCTCAAATAAAATTCATGCCACTAGCCATGGAGGCTCTTCGCGTAATTCTAATCTGCCCGTGAGAGCATTGCAACCGGCAGTCTTTCATTCAGCCTGCATTGACAAGCCGGTGGGATAGCTTTATCTTAGATTGGTTCATCCATAAAACTAGAGGACTCAAATGGTCGACCCCATAAGTGGAACTTTCAGCCAGTTGCTGAATACGATCAACCGGAACCGATCCGGATTGCAGAACTCTTTGGAACGCATCGCTTCAGGCCGAAAACTCAACCGGGCGGGAACCGATCCAGCGGCGAGCGCGTTATCCGCTCAGTTGCAGTCAGATATCAGCGCCCTGACCCAATCTGTCAAAAATGTAGAATCGGGTACCAATTTTGTCCGCACCGCCGACGGCGGATTGGCCGGTATCGCCGATCTGGTAAACCGGGGCCGGGAATTGGCCATACAATCCAGTAACGGCACCTTGAATGATTCCCAAAGACAGACATTGAATCAGGAGTTTGGCCAAATCCAGAGCGAAATTGACCGACTCACCGGTTCCCTTCAGTTCAACGGTCGAAACCTGCTGGACGGGTCCTTGGGTCAAAACGCAGACCCTGTCAATATTCAGGCCGGGATAGGGTCTGGGCCGGATAACCAGATTAGTCTCAATGTGGTGGAAAGCACAAGCACTGAGTCCCTGGAGATTGCCGATGCCGATATTTCAACCACCCAGGGTGCTCTGAGGCGATTGACAGTTTTGAACGCGCTTCCCAAACCCTGAATGCCGCCAGGGAGCAAGTGGGAGCCATCGGCAACCGCTTGGTCAGCACCGCTAACAGCTTGAATATTTAGATAGAAAACCTGACACGTAGCGAATCCGGCTTGGCAGACACCGATCTTGCCGAAGAAGTCAGCAACCTCCAACAGGGATTACTGAGGTTTGAGACATCCATCCGCGCCCTGTCGCCACAACTCCAGAATGAACAAGCCCGATCCCGCCTACTCGATTTCACCATCTAACTGGCCAACGGCCGGTGGCGACTGGCAATAACTTTATCTGGCGAGCAAAGAGTTATCTCAGCGCAATCAAGCTTTTGCCCAGTTGCATCCCCGGCTAAGGGGCTAGGCGTAGGGCCAGTGTGGCGGTGACGCTTACGCGACCCCCGAAGGCGTGGAGCCAGTTCCCCACCGGGCGTGGCCCGGCGGTTCAAAGAGCCCTTGACCGTCTTACCCTGAAATGATATTAAATATCCTTCACGAGTGAGGTATCATTAAAAATTATTGTCGATAGAGTTGTTGCTCATCAACGATGAAGGCAACATTTAATTTGGAGAAGAACCTATGGAAGTCAATGAAATCAGAATAGAGATCAGAAAACACCACGTGACTCCTGGGATCAATGTCCTGGATCTTGTTATTGACGCCAATGGGGAACAAATCCGTAAGCAGACCCAGCACAAAGACGATGACAAAGCCTTCGAGAAATTTGTCAAAGACATCACCAAAGTCGCCCAGGAACTCGCCAACGCCCGCATCGAATAGTCCCTTAGTACCCTTCGGGGTACGAAGCTAGGGAAGAATATCACGTACCTAGCAACGATGCTCTCGGCCCCAGATGCTCATTGCCACCGGCGGCTCGCCGGCGCCTAGGAACTACGCCGGGGGGTTGATGATTTTTAGTTTTTTGAGTTTTTCTACCAGGGTGGTACGGTTGAGGCTCAACAGAGTGGCTGCCTTATTTTTAACCCAACCGGTTTTTTCCAGCGCTTCGACGAGAAGTTCCTTCTCGAAACCTTCCACAAGCTTTTTCAGATTGATGCCTTCATCAGGAATTCCCACATGGAAGGATTGCTTTAACGACTGTTGCAGAATCTGCGCGGGATTTCCTTCCGGCTCAGAATCTTTTTCAAGAGGTGTCCATTTTTCTTTGGGGACTTCGCCCAGAACTTTATCCGGCAAATCCCTCGGGGTGATGACAGAACCGATGCTAAGGACCGCCATGCGTTCCACGAAATTCGCCAATTCACGAATGTTACCTGGCCAGGAATAGTTCACCAATACGTTGATCACTTCATCGCTGATGGTTTTAGAACTGCCCGCACCATTATTGAACTGCTTGAGAAAATGGTCGAGCAAAAGAGGAATGTCAGTTTTTCGGTCCCGTAAAGGGGGTAGAGTGAGGGGAATGATGTTGAGCCTATAATACAGGTCTTCCCGGAAACGGCCTTCCTCGATGGCAACTTCCAGGTTCTGATGCGTGGCAGTAATCACTCGTATGTCGACCGGCGTGGACTTGACGCTACCAATACGGTCGACCTCCCTTTCCGCGAGAACTCGGAGCAATTTCACCTGCAAGGCCGTCGGCATATCGCCGATTTCATCAAAAAAGATGGTTCCCTGATTTGCCAACTCTATCCGGCCAACCCGGGCATTCACTGCACCTGTGAACGCACCTTTTTCATAACCAAATAATTCGCTTTCCAATAAATCATGAGGAATAGCGGCACAGTTGACAGCGATGAAGGGTTTGGACTTTCGCGGGCTATTTAGATGCAAAGCCCGGGCAATCAGTTCCTTTCCCGTTCCGCTTTCGCCATAAATCATCACTGTGCTCTGAGAAGCTGCGGCCCGTCCCACGATGTCAAAAACCGCACGGATTTCTGGGCTTTCACCAATAATATTAAAACTATCTGTGTCGAGTTTTATATTCATAACAGGCCCTATTATAACCAAAACATAAAAACTGTCAAGTTTTTCAACGGGTTATAAGGGTTTCAGCGAGAGCAAAAAAAACGTCAAACATCCAACATCCGGTAAAATGTCCACGAACTTGAAATGATTACAGTTTGTTGGGTTCTTTGACACAGGCTGGATTCTCTGACTACAGATTATACGGAACAACGTTCTCGTGTTCGTTGGGGTCATTGCGTGAAACAATGGCCAAAGCCAGCTCGCTGTCTGACAGGTTCACCGGTTTATGCGGCACCCCGGGCGGAATATAAATAAAATCCCCTTCCTCGTTGATAACCGACTCTTTCAGGTTCTCGCCAAACTGCGTTTCAACCCTGCCCTTCAGCAAATAAATCGCAGTTTCGAAATCTTTATGGTAATGCGCTTTAGGAGACCCGCCCGGAGGAATCACCACCAGATTCATCGAAAGTCCCATAGCCCCGGCGGTTTCGGTGGATATCCCGACAAAATAGGGTAGGTTTTGTTTGGTCTCTATAGTGTGATCGGGACGCACGGTAACCACTTTTTTGGTTAAGTCCAGACTCATGACGCACCTCTTGAAAAGAATATTTTTAGGGGACCTCTATTTATTCGGTAATTTTCTCCACGGCAACTCGCAAGGGCTCTTTGAGCCGAGAACAATCACTGCTCGCCAATTAAAGCTATTACCCCTCCTGGCACAAAGGTGGGGAAAACTGGGTCCAGCGTCACGCTGGTTAGATATCGATGTAGAGGCCATCCGGATCAACGGCAACTTTATAGCGGGGGGTAGTATCTGAGTGGTTGAACTTGCAGAATCCTTTTTTAATATTCCAACCACATTCTTCAAGAATGCAAAAAGCGAAAAATCCTCTCAACAAACCTTTTCCCAAGCTACCCCCGCAACAACGGCACTGGTCAGTAAGGCAATAAAATTTGCCTTCGACCTGAAAAAGCGCAAGAACGTAGTCGACCTCCGTGTAATCGTGCTTGAAGTGGATTTGTTTCCCGGTTCCTTCCTGCGGGGCATCACTGATTTCCGAAATTTTGAGTCGAGACATGAATTCAATCAATCCTGGGGCAGATAGGGACCAAAACGGTCGCGGTAATATTTTTCCAGGTCCCAGCGAAACCGGCCTTTCAAGTGGGGGAGTTCTACGGCGACCTTGTGGTCAAGCGCTACATAATCTTGCGTTTTTTTCTCGATCTCTTCCTCCCTTTTGACATTGGGGTCCAAATAGGAGTCGCCCAATGCAGAAG
>Ga0114996_10005239_pt1 | contig 15292 bp, 11 predicted proteins | sample ArcticOcean_MG_C_4_FD_87039 | JGI IMG/M metagenome (GOLD analysis project Ga0114996, IMG submission 87039) | Marine microbial communities from western Arctic Ocean - ArcticOcean_MG_CB4_134 | ecosystem: Environmental > Aquatic > Marine > Oceanic | place: Arctic Ocean: Canada Basin | collected...
ATCAGCGAGGTCCAACGCGGGATTGACCGCCCGGTCAGTGACCTGTCGCGTCGGCTAGCATCGGGTGTTTTGTTAGTAAATCTGTTCATGTGCGGAACGTCGTACGTCGGAATGGATGACATTGGTTCGGTCTCGGTGAACGGACCTAGTTATTTGGGTTTGCCCACTGTTTTTTCGGCGCTGCGCCACTCTGCCCAGAAACGGTACAGCGCGCTGAGCGGGGTTGCTACCGCCAGGACCCACAATCCCCAGTCTGGCTGGCTGATTAACAGGGTCACGGTGATCACCACAACGCGCTCCGGCCTCGTGGCGAACCCCGCCGTGCCCTTCATGCCGAGTCCTTCAGCCCGCGCCCGTACGTAACTCACCATCATCGATCCGGAAAAGGCGACGAAGGCTAGGATTATCAGTGTCTGATCAAAGGTAGCGCTGCGCGTGTAAAAGATCAGGAGTCCCAGTAACAGCGCGCCCTCAGACACGCGGTCCATCACGGAGTCCAGCAGCGCGCCTCTGTCTGACACCTGCCCAGTCCGTCGGGCGATCCCACCGTCCAGCATGTCAAAGGTGGCGCCCACCAATACAAGGATCCCCGCCAGCACGAACCGACCGTCCGCGGCCGCCGCGCCGGCTCCGATCGAAATCGCCGTCCCGGTCAGCGTCGCCAGGTTCGGCGTGAATCCCAGCTTGTCCAGGGCGGCCGAAGCCGGCTCCTCAAACCATCTGGCGATCTTTCCGCGAAGCGCGTAACGGGCGGTCTGGAGGCTGGGCACGCGTTGTTGAGGCCTTTCCTTTAATTTGTGACAACTTTTGGACGAACATTCAGGGCTTTGCGGACCCCGGTCATCACCGGTGCCTAGACGATACCGGAAAGTTCAGGCCTGGCGGCTGTCTGTTTATAGAAATCGAGCACCCTGGTCGCTACTTCGGACCATCGATACTCGTGCGCCTTGATCCGTCCTGCTGCACCCATCTTTGTACGAAGATCCGGATCTTCGATCAAGGTGCGAATAGCGCCGGCGAGAGCTGTCGGATCGCTTGGGGCAGGCAGGAGTCCGTCCGCGCCGTGAGTAACCACGTCACGATAGCCGCTGATGTCCGAGGCGACGACCGGAACTCCGGCCGCCATCGCCTCAAGCAGCACCATCCCAAAACTCTCGCCGCCGGTCGCCGGGCTGCAGAAGATATCTGCGGTCTGGTAGTACGCCGGGAGCATCTCGTTAGAAACCTGACCAGCGAACACCACGTCCGTCAGGTTGCGCTCGCCCATCACGCGCTGGGAATCATCGTCCGGCTCGCCCGGCCCGACGACGATCAGTCTCAATTCCGGGTAATCCCACTTGAGATCGGCGTACGCGCTCAACAAATATCGCAGCCCCTTACGCTTCTCCATGCGGCCGACGAACACGAGGTTTATCCGGCCATCGTCGAACTCTTCAAGCACGGGTGCGGGGGTTGCAAACCGATCGTACTCAATGCCGTTCGGGATGATCTCGTAATCGCCCGGATGAAACCTGTTCACGTAACTTCGGGCCGCATTCGACACGGCGATCCGGCCGTCCAGTCGTCGTGGGTTTGCGCGCAACATGTACTTGGACATCCGGTAGAGGTGCCCGCGTTCACGGAAGGCGTGGAATGTGCCGACGGTGAGTGCAGACGAGGTGCGCGCTCCCAGGTTTGGAGGAACCGGGGCGAAAGGCTCGTGGATGTGCACGACGTCGTAACTGCCATCGCGGATCAGGACCTTGATCCGGGGCCGCTTCCATAAGGAGAGCGATACGCGGGCTACGGTGCCGCCTATCGGAACCGGAACCGGGCGTCCACAGGGAACGATGTCGTATCCCTGGATAGCTTCGGGATCCACAGAGCATGGGGCCAGGATGTTGACCTCGTGGCCTCTAGCCGTGAACTGATCGGCGAGGCGTGCGATGTGGGTCGTTACGCCGCCCGGGTACGCAAAATCGTAAGGGGAAATCAAAGCGATCTTGATCTGCTCATCCTCCCTGTACTCATTTGCTCATTGCGTACCCCGGCAGCGATTGGATCTTATCTAGTCACCGGTCTCTTGCTGCGCATCAGCAACGCCGCTGAACTTCCTCGGGGTGAAGTTATTCTCGGGGTTCATCTCTCCGCCCGCAAATAGCTCCACCATTTGCCGGGCCTCGTCGTCCGTGTACTGTACCGGCGGAGATTTCATGAAGTAGGCGGAAGGGGCCTGGATTGCGCCGGAAATGCCGTTGTCCATGGCGATCTTCGCGCAACGGATGGCGTCGACAGCGACTCCTGCGGAGTTGGGGCTGTCGTGTACCTCGAGCTTCAATTCCACGTTGAGCGGAACGTCGCCGAAGGATGTGCCTTCCAGGCGAATGTAAGCCCACTTGCGATCCTGGAGCCATGGCACGTGGTCGGACGGGCCGATGTGCACGTCGTCGGTGTTGATCTCCTGCTCCAACTGTGACTTCACGGCAGCGGTCTTCGAGATCTTCTTGGATACAAGACGGTTTCGCTCAAGCATGTTGAGGAAGTCCGTGTTGCCGCCAAAGTTGAGCTGGTAGGTGCGGTCAAGCTGCACGCCACGGTCTTCAAACAGGCGGGTGAGCACGCGGTGGATGATGGTGGCCCCGACCTGGGACTTGATGTCGTCGCCGACGATCGGCACGCCACGGTCCTCGAACCGCTTCTGCCAGTACGGCTCACGGGCGATGAACACGGGGATGCAGTTGACGAAGCCGACGCCGGCCGCGAGCGCCTGCTCTACGTACCACTTGGTGGCGTCTTCAGAGCCGACCGGGAGGTAGCTGATCATCACGTCGACTTTCCGGTCCCGCAGTATGCCGACGATGTCAGCGGTCTGGCCGCCGGGGGTCGAGGAATCATGGTTCACGGTGATCACGTCGGACAGGTACTGGCCGATGCCGTCGTGCGTCATCCCGCGATCTACAGTAACGCCGGTGTGCGGCACGTCGTGGAACTCGACGGTGTTGTTCTGGCCTGAGCGGATCGCCTCGGACAGGTCCTTGCCGACCTTTTCAACGTCCACGTCGAACGCCGCGACCACATCGATATCTCCGATGTGATACGAGCCGAGAACGGTATTCATGATGCCCGGGATGTCGATGCCTTCTTCAGCTTCCCGGTACTTGTGCACGCCCTGGATGAGGGAGGAGGCGCAGTTGCCAACTCCCACGACGGCGACGTTAATTTTGCCCAATTTGTGACCCCTGATGTCCTGATGATGTCCTGATGTTCGGCCCACTCCGGCGGGCGCGCTGTCTTTGAAGTCTTTACAACGGACGGATATTACGGAGGGCTGATGGACGGATTGGGCGGTTTACTCGACGAACCGGGTCGCAAAGTTCCGGAACTTTCTTGTGACCTGAGTTTCGTCGAGCTAAATGTTGACCCTGACCGTCTCCGCGACCTGCTCAAGTGTCTGGACGGAGATATAGGGGTTTGTCCCGCCCCAGACGTACTCGAAATGGTTCCTCAGCACGCGGTAGTAGTGGGAGTCCGCTGACAGCTTCAGTATCGGTACAAGGCCATCGATCGATGAACCATCGAGGTCCGAATCTGGCTTGCCAAAGTGGTAGGTTTCTACAAAACAACACGTTTCGGTCATCAGCAAATACACGGACGGCCAGTGATCTGCAAACCGGACGTCGAGGCTGGCGTTTCTGCCTTCCTGGGCGGTTCTTCTGAGCGACGAGATCACGTTCAGGCTTCGCCAGCTATCGCTGAATAGCGGTCCTGCGCGGAAGCTGGATTCGTCCACGAACTGCTCCCCGATCTCGGCGACGGCACGGGCGCGTGCGAAGTCACTTAAAGGATGGACGAGCAGGGCACGGACGGAGATGTCCCGGTCCTCGTTCATCATGCGTCGGAGCACGGGCGTGTAGTCGATGTCCCCGAAGAACTCCCGCAGGCCAATACCGTGCAACAGCACCTCGCCGCGGGCCTCCTCAAGCGCCTGGCCTATGGCGCGCTTTGTCTCAAAGCTGCCGCTTCTCGGCAATAGCACGGCCTCTATGCCGGTGCGGATTGCGCCCTCTGCGAGCGCGTTGATTCTGCTTAGCGTGTCGAGCTCTTGCGCTTCTGTTGATGCGTCGGGGTCTTCGGCAGGTCGTCCACTTTGACGGGGTCCTCTGAAATCCCGGGTTCCGGGTTGCGAGTACGTCGGCGTAGGGGTTGGCGCTGTACTCGCGATACCGGGAGTCGCCAGCACGGCTTCCAGAGCTTCCTCTGTCACCACCCATGTCCGGCCGATTTTCGTTGCCGGGATGAGTCCCTGTGTGAGCCACTTGTAAACGGTCTTCTCGCTGACGTTGAGGCGGGCGGCAACGTCACGAACTTTCAAGCTGGCCATCTATCGCTCACCCCTAGGAAACCGTGGAATCAGGACGATAAATCCAGTATATTCTATAAAAGGATAGAAAAAGGGTGTAAACGGCCTTTAAGTGAGTTGGCAGGTGGCGAATATCTGAAAAAACTGGCAGGGGTCTGGATGGATATGTGTGGTCGCTGTACATAACCACCCCCAAACTTCCTCATACATTCGGAGGGCTCACCGGTAGCGTCGTGCATTTCGTGTATCGAGCGACGGAAACAACAGTGCCCTGAGGTACTCGAAGGGCCGGGTACGGCATTACATCCGAAAACCACTAATCCTATTCGTCGGTCTCCGGGAATCGGAACTCGACTCCGGCGCGCTCTTCCTGGATTCGGGCAATCGCGGGCGTGGCGTCGCGTCCCCAGCCTCGCAATTGCGCCTCGATAAATCGTTGCTGTGCGATGTTCGCTGCTTCCATTGGCAGCCCCAGGGATCGGCCGAGCTGAGTCGCAAGGCCGACGTCTTTTGCCGCTAGGTCCACCATGAACCCGGGCTCGAAGTTGCCCTTGAGGATTGATGTGCCCCAGCCGCGCAGGGCGGCGCTGTCGCCTGACGATGCCGTGATCACGTCGTACAGCGTGCGTGCGTCCACACCGGCCTTCATCGCCATCCCGAAAGCTTCCGAGATGATGACGCCGGTGCTGAGGCCGACCAGGTTGTTGGCGAGTTTGCAGATGGAGCCGGTGCCGATGCCGCCGCAATAAACTAGCTTCTCGCCGTCGCCGATCAGGTTCAACACCGGCGTCACCCGCTCAAATACGTCTCGATCCCCGCCGACCATGAGGCACAAGTCGCCCCCCTCGGCACCGACCGTGCCGCCGCTGACCGGGGAGTCGAGCGCATGTGCGCCGGCCGCACGTACGGCGGCATCCAGGGTCTTTGCCGTGTCAGGGTCGATCGTACTGAGGTCGATGAATACCGCACCGGGAGAGATCGCCGAGAGAACGCCGCCCTCGCCGGTCGCCACTTCGAGCACGTTGGCGGGCAGTGGAAGTGAGGTGAACACGATGTCTGCCCCGCGTGCCGCTTCGGCCGGGCTGTTTGCCCAGGTGGCGCCGGCCTCCTCCAACGGACGACCGGCGTCTCGTGACAGATCGAAAACCTTGAGATCGTGGCCGCCCTCAAGGACGTGCATCGCCATGTGTCGTCCCATGTTGCCGAGTCCGATAAAACCGATCTTCATGAGGTTGTCCTTGTAATTAGCTGGCGCGTTGCACGTGGGTTATGTCGATCGGAGGCGAGAGCCGTAGATCACGGGTATGTAGGGGCGTATAACAATACGCCCGCTTATCAAGATCGCACTATATATCCGTCATTCCCGAGTAGTCGGGAATCCAGGAAACGCCAATCGCGAGGTCACGCGCGTCGAACATGGTTACCGTCTACTCGGGAATGACGGGTTGATCCAGGGTGGGTCGCGAATCGTAAGTAACGCCCGTAGTTAACCATCCCCGAACCCCCTCCTACATTAGGAGAGGGCTTTCTGTTGCCCCCTAAACTTCGTCGGGGGCATTCACACCCTAGTACCCCACCGCTGCGCCGTCCTTGCGTGGCTCGGACCCGGCGACGAGTACGCCCGTCTCCGCGTCGCGTGAAACGATCTGACCTCCGCCGTATCCGACTCGATCGTACCCGTCATCGACACGCACCTGGTGGCCGCGTCGCTGCAGGTCCCTCACCGTGTCCGGGTCCACACCGGCCTCAAGGCCGATCGTGCCGGACTCCAGGAACACCCGGAATCGGAGAGCGTCGAGCGCCTGCTGCGAGTCCAGGTTGAAGTCAACCATGTTGGAGATCATCTGGAGGTGACCCTGGGGCTGCATGAAGCCGCCCATCACGCCGAAGCTGAGCCACATCTCGCCGTCCTTTGTCGCCATGGCGGGGATGATGGTCTGGAACGGCCGGGCTCCACCCTTGAGGAAGTTCGCGTGATTCGAGTCGAGGGAGAACAGAGCGCCCCGGTTCTGGAGTGCGATGCCGGTGGTCGGCACAACCATGCCGCTGCCGAAGCCCTTGAACAGGCTGTTGATGAATGAGCAGGCGTTACCTTCGCCATCGATCACCGTCAGGTAAACCGTATCGGAGTTCGGGTAGGGCATTCCTGATCCCACATTCTCCATCGCTCGCCCGCCGGTAATTCGGGACCGCTGCTCTGCGGCGCGATCTTTCGACAGCATCCAGTCGATCGGAACCTCGTTGACCCGTGGGTCGGCTACATGATCCAGTGCATCGGAAAATCCAAGGCGTGTTGACTCGATCAGGTGGTGATAGGTGTCGGTAGACTGGAAACCCATACCTGCGATATCAAAACCCTCGGCGATGTTGAGCGCCATCAGGGCTGCGATTCCGTCGCCGTTGGGCGGGCATTCCCACACGTCAACGCCGCGGTATTCGGTGTGGATCGGGACGTCCCAGTCGGAATGGTGCGCCGCCATGTCTTCTTCTGTAATCCAGCCGCCTTCGGACTGCACAAAGTCGGCCAGCTTCTTGGCGATCTCGCCTTTGTAAAATGCCTCGCTTCCGCCCTCTGCGATCACCTCAAGCGTGCGACCAAGTTCCGGCAGGCTGACGATCTCGCCGTGCTTTGGTGCCCGACCTTTTGGCAGCATCTCGCGGCCTGAAGGTCGGGCGGCCAGCTTCTCTTCGGCGCCCTGCCACTGGTTGGCGATAATCTCGCTGACGCCGAAGCCCTCATGGGCGTACTTGATCGCCGGTTTCAACAATTCGGCGAGCGTCATCGTCCCGTCTTCTTCGAGGAGTGTCTCCCAGCCGTGGACCGTGCCCGGGATGGAGACCGAGAACGCGGCGTCCGGGCCCTCGGTGGGGATGCCGGCATGACCGTTTCGCACGACATCGTCGCGGTTAGCCGCGGCTGCGGCGTGGCCGCTACCGTTCAGCGCCCGTACACGCTTCTCGTCGTTCTTCCAGACAAGGGCGAACATGTCGCCGCCGACTCCGGTGGACATTGGTTCCAGCACGTTGAGCGCGGCGGCCGTGGCGACCGCTGCGTCGACGGCGTTTCCGCCGGCTTTGAGGATGTCGAGACCGACCTGAGCTGCGAGCGGCTGGCTGGTTGCGACGGCGCCGTTACGGGCGACAACTGAGGATCGGCGGGATCGGAAGAAAGTCACGTTCACGTCCTTAGGGGGATCGGGCGGCACATCGTGAAACCCGTGTATCGCCGGGGCGATTCGAAGATCGGCGCAATCCTACCAATAAAGATGCGCCCGCGCGTGTGGGGCGTCAGGTGTGTGTTGTAGGGGCGGCGCTTGCCGCGCCCGTTGTTATCTCCCTCTCCCAGTGGGAGAGGGTTGGGGTGAGGGAGAACGCCGTTAATACCACAACACCGTAGGGGGGATTGGTATCCGCCCTACGGTGTTGTGGTGACAGGCTGGTCGGGCGGAGCAAGCCCCGCCCCTACGACGGTGTGAACGGGGAGGGCGTGACCGCGTGACCCCGGTCCTTCGAGGGCCTCGGGACGCTTGTGTCGGCGGCTAGACCACAGACGTGGCACTACGACATCAAAATAATGCCCTTATTGAGGGCAGCCCAGTTGGTCTGCCAGATCGTTGAAACTGTTTGACGTGAAATCGAACGATGGGTCGGTTTCCGGGTCTGCCTTATTGCCGAGGCCTGAACCGTTGCCGAACTCGTCCGGGCGCCGAACGAACGCCGTGTGCAGGCCGGACTTTGCGGCGGATCTCAGGTCATTCTGGTGCGCCGCCGTCATCATCACCTCGCCGGGTTCAAGGCCCAGCAACTCGGCGGCCTTTGTGTACGACTCCGGGTCCGGCTTGTAGTGACCCGACAGCTCGGAAGACAGGACGCAGTCCCAGGGCAGCCCCGCTCGCTTCGCCATATTCGTCAGAAGGGCCACGCTGCCGTTCGACAGGCTGGAGATGATGAACTTGCTCTTCAGGCGAGTCAGGCCTGAAACGGCCTCGGGCCACGGGTCGAGCCGGTGCCAGATCTTGTTCAGGTGAACCTTCTCGTCTTCGGTAAGACCTTCGATGCCGAACTGAACCAGCAGGTCGTCGAGCCGTCGCCGGTGGATGGCGTCGATACCGATCCACTCCCACTCGCCGCTCCGGACCTTGTTCATGCCCGGTCCGTATCCGGCGCGCCACTCGTCGGCGAACAGATCGGCGTCGATATCCAGGCCGCGTTCTCTTGAGAGCGAGGCGATTTCCCGCGACACGCTGCCACGCCAGTCGACCACGGTCCCGAACACGTCGAAGGTGAGCGCCTTTACGTCTGACACGGGCATGCATCGTCTCCTGGGTGCGTGAGGGTGGTGAGTGTTACGGCACTGTATCGCACGAATACGTACGTTGGCGCGGTAGCGGCGTCGATTCTCGGCCTACGGCCTCGCCCCCTCACCCCGGCCCTCTCCCGCGTAGGGGAGAGGGTGCGAGGCCGTAGGCTCCTCGATCACCCACAACCACCGTCATTCCCGAGTCGTCGGGAATCCAGAAAACGATTGCACGCGATATGGGCGGAGACTGTTTCTGGATTCCCACCTGCGTGGGAATGACGGGTCTCGAAAGGGCGTGTCGCCCACCTACCTCGTCCGCGGGTTGAACACGTCGTTCAGGGCGTCGCCGAGTAGGCTCCAGGTGAATATCAGCAACCAGATCACGGCGATCGGCGCGAGCAGTTGCTCCGGGTGCTGCTGGATTACCGATACGACTGCTGTGCCTCGTCCAGACACGTCCGAGATCATGAAACCCAGGCTCGGACGTGGAGGCTGAACGCCGATTCCGAGGAAACTCAGGATCAGCTCGCTTCCCGCGATCGCGCCCATGCCGGCTGATGCGGTCACGATGATCGTGCCGGTTATGTTGGGCAGGATGTGCGAGAACAGTAGACGCGGGGTGGAGACTCCAACCGCGCGAGCGGCCTCGATGTAATCAGCGTTCCGGAGCGCTAGCACCTGTCCTCGGACCAATCGCATCATCCCGTACCAGGCGAAGGGCAACAGAGCGATCGTGACCACGAGGTAATCGACGAACCCGGACTCGACAAGTCCCCCGAACGGACTCCAGTTCGGATAATTGCTCCAGTCTTCAAAGTCCCGCGTCCATCCGACGATGCGCGGTCTCAAAGTGGCGGCGATCAAGATCACAAGCAAAATGCCGGGGAAGGCCGCAACTACCTCCCCGACGCGCATGATCACGGCGTCCATTCTCCCGCCGAAATATCCGGCGACCATTCCCAGGGTGACGCCCAGAATGATGCCGCCCGTCCCGACCGTGATGATCGTGAGAAGGACCGTGGTCTGGACCCCCCAGATCACCCTCGTGTAAATGTCCCTGCCGATGCGATCGGTCCCCAGGACGTGGCTTGTGCTTGGACCTTCCTGTGTGTGGCGCAGGTCCGTCTGGGAGTAGGAATGGGTCGAGAGCGGCTTGGCGAGAATACCGACGGCGTAGATCACGAGAATTATCGACAGCGTCGCCATAGCGATCTTTTTTCGACGCAGTCGTTGCCACGCCTGGGTTATCGGGCTAATCCCGACGCTGGAGATTGGGGCGCCGACGTTCAGTCCCGCCGGGCTTCTCCCGTGTGAATTTGTCGCGCTATGTCCGCGACGTGCCAGTAGAAATAGTCCGAACAAGAATCCAATCGGCGGGATGGGGACCAACAGGCCGAGGGCACCATGCCAGCCAACGTCATGTGCGCGTCTTATGGACGCCGAGACGGCGATCAAGGCGGACAAGAAAAAGACGGCGAACGCGAGGTAAACAAACGCCAGACTCGATAAAGGCGAGAAGCTAGAAGAGGCGTCATTAAGTAACAGGCCTGGCACGAACACAACCGAGGCCACTACAAGTCTGGCGAAGTAACCGGCGCGGTTTATTCGACCGCCCGTGCCGATCAACTCTCCAATGATTCCGAGAGGGTGAGCAAAATCGACATCTCCCGGCATGTCATTGCCGGTGCGAGAACTCTGTGTGGTTACGTCCTGATTGCTCATGACGGTTACTGGTACCTGATACGTGGATCGACTATCGAGTACATGATGTCGACGATCAGGTTGGCTATGACAAGGGAAGCTGCGCCGATGAGCGCCACCGCCATGATCACAGGGAAGTCACGGGCGAACAGGGCGTCAAGCGTGAACCGGCCAACGCCCGGGATGCCGAAAATCAACTCCACGATGAATGCCCCGCCGAGCAGGCCGGAGAGCGAGAAGCCGATCAGCGTGAGAATCGGTATCAGTGCGATACGCGCGACGTGCCGATAGTTGACTACGTGTTCCGGAACGCCCTTTGAGCGCGCCGTTCGCACGTAGTCCTGGCCAAGTACATCCAGGGTGCTGGAGCGCATGATTCGGGTGAAGATGGCGACGCCCGGCAACCCGATTACGAGTGCCGGCAGGATGACCTGCGGACTGAAGAATCCGCCCCATCCCGAAACCGGAACCCAATCTAATTTGAGCGCGAAAATAATGATCAGATATGGGGCGGTCAGGAAAACAGGCATGGCGTCCAGCACTAACGAGCCGGACACGATTGTTGGATCCTGCCACGACCCCTGTTTGAGTGCCGTGTAGAAGCCGAGCGGTACGCCCATTCCGATGGTAATCAGCGCAGCCGCCAGAAAGAGTTGCGCCGAGACCTTGAGTTTGGGACCCAGTAACTCCGTCACGCCCCTGCCCTGAAACTGGGTGCTCTCGCCGAAGTCGAAGTGAAGCGCGTTCCAGACGAAACGCAGGTACTGCTGCGCTACAGGGTCGTTCAACCCTCGTGACTCGCGGAGTCGTTCCGCCCGTTCTTCTGTGAAGTGCTGGCCAAGTTGAATTTGAACGGGGTCGCCCGGGCCGTAATGACCAAGCGTGAACACGATCGCTGATACGAATAACAGCAGAATCGGCGTCCACATGAGTCTCCGCACGATATAGGCGAGCATGTGCGGGACTCTGCCTCCATTAGTGCCGACGGGTCAAGCCGGTGCCTGTTAATTTTGGGGAATTCGAAAGTGTTCCCGGGAGTTCCCAGACGGTCCGATCAAAAAGAGGACCGACGTCACACCGGACCTCTCGCTGTCTACTCCTGGATCCAGACGTCCTTGAAGATCTCGATGGTCATCGGCAGGAAGTTGTAGTCCTGTACGCGCTGTTTGATGAGCGCCAACCCCTGCGTGTCCCACCAGACCGGCAGCCACGCCACGTCGTTGATGATCATCTGCTCGGCGTCCTGGTAAAGCTGCGTCCTGAGCACCACGTCCTGCTCTGTCCGCGCCTGCTCCACCAGACGGTCGACCTCCGAGTTCGAGTAGTTGCCGTCGTTCCGCGGGCTTTCGCTGTGGAACAGGATGTCGATCCAGTCCTGCGGGTCCGGGTAGTCAGCCTCCCACCCGCCGAAGAACGCCTGTAGACGGTTCCTGTACAGGTCCTGGAGGTAGGTCGCGAACTCAACCTGCTGGATCTCGACGTCCACGCCAAGCGTCTGGCTCCACATGTCAGCCATCACCTCGATAGACAGGCTCGGCGATCCGCCGGTGCCCTGCGTGGTGATGACGATTCGCTTGTCCCGGTCGCTCAGCGTCGAGTACGAGGACTCCGCCAGCAGCGCACGGGCCTTATCGGGGTCGAAATCAAGCGAAACCAGATCGTCGTTGAACCCCGGGAACAACGGCGGCAACACGCCCTGAGCCGGCAGCACGAGTCCTGCGAACACCTGCTCAGCGATCAGATCCTTGTCGATCGAGTGCGCCAGCGCCTGCCGGAACTTCACGTCATTGAACGGAGTTTCCTCCATGTTGAAACCGATGTAACTGGTGGTAAATCCCGGCGGGACGCTCACGAGGTCACGGTTGATAGCGTTACTGGGGTCCTGCACCCGGTCCAGGTCGGCCAGCCCCACGCCTGTGAGATCGATCTCATCGGCCTCGTACATCGCCATGGCGACGCCGCCGGCCAGGTTGATCTCTATCGTGTCCAGGTAGGCGTTTCGGTCGTAGTAGTTTTCGTTGCGGGCGAGGATCATGCGCTCGCCGATGCGGTACTCCTCAAGGATGAAGGGGCCGCTTCCGATCGGGTTGTCGGTCCAGGTCCGGCCGCCGCTTTCGATGTTGCTCTTCAGGACCGCAAACGCGGTCGGGTAGGTGAGCTTGGCAAGGAAGTATGCCTTGGAGCCGTCGATGGTCAGTCTCAGTGTCTTGTCGTCCACCACCTCAATGCCGGACGCCGTGATTGCGTCACCGTCAATGATCTCCATCACGCCGACGATATCGGCGAGATAAAGCTCTGCCACCGTTGATTCGGTATCCGGGTTGGCGGCGCGTTCCATCCCGTATTTGAAATCGGACGCCGTTACGGGCGTGCCGTCGCTGAACAGCGCGCTGTCCTTGATCGTGAATGTGTATACGGTCCCGCCCTCTGTAATGTCCCACGTTTCTGCGAGGTCCGGGACGATCTGCAGGGCGTTGTCCAGCCGGACGAGGCCGGAGAACAGCTCGAGGACTATCCGGGCCGATGAGGTGTCGCTCACCAGCGCCGGGTCAAGGGTCGGCGGGTCTCCGCCGAGCACGCGTAACTTGCCACCGAATTTGTCTCCGGTAGAGGCGCTCACCTCCGGAACGGCCGTCGGGTTGCCGCCAAGTGTGGGCGAGATATCTATCCCGGAAGACCCAGACGTGGGCTCGGAAGCTACGTCGGAATCGGCCGGAGACTGCTCATCAGAGTCGCCCCCGCTGCATGCGAGCGCGCCTATCAGGACCAGGGCCAATATGCCCGATGCGATCAACTTTCGAAGCATGCGCCTCGACACCTCGTACTTCTTGTTAGGTATGGCGGAGCGATTCTGTATCGCATTGCCAAATTGTCAGATGGATGGTTCAGCGCTTTGATTCCGTGGACCAATTTTGTTGCCGGCCGGAACCAGAGCTCCAGAGTTAGTAACTGCGTTCTATTACGTTGTACACGACTTGCCGGTTTGGGTGCATCGTAAAAAGTAATTCCAATGACCAATTATGGGCGAGCGGCCTAGGTTTCTGAAGGGGCGCCCATCGAATACAGCAGGAACGCCTCAAGCAGACCGTCGATCTCTCCCTCAAGTACGCCCTCTGCGTCCGCAGTCTCATACCCGGACCGGTGATCCTTCACCATCTTGTACGGGTGGAGAACATAACTCCGCACCTGTCGTCCCCATTCAGGAGCCACGTGCGCGCCCTTGAGCTTGACCCGATGTTCCTCCGCCTCTTGCATCTGGATATCCATGAGCCGGGCCGTCAGGATCTTCATGGCGACGGCCCTGTTTTGTAGCTGGGAACGCTCGTTCTGGACAGATACGACGACGTTTGTGGGGAGGTGCGTGATCCGCACGGCGGTGTCGTTCTTCTGGACGTTCTGGCCGCCGTGGCCACCCGCCCGGAACGTGTCGATCCGCAGGTCATCCGAGTTGATCTCGATCGTAGTGTCCTGGTCCTCCGGCTGCGGAAGGACCTCAACCAGAGCGAACGTCGTGTGGCGCATGTGGTCGGCGTCGAACGGCGATAGGCGGACCATTCGGTGGACGCCCCGCTCCGACTTCAGGTAACCGTATGCGTATCGACCTTCGATCTGCGCCGTGGCCGACTTCAGGCCCGTCTCATCGCCGGCCGTAGACTCCAGGACCGACGCCTTGAAGCCGCGTGAATCGGCCCATCTCAGGTACATGCGGAGCAGCATCTGGACCCAGTCCTGGGCCTCTACGCCGCCCGCGCCCTGCTTGAGCGAAATGATCGCCGGCCGCTCGTCGTACTCGCCCGAAAGCTGTACGGCAAACTCCATCTTCTTGACCCGGCCCATGAGTGCTGCATAGTCATCACGGATGGCGTCCGTAAGAGACTCATCGGACTCCTCGATCGCCATCTGCATCAGTTCTTCAAGTGATTCAGACTCTGATTCGACTTCACGCCATGACTCGACATCGTCTCGGACGCCCGCCATATCGCGGGACACCGCCTGTGCGTTACGGGTGTCGTCCCAGAAGCCGGGCTGCGATGCCGACTTTTCCAGCTCGCTCAGGCGCGTCTCAAGTGCAGGCAAGTCAAAGTCGCCTCACAATTCCGGCAACGCGTTGCCGAAGAGTCGAGATGTCGCCGAGGAGATCGCGCACGTGCGGGTCCCTTATCTATGTGTCTAGGTGTTCTAAGGAGCGGATCGTGAACGGCCACCTCTTGCGCCGTGAATGGGCGAAATAGTGGCGAACCGTCCAGCAAAAATAACCAGACCAAAAGTATATCAAGGCCGTGGAGGAAAGAACGTCCTGGTACACCGTAGGGGCGGCGCTTGCCCCGTCCACTCTCGGGCAAACACTAGATTGCGCCCACGAACCGGGTCCCTATCGCCCCGAGCAGGACCACCGTCACCCTGAACACCAACCCAGTCGTTCTGGACTCGATTCAGGACCGGCAAACACACCCCGGCGATCACCCTGAACTCTGCCCCTGTAATCCTGAACTTGATTCAGAATCGGCCCTTCAATCGGTAACCGTCATCAGAGGGCGTGAACAAGTCGTCTTCGTCACTCGATGATCGTTAGACCGCGTCGAGTGCGGGTAAAAGCGGATCCTGAAACAAGTTCAGGATGACAGTGTTGGCGTCTGGTCCGCGTTGGGCGTCACATTCATGTCCGTAACCAAACCCACCCTGAGGCTCGCGGAAAGTCCTGTTCATCGAACAATCCGTCAAACAAGAACGACACTGAACCAACTAAGCCATACGAAACCCAACCCACCGCGTGATATCCTCAGAATAGTCGGGGCATGGCGCAGCCCGGTAGCGCACCTGTCTGGGGGACAGGAGGTCGCAGGTTCAAATCCTGTTGCCCCGACCATTTAATCCGAACGTAAATTCGACCCTGGCGGCAAATTAGCTACCGGGGTCGAATCGCGTTTGACAGCAGATTTGACAGCAACCGG
>Ga0114996_10005242_pt1 | contig 15287 bp, 13 predicted proteins | sample ArcticOcean_MG_C_4_FD_87039 | JGI IMG/M metagenome (GOLD analysis project Ga0114996, IMG submission 87039) | Marine microbial communities from western Arctic Ocean - ArcticOcean_MG_CB4_134 | ecosystem: Environmental > Aquatic > Marine > Oceanic | place: Arctic Ocean: Canada Basin | collected...
CGCCCCTTGCCAGCGCCAAGGCCGAGTATGAACGAGCACACCGCATCCATGTCGGGCTCGGGGCGGCGGACAAGATTTCGCTAGTGGGTGACGGCAACCATCCACCGGGCTCGGAACCGGCGCTATCCGGATTCATGAGTTTGCTAGGCGGACGGCTTGCTCCATCGGGCGAGGTTGTTGCGGATCAGCGCACGCACTTCGATCCCGCAGCTAGGCAGCGGGAACAGTTCGAGCAACTCGTCAACTTCACGCAGGCTCTTATTCCGCGATCCGAGTTCGCGCGCACGGAATTCTGGTCCAAGGCGGATAGCTCGTCCGTCGAGGCGTGGAACAGGACCAAGGAGCCGTATCGCCGCCATCTGTGGGAGGAGGTGCTCGGCAAACTCCCGCCGCCCTCCGAGCCGCTTGCCGTCGAAACACGGCTCGCTTACGACCGGCCGAAGTGGAAAGGCTACGAGGTCGTATTGCCGCTCTATCCGGACGTATTCGCGTATGGCATCCTACTCCTGCCGAAGGACCTGAAGCCGGGGGAACGCCGTCCGGTGGTGGTTTGCACACACGGACGCGCCGGTACGCCGCAGATCCTGATCGAGCCTGAAACCGAGCGACAGGAGATAGTCTACAAGCACTTCGCCGCACAACTTGCCGACCGGGGGTTCATCGTCTACGCGCCCCAGCAGCCCTACATCTACGAAGAGCGTTACCGTTACATCCAGCGCAAGGCCAACCCGCTGAAGGCGTCGATGTTCTCTTTCATCCTGAGCCAGCACGAGCGCATGCTCGATTGGCTGGCGGACCTCCCCTATGTGGATGCGGACCACATCGGATTCTACGGCCTTTCCTACGGCGGTAAAACGGCGGTGCGTGTGCCTCCGCTGCTCGACCGTTACGCGCTTTCCATCTGCTCCGGTGACTGGAACGAGTACACCGGGAAGATGGCGGGTATCGAGCGGTCGGATAGCTTCATGTTCACCTACGAGCACGAGGCGTACGAGTTCAACCTAGGGAGCACATTCAACTACAGCGACCTGGGAGCGCTCATGGCGCTGAAGCCGTTCATGGTCGAGCGCGGCCACCGCGACGGCGTCGGCCTGGATGAGTGGGTGGCGTACGAATACGCGAAACTACGACGCTTCTACACGTTCCTGGGGATACCGGACCGCACCGAGATCGAATTCTTCAACGGCGTCCACCAGATCAACGCCGAGCGCACGTTCGAGTTCCTACACAAGCACCTGAACTGGCCGGAAAGATAGAGTCTTTTGGATTGAAGCGGAAGCGTAGCTCTTCTTCAGGCCAGGATCTTCTCCGCCACATTGCCCGCCACGTCCGTCAAGCGGAAATCTCGCCCGCCGTGGAAGTACGTAAGCTTCTTGTGGTCCAGCCCGAGGATATGCAGAACCGTCGCATGCAAATCATGGATATGCATGCGGTCCTCCACAGCGTGATACCCGAACTCATCCGTAGCGCCGTAGATAAAGCCGTGCTTCACGCCCGCGCCCGCCATCCATGACGTATAGCCATAGGGATTGTGATCCCGCCCGTCGCCCGACTGCGCCACCGGCGTCCGGCCGAACTCGCCACTCCAAACGATCAGCGTATCGTCCAGCAAGCCACGCGCTTTCAAATCCGTAAGCAAGGCGGAGATCGGTTGATCGACCTGCTTCGCCCGACCGACATGATTCGGGACCAAGTTCGAATGCGCATCCCAACCGACCGGATTGCCCACGCGATACGTATGCGATGCCTGCACAAACCGCACGCCGCGCTCCGACAATCGCCGCGCAACCAAACACTGCCAACCGAAATCGCGCGTCTCTTCGTTGTCGAGTCCGTAGAGCTTCTTCGTCGCCTCTGATTCCTGATTGATATCGAAGGATTCCGGCGCTTCGGTCTGCATACGCGCCGCCAACTCAAACGCTTGAACCCGTCCTTCGAGCCGCGGATCATACTCCGCCTGCTCGGCGCTGCGCCGATTCATCTTCTGCAGCATGTCGAGCTCAAACCGCTGCAAGTCCGGCGACATGCCCTTGCGCTCCAGATATTGAATGGGCTGCTTCAGGTCGTCCGGCCCGAGCGCCGCATAACCGATCGCCGTACCTTCGTATGCCGCTGGCAGGAAACCGGCCGAGTAGTTCTTCGCGCCGCCATGAAACAGAGTCGGTTTGAGCGTGATGAATCCCGGCAGGTTCTGGTTCTCGGTGCCGAGCCCGTAGACAACCCACGATCCCCAACTCGGGCGCGTGAACGTATTCGTCCCCGTGTGAAGCTGCATCAACGCGCCGCCGTGCGCCACGCTGTCGCCCACCATCGAGCGGATGATGCACATCTCGTCAACATGGTTCGCCAAGTTCGGAAACAGTTCGCTGAGCGGGATGCCGCTCTCGCCGTGCTGTTTGAACTTAAACGGTGATTTCAATACCCCGCCCACTTGCTCTTCAGCGAACGTAAGCGGACGCTCGAACGGCAGCGGCTTCCCGTGGTCACGTTCGAGCCGTGGCTTGGGATCGTAAATGTCGAGATGCGACGGTCCCCCATGCATGAACAGGAAAATTGCTCGCTTCGCCCGCGCCGGAATATGCGGCAGCTTCGGTGACAGCGGGTCGCGCGCTTCTTCGGCGGCGAGCAGCCCGCGCAGGCCCAGCATTCCAAACCCGCACGCGGATTGCCGCAGCAGTGCCCGGCGCGATAGCGGTGATTTCTTAAACGGCGTCATTGGATGTAGATGAAGTCATTCGACGCCAGCAGGACGCGGCAATAGCTCTGCCACGCGGCCAGCGTCGCCCCCCCATAGTAATAGGCGGGATAGTCGGGCGAGCGGTGCGATCCGTCTTGCCGCGAAGTCTCGACCTCTTGAAAGTCCTTCTCGGCAGCCTTGTCGTGAAACGTCCGAACATAGTCAAGCGCTTCCGATACCTCGGCCGTTGTGGGTTCCTTGCCGAGCGTCGCAAGCCAGGCTTGACGTGCTCGTTGCTCATCGGGTGTGCGCCGTTCGGCGAGTAGCCGCCGAGCAAGATTCTCCGTAACGCGCGACACGAAATCGCTATTCATCATGAACAGGGCCTGCGGTGCAACGTTCGTGCTAGCCCGCGCGCCGGTGCTCGTCGTGGCGTCGCCGAAATCAAACAGCGTCAGCAGTTTCGGAATATTGGCCCGCCGCAACGGCAGATACAGCGTGCGCCGGTAGCTCTTTGAAACGTCGAAGGGCGGCAGTTGATTGGTCGTCGTCATCCCTTGCCCGACGCCGGTTTGCAGAGTACCGCCCATGCCGAAATCGACCGTTCCTTCGATCGCGAGCAGCGAATCACGAATCTCTTCGGCCGACATGCGGCGGCGGCTGAAGTGCGACAGGAGATGGTTGTCAGGATCTTTCTCGCTGGCCCGCTTGGTCGTCTCCGTGCTCATGTGATAGGCGCTTGAAAGCAAGATCAGCCGATGCATTTCCTTCACCGACCAGCCTCGCCGCACGAACTCCGAAGTGAGAAAGTCGAGCAGTTCCGGATGCGTCGGAGCCGCGCCCAAACGCCCGTAGTTGTTCGGCGTCCGTACGAGCCCTTCGCCAAAATGCCACTGCCAGATACGGTTCGCCATCACACGCGCCGTCAGCGGGTTGTCGCCGCTCGATAGCCAACGGGCCAACTCCAGACGTCCACTCACGCTGCTGATCGCGGGCTGTTCCTCATGCGCAAGAATCGCGGGAAACGCCTTCGGCACCTCATCGCCTAACGTCCGCACGTTGCCGCCGATGAATACGTGCTGCTGGTAGGGCTCTTCCTCGGCCACGGCGTTCGCCATGGGCGGTTTCACGGGAAGCGTTTTCTCAAGCGCCTCTTGTTCCGTCTCAAGACTTGCGAGCCGCGCCATGGACTCCGTTGAGAAGATCTTCTCGCGATCCTCTTTCGCGATGCCCAGCGGACCTTTCCCGCCCACCGTCTCGGTGAAGAACCGATTCTCACCGGCAAAGAAAATCGGCTTCTCGGGTGTCTCATCGCCCTTGGCTAGAGCTGCGTCAAAGCTACCACGCCATTCCGCGAGGCCGTCGTAGCGCTTCGAGGCAGTCTCTTCGAACTCCTTGCGGTATTGCTCCGCGACGGCCGGCAACTCCGCCCCGGTGGCCTGCATCACGCGATCGAGATGCGGCCGCACTTCGTCAGTGGACTTCAGATAGTCAACCCATTTACCGAGCAGTCCCGCGTCCAACCTGCGATCGGTTGCTACGAGCGTCACGGCGCTATCAACAGCCGGCATGGCCGAGGTTTCTCCCGTCGCAACGGGGGCTGGAGCGTCCGGCGTAGGCATCTCAGCAACTTCCCGCGCCGCGACCAGGTACTTCGGCAACTCGGGCAATGAGCGCATCACGCGAATTGCGGTCTGCTCGTCGACGATATTCGAGATCTGTTGCTTTTTGTGCTCGATCTTCTTCTGGTGTGAGAAGTATCGATCTGCTTCCGCATCGGGAACAAGGGGTGCGAAGTAAAGCTCGGAAACATGCGTCTTCCAATCCACGACCTGCTTCGTGCTGCGAAAGATCGATGCCATCGAGTAATAGTCACGGGTCCGGATCGGGTCGAACTTGTGATCGTGGCAACGTGCGCATTGCAGCGTTAGCCCGAGCACAGCCTTGCCAACGACCTCGATCTGCTCATCGATCATGTCGTAGAGCATCTTCTTCTTGTCCTGCTCGGCGATCAGCTTTGGCCCCAGCGCCAGGAACCCCGTCGCAATGATGCCGCGCTCATTCACCGCGCCCGGGTTGTCCGCCGGCAGCAAGTCACCTGCGATCTGCTCTTCGATGAAGCGGTCAAACGGCATGTCGTCGTTGAACGCATCAACGACGTAATCGCGATACTTCCATGCGTATGGATACTTGTGGTCCTCGTCAACGCCGGTCGAATCCGCGTAGCGTGCGACGTCGAGCCAGTGGCGTCCCCAGCGCTCGCCATACCGCGACGAATCGAGCAGCCGTTCAACCACCTTTTCGTAGGCCTCAGCCGACTCGTCCGCCAGGAAGTCGGCGACATCGCGCTCGGTCGGAGGCAGGCCGGTCAGGTCGTAGGTCACGCGCCGCACCAGCGTTAGCTTGTCCGCCTCCGCCGCGGGTGCAAAACCTTCCTTCTCAAGCCGCGCCAGGATGAAGCTGTCAATCGGACTCCGCACCCAGTCCGCATTCGGGACGGTGGGTGGTTCGTGACGCTCCACCGGCTGGAACGACCACCACGATTTCTCTTCGTCCGTGAAATCGCCGCCATGTTGCTCCGAACGTTGAGAGACTTTCGGTTCCGGCCAGGGCGCGCCCATCCGCACCCACTCGGTCAGGTCAGCGATCTCGCCGTCGGAGAGCTTCCCCGTAGGCGGCATCTTGACCTTCGACTCATACCGGACCGCGCGAATCAGCGAACCGGCTTCGGGGTCCCCGGGGACGATCACACGCTCGGCTCCATCCTCCCGATCGAGTCCCGCGCGGCGCGAGAAGTCGAGTTCGCCCATCTGCTGCTTCTCGCCATGGCAGACCTGGCACTGCGCGGCGAAGAGCGGCCTTACCTTCGTCTCGAAGAACTCGTCGCCCTCGCCTGCTCGCATCAGCACCGCACACGGACCAAGGACAAGCCCCACAAGCAGGAATGCCATCCCGCCCCAACTCCCTCGCCGCACGCGCCGCATAACGACTAGGTTACTGCAATCCGCGTCCGAATTGGAGGCACGCGCCACCTCTGTTGGTCGGGCCAATCAGCGCCCCCTACAATAGGCCCTATGCGCGAACCCTTTGCCGAACGTCTTCGCAACGAATCCAACTTGGTTGGCGGCTGGTGCTCGTTCTCCAGCTACGCCTCCGCCGAGGTCATGACCCACTTGGGACTCGACTTCCTCGTGCTCGACATGCAGCACTCGGAAATCACCCAATCAGACTTCCCCTCGCTGCTCGGCGCATTTGCGAATTCGCCCGTCACGCCCGTTGTCCGCGCGCCACAGAACGACTATCACATCATCAATTGGCTATTCGACCAAGGCGTCGACGCGGTTCTTGTGCCGATGGTGAATTCAGTCGAAGACGCACGCCGCGCCGTTGACGCAGCGAAATTCCCGCCAACGGGTCGACGCAGCTTCGGTCCGTATCGGGCGGCGCGCTACAGCTTCGCGGCAACTGAGTACATGGCCGATCCCGATCGCCAGGCGACGCTTATCATCCAGATCGAGAGCCAAGCCGGTGTCGAACAGATCGACGAAATGCTGGCGGTGCCCGGGGTGGATGCCGTGTTCGTGGGCCCGAACGACCTGGCGTTCTCGATGCTGGAACCGGGGCAGTCGCTGACGAGTTCGTCGGGCGATTCGGGAGGCGGCGCGGATTCATGGACGACCTTTGCCCGTACTCCGGAAGTGCTGGCGTCGTGCGGCCGCATTCTCGAAGCCGCCGAAGCTCGCGGCATGCCCTTCGGTATGACATCCGGTTCGATGGACGAGGTACGCCAATGGCACGCCAAGGGAGCGAAGTTCATGACCGTCGGCGGCGACTTCTTGTTTATGAGAGCGGGCGCGGAGCAGATGCTGCGCTGACGGGTTGCTAGACGCGGGCGTAGTCGCCTTGCCAATCCTTGACCATCTTCTTGATCGCCTTGCGGTCTTCGATCTTTTCGGCAACAACCTTCCGAATCAAATCAGGCATCTCGGCATCCGAGGCAAAACGCAGCCCTACGAGTTGCGGGATCGTCAGGTTCGGAATCACCGAGTGTAAATCCGTCGGCAGGGCCTTCTCCAAACGAATACCCATCTCCATGCGGATGATGCGGTCCTGGAGTTTGGTCGAGTAGCCCCGACAGACCACCAGCCCGGCGATCGCACCCCCGCCGATCAGCACGGCTCCCGTCCCGATCAGACACAGGCCCGCGATCGACTTCACCATGAACAGCCCAACGATTGAACAAATGACGCCGACAAAGATCGGGAGAGCCACCTTTACGAGCCCCATCGGTATCACTGTGTGGTTATCGAAACTCTGAGGTGCTCTATTTGTCATGTCGGTCTCCCCTTGCGTCGCCTATTTCGCTACGAAACTATAGTGTGGACGATACGAGGCCCTGACGCCAGCGTCTTGTGAACCGGGCACCGCGTAGCGATGTAAGCCAGCCGCTCTCGCTGTTTCTCGTCCAGGTTGCCTTCCACGCGGAGTTTTACTTCGATCCGTTCGACGATCCCGGTCTCTTCCTCGCAGTCTTCGCAGTCGCTGGCGTGGACTCGATTGTGCGAAAGCTCCACGTCCACCTTATCGAGCGGCCACTTCTTGCGCCGCGCATAGAGTTGCAAGGTCATCACCGTGCAACTCCCCAAAGCGGCCAGCAGAAACTCATAGGGGTCCGGCCCGAGTCCATCGCCGATATCCCGCGGCTCGTCGGCGATGAAACCGTCGCTGCTTGATCGAATGAGTACTTGCAGGTTCTCGATGCTCGTTGCTTGAATGCTCGCCATGTCCCCTACGATAGCGGTGAGGAAGGCGCACTGACCTCCTGCTCCGTCGAGTAGCCCAATCGCGCCAACATCGGCCCGGCTACGGTGATCATGGCCGATATCTCTTCGGGTTTACGCTCGCGCCACGCTCCACGTTGGCGCTGAAGCCCCTCAATAGGGCCGCCTTGCCGTCCTGAAGGCCGATCCAGGTATCGTGTGGCTGTCGATAGAACTGCAATACCTGTTCCTCGAAGGGTTCGTCCAAGAAAGCGAATAGGCGGCGGATCTCTTGTTCCGGCTCGTCGCACAGTTGTTCGTATCGCAACTCGATACATCGATCCCGGTGCCGCTCGGCAAACTTGAGTATCTCTTCGCAGCGCTCAGCCCAGAAGGTCGCGGCCATTCCCAGCTTCTGTTCGTAGGGTGTTCGGTCGCCTTCCTCGCTCTTGGGTATGCCCATCGCGGCCATCGAACATGCGACATCAAGACCGTGACGAAAGATGAGAACGTAGCGACACTCGGGCCCGTACAGCTTCTCGATCAGGTCCACGCAATTGGCGTAAGAAGGGGTCTTGTCGGCCCAGCGGGTTTTCCATGAGAGGCGGCGTACATCTCGAGGAAGTAGGAGGCGGTCTCTCGCAAACGCTCGACGACATGTTGCTCGTCGAACCCCATGGCTAGCAGGCCCTCCATGGCCTTTTCGTCATCGAGTAGATGTCCGAGGGAACGAATGAAGTACGATTCCGGAGGGCACGCAATCCGAGAATGGCTGTCGAGGACGAGCCGCAACAGCGTCGTGCCCGAACGGTTGGCGCCCAGCACAAAAATCGGGGGCTCTCCGCGTACTCGTGTCTCCGGTGAGACAATCTGACGACGGGTTCGCCGCAGCTCGTAGATCACCGAGGTCGTCCAGCGTCGGGCCAATCGATCGCAGCGCTGGAGGAGATTGTCCCCGCCTGTGCCCGCCGACTTTCTATCCTTGGTATCGCCTGGGTGGTTCATGGGCGGGTAGAGGGAACGCCGTAAGGTATGCGCTAGTCAGCGCGGCCGAAGAACATCAGATGTTGCCAGGGTAGTTCATCAAACTCGCGGGCGAGTGTGAATCCGCTTGCCGTGTATTCCTTGAGAATCTGCTTCTTACTCATCTTGTGGAGCAACTTGATCGGCACCGAAGGGTCTTCCGTGCGATACTCCGCCAAGGCGACGTGCCCCGTCGGCTTGAGACTGTCTCGCATTGCTCCCAACATCTGTTCCGGACAGGCGAATTCGTGATAAACGTCCACGAGCAAGACTAGGTCCAGTTCGCCAGGAGGAAGCTTCGGGTCGGCCGGGGTGCTGAGGACCGGTTCAATATTCTTGATGCCTGCCTCAGCCGCCCGCTTGTTCAGCAACGCGAGCATCTCGGGCTGGATGTCCACGGCAAGCACCCGCCCTTGCGGCCCAACCAGCCGCGCGAGTTGCAACGTATAGAAACCGTTGCCGCAGCCGATGTCGGCGACCGTTTGACCTTCTTTGACCTGCAGCGCCTTGAGGAGAAGCTTGGTGTTCTCCTCTTGATCTCGCTCTTCACGAATCAGCCATGGCGCCCCATGGAAGCTCATGGTCTGCGCGATGCGACGGCCTTTGTATCTGCTCAGCGGAGCAGGCAGCTTCTCCGCCGCGGTCGCCGATGGCGCGGGGCCGTACAAAGCCAGGGTAATAGCGGCGGCAGTAAGGAGAACTACGGACGAAAGCTGGATGTGACGTGTTTTCAACATAGGAAGGCCCTCTAAGCGGCAGGCGCTTCGCCGAACAACGGTCGGCTTGATCGGCGTTTCCAGAACGGACGATCGGCCCACCGCTTCTCGTCTCGATAATAAGCCGCTAGCAAGCGCAGGTAACGATCATAGGCCTGATCCAGCCGCTTCGCATATCGTTCGGGCGCATCGTCGTCACCTTCCATCGCTTTGACCACGGCCTCGGCGGCGTCGATTCCACCGCCCATCGCGGCCGAGATGCCGCCCGACGAAATCGGGTCGTAGCAGAAGGCTGCGTCGCCGACGGCAAGCCAGTTCTGTCCGGTGAATGCGTCGAGTCGGCCGCTGCCCGCGCTGAGAACGTGCATCTTTTTAGGCGGCGTGCCTCCGTGGAGAGCCGTGCGCTTGTTCGTCTCCGTCGCTGAAGTCATCATCCGTCGCCAAGCCTCGGGAGAGGTTAGCACGCCGCCGGAGGCCAGATCCGGATCAGTAAAGTAGGCGGCCACCAGACGCCCGTCCGGCAGCGGGGCCGAATACCACCAGCCATCGGGCATCGCTTCGACAAGCGTCGTTGTATCTTCAAACCGACGGGGTGGTTGACCGAAGAAGCCCGTCGAAGCAACCAGCTTGTCATCCGCGCGTCTGGTGATACCAACTCGCCGCGCGAACCAACTTGCGCGGCCCGTCGCGTCGATCACCCACTTTGCTGAGACCGAAGAGTCACCACCTGGACCGTGCAGTTCCAAATGCCACCCGGCGTCGGCGCGGCCGGCATCGACCACCGCAGTTTCGGGAAGAATATCGGCTCCGGCACGCTTTGCCGCATTCAGGAGCATCCGGTCAAAACGTCGTCGGTCTAGGTGCCAGCCGTGCCCATAAGGGTCGCCCATGAAGTTACGTTCAACAATTTGATCGCTCGCCCAAACAGAGCGATTGGCATAGCTAGGCAGAAACGTCTCGTCGAGGAACTCTTGCAACAGTTCCAGCCGATCGAGCAGCAGCCGGATCGAGGGGGCGACGGTTTCGCCAACCTTCTCGTCATCCGTCTCGGCCCGCGAGATCAAAGCGACGGAGCGACCCGAACGAGCGATCTCCAGAGCAGCGACGGACCCGGCGGGGCCACCTCCTATCACCGCGACGTCGTAGGGAGAGCGGCAGTCCGTCAAGTGATTTCCAGTTGTGCGAAAAGAAGCCCTACTTGCTGGTATCGGGACCCTCGACGTGAATCCAGTCCGGAAAATCATCGCCCGCCGGACCTGGTTGTCTCGTCACAAGGCCGAACTCGTGCCACTCGCGGTTAAACTCATTCAACGAATCGTTGAATCTCGACGAAAGCCGCCGCAGCCAGTCCGCACGCTCGTGAAACGCTTCCTGCCGCGCCTCGGTGCTGAGCTGCCCGTCCATCACGAGTTGATAACCCTCCCACGTCAGAACGTCGTTCGGGATGCCTGCCGGCCAGAAGGTGGGAAGGTACGGATCACCTCTGCTCGGGAAAGCCGTACACGACGCAGCGTCCCCTTGCCACGGGATCGCCATCCATTTTGTGATGTCCCCCGGCCCGGTGGCCGCGAACGGACCGTTCGGACTCAGTGCGATCTCCGAATTCATTTCCGTGCCGTAGTTTCGTTCCGTCAGCGGATGCCGCGCGGCTCGCGATCGTGGCGCGATCGGGCGGTCAGGATTCAAGTGAATGCGATGCCGGATGCGGAACGGCGATTCGTAAAGCATCGGGACCCGCATGATCCACGGCATTTCATAGCCGGGCTTGAACGAACCGCCGATACATTCTTCAAGCGGAGCTCGGTCAAGAGCCCGGGGCCGTTGTTGCAGGGGAAGGTCTTCAATGCGCTCCGGCCCGGAACCTTTGGCTTGACCGTCAAGCTGAAACTCCGAGGTCTCTATCCAGTTTCCGACGGTGAAGTTCCCCGCGGCCCATTGCTCAAGCCAGCCGTACTGCAACTCGGTGACGGCAAGCCATTGGCGGGGTTCCTTGGCCGGCTGGTCGAAGCCGTCACCAAAGTACGGTGGCCAGTCATCCTGGTTCATCGTGGTGTAGTCAGCTCGGCGGAAGCGTTGCAGTACGGCTTCGCGCAGAGGACGGTTCGCCTCGGAGTTGTCGCCGAGTTGCGCCATGTTCTCGGCGCTGATGGGGTTATCGTTTGCCTGCCAGCCGAAGTCTCGTAAAAAACCGGCGTTGACCCACTGGTTCTGACCAAAGCTCTCAAGCAGCGGATAGATATGCTCCTGAAACGATGGCGTGGCGGGAACATAACCAGGATCTAGCTGTGATGCGACCTGAAGGACAAGATCGTATGTCGAACCGATCGGGCGAATTCCCACAGCAAATTTCGGAGGTGCGACCACAACCCAGGCGGGCTTTACCGGTAGTGGTTTGCCATCAATGACGACGCTCGCCGTGACGGGGCCGTCCGATGCATCGTCGTACCAGGAGTCGTTGTTTCGAATATCGCGTATCCGGTTGAACGGTTCGGGCTGTGTCGTACCGGACGCGCCGAATCCGCCTAATACCAGCAGACGTCCCTCTTCGTCGGTTCGCAGCTCACCCAGCGGTACCGTGATGCCGAGAAATTGTCCGTTGTCGAAGCAAAAGCGTGGGTTTCCACCGTCGGCGTTGACGCTCTGGCCGCTGATGCGGCGTGGGCCCGGATCGATGATCAGATCCTGGGAATTATTCGGCGCCGTCCCGCGATTGCGCCGAGAATTTCGGTCCGGGCCGCGGGAGCGCGAGTGGTCGAGTTCGCCCTTCGCTTCCGGAATGTCGAGAGGCAGGTTGATCCTGTACCAAGCGGCTTTCTTATTGGCTAGGTAGGCCGCCCACGTGATGTTCGCTTCGCCGGCGGTTATCTCGCGAACGACCCCTCCATCAGCGTTGTATCCGTAGATCCGAAAACGGGCTGACCGCCGAGCAATACGGCCTTGCGCATCGTGAAACCCGCCGGCTGGCTCGTGGTAGCGGCCAGGCACTTCAGGTCCGATGAATGAGTCCGTTGGGCTATTCCCAAGTCGAGCCACCCCGATCGCGGGATGAATACGACACTCGACAATTTCTTCGTTCAAACTCGACTCCCCGTTTCGTGGTCTGTTTTCCGTCGAGTTGCGATGCCTCGAACGGGCAGGAGTGCTCGTCGTGGTTCGGCCTTTTTAGGGCCATAGGAGCACGGAATGCCCGTATTATCACATAGCTCTCGTGGGATCACCGAGTCGGGTCGTAGCCTCGCTAACATGCCCGGACTACCGCTCGTTCTAGTGTGAATTACTGATGGTTGCTGACCGGGTTGAGAGAGTAATCTAATCTCGTGCGCCCAGAGATCGATCGACGCGCAGGCGAGACGCCGGCCCCCTCGGCGACTGGCGCTGAGAAGCCGATTCCCGCTCCCGGGCGGGAACGCCGCCGAGAGGGGCGGGTCACCGGCCACGAGCTCGTGACCGCGCACTGGACCGCTCCCGATGGCCGTGCGCGCGCTGAGCGGGCACGCATCATCGACCGCTCCAAGAAAGGTCTCGGGCTGCATCTCGCGGTCCCCATCCCCTCCGGTACTCAGATTGACCTGAGCGGCGGCACCACCGCGAGCGCCGTCGTCCGCCACTGCCGCCTTGATGGCGACACCTATGTCGTGGGACTGCTTCGTCGCAACGACACCGATCGCCGTGATGACTCTCGGATCCCGGTCGAAGGTGTCGGTAGGCTCGTATGGCACAACGCAGAGAGCGACCAGAAGGACCTCGCTGTCAATGTTCGAGATTCAAGTGCCGATGGGCTTCAGATCGAGGCGCCCCATGAGATACCAGTGCCGATCATCGTGCGACTGCTCGGTAAAGGGGTCGACCTCATTGCAGAGACGCGCTACTGCACACCTCACGATCAACACTTTCTGGTGGGACTCTGCTACGTGCGGTTCCCCAAATAGCTTTCGTCTGAGGCTATAAGAAACGGACTCGCGTGGGGCTAGCCCGCGAGTTGCTCAAGCGCTTCGTGTTCCTGCATTTGCGCGAAGAACGGTTCGGGAATGCCACTGCGAGCAAATGCCTGCCGTTGTACCGTCTCGGGATCACGGTCAATCAAGCGGCAGCATAGGTCGAACGTAAACTCGCCTACATCACCCCGTCGAATCCACTCGATTGCTTCTCTGCGCTCTCGCATCGTCCCGCGGCACATGTCTTCCATGGCCTGGATGAGCACCGCTGTTGCCAAGCGCTCTATGCAGCGATTGAGTGCCGCGTCGTCGAGGTAGTCGAAGTCCTGTTGGTTGATGGGTGCGGGGGAGATAGGCATGGGCTGTGAAGTTGCTTATCATCGTCCCAACTTGAACAGGAATAAGGAATAGCCCGACAGTACCTTTCTTTCGGTAGCTCGACGGTACCCTTTTCACTAAGGATGTCACCCTAGTGTTTTTCTTCTAGGACTTAGTTTTTTCGGAGGCCTAGCATCGTCTCTTGATCCCCGCACGGATTCTGCGCTTCCTGATGTCTCTCTTCTATCGGAGAGCGTAACGCGGCCCGCGTGACTTCCACCACGGGCGGCTACAGGTCGCGGGCGCAACGGAATCCGAGGTTGATCGTTGAACTGTCCGGCGTGTTTGAGGTGCGTGCCGCCACCCGGTACCGATTGCAGTAGGAGTGATGACAGAGGAACGATCCGCCTCGCATCACTCGGGAAGAGCCACTGGGCGGGCCCACAGGATTCACCGCGGTTCCGAAGACGTGATAACCGGGGTGGAACCAATCCTCGCACCACTCCCAAACGTTGCCGGCGACCGAGTACAGATCCATCCCGTTGGCGGGGAAGGCGTCTACCGGACACGGGCCCGCATACCCATCCTCGGCGGCATCGGTCACCGGGAACTCGCCCTGCCAGATATTGCACACGTGTTTACCGTCGGGCGTGAGTTCATCGCCCCAAGCGTAGGTCTTCTGCTCAAGGCCACCGCGTGCCGCCGCTTCCCATTCCGCCTCGGTCGGTAGTCGCTTGCCGGCCCAGCTTGCATATGCAACCGCATCGCCCCAAGAGATATGCGTCACCGGATGATGCGGGCGCTCCGCGACGTTTGAGTCCGGGCCTTCGGGATGGGCCCAGTCCGCGCCGTTGACCTTACACCACCACTCATGCCCGGCTACGGTATCGTCAACGAGTTCCCGATAGCGATTTGACGGCAACTGGTTGTGGAACACGAACGACCAGGCGAAGCGCTCTGCTTCCGTTTCGTACGACGTCGCATTGATGAACTGACCAAACTTCTCGTTCGTCACCGGATACTTGTCAATCCAGTAGCCGTCGAGGGTGACTTCACGGATCGGCCCTTCGCCATCAGCGGGAAACCCATCGTCGGCTTCCGTGCCCATCAGGAAGCGGGTGGTGTCGAGTTTGACCATGTCTTCGGTCGAACCGTCCGCGGCCCGCGGTCGCTGCTCCGCGAAATGCCGCGATTCAGCCAACCGCTCGGCGCGCACCTTGCTTGGTACGCAGCAAGGCGCCGGCTCACCGGTCGTAGGGTGAATCGGCAACGCACTGCTCATGACTTCACCGCGATGTTGGCCTGTGCCGCGACGATCTCCTCGATCTCCGCCTCGGTCTTGAGACGATCGACGAAGTCTTCGATGGCCTTCGTGCTCTTGCGCCGCAGGAGTTCCTCTTTGATCTCGTCGCCGGCCTCTTGTAGATTGCGAACGTGCGCCGGGGTCTTCTCGTGCAGCTTCGCGATGTGGAATCCGAACGATGTACGGAATACCTCGCTGACGCTGCCGGGCTCCATGTTGAAGACGACCTCGTCGAACTCGTCCACCATCTGTCCGCGAGCGAAGTAGCCCAAATCGCCGCCGTTGCCCGGACAGTCTGAGTGTCGGTCGGCGACTTCCTCGAAGAGATCACCGCGTTCGATCTCTTCCTCTACCTTCCGCATCTCCTCCCGCGCCGTGGCTTCGTCGGTCTTGTCATCGACGTTCTTCACGATGTGCGCCGCCCGCACTTGCTCGGGAAGGGCAAAGTCGCTCTTGTGCTTGCGGTAGAAATCGGCGACGTCTTTGTTCTTGGGTGGCTTGACCTTCGAGGTCACGCTGCCGATCAGGCGGTCGAGTCGTACCCGCGTCTCTACG
>Ga0114996_10005243_pt1 | contig 15286 bp, 16 predicted proteins | sample ArcticOcean_MG_C_4_FD_87039 | JGI IMG/M metagenome (GOLD analysis project Ga0114996, IMG submission 87039) | Marine microbial communities from western Arctic Ocean - ArcticOcean_MG_CB4_134 | ecosystem: Environmental > Aquatic > Marine > Oceanic | place: Arctic Ocean: Canada Basin | collected...
ACCCGCTCGATCGGCATGCGGACGTCGTGCGGGCATTCGATCGCGTGAACACCGCGAACTTGAAGGACCATCTCGGACAACCGCTCGACCTGGCCTGCGTCGTGACCAAGGTACAACGACAGATCTCACGCCGTGACAGCTCCGAGTGGGGCAAGGTCACGGTCGAGGACTTTCACGGCACGGCCACGGTCCTCGCTTTCAAGGACAACTGGCAGAAGTACAAGGAGACCCTTCAACAGGACGCCGTCGTGCTCATTTCTGGAAAGGTGAGCGGCCGGGAGCGCGACGAGGAAGATCCACCCATTTTCCTCGACGATGCCCTCCTTCTCGAAGGTGTGCCCAACAGTGGCCAAATCGCCCTTCAGATCGAGTTGCCGGTTGACGCCGACCTGGACGACAACGTGTTCGCCAGAGCCAAGGAGATTCTAGTCGCCCACCCCGGGACGGCCCCCGTCGAGGTCCGCCTAGGCACCGACAACGGACTCTCGGCTCCAATATTACGGTCGCGGACACTCAAAGCGGACCCCACCCACGACGCCATAGAGGCGCTACAGAAGATGTTCGGGAAGGCCCGGGTACGCTTGGTGCGGGTCGGAGAAGAGAGGGGCGGGACGGAGCCGGGGGCGTATTAGGAGGGCTTTGACGCCCGAAAGTTGATGCCTATGATCACGATCACTCCGGTCCACCGCGCGCTCGTCCCCATCGATTCGGCTGCAGCTGCCCGTGTCAGCGCCCCCAATTACGACGAGTTCCAGGGCGATCGGGAAATTTGGGAGCTGCTTCAAGACAATCCCATGAGTGTGCTGCGTGTCACCATGGCTCATTGCCACGCGGACTCGCCCGAAACGATCGGCGTGCGCGACTCACAAAGTGCTCTGGCCAAGGCGGGCACCCACATGGAGGAGCTCGAGGCAAGCGAACTCACCGAGGAGGTTCGTGACATCCTCTGGGTCTACGAGATCGAAGACCCCAACCGGCCTCATGTGCGCCAGATCGGTCTGGGCGGCATGGCTAGGACCGACGAGATCCGGACTGACGCGACGCCGCAGGGGACCATCATCCGGAACGAGGGAGTCCGTGAGCCGAAGGCACGGGGCCGGGCCAACCTGATCCAGGCCACAAAAGCGATCATCGGTATGGTGAACAACGGAGTCGACGACGCGTCGGGCGAGTTCCAGAGCCACCTGGAGGCACACGCATCAGGCGCTCCACCGGATCTCGAGGTGCTTGATCAACATGGGAACCGGCACCGTGTATGGATCGTCCGGGACGAGCAGACCATCCAGCGCTTGCAAGCGCTCCTCGCGAAGGAGCCGCACGCTTATGTGGCCGATGGGAATCATCGGAGCGCGGCCGCGGCCATGCTCGGATACGAACACTTCCTTGGAGTCTTCTTTCCGGCTCGCACGATGGGTATCCAGCCGTACAACCGGCTCGTGCACACTTCAGCGCTTCCTGCGGATCAGCTGGCCGCTGCAATCCGGGAGAAGTTTGCACTCGACACGCCCACCGGGGCAGACACCGGCGCTGACACCGGCGCGGACGCCGATGTGGACGCCTACCAACCCACCGAGACGCATGAGATCGGGCTCTACACCCCCGACCGCGGTTGGATGCGCCTGCGACCCCTACCGGGGACGTTCGATCCGAACGACGCGGCGGAAGCCATCGACTACGGCATCGTCCAGAACAACCTCTTCGCTCACGTCTTCGGGATTGCCGACGCTGGTGACGACCGGCTCACCTTTGTCGGCAACAACAAAGATGCGGCCTGGCTCCAGGCGGAGGTGGACGGAGGGCGTGCGGCGTACGCAGTCACGCTCGCTGCGGTCACCATGGACGAGTTCATCGAGGTATGCCGCCAGAACCGGCAAATGCCGCCCAAATCGACCTGGTTCGAGCCGAAGGTCCGAAGCGGTCTGGTGATGGCTTTGCTCGATGACTAAGAGGGGAATCGGACCCTCCTAATCCACGATGTTGCCAACGTCCTCGCCAGCCCCTGGCCCTGAGGTGTGCGTTCCGGTCTTGACCGCCGCGTAAAGACGCCGGCCCTCCGACGCCTCGCGAGCTCGGCTTCGATCACGGACCTTGAGCATGTGGACCGTCGACGAAACGGCCACCAACACCGCAGTGAGGATCCCCACCCTCGTAGCCGTCTCCAACGAGCCCGAGCCTGGTAGAGCGGCAGCCATCAACGCCACGCCAGAAAGACCCTCCAGCACCGCCAGGGCGACGGCCAAGAGCGCCGTCACGCGGGCGCGCGCCTTCAACACCGCGGAAAGAACCGCAAATCCCCCGAAAAGAAAAAGGAGAATCAGAGGGAGAAATTCGTTCTGGGACATTCTCGATCCTCCGCAGGTGAGTTCCCATCTTTTCGGTCGTGGAGCGTCTGGGCCACATAACGTCCGCGGAGGTTAATTCACAACCACCGATCGGGCCATGCTGAAGGACTAATCGAACGCCTACACTTGCCACAGGGCCGTCGAGGAGCCCAATTACTCGCGCCATGACCGATTCTTCTGACCGCCGCGCCCCCTCCCCTCGAGACTATTGGCGCGCCAATCTCAAATACGTGGGCGCCCTGCTGACGATATGGTTCGTCATCTCGTACGGGGCGGGAATCCTCTTCGTCGAGCCGCTCAACCGTTTCTACCTGCCGGGGACCGGCTTCCCACTCGGGTTCTGGTTCGCCCAACAGGGCTCCATCTACGTCTTTGTGGCCTTGATCTTCGTGTACGTGTTCCTCATGAACCGCCTCGACCGCGAGTTCGGAGTCGACGAGGACGGCGAGTGAGGGGCCAACGATGAGCGTCCAGGCCTGGACCTTCCTACTGGTGGGGCTGTCCTTTACCCTCTACATCGGCATCGCCGTGTGGTCCCGGGCGCACTCCACTAGCGAGTTCTACGTCGCGGGCACCGGGGTCTCACCCCTGGCGAACGGCATGGCGACCGCCGCGGACTGGATGTCCGCGGCGTCATTCATCTCCATGGCGGGGATCATCTCCTTCGCTGGTTATGACGGATCGGTGTACCTCATGGGGTGGACCGGTGGGTACGTACTCCTGGCGCTTCTTCTCGCGCCCTACCTCCGGAAGTTCGGTGCCTACACAGTGCCCGACTTCGTGGGGGACCGATACTACTCTCAGACCGCGCGTATCGTGGCCGTGGTTTGCGCCATATTCGTGTCGTTCACGTATGTCGCCGGCCAGATGCGCGGCGTGGGGATCGTTTTCAGCCGCTTCCTCGAGGTGCCCATCGGGCTCGGGGTGCTCATCGGCATGGGGATCGTGTTCTTCTATGCCGTCCTGGGCGGCATGAAGGGCATCACCTATACGCAGGTGGCTCAGTATTGTGTGCTGATTTTCGCCTATCTGGTGCCTGCGATCTTCCTCTCGCTCCTGATCACCGGCAACGTCATCCCTCAAATTGGATTCGGCGGTGTGGACCAAACGAGTGGGACCGTCCTGCTCGACCAGCTGAACGGTCTACATCGAGACCTGGGCTTCGCCGCCTACACCTCTGGCGAAAAATCCACGATCGACGTCTTCTTTATTACGGCCGCCCTCATGGCGGGTACCGCCGGTCTCCCGCACGTGATCATCCGATTCTACACGGTGCCCAGAGTAAGGGACGCCCGCCTCAGCGTCGGGTTTGCGCTGGTGTTCATCGCTCTGCTTTACACGGCTGCGCCCGCCGTTGCCGTCTTCGCGCGGACCAACCTGCTGACAACGGTGTCGGAGCAGCCCTACGCGGAGATGCCGGAATGGTTCTCCACCTGGGAGGCAACGGGGCTGATCTCGTTCGATGACCGGAACGGCGACGGCGTCATCCAATACGTCGGTCCGGAGGCGCGGGACGTATCAGGAGCTCCGATCGAGAACGAGCTCACCATCGATCGGGACATCATAGTCCTGGCCAACCCGGAAATTTCGGGCCTACCCAACTGGGTCATCGGTCTGGTGGCGGCCGGAGGTTTGGCTGCCGCCCTGTCCACAGCGGCGGGACTGCTCCTCGTCGTTTCGGCCGCGGTGAGCCACGACCTCCTGAAACGCAGCTTCATGCCGGACATCACTGAACGCGGGGAGCTCATTGCAGCCCGCGTCAGTGCCGGGCTCGCCGTGGGGGTGGCGGGCTACCTCGGAATCAATCCGCCAGGCTTTGTAGCGGAGGTCGTCGCGTTCGCGTTCGGGCTCGCCGCGGCCTCTTTCTTCCCAGCCATCATCATGGGGATTTTCTCCAAACGCATGAACCGCGAAGGAGCCGTCCTGGGGATGATCGCGGGGATTACGTTCACAGCCGCATACATCGTCTACTTCAAGTTCATCAACCCGAGCGCGAACATCGCCGACAACTGGTGGTTCGGCATCTCCCCCGAGGGGATCGGCGCCCTCGGTATGCTGGTGAACTTCGCGGTCGCAATCACGGTTTCCCGGTTTACACCTGCGCCCCCACCCCAGATCGCGGACCTGGTGGAGCGCATCCGGGTGCCGAAAGGCGCCGGGGAGGCCCACGAGATCAGCGCGTAGCGCCTCATGGTTGAGGCTGCCGCCCCCGTCCCTGCTTGGTGGGCCAAAGGTCTCCTGTTCGAGAACTGTAACTGCCAGATCGTGTGTCCGGGTCACGTCCACTTCTCGAACAAATGTTCGCATGAGCGCTGCATCGGCTATTGGGCGATTCGCTTCGAGGAGGGCACGTACGGCGACGTGGACCTCGCGGGCGTGACGGCCGTCATCGCATATGAAAGCCCGCAACACATGATTTCTGGTGGATGGACCGAGGCCGTCATCATCGACGAGCGTGCGTCCCAGGAACAACGGGCAACCGTCGAAAACATTCTCACGGGGCGCGCCGGAGGACCCTGGGAGGTATTGGATCGTTTTGTGGAGCGACGGCTGCCGACGCGCACCGCTCCCATTGAGATCATGGACGAGGATGCGGTGAAGCGGGTCATGATCGAGGGGCTTCTGGAGAGTAGGATCGAGAACGTTCGAGGGTGGGACCGCAACCAGCCTGTTACCTTCCGAAATATGTTCAATCAGGTTCACGATTCTACGCAGGTGATCGCACAAGGCGACACCACCTACGACGACGGAGAAATCGTTTTGCAGAACAAAGGCACACACGCCCTCCACAGTCGCTTCCACTGGTCTGTGACGCCGGAGTGAAGTCGCTTCCGTGATGGCCCCCACCCCGCACCATTTTGGCATTCTCGCCACCACCCTTATGTGGATGGCGATGATGACCGTCATGATGCTACCCGCCGTTCTTCCGTGGCTGTGGGGCTTTGCGGCCCTGTCCCGCGACGGGAAATCCGGGACGCTTCGGCCAGCTTGGGTCGTTCTCTTCGCCCTCGGGTACGTCGTCGTCTGGACCGGCTTCAGCGTAGGGGCAGCGTCGCTCCAACTCGGGATCCGAAGCTTAGGTCTTCTAGAGGCGTCCATCGGCGGCGCAGCCCAGGCAGGCGGGGTCCTCCTGATCGGTGCAGGCCTCTATCAGGTGACCCCCGCCAAAGCCGCGTGTCTGGAGCACTGCCGGACACCGTTGAGCTACTTCCTCACGCACTGGCGGAACGGCCCGAGCGGCGCATTCAAGATGGGGCTTTCGCATGGAGCCTTTTGTGTCGGCTGTTGCTGGGCATTCATGCTCTCCGGGTTCGCCCTGGGAGTCATGAGCTTGGTGTGGATGGCCGCGCTAACGGCGATCATCAGCATCGAGACCCTCGCGCCCCACGGACACCGGATCGGCCGGCTGGCAGGAGCCGGAATGGTGCTCTGGGGGCTCACACTAATTACGGGATTCTGAACTTGGCCGAGCGTACCAAAGTCACCGGGAACAGCCTCCGGCACGCCTTTCTAGAGATCATCTGGCCCCGCCGCAAGCTCATCGCGCTCGGCCTCTTCCTGATACTTCTCAATCGGCTCAGCGGGCTGGTGCTTCCAGTCTCGACCGGGTACCTGGTCGACGAAGTACTCGGCCAGGGTCAGTTTGATCTGCTCTACTGGCTGCTGGGACTCTTGGTGGTCGCCGTGATAGTTCAGGCGGCTACCGCCTACCTGCTCGCGCTCCTCCTGAGCGTCGAAGCTCAGCACCTGATCGCCCAACTCCGCTCCCAGGTCCAGCGCCATGTACTCACCCTCCCTGTGCGTTTCTTCGACAGCGTGAAAAGCGGAGAGTTGGTCTCCCGCATCATGAACGACGTCGAGGGGGTCCGAAATCTCGTGGGAACCGGCCTGGTTCAACTGGTCGGGGGCACGATCACCGCAGTCGTCGCGTTCACATACCTCACGCTCATCGACTTCGTGATGACGCTGCTCGCCCTCGTCCCCTTGGGGCTCTTCGCCTTGGTATCGACTCGGGCGTTTCAGACGCTGCGTCCGGCGTTCCGTGAACGCGGCGCGATCCACGCGGAGGTCACGGGGCGCCTCACGGAGGCCCTCGGGGGCATTCGTGTCATCAAGGGTTTTCATGCGATCGATAAGGAGGGCGAGGTCTTCGAGGCCGGGGCGCTTCGCATCTTCCAAAACGTCAAACAGACACTGACCACCTCGAGTGCGGTCACGAGCCTCGGCACCCTTTTCATCGGGACCGCGAGCGTGCTCATTATGGGTTACGGGGGCCGCCAGATCCTGGCGGGGACCATGACACTGGGGGATCTTGTCTCGTTCACGCTTGTTATGGGATTCCTGATCGCGCCCATCCTGCAGATGGCCAACATCGGAACCCAAATGACGGAGGCATTCGCCGGTCTCGATCGGACGGCAGAACTCCTCTCCTGGCCGTCCGAGGACGATGATCCGAGACGCACCGAGACCATGTCGAGTGTCGAGGGGCATCTCGTGTTCGAGGAGGTCAGCTTCGCTTATGACGAAGACAAACCCGTGCTCCATGGCATCAGCTTCGATGCCGAGCCGGGCACGGTCATCGCGCTCGTAGGCAGCTCGGGATCCGGCAAGTCGACGCTGGCCGGACTGGCCGCGACTTTCCTGACGCCTGATTCCGGACGGGTTCTGATGGACGGCGTCGACCTGGCTACCGTAAAGTTGTCGAGTTATCGATCACAGCTCGGCCTGGTACTGCAGGACGACTTCCTCTTCGACGGCACGATCCGTGAGAACCTTCTCTTCGCACGGCCCGAGGCCAGCGACATCGAGCTGCAGGACGCGGCCGATCAGGCCTACGTCACGGAGTTCACCGATCGCTTCCCGGATGGCCTGGACACGGTGATCGGTGAGCGTGGGGTCAAGCTGTCGGGGGGGCAGCGCCAGCGGGTGACCATCGCCCGGGCGCTGCTGTCCGATCCACGGATACTTCTACTCGACGAGGCGACGTCCAGCCTCGACACGGAGAGCGAGGCGCTGATCCAGCAGAGCCTGGGGGGACTCCTCCAGGATCGCACGACCGTCGTCATCGCCCACCGTCTCTCGACCATTCAGCGAGCCGATCTCATCCTGGTCATTGAAGACGGCGAGATCGTGGAACGCGGGCACCATGACGAGCTGATCGAAATCGACGGGCGTTACCACCAACTTTACACCCTACAGGCAAGGATCTAGAAGATGGCTGACGGAACGAACGCACAGAAGATCAGCGTGCTGAACGGTGGTCCGTACCGAGTGGAAGGGGGGGTGCCGATCCTAGATCACGAGGGCACTAGGATCGAGGCTCCACCAGCGTATTCCCTCTGCCGGTGTGGGGGATCGCAGAACAAGCCCTTTTGTGACGGCACCCATAAGAGCAACAACTTCAACGGGCAGGAGTTTGCCAGCAAAAACACCGCTTCGGATCGGGCCGAGAGCTTCGTGGGCGAGGGTGTCACGATTCACGACGATCGCAGCCGCTGTGCCCACTCTGGGGTGTGTTCGGACAACCTGAGCGAAGTGTTCAAGTTTGGCGTGGAGCCATGGGTCGATCCGGACGGAGCCCAGGCCGACGAAGTCGCCCGGGTGGTAAGCCTGTGCCCCTCGGGTGCTCTGAGCTACTCACTGCCGGACTCCCCTGAGCCAGTCGAGCACCCCAAGGGTCCTAGTATCACCGTGGCGAAGGATGCGCCCCTCGCAATACGTGGTGTGCAGGTGGTAGCGGGCGATGGCGAGGCGTACGACGCTCGTGAGCGCCAGACTCTCTGTCGCTGCGGTGGCTCCCACAATAAACCGTTCTGCGACGGATCGCACTGGTACATGGGGTTCAAACACGAGATGGGAGACTAGGAGGGAAACCGCCGCCCGCTCTCGGCGAAGTATTCCTCATCCGTCATCTCCCGCCCCATGTCGATCCACTCCTCGTCCGTCATTCGCGCCCGGCCCTCGAGGACGGGTGGAGCGTCCTTCCCCGCGAGGTAGCGAAAGCGTGGGGTCGGATCGTCGAGCGCGTCGGCGATGACCTCGGCTACAGCGCTCGGCGGCTCAGCCCCCCCGCGAGCGTTCCTGTACAGCGCCTGCATCCTTCTCAGATGAGGGGCGTACGGCCCTTCGCCCACCTCGATTTTAATGCCCTTGTCGAGGATCGGCGTCGAGATGAACCCCGGCTCGATCACGATGACTCGGATCCCGAGCCGCCTCGTTTCAATGGCAACCGCTTCGCTTAACGCCTCAAGGGCGTACTTGGTTGCGGCGTAGATCCCATGCCCGGCACTCACCAGGCATCCCGCGACGGACGAGATGTTCACGATTGTCCCACTTCCCCGCTCCCTCATCCCTGGAAGCACGGCCTGCATCATCCGGAGCGGTCCGAAGACGTTGGTCTCGAAGACAGCCTTGGCCTCCTCGAGGGGCACCTCCTCGACGCTCGTGAGCTTCAGGACTCCGGCATTGTTCACGAGAACGTCGATCCGACCGGAACGTTCGATGACGCCGCCAACGGCGGAGGCTACCGACGCGGAGTCGTCGACGTCCAAAGTTATGATCTCGAGATCCAGCTGCCCCTCCACCGCGGCACTCCGGAGCACGCCACCGGAAGCATCGGGCGTACGCATGGAGGCGTAGACCGTATGACCCAGTCGTGCAAAGTGAAGGGCGGTGGCCTCACCAATGCCGCTGCTGGCCCCTGTGACGAGGGTAACCGTCATGGGTTCTTCAGCTTCTGAGCGAACCTCTGCCTGAGCTTGGCGACTTTGGGGTTGATCACGATCTGGCAGTAGGGCTGATTTCCGTTTCTGCGAAAGTACTCTTGGTGGTCCGGCTTGGCCGCGTAGAACGCGTCGAAGGGTGTGACCTCCGTGACGATTGGATCAGCCCAAACGCTCTCGGCGGTCAAAGCTGCGATCATCGCCTCCGCGGTCTCTTTTTGCTCCGGCGAATGGTAATAGATGGCCGAACGGTACTGAGGTCCGACATCGCCCCCCTGACGATTCAGAGTTGTGGGGTCGTGCATGGCAAAGAAGACCTCGAGGATCTCCCGGAAGCTCGTGACCGAGGGGTCCACCCGAAGTTGAACCACCTCGGCGTGCCCGGTGCGGCCCGAGCAAAGTTGCTCGTACGTCGGATTCGGCTCGGGCCCGCCCGAGGCGCCCGACACCACGCTCTCGACACCCTCGAGCAACTCGTAGACCGCCTCCAGACACCAATAACAGCCCCCACCGAGGGTCACGAGTTCCCGCGATCCGTCGCTCACTCGGCCCTCACGCCGCCGCCATACACTCGATTTCCAAGCGTCCATTTCCCGACAGTCCAGAAGCTCCGACAGCGGTCCGAGCCGGTTTGTTTTCGGGAAAGAACTCCGTGTAGACCTCGTTCATGGCAGACCACTCAGCCATATCGGCCAGGAAAACGGTGCACTTCAGGACTCGGTCCATCGAGGATCCGAAGCGTTCGAGCGCGTCCTGGATGGACTCGAGAGCAGCGCGTGTCTCAGGCTGAATCCCCCGCTCCCCGCCAAGTCCGAGTTTTCCGGACAGGAAAAGCAGGTCCCCGTGTCGAACCCCTTCAGAGAACGGTAACCGAGGGCTGGAATTCAGATACTCCGGGGCCGCGGCTTGCTGAATCGCAGGTTGCGCGGCGTCGGCCTCCGAGATAGGCGGTTGGCAGGCGACGATAAAGAGGGTCAGGGCAACAGTTGATGCTGCTCGAAGCATGGTGATCCTCCAGAACGAGATGACAGGCTGGTCGAACTTACGCGCGCCGCCCCCGGATGCATACGGGGTCGGAAGTCCCTCAGCCTTGCGGCCCGGGCGCGTACCCACCCAATTGGTCGCCCTCGACCCGCCACAACCGAAGGAGAGCCTCATGGTCGAGATGACCGAGCACAAGATCGAGCCGACCGAGCACAAGATCGAGCCCACCGAGCACAGTTTCGAGGCGACGCAGAGCTCGGGCGTCGTCTCGGCGCTGCTCACGTGCCCGGACAACGCCAATTGCCTGCTCGTACTGGGGCACGGAGCAGGCGCGGGGATGCGGCATGCTTTTATGGAAGCTCTGGCAGGTCGCCTGGCCACTCGGCGTATCGGCACATTCCGCTACCAGTTCCCGTACATGGAGCAAGGTCGCCGACGCCCCGATTTTCAACCCATTCTCCTAAAGACCGTGCGGTCGGCGGTGTCCGCCGCTTCGGCGCTCTCTAACGGGCTTCCCCTTTTCGCGGGGGGTAAGTCGATGGGCGGCCGAATGACGTCCCTGGCCGCGGCGAAGGGGCCCCTCGCAGATGTCCGAGGTATCATCTTCTTCGGCTTTCCCCTCCATCCGGCCCAAAAGCCGGGCGTCGAACGGGGTGATCACTTGAGGGCAGCCGGCGTTCCGCTGCTATTTCTGCAAGGGACCCGGGATAAACTGGCCCGGCTCGATCTGCTCGAGCCCCTTTGCCAAGATCTCGCCCACAGCGCTACGCTCCATATGGTCGAAGGAGCGGATCACGGTTTTCACGTGCTGAAGAGGTCCGGTCGCAAAGATGACGATGTTCAAGACGAACTCGCGGATGCGACCCGCACCTGGATCGACGGTCTCACGCCATGATAGCGGCGTGATTGCCCGTCCCTCGAGGGACCGCTCCCCTTCAACAGCCTTCTAGATTCCGAAGAAAGCCGCAACGGTGAAGTTGAGAATTCCGAGGAGCAGGCTACCGGCCATCGCGGCCCTGAAACCCTCCACCCTGAAGCCAGGGACAAACTCAGCGGTGAGCTTGAGCATTAACGCGTTCACAACCCAGATGAACAGCCCGAGTGTCAGAAACGTGATCGGGAGGGTCAGCAAGACCAGGATGGGGCGGATGAACGCGTTGGCTAACCCGAGGACGAGTGCGCCGACCACGGCCGCCGTGCCATTCTCGACGTCGATGTCGGACACGAGGTACCCTACGATGGAGAGCAAGGCCGCCGTGACCACGAGATGAAGGACGAACTGCATCATTTTTTATACTCCTGCAACAGCATTCGGGCCTTCCGTATGGGCTTCAGACTCGCACTTCCTGACGCAAAACCGACGTCTCGGGTTTCGTGTTCCAGCGTGTAACCCCCGATTTCAGCCCGCACGCCGCGCCAGCCGCTCGAGCGCGCCAATGAGGTCCGGCCGGTGTTTCAGGACCCCAACAAATGGATCGCCACCCTTGAGCTGCTTCATGCGGGCGGGTCCAGCAGAAAGTCGACGGCGAAGACATCGTCACGATGGCCCAAGAGGAGCCTCACCGTTCAGGAGCTTGCGGAGAGGATCGCGCCGATCGCGGGGGCGGTGGTGGAGCGTACCGCCATCTCCGAGATGACAGCCGACGATTGGTACGATCTGGCACTGGATCTGGAGGGTGTCGCGACCGACCGAGCCAGGGAAGCCTACACCCGTACGATCGCGCTCCACCCTGGGCATGTACATGCCCATCTCAACCTGGGGCGCTTGCTCCACGAGGTCGGCGAGATCGCATCCGCCGAGGCCCACTATCGACAGGCCCTCTCAGCGAACCCCGAGTCACCGTTGGCGGCGTTCAATCTGGGCGTGGCGCTTGAGGATCTTAAGAGGGCGGGGGAGGCGATAGAAGCCTACCAGAGAGCCCTTCGCTTCGAGCCAAACACCGCTGCAGCCCATTACAACCTCTCTCGCCTCTACGAGGAAAAGGGCCTGACTAAGGAGGCGCTCCGCCACCTCGCTGACTACAAGCGCCTGATCTAGGAGGCCGCTACCTCGAAGTAAGGAGGTTACCTCGCTACGCGGTTTCGGCCTTTCTTTTTTGCTCGGAACAAAGCCTGATCCGCCGCCTTGACCACCGCCTCATCCGTCGGGTTTTTTTCGTTCCGCTCGGCGACTCCGATACTCACGGTCAAAGAGAGCTTGACCGTCGGCTTCGTCGTCGTCGCCTTCTTCTTCGTCGTCTTCTTCTTCCTCTTGGTGGCCTCGGACTGCCGACGTCGCCTCACCAGCCGCCTCACGGTGAACTCGGTTTCTTCGATCGTTTTGCGTAGCACCTCCAGGTGACCGTAGGCATGGTCCCTGTCCTTCGCTGGAAACACGATCGCGAATTCCTCGCCGCCATACCGGAACGCCCGGCCGCCACCCGTGACCCTGCCCAAACAGGATCCGACCAAGCGGAGCACCTGATCACCGATGTCATGCCCGTGCTGATCGTTGAACTGTTTGAAGTGGTCGATGTCCACCATGCCTACGGCGTAGAGACGCCCAGCCGAGTCGAGCTCCCGCCACAGCGACCGGCGCGCGGGTAGTCCGGTCAACTCGTCCCGGAAAGCCATCGCGTGGGACGTCTCGAGAACCACGACGTGCAGAATCAGACCGGCTACCATCAGGTAAAACGTCGAATCGTCCGACTGCGCACCGTGGGCGAGCGCCACGAGGATCGTGATGACCACCCAGAAGAGCCCCTTCTCCATCGGATGGTCGCGCCGAGAGCCCATCGCTATCGTCAACATGAGAGCGGCGATTCCGGCAAGGACCGTGACGTCGGAGAGCCCCGACCATGGAGCCAATCCGCCGGGCAGGATGGACCGCCACGCCCACGACGGCACCCAAGACCGACCGCTCCAGAAGAGTGCCCAACTCGCCGACACACCGACGGCCGCCATCAGAGATTGCATGATCCCCGAGCGGGAAAACACACCATGGTCCTTGAGTACGCTCAGCGCCCCGATCAGGACGAGCAGGATGATGCCGCCCGCCTCCCAGGGAGATCCGGCCGTCGCTTCGCCGGACCCCGACCCGGGGAGATAATTCAGCAGGGCGAGGCCGACCAACACCGCACCCACACGACTTCGACCGAATCGCCACGCGAGAAGCAGGCCGATGCCGAATACCACCGGAGCATAGAGGGGGACCGCCTGGGAGAACCACGTGGTATCCCCCCACGCGGCGGCGAACCAGACCCCGGTGAGGAACAGGATTGCGCCGGGCCACAGCCAGCCGACGACGGCGATGAGCCCAGACGGGATCGCCTATCCTCCCGACATGCGGTCGAGGAACTGACGCTCCTCCAGCGACAGTGCGCCCATTCCATTCCGATCGACTCGGGCCAACAGCTCCTCGACTTCGTTCCGGTTGAGGTCGTGCATCGACATCAGGTCGATGGACGCCCAGCGACTTCGAGTATCGCCCTCCGATCCCTGCGTCGACGGGGTATGGTTGACCCTACGCTGGAATTCTCGCAGGTCCTTGCCCAAATGCCGGTCTCGAAAACGAAGGTACCCTGCGCCCACTGCGAGCCCGCCCAGGTGGGCGAAGTGTGCCGTGCCGCCATCCGATCCCGAGATTCCACTGTACAAGCTGATGGCCACCACGAAGGCTGCAAGCCAGCGCGCTTGGACCGGAATCAGCCCATATATGTAGATCAACTCCCGGGGCCAATACATGGCGAACCCGATGATGATGCCGTAGACCGCGGCCGATGCACCCACGACGGGTGAGCCGTAGGAGAACGCGAATGAAAAGGCTGCGCCGCCGAGACCGCTCAGAAAGTAGAGCCCTAAGAATCCTCTCGACCCCAACCGTGCTTCGAGGCGCGGCCCGAAGAAGAAAAGTCCGATCATGTTGAAGAGCAGGTGCATCAGCCCCGCGTGCAAAAACATGTACGTGAAGAGCGTCCAAGGCCTGAACGGCACTTCTGGGATGTAGAACTGGTCGAGTCCCACGACGGCCGGGGGAAACAGAGTCAAGAGGGCGTACACGAGCGTTCCCGGCTGCAGCACCAGGGCTACGATCACGTTCGTCACCAAAAGCCGCTTCACCCAAGGGGTCATGTGAGGTTCATTTCTCCCTAGTTCAGCCGTTCGAGTCCGAGGGCACCCGCCGGGAGCGACGTACGTCGCTCCAACACATACCCCTCGATCAATTTACCGGTCACCGGACCGAGTGTAAGCCCTAACATCGCGTGTCCCGTAGCCACAAAAAGCCCGGACTGCCCCGGGACCGGACCCACGTACGGAATCCCGTCTGGAGTGCACGGCCTGAGCCCGCACCATTCCGAGCGGATCACCGCGCCCCGTACGCCACCAAGATACGCCGCGGCGGCAGTGGAGAGTTGTTCCAAGCGCCGCGGACGCAACTCGTGATTGACCCCTGAGAACTCGAGGGTTCCAGCCAGCCGGGTGAACCCAGGCATGGGCGTACAAAACACCGACGTCTCGGCGAGAACACACGCGACATCAGGCGGGTGTGGAGAGGCATCCTCGAGCTCCAGATCCCGGTGGTAGCCCTTCCCCGCCCGAATGGGGAGGCGGAGCCCGAATTTTCTCGTCAGGTCTCCGCTGTAGGATCCCGTTGCCAGGACTACCGCTTCTGCGTCCAGGATCTCGCCGTCCTCGAGACGTACGCCCGTCACCGCGCTTCCGGTACTCAATATCTCCGAGACGCCGCGTCCAGTCTCGATCCTTCCCCCCCGGCAAACCGATCGCTCCGCCAGCTCGAGAACGAACCGATGGGGGTCGCACGTCGCCGCCTCCGGAAAATGAACACCGCCCAGGACGCCCTCGAGAATGGCGGGCTCGATCTCCCTCAATTCGTCTCCATCCAGTTCACGGGGGTGATAGCCGTATTGCCGCATCATGGCCGCATCATGTGTCACTTCGGCCAGTCCCTTCTTCGTGCGGCAGATGTCGTAATAGCCACTACGCTTGTAATTACAAGCAAGATTCTCGGATGCGACCAGATCGTCGAACAGGTCCAGAGAGGCATGCCCGAGCGGTGCCAACGCACCCATACTCGCCGAAAGATGGTGGTCGGTGCAGAACGTTCGGAACGCCCACAGCCACCGGAACAGGCCGGGATCCCATCGCACCGGGATGTACAGTGGGCTCTTCGGGTTGAGAAGCTCCAGGAGGGAGCGCCGGATTCTGCCCGGCTTGTTGAGTGGCAGGTGCCCGGCCGCG
>Ga0114996_10005244_pt1 | contig 15286 bp, 12 predicted proteins | sample ArcticOcean_MG_C_4_FD_87039 | JGI IMG/M metagenome (GOLD analysis project Ga0114996, IMG submission 87039) | Marine microbial communities from western Arctic Ocean - ArcticOcean_MG_CB4_134 | ecosystem: Environmental > Aquatic > Marine > Oceanic | place: Arctic Ocean: Canada Basin | collected...
GAATTGCGGATGCAGTCCGCCTTGCAGCAAGATTTGCTCGCCGCCCAGTTCGACCGTTTCGCGGATCTTCTCCAGCAACACATCGCGCTCAAGGACATACCCCTCGGTGCTCTTCGGCGGACGATAGAAGGCGCAGAAATCACAAACCGCCGTGCAGACGTTCGTGTAGTTGATGTTGCGATCGATGTTATAGGTGCGGTACGACTCGGGATGCAAACGCAGCGTCACCGCGTCGGCCGCGATGCCAAGCGAGGTGAGGTCGTGCGACTCGAGCAGCAACAGCCCTTCGTCGGGCGACATCCGCTGACCGTCGGCGGCCTTATCGAGCACTTTGGCAAGCATCGAATCCAAGGTCGACTCCCTCAGGGGCAAGTTGCATCTGGGTCGCGTGACGATAGAACAGGCTCAAGCCTTGTTGCTCGCGCGGGCCCAGGAAAAAGTATAAGTTATCGCGTAGATAGCTGACACATTGAGGCTGCGTGAGACCCAACGGCGCCGCTTCTTCGCGGGCGATCTCCTCAAGATGCGCTACGCCATCGTCGCGCGCGTCGCTCAGGGCACTTTCGAGATCGCCGATCTCCACACCGGCGCGAGCCGTCCACATCGCAAACACAAACGGCAGTTCGGCCCACCGGCACCACTCGTCGCCGAGATCCCAGACCTCGACAAAATCGCCGGCCGGCGAATGCATTGCCCGATCTCCGATCAGCAGCACCGCGTCGGCGTCGGTCTCACCCAATGAACTGCCAATCGGCAACGACTGCAACTCGGGCTGCAAGGCGAATCGCTGCTGAAGCAAGATCCTGAGCAATGCGATGCTGGTGCGAGATCCTTCGTCGAGCGCCAACGTGCGAATCTTCGCCGCCGGCACACGACTGAACATCTTCACGCTCAGCACCGGGCCGCGACAGGCGATCGCCGCGTCGGAAACGATGCGATAATCCGGACCGTGAAACGCCTCAATCGAAGGGATCAACGCCACGTCCAGTTCGCCGGCAGCAAGTCGGTCAGCCAAGCGACTAGGAAGGTCAAACACCACGTCGACACCGGGAGCTCGCTCGTCGAGTCCGTAGACCAGCGGCTTGGTATTGAGATAGTTCACGGCCCCCACGCGAATTTTTGGCCGATGTGTCATTGTATCGCTCCCGTCGTCAAAGCCAGTCATTATAGAAGCCGCCCGAATTTGGGCAAAGGGGCAAGTTTTCGAGCCCCACGGAAGAAACCGTACAGACGAGCGGCTGATTAACAGCTAAGCCGCCCAAACAATACCGCTAAAACACTTCGCGGATCGGTTTGCCTTCGCCGGCTAGAAAGATCGGGCGACCATCCGCCGACGTGAGCGGCTTTTGCAGGTTCATGCCGAGGTTGCGATTCACGGTGGCCGCATAATCGTTGGGCGTGTAAGCGCGGTCCGTGACAAAGCCGCCGTGACGATCCGATGCGCCGACAATCTGGCCGCCCGGCACACCTGCACCCGCCATCACGATGCTGTAGGCGCCGGTCCAATGATCACGCCCTTGGGCCTTGTTCAACTTCGGCGTGCGGCCAAACTCGGTGACAAAACAGACCAGCGTATCTTCAAGCAAACCCCGTTCGTCCATGTCGCGAATCAACGCAGAAAACGCCAGATCAACGCTCCCCATCATCCACCACGTGCCGATGCCGTAACGCCCGCGACCGCCACCGCCCGCCCCGGGCAGATTGCACGTGCCGGTGGCATAGATAAAGTCGTGATGGTCCCAGTTCAGATTCGAACCGCCGGGAGTCTTCTTGGTCAGCGGCTCGCGAACATCGATCGTGACGAATCGCACACCCCGCTCGATCAGTCGGCGACCAAGCAGATAACACTGTCCACGATGGCCACGTCCATAAGCGTCGCGCAGCTTGTCGGGCTCGCGCTCAAGATCAAACGCCGTCCTACTGCCGGGATGTAGGAGCGTGTCGCGTGCCTGATTGACCGCCTGCTCCCAGCCAGCAGCGACGGTGCTGGTGTTGCTGGGCAGTCCAATGTCGAGATTTCGCAGCAGATCGATTCGCCGGCGAATTCGCGATTCGCCGAGCGCCTCGTTCAAACCCAACCCCTTCACCTTCCAGCCAGGCTGGGAAAGATCCTTGCCGCCGGTCTTAAAAACCTTCGCCCCCTGTGGCAGGAAACCAAGCCGTGATTCTTTCGCCTGTTCCGAGTTGCCCGGCGCCATGATATAGGGCGCCAGATAATGACAATCTGACCCCATGCGATGCGCCACGGCCGAACCGATGTCGGGCATCACGATCGGGCCGCCCGGCACATGGCCAGAGAGCGTGTATTGTGTTCCCTTGGGATGACCGTTCGCCACACCGGTCGTGTGATGCATCGAGCGGATCACCGTGAGCTTGTCGGCGACCTTCGACGTGTGCGTGAGCAACTCGGTGAACTGCATGCCGGGCACATTGGTCTTGATCGGCTTATGGGGGCTCATCTGCTCGGCAATGGTCTCCGGCTTGGGATCCCAAGTGTCCATCTGGGACATGCCACCTTGCTCGAGAATCACGAGCACATTCTTCGCCCGGCCTGGACGATCCTCCTTGGTTGACGTGGCTCCTGCCGGCGCGGCCAACATCGATAGACTACCGGCCATGCCGATGCCGAGAAAATTGCGACGACCAAGTCGGTAAGAGGGCAGCATGAAGGGTCTTGGCGAGAGATCGGAGGGCGGGACTTGCATCAATCAACATTGACTATTATCGGCGATGGAGGGCTCTTATTCAAGTGGAATCACTAGGGCCCGATTTCCTTCACCCGCCACGACGTCGGACGATATGCTCTGCCAACACCTCACGATATTCGGCGATCTCGATGTCGTCTGGCGGTTGGCCGTCCGCCGTCGGCTCGTTGTTCGAGGTCGATTTCGGTCATGGTGGGGATTTCGTAATGTGGTGGGACCTGGCGGGCAGGCCCGCCGGCTAAATGATGCTAATGACATGTGTCGATGTTTCGTTCAAAAATCGCAAGCAACAAGACCACGATCGTACGCATCCAATGATTCTTCCACATACCACGCCGAGGTCAACGAATCGAGCGTCTATTTTGTCCGGTTTCCTCAACTAGCGACGACACTGTTCCCGTTACGCCACCTCAACCGACGCCGGGTTCGGAGAACACGGCGACTGTCGTCACCATCGTTCTTCGATTCTACCGATAACCGAGGCGATTGCAAACTTCAAGCAGATCCGTATCATGCGTACTTGACGCCTGCCTGCGCCCCGCCTGTGAAGGAATCCCTCGTTGTCCGAAGCCAACACCCGTGCGCCCTCCTCGAAGGAAGAACTGCCTGAACACGACTCTTCCCCGTCGCATGCGTTCTTTCCTGGCTGGACGATGCTCGGCTTCGCTGCGGCGGCGCAGTTTATGTCGGCACCGGGGCAGTCCTTCTCCGTCGCTGCATTCAAAGAGCCGATGCGCGACGGGCTCGGTGCGAGCGAAACACAATTCTCGCTGGCCTATGGTGTGGCGACCATCGCCAGCGGCCTCGCGCTGCCCTTTATCGGACGGATGGTCGATCGTCTCGGCGCCAGACTGTTGCTGCCGGCAATCGCTCTGCTGCTGGGTGCCGCCTGCGTCTATATGTCGACGGTCGAGACTCTCATCGGGCTCTACATCGCCTTCCTGTTGATTCGACCCCTTGGCCAAGGCGCGCTGACGCTCGTCGGTACCTGGCTGGTCGGCGAATGGTTCGAGCGACGAAGAGGCTTCGCCACCGCAATCTCGGGAATGGGCGGAAGTCTTTCGGTGATGATGATCCCGCTGCTCAACGGATGGCTGATCACCGACTATGACTGGCGCACCGCGTGGTTTGTCTTGGGCGTGCTCGTGTGGGCGTCGCTCGTGCTGCCTGGCTGGATATTTATCCGTGACCGTCCCGAAGATCTCGGCCTGCAACCCGACGGCCTTGACCGGCACGATCCGCGGATGAAGAAGGCCAATCACTCCGACTCGTGGCATGTTTCGGAGGTGATTCGCGATCCAACGTTCTGGAAGCTACTCGCGGTGCCCGCCACCAGCGGCATGGTCGGCACCGGCTTGATCTTCCATCAAGTCTCGCTGCTAGGCAGTCGCGGCGTGGAGCCGGCGTGGGCATTAGGACTGATTTCGTTTCAAGCAATCGTCGCGACGTTGGCCGTGTTAGGGGCCGGCTGGCTGACCGACCACTATTCAAACCGTCATCTGCTGGCAGCCGCGATGTTGATGCTGGCAACGGCAACCGGCCTGGTCCTCTTCTTGCCGCGCCCAGAGTTCGCGATCTTTTACTCCGCTCTGTTGGGCCTGCACGGCGCTATCATGCGCAGCACCGGCACGGTCGTCTGGCTCAATTACTACGGCCGAGCAAATCAGGGCGCGGTGCGCGGCGTCGCCTTCGCCGTGATGATCTTGGCCGCAGCGATTGGGCCGTTGCCATTTGCGCTGGTGATTGACAGCGTCAACTCCTACGATCCGGCCTTGATCGCGTTTGCAATCGTTCCTTTGCTCGCCGCCGCGCTGGTGATGAGCGCTCGCCCGCCGCGCGTGGCAGCGACACAATAAATTAACGCAGCGGCGTCAACTTCATCGACGTGATCCGATACGTACTGTGGTTGATGGCGATGTAAAGCAGATCGTCGCGCGGCACGGACCAAGCGCCGTGGCGAGACACTCGCTTATAGTCGGCCGCCCAGTCGACCAACTCCTTGCCGTCGACTGTCACCCGCACCTGGTCACGCTTGACCGTATAAACGATTATCGTGGTCCGGCCATTCGTTAGCGTCGGGCCTTTTTGCTTGGTGGGGTTCTTGTCGGAGTTGACGTCCTTCTTGTCGATTTTCGCAATGCCGCTGGCCGAGCCACTCCAGGAGTCGATACAGGCGTTGAACTGCTTCCCGTTGGGCGCCACCAGGCCGAAGATCAGATCCGCGCGGCCTTTGGTCCGCTGGGCGACCAGTTCGATCTTGTATTGCTGGGGCGGCTTACAGGGAATCAACAGCCGAGCCACGCCTCGACCTTCGAGCGCACCTCCGACGCGACTCCAATCGCCGCTTACGCGGTCGCGATCTGGGTCAATCAACTTTAACAGGTCCACCGTGCCATCACGGCTGCCGACGGTCGTCACCGGTAGTTTTTTAAAGTCGGTTCGATTCCGTTTCGATCGCGATCGGCTCGGTTTTTTTTTCGACTGAGTTCTTGCCGCATCGCGGTTTGCCTTTTTTGCGGCCCGCTGGACTGCCTTGATCGTCGGCGGGATCACAATCACCGCCACGAAGTACGACCACACGCCGGCCAACAGAGCGCTGCAAAGAATGACCCGCAGCTTGACCGACCGCTTAGGATCCCGAGCCAGCGCCAGACATCCGCCCGCCGCGCCAAACCCAATCGCCGCGGGAATCGCTCCGCCGAGCGTCGCCACCGGCATCAACCCGCAACCGACAATGAAGATCCACCCCCAAGGCGGAATCGGATGCCTGGGCTGTCCCTTTTTGTCCTTCGTCTCCGGCGAGTCACCTTGCGCCTGTGTCACGACCGGCGGGACACGATCCGGCGGCGGCGACGTCTCGACCGGAGTAACGACGGGAGGAACTCTCGGTTGCTCAACACTGGGGGCCACCGCCTGGGGTGCGACCGGCACACGGATCTCTCCCTTGCACATTGGGCAAGCAAGCACGCGCCCAGCGGCCTCGTCTTTGGCCTTAAAGCCGTTCCCACAACCGGGACAATGAATCGAAATCGGCATGGCGCTGGAACCGAGGAAACGTGAACATGCATCGCACTTTCCATCCGCGCCCCTGGCGAGCGGATGGAAATCAGCGACTCGCCCGCGATGCGGACGCGAAAGTATATCAGATATGTGCGGTCGCGGGCGTTAATGCCTGGGCCGCCAGCCCTCGCATCACTTTCGGTCTCTGGCCGTCAAAAGTTCCTCTCGAAGGCGAAGCGCCATCGTACACACCGATCTCTAAACCTTCGACTCTCTCGCCCGTTTCACCGGCGTGCAGTCCGAACGTAGTTGAGAGACGATCCATAGCGGGATGTTTCCAGCGCGACGAAGCTACTGCTAGGGACAGGATCGCCATGCGGCACTGTTGATTGAGGTGAACTCCGCCTTCGTGATTCACGCCCACAGAGTGTCCGGCCCGAATCTCTCTAGGCGTAAGTGCTGATGTGAAAAGAACTTACAGATGAGGGATAGACTTCTCGCGACGGGGCGCTAGAATCACGACGCCAACCATAACCATTGTTTTCGGTAACTGTCTGAGTTGATTTGCCACGACCCGTAAGAGTGAAAGTAGCCTGGAGCATTGCGAAAGAAGATAGACCACGAAGGCTCGGACGACACGACAATTCCTCACTCGCATCATCGTGCCCTCCGTGATTCCTTGCGGTGAGTTCGGTGTTTGCTCTTGAGTTGAGAGACCGACTATGCCGGAACAGCGCTGCGCTTGGTCCGGCCTACTTCTGGACCGCGGTCGAAGAAAACTTTGTTTACCCAATAGGTGATGAACAATGGAAGAAAACTACACAACCTAAAAGTTTTTGCTTGACATGAAATGCCAAATAACAAGTACCGTTTTAGAATCGGCTGTTCGGAAAGCAGGGACGTACTCGAACACAATTGGGGGTCGATCTAGGGGCGTTTGATTAGTCGGCGGGCTGAATCAAAGGGTGTTTGAAAAGGAGAGTGTTTCGTGTGGTAAGCGAGAAATGGAGAAAATCACTTCAAAAGGTGAGAACGGGGCTTAAGTCGGTTCAGCCGCAAGGAGTTACGACGATCCGCAGCGCAAGAAAAAAACACTTACACCAGCGCAGGTTTGGCCGAAAGTGTCAAATGGCAAGTGGTGGCGAAATGGCGCCGATTTTTGGCCGAATGACTTCTCGAACGGGAACCGAAGCGGGCGGCAATTTAGCGTCGCAACCTGTTGCAACGAGCGGAGTTATGAATTGTCGAGCGCGGGGGTGTTTTGAATCGACAATGGCGTTTGAATGCTCGGAAAAGAATGCGCGGAGGGAGAATCTCCGAGCAAGAGGGGTGCGTGGACGCACCCACGAAACATGTCAAGGGAAAAATTGGTCTGGAGGGCGCTCAGCGGGTCGGGCTGCGGGGGCGATCGGTGAGCTGCTCGGCGTCGTCGAAGATGGTCCAGACGACCGTGCTGGCCTTGATCCGTTTTGCGAACGCCGCAACGGCCTCTTTCTGGCGCTGCTGGAGGATCGTCTTCTTGATCTCGACCTGGGCCTCGAAGAATGGCTTCTTGCCGGCATCGATTCGTTCGGTGACCCGAATGATATGAAAGCCGCGATCGTCGGCGATGATTCGGCTAAGCGACCCAATAGGTAGTGAGAAGATCGCTTCATTTAACGTCTTCGAGGCGAGGCTATCCTGGTTGGTCCAGTCATGCACACCGCCCTCGGGCGCGGACGTACCGTGGGACTGGGCCTTGGCGACCTCCTCGAAGCGAGCTCCGCCGAAGACCTGATTTCCCATTTTGGTCAGCGCATTATGGGCGGCGTCCTTGTTGGAAAAACGCTCGTGGCGGACCATTATCTGTTGCCACCGTGCCTTGCCCTTGAATTCGAATTCAGCCCCTTGCTGCTCATAGTAGCTGAAAAGATCGGCGTGGGTCACGATACGATCGTATCGAATCTCTCGTGAACGCCACTGCACTGAGATCATGTGTTCGACGAAAGCCTTTCGGCGATCATCCAGCGACGAACCGAGCTTGCGAAGCGACTGATCGAGTTCTCCGCGAGAACGAGCGCCGAGATCTTTCATGAGCTTGGTAACTTCCGTCTTCTCAAACTCCTCGCCGATTTGTTGTTCGGCTTTTTTGAGTCCTTCGGGCGGGATGTTGCGCTTGGCGTCGGCATAGATCAGCTTGCCCTGGATCATCTGGCCGAGACGCTGACGAATCATTTTCTTGCGCTGTTGGGCAATCGCCTCGGGCGGGGCTTTTCCCTTGTAGGGAGCCAGCGAGGCTTCGACGACAGTGGTTACTTCGCTGGCGAGAATGAGTTGGTCCCCGATGCGAGCCAGGGTCTGAGAGCCTTCGATAGGGCGCAGTGCAGGGCCAGACGGCGGCGGCGGGGCGAACTGACCGTGTGCACCGGCAGCCGACGGCCCAGGCGGCCGATAGGGCGCCTGGGCATGGGTCATGCCAGTAGAGAGCGTCACCAGCAAGCTCAGGAGGATGCGACAAGTTGATCGAGGAAGGATCACGCTCTGGTACGTATCTTTCCGGCGATCGCAAGGATCGCCCGACGCGAATAAGTGAAAAGACGCCGGTCGCGGTGCTAGCGGCGAGCAGTCGGCCGCAGACCGGAGAGGCGGGGCGGGATTGTAGGGGCCGATCAGCCACCCTGCAACACCGATTTTGCAGCCCGAACGATCTGCGAATCGACCTTAATCCCCTTGGCTATCGGCAGATAAGCGCTACGATGGTCAACAATTCGGAGTCGATCGTCGCACTGCTGCTTGAGTCGCTTGATCCGCGTCGGGTCGTTGTAGCCGAAGACCAGATAGCGGTCCTCAAGGTGAATCGAGTCGATTTTCCATGCCGTGGCGGCCACGCGGAGCTCGCCGAGCTCGATCAGTTGCTGAACCGGCGGCGGTAGCGGTCCGAAACGGTCGACCAATTCGTCGGCCAGATCGGCCAGTTCCTGGGCGGTAGAAATCCGTGCTAGCCGGCGATAGAGATCGATTTTTGCCCGCAAATCGGCCACGTAGGAGCGTGGCAGGTAGGCGTTGCTGGGCAGATCGACGTTCACCTCGACCTTTTCCTTGGGCGGCAACTGCTGGAGCTCTCGCACGGCGTTTTCCAGCAGTTGGCAGTACAATTCGTAGCCGACCACGGCAATATGGCCGCTCTGTTGGGTCCCCAGGATGTTGCCCGCCCCGCGGATCTCGAGGTCGCGCATGGCGATCACGAATCCGGCCCCCATGTCAGAAAACTCCTCGATCGCTCTCAATCGCCGCACGGCGGTCGGCGAAAGATGTTTGGCCGGATCGATCAGCAGATAGCAATAGGCACGATGCTTGTAGCGGCCCACGCGGCCACGAAGCTGATGCAGGTCGGCCAGCCCGTAGCGATCGGCCTCGTCGATAAAGATCGTATTGGCGTTGGGGATATCAAGCCCGCTCTCGATGATTGTGGTTGCTAGCAAAATGTCAAACTTGTGGTCGACGAAATCGAGCATCACCTTTTCGAGCTTGGTCTCGGGCATTTGGCCGTGGCCGATTTCGATGGTCGCCTCGGGCACGATTTCACGGAGCCGGCGAGCGACGATTTCGATGTCTTTGACGCGGTTGTGGACAAAGAAGATCTGGCCGCCGCGGTTGAGCTCCCTGAGAACGGCATGGCGGATCACCTCGGGTTTGAAGCGAGTTACGCGAGTTTCGACCGCCAGGCGATCTTCGGGCGGGGTTTCGAGGTTTGAGATGTCGCGGAGCCCCAGAAGCGACATATGGAGGGTGCGCGGGATCGGGGTGGCGGTCATGGTCAGCACATCGACGGTGTGGCGCAGAGCTTTGAGTTTTTCCTTCACTTCAACGCCGAAACGCTGTTCTTCGTCGATGATGATCAGCCCCAGGTTTTCAAACTTGACGTCTTTGGACGCCAGACGATGGGTGCCGATGGCGATGTCGGTGACACCCGATGCGAGCCGCTGAACGATTTCCCGTTGCTCCTTGGCGGTATTAAACCGCGAAAGCGACTCGATCTTGAAGGGAAACTCGGCCATGCGGGCCTTGAACGTGCGGTGATGCTGCACGGCCAAAATCGTGGTCGGCACCAGCACGGCGACCTGATAGCCAGCGTCGACGGCCTTGAACGCGGCGCGGATCGAAACTTCCGTCTTTCCATAGCCGACGTCGCCGCACATCAGCCGATCCATCGGCCGACTGCGCTGCATGTCCTGTTTGATCGAGGAGATCGTCGTCACCTGATCGGGCGTCTCGATATAGGGGAAACTGGCGTCGAACTCCTGCTGCCACTCCGTATCGGGCGGAAAGGTGAGCCCCGGACGCGAGCCACGAGATGCCTGTAATTGCAGCATATCGACGGCCAGATCGATGACCGCACCTTCGGCCGCCTGTTTCTGACGCAGCCAGGTCTTGCCGCCGATACGGGCGAGTGTCGGTCTTCCGCGGGTGCTGCCGACGTATTTCTGCACCAGTTCGATCTTCGACGCCGGCACATAGATCCGCGTGCCGCCGTGGAATTCGAGTTCTAGGTGCTCTTCGCTACGGCCTTCCTTGTCCAGCAGCGACATTCCCCGGTAACGGCCAATGCCATGTGCCAAGTGAACCACGAGATCGCCTTCGCGAAGATCGAGAAAGCTGTCGATCGCCTTTCCTAGTCGCCGACGAGGTCCCCGACCCAGGTCAGTCCGCTGAAACATCTCCGCCCCGCTGATCAAGACGGTCTGTTGCGGGGTGATGCGAAAACCACTGCTGAGCCTGCCCGTGGGGAAATGCAGGTGCCCGCCGGAGGCCAATCGGGTCCCGTCGAAGATCTCTTTCAGGCGTTTGATTTCGGCATCGGTTTGACAGACGATCAGAACCTCGTGCCCGACCGAGATCAAATCGAGCTCGTCACGTACGCGATTCACGTCGCCGCTGAACCGTTCGACCGATTCGATCTGTAGATGGCAGGTCGTTTCGAGCGATCCGTCCGCCACGCCCGAGGCTGTAACCGACGGGAATTTGGTGACCTGCTGTATGACTTGCCGCACACTATGGACGTCCTGCGGACGCTCGAGCCGCTCGATAAAGTGCTTGCCCTCTTCGTGCATATCCATCGGCTCGATCAGCAACGCCCAGGCGTCCTCCGGCAGATAGGCGGCCAAGTGCTCTTTGTCGCCGACACCGGGCTGCAGAACCGTGAGATCTACCGTGTCGACCGACTCGAGACTTCGCTGGGTGGCTACCTCAAATTGGCGAATCGACTCGATTTCGTCTCCGAACAACTCCACCCGCACGGGGTCGAACCAGTCGGGGGCGAATAGGTCGACGATTCCGCCTCGAATCGAGAATTCGCCGGGCAGTTCCACGGCGGTCGTGTTGTGGAAATCGTGCTCGACCAGCCAGGTCAGCAGTTGTTGGACGTCGAGCGATTCGCCAACCCGCAGATGCCGGGTGTGCTCGGCGATCGTCTTTCGGTCGGGGACGGGCTGCAGGAGGCTTTGGACACTAGCGACCAGTAATTGTGGCGCAGCCGCGCTAGCCAACGTCTTGACCAGTCGCAGTCGGTCGCCAAACGTCTCGTCATAGACGATTCGCTCGCCCGGCTCTGATTCCCAGGCCGGAAACGGGACGGCCGGATGCGGAGAAAAGAGCTTTAGATCATCGCAGACGTCGTCAACATCGTCCGCCTTGGGGCAGACGATCAGTAGCGGTCCTGGGGCGATTCGAGCAAGTTCCGCGGCGACCAGCGCGCAGGCCGAGCCCCAGACACCGTCGAGCGTGGCCGCCTGGCCATCCTGCAAAGCGGCCATCACCTCGGGGAATCCTTCGTGCGCGTTCAAGCATCGACTAAGCTCGGTGAGCCGGGCCGACGCATTCGCTGGCGCTTCGGTCTTGAGCATGGTTGAGAGGGATTCTAGCCGACAATCGTGGCGGCTGGAATCCGGATCGGGCATAGATTATTCCGACGTTGGGCCTGACAACACCGGCCAGAAGTGATCAGCGATGGCCACACTCTCAGCAGTCCGCGTATGCGATGCCTTGACAGCCTTGCCGAGAATCCATAAGCTTTGTCCCATAAAGCTTTCTGGGCGGAGGTGAATTATGAGAATCGAAGACGCTTTGAGCCAACTTCGCACGATTCAGAATCAAGTGGACCGTACGGAGGCGTATTGCTGTTATCGTGCGGCGACCGTTGCTGTGAGCGGGTTGATTGCAATCGGAGCGGCTGCCGTTCAGTCATCGTGGGTTGAATCTCCTATCGCGAACCCTCAGGAGTACCTTCGTCTGTGGGTAGGCGTCGCGGCGGTCAGCATTGGAATCATCAGCGTTGAGATTTTCGTGCGCTGGCTGCGGAACGAATCTGAACGTCAGCGTCAGCGAACGATCGCGGCTGTGCGACAGTTCCTGCCATGCGTAATCGCCGGGGCGCTGGTTACATGGGCGATCATTCGAGCCTGTCCTGAGCATGCGGCACTTTTTCCAGCGATCTGGGCGATCATGGTCAGCATGGGGATTTTTTCGTCCGCGACGTGTCTTCCAACTGGAGGCGCTGCGGTGGGCGCCTATTATCTCCTTGCGGGACTGGCTTGTATTACCTTTGGCCACGGCGCGTATGCCCTGAGTCCCTGGACAATGGCGGTCACTTTCGGCGTCGGCCAGTTGCTGGCGGCGGTGATGCTCTGCCGACAGGAGAATATCAATGCCGCGGCGTAAGGAAAAATCAGCGAGCACAGCGCCGACAGGCGAGGGGCGATTCTCGTACAGCGGACTCGATCGAATCTTCCACGAGAAGGCCCGTCTAAGCATTATGACTTCGCTGACGGCGCAGCAGGAACAGCTTTCATTTGGCGATCTGAAGATGCTCTGTACGCTGTCCGACGGAAATCTGAGTCGCCATTTGGCCGTCCTGCAAGAGGCCGGATTCGTAACTGTGGAAAAGGAAGGTAGCGGACGTGGTTCTAGTACCCATTGCTCTGTCACTCACACGGGACGTGTGGCGTTCCTTAGCTATTTGTGTGAATTGGAACAGGTTCTCGCCGATGCGTCAGCGGCACGAGAAACCACGTCTGCACAATTGCGCCCGGGGTTTTCGGCGTAACGGGAATTTTTTTTGGCCATAAACTTTGTATCACAAAGCATAAGGATGCTTCCTCATGTGGATGCCCGAAGCAATGTGCACGGCACCGGTTCTCGATGAGAATGTTCATGTGCCCGCTCCGTCGCCACGTACAGCGCTGCTTATCAATCCCTTTTACCCCAAAGATCCGCACGCCAGCTTCGGTAAGCATGTGCTGACACCAAGCCTGGCGCTGACCAGCGTGGCCGCCGGTACGCCATCGACGTGGGATGTACGGTATTGGGACGAAAACCTGCTCATGGGCCCACCACCCATTGATCCATTCCCTGAGGTCGTGGGCATCACAGTTCACCTGACGTTCGCAAAGCGTGCCTACGCCCTGGCACGATGGTATCGCCAGCGCGGAGCGAAAGTGGTTTTCGGCGGGCTACACGTTCTTTCGTGTCCCGACGAAGTGGCGCCGCACGCCGACGCGATCGCGGTCGGAGAGGGAGTGCAACTCTGGGGGCAGATTTTGGAGGACGTGGCGCGGGGGCAGCTCAAGAAAATCTACCGAGGTGACTTCCGCAGGCCCTATCGTGACGATCCGACGCCGCGGCGAGATCTGTTGCCGCGCCGCAGTTTCTTAACGACGACAAGTCTGATCGCGACCCGGGGCTGTCACAATCGGTGTGACTTTTGTTATCTCTCGACGAAAGACTTGCACATGCCCTATTTGGTACGGGATGTTCAGCAGATTGTGGATGAGTTTCAGGCCGACGGCCAACCGTATGCGGTATTTACTGACAACAATCTTGGCTCTCGCCCACTTTACTTACGATCCCTTTGCAATGCGCTGAAGCCCCTTGAAAAAATCTGGAGTGCCGCGGTCTCGATCGAAGTGACCGACGACCCGTCGTTGGTGCGAGAGATGGCTTTGGCAGGTTGCACGGGTGTGTTCGTCGGTTTCGAGTCACTTTCGAATGAGAATATCATCGACGCCCACAAGAAAAGCCCGCCGGCCGACGAGTATGCCCGGCGAGTGTCAATCTTTCACGATTATGGCATCCAAGTGAACGGTAGCTTTGTACTGGGCTTCGACCACGATCGGCCTGACGTGTTCGCCTCGACGGTCGATTGGATCGAGGCCAACCGCCTGGAGTGCGCCACGTTTCACATCTTGACGCCGTATCCGGGCACGCCGCTGTTCTTCCAAATGGAGTCTGAGGAGCGCATTCTGCACCGAGACTGGTCGCGATACGACACGGCCCACGTCGTTTTCAAACCGCGTCACATGACGCCCGAGCAACTCACGGAGGGCTATAGTTGGTGTTATCGTCGGCTATTTTCGCATGGTTCGATCTGGCGGCGTCGGCCGACGGACGTTCGTGCAGTGCTACCCTATATGGCGATGTCGTACTTGTATAAGCGCTCGAATCGTTTCTGGCATTGGCTCATTCGTCGGCAAATGACATCAACGATTTGGCGACCCCTGGTAGAGTCGACCCGTAGGCGGCACGTTCGATATCGGCGCCGGCTGGAACGCAACCAGACCACCTCGTCGGTTGGTCCAGTCGTATCGGCGGGAGTGTGAGGAAACCGATTTCCTTTGGGCGAAAAGCCTAAAGGATTGAGCGCGAACCCTTACGGCTCACCACGTTTCATTCGGCGCAACTCCACCGCCTCCGGCAGCGCCTTGTAATAAGCATCAAGTGGATAGCAGCCGGAAATTAGGTGGCTGCGAGGTGCGGTAGTGCAGTCGCTGAAGGTTCGACAGACCTTCTTTCGCTCCATAGTCCGGCCGGCGAGGCTGTCGGCTGGCAATTCTGGATACGAAAGCACCATGCGTCCCAATCCGACCGAATCGATCCAACCTTGGCGGACTACGGCCTGGGCGACGTGCGGCAGATAGTCTTGCAGGTACGAATAGCCCGTGCCGACCAGCGGAATATCGCTGACCGCTTCCTTGCATGCTCGGGCTGCGCGAATCTGGCGAGCGACGCCTACGAGTGGATCCTCCGGCGGCTGGTAACCATCGCTGGGCGGAAAAATTGCCGGCCGCTGGACATGCGGATTGTAGTAGGGACTGCCACAAGAAATGTTGACCGACACGACGCCCCAATCCCGGAGTCGACGAATCAACTCGATGGGCTCACTCAGGTCCATCGTGAGTGGGTCGCGCGGATCGACGCCGAAACCATATTCATACGGCACGAGATGTTCGTGCGGCATCGGCTGGCCGGTCTCGCGGCTCGTGCGATAGGGCGGCGTGTCAAAGACGCTCAGCCGAACTCCGACCATCAGGCCGGGAATTTCGCCGTGAATTCGCTCGATAATCGTTCGGAGCAAACGTGTACGACCGTCCAGATCACCGCCAAAGGGACCGGGGCGGACGCGGGCACTGAGAAATTCGTGCAACAAATACCCGTGGCAGGCTTTTACGTCGACGAATCGGTAACCCGCTTCGGCAGCGAGTCGAGCGGCATCGACATAGTCGTCGATCAGCGACTGTAGTTGATCGTCCGTCCAGACGACGGATTGA
>Ga0114996_10005247_pt1 | contig 15281 bp, 10 predicted proteins | sample ArcticOcean_MG_C_4_FD_87039 | JGI IMG/M metagenome (GOLD analysis project Ga0114996, IMG submission 87039) | Marine microbial communities from western Arctic Ocean - ArcticOcean_MG_CB4_134 | ecosystem: Environmental > Aquatic > Marine > Oceanic | place: Arctic Ocean: Canada Basin | collected...
AACGAATTGCGCGCAAATAGGGGAGGCAAGAGGGTCAACGCCGATGGCAACATGGGTACCGCCGCCTTCTGGGGACGCGTCAGCAACTGGATCGACGACTATGGCACCGCCGAAGGCAAAACCGTCGGGATGACCCTGTTTGACCACCCGGCCAACTTCCGACGCTCGCGGTACCACGTCCGCAACTACGGACTGTTCACGATCAACCCCTTCGGCGAAAAGGCCTACACCAACGGCAAGCTACCGGCCAACCCCGCCAAGCTCACCCGAGGCGGAAAACTCAGACTCCGGTACGGACTCTACATTCACGCCGGCACCACCAAGGAAGCCAAGGTCGCCAACACCTACCTCGACTACCTCAAATTTACAGACGATCGACACGCACTACGCGACAACGACTGACCACGTCTCAGCCGTCCCCCACCGCCCCCCAGGCCTGAGCCGCCCTTCGCCGCAACAGCGGCAGCCTCTATAATCGATGCCGCTGCGCTGTCCGTGTACGCGCCCGGATCAACCTCCCCACTCGCCCCCTCCAACGACACCAACCGACATCATCATGCTGCGAACACACACCTGCGGTGAACTGCGAGCGGAACACATCGGCCAGACTGTGACCCTGGGAGGCTGGGTTCAGAATTACCGAGACCACCGTGGCTTGGTCTTCATCGATCTCCGCGACCGCTACGGTCTCACACAGGTTGTCTTCAACCTCTCGCGTGACGAGCAGATGCAGGAGATGGCTCGAGCACTGCGAAGTGAGGATGTGATTCAGGTCGAAGGCGAAGTCATCAGCCGGTCCGAAAACGTCAACGACAAACTGGCTACCGGTGAGATCGAGATCAAGACCACGCGACTCCATGTGTTCAGCAAAAGTCTGACACCGCCATTTGATCCGTCGAGCAGCGAAAGACCCAACGAGGAACTGAGGCTGAAGTACCGATTTCTGGACCTCCGCCGCAATCAACTCCAGAACACCCTCGTGCTCCGACACCAGATGACCAAGGCCGCTCGAGATTACTTCGATCAGAACGACTTCCTCGAAATCGAAACTCCAATACTCGGCCGCAGTACACCCGAGGGCGCTCGTGACTACCTGGTGCCCAGTCGAGTCCACCCGGGCAGCTTCTTCGCACTCCCACAAAGCCCTCAAATCTACAAGCAAATCCTGATGATCGCCGGCTACGACCGGTACGTGCAAATGGCTCGCTGCTTTCGGGACGAAGACCTTCGAGCCGACCGACAGCCCGAGTTCACTCAGGTCGACGTCGAAATGGCCTTTGTCCAACGCGACGATGTGCTCGAAATCATCGATGGACTGATGGCTCACCTGGTCAAGACAATCCGGAACCAGAAACTCACTCTGCCACTCCCCCGGTTCACTCACGCCGATGTCCTCGAACGCTTCGGCACCGACAAGCCCGACCTGCGGTTCGGCATGGAACTGGTCGACATCAGCCACATCGCCAAGGACTGCGGGTTCGGCGTGTTCCAGAAGACGATCGAATCGGGAGGTCGAGTCCGAGGCCTCTGTGCGCGGGGAGCTGCCGAAAAATACAGCCGGAAGATGATCGACGAGTTGACCGGTTTTGTGAGCGATTATGGGGCACGCGGGCTGGCGTTCTTCCGAGTCGCCGATCAGGCACTCGACTCGCCCATCGCTAAATTCCTCGATGCCGAGCACCAAACAGCCATCATCGAAACACTCGACGCCGAACCCGGTGACCTGCTGTTCTTTGTCGCCGATTCCGACAAGGTCTCCTCCGCTGCACTCGCCGCCCTTAGAAACCGGTTGGGAACCGAATTGGAACTCTACGACTCAAACGAACTGAACATGGCCTGGGTCATCGACTTCCCACTGCTGGGTTGGAATGAAGACGAAGGCCGCTGGGACGCCGAACATCACCCCTTCTGCCACCCTGTCGAAGACGACCTCGAATCACTCACCAGCGACCCGGGTTCCGTCAGAGCTCAGTCGTACGACCTGATCTGTAACGGCTACGAAGCCGGCAGCGGTAGCATCCGGATCCACGACCCCAAGGTGCAGCAACAAGTCTTCGACCTGCTGGGGATCGAATCCGAAGAAGCCGAAAACCGATTCGGCTTCCTCCTCGAAGCACTCCGCTACGGTGCTCCTCCGCACGGAGGCATCGCGCTGGGACTCGATCGCTGGGTGATGCTGTTCGCCGGACACGACAACATCCGTGACGTGATCGCCTTCCCCAAGACACAGAAAGCCGCCGATCTGCTCAGTGGTGCACCCTCACCCGTCGACGACCGACAACTCAGAGACCTCGCGATCCAGACCAACCTGCCCGTCAAGTCCGACTGACCCCGATCATGCGGCTCGGCAGCTTGACCACCCGGCAGGCGGTTGAACAACCCGTGTTCTCTCAGAAACATCAAAACACCTGTCTTCCCGAGCGTAGTGAGGGATCTCAACAGGTCCCCAGCCAACATGTCGGACGATACGACTGACGTCTATCTCGACAACCACGCCACCACGCGGACCGACCCGCGAGTGGTCGAGGCCATGCTGCCGTTCTTCACAGAACACTTCGGCAACGCCGCCAGCTCCAGCCACTCGTTCGGACGCGATGCCGCCGATGCCGTCGAAATAGCTCGAGCCGAAGTCGCACAACTCGTCGGAGCACTGCCACGAGAAATTGTCTTCACCAGCGGAGCGACCGAAGCCAATAACCTCGCTCTCAAAGGGCTCGTCCATGTCTCACAACAACCGCACCTCGTTGTCTCGACAATCGAACACCCCTCCATTCTCGACCCCACCCTCAGACTCGAACGAAATGGCTGCCGAGTGACCCGGATCGGCTGCGACAACAACGGACAAATCGACCCCGATCACGTCGCCGCGGCCATCGAACCGGATACCACGCTCGTCAGCATCATGTGGGCCAACAACGAGGTGGGGACCATCAACCCCGTCGACCGGATCGCTCGAGAATGTGCCAGACACGGAGTCGTCTTTCACTCCGACGCCGTGCAGGCTCTTGGTCGAGTGGAAATCGACTGTCAGAGTCTGCCGGTTGGACTGCTCTCACTGTCCGCTCACAAGATCCATGGACCCAAAGGCGTCGGCGCACTCGTCGTGCGACGCTCAGAAAACCGGATCCGTATCGCTCCGCAAATCGAAGGAGGCGGCCACGAATCACACCTCCGCAGCGGCACACTGCCCGTGCCGCTGATCGTGGGATTCGGAACCGCCTGCCGGCTGGCCGGTGAGTTGATCGAATCCGAAACTGTCCGACTGGACCAACTCGCCAGGCAACTCGTCGACGGTATCACGTCCAGGCTGCCCGGTGTGTCACTCAACGGACACCCTGAACTTCGCCTGCCGGGCAACGTCCACCTGGGATTCGACAACATCGACGGCGACGCGCTGATGGCCGGACTCAAACGCATCGCCGTCAGTAGCGGGTCGGCTTGCACCACCGCCGACCCCGAACCCAGCCACGTGCTGGCAGCAATGAATGTCCCGGAATCACTCGCACGTGCCAGCCTCCGGTTCGGACTCGGACGATTCAATAACTCCGATCACATCGACGTGGCAGTCAATGAAGTGGTTGCGACCGTCCAAAGACTCAGAAATCACGACGACTGATGCCGCTGCATTCCGCCGGTTGACACGACTCACAAACCAACACTACAGTCCCGCAACCACACCGCCCCGCCGACACCACACGAGTCCCCGGTGACACACTCAGCCCCGAAACGCTCGGCCTGGTGCCAACCACTCTGGACAGTCGCTGCCGCCGGGTTGACGCTGGCCGCACTCGTCGCAGGCTGCCTGAACTCGCCACGAGTCCCGGACCACGCCGGCACACGATCGGTTTGGCAGCCACCAAACACCTCACACACCCAATCGACTCCGGCCGCACTCCACACGGTTCCCCGTGCCTGGTTACCCGCAAAACCGCCGCGCCGCTGGAATTCGATCGTACTGCATCACACCGCAACCGAAGCCGGCAGCGTCGCCTCGATCCACGCCAATCATCTTGGACGTAAAACCAACGGCCAGCCGTGGCTCGGAATCGGCTACCACTTCGTGATCGGCAACGGCAAGGGTATGCCCGACGGAAGCGTCCAGCCTACCTTTCGCTGGCGCGACCAGCTGCACGGAGCCCACGCCGGTGAGCAGGCCCATAACCAACACGGCATCGGCATCGCACTGATCGGAAACTTCCAGAATCAACCACCCACCACCAAACAACTCGACTCGCTTCAACGACTGATCCAATACCTCAAAACAACCCACTCGATCCCCACAAACCAAATCCTCGGACACCGAGACATCAAGGCAACCGCCTGCCCAGGAAAACTGTTCCCACTGGCAGCACTGAAAAAAAGGAACTGGAGTCAGAACTTGAATAGTGAATAGCGGCTGACCCATTTTGTGGCATTCGTCAAAACGACTGCCACGATTCACTATTTAAGCTCCGGCCCCCCGGCGGAATCCTTGGCGGCATCGGCCTTCGGTTCGGCCTGCGTGTCTTGAGGATAGACCAGCACACGGTCGTGAACCAACAGCACCAAGTCGGGCCGTTCGTCACCTGTCACGTCGACGATGATAGCCTCGCGAGGCTCGTTGCCGGACCCGGCAGCACCACGGAACGACTTCTGCTCGAACACTCGAAAGTCCAACGCATGCCGGAGACCGTGAGCAGGTGAGTGGTCGAGCAGGCTGACCGAGTGAGCTCGCCGGTCAATCGCCGCAACATCGACACGGCCGTCTCCGTTCAGATCGCCACTGACCGTGGTCGAGAACAACGACGTCTTGCGTCGAGGTTCGTACGAAGCGAGTTCTTCAACCCGAGGACTCAGCCGACCGTTGTACAGGACAGCAAACTTCCCGTTGCCCACCAGCAGCAAATCCTCACGCTTGTCACCATCCAGGTCGGCAATCCGATTGGTGCGGTACGCCAGCGTCCCCAGTTCCACCTCACGCCACGGCCGGTACAAACCCCCCTCACCCTCTCGACGCATCATTCTCAATTGCTGAACACCCGTGTCGATCAACACGATTTCCTTGCCCTCGGATCCGTCCAGATCCAATGCGGCCACACCCGAAATCTTCGCCTTCGATTCGCTCACGTTGTATTGATCGATCACCTTCCAACCACCCGCCGGAGTCAATGCGACGTTGCGAGCGAACTTCTCCTGAGCCACCAGGATCGACTGCTGACCAAGCCGTCCTACAAACAACTGGCCCGGACTGATGTCACCCAACTGGATGCCGCCGGTTGTCGAAACCGCCTCGAGCGATCCGTCGGCCTGGCTGATCAGCAGCACGGGAGGCTGTTCGAGGTCCTGGAAGACCAGCAGGTCGGTTCGTGAGTCGAGATTGGCGTCGACGGCGAGTAGCGACTGTGGCGTCCCCTTGAGTGTCACGGGAACTTCGGTCAGCTTGCCAAAGGAGTACTTCGACAGCGTCCCGTCGGCACCCCTGGCCAGGCCGGCAACAACATGCCCCGACTTGCCTCCGGCTGCTTTCGCGATGTAGACAATCTCGAGACCCGGCTTGCCGTCCAGATTGACCAGCTCGCAGGCCAACGGTTCGCCCAGGACGGGCAGTGGCTGAGGAAACTCGAGACGACCGTCGGCCATCCGGCTGATGCCCAATGTCTTTTCCTTGACACTGACAACCACCACCTCGTTCCCGGCTGCACCATCCACGTTGCCAATCTTCACATGTCGAGTGTCCTCGAGAGCCGGGAAAGCGGTGCCCAGATCGAGTCCCCCGGTGGGACGTTGCCGGAAGACGATCACCCGGGCACCCGCCGGGTCCGATACCACCACGTCCACTCGACCGTCACCGTCCACATCGCCGGTCGCCACGTCGCGGAGTGACTCGGTACGCGATGCTCCCTGACGACCAAACCCGTACTGGATCAGCCACTGCTTCTGCTCGACCTGAATGTCATCGTCGCCAGGGACGCCGGGGCCGCGGACCTTCAACAACTTGACACGGTTCGTCGACGATTCGACCACGATCAACTCGCCGCCGCGGACACCGTCAACGTCCTGCAACTGGACGTCGCGATGAGCCGGAAGCTTCAGACGTATCTCTGGACCCAGGCGACCCTTCGGGTCCTGGAACCTCACACAAAACGAACGCTTCTGGGACTCGACAGTCGTGTAACACAAGTCCTGGCGACCGTCGCCGTCGAGATCATGCACCGTGGCCAAGCCAAGCTGCGTCGATGTGTTCATCAGCTGCCGAGGTGAACTCAGCTTGCCCTTCGACTGGAAGAACACCGACGTTTCGAATTTTCCAAGCACCACCAGATCGCTCTGACCATTGCCGTCCAAATCGCCTGTCGCCAGGTTGCCGCGAAGCGGATTCAAATCGGGAATGCGGAACTCCAGGGTCTCGGACCACTCACCCTCCTTCGGCTGGAACCGAATGACCAGGTAGTTCGGAGACCCCAGATAGGCCAGATCCGGACGGCCGTCACCGTTGAAATCGCCAACCACCATCGCCGAAATCTGCCGATCGACAGGAATCTTGCGGTGCTCGAACCGCCAGTCACTCCGGATCCCGTTGACATCGTCGTCCTCATCAATAACCTCAGCCCTCGCCGGCTTCTGCTTGCGTTGATGCAGGTAGTCGATGCGACTGTGACTGTTGTCGGCCAGCACCAGGTCAACCAGGCCGTCGCGGTCGATATCGTGAGCCAGCAGGTTGGCCGAACGACGCTCCAACTTGAAGATCTCGACCGGCTGAAACCCGAAGTACTGACCCAATGGCGACGGTCCACGTGACTCCTGAGCCTCGACTCGGGCAATCCAGATCGAGCTAAAAAAGCACAACCCGATCACGACGCCCAACCTGTTCACTCGCTTGATGCTGCTCATGGTGTTCCTGTCCAGACTGAACGGATCTGATCGCTCGAATCGCTGTAACCAGCATAAGCCGACCGATTCGAGTGCCGCAAGCAGGCAGACCCGTTCGGCCTGCTCGTTTCCAAGTCCACCCGATCGTTTCGACCCCACCCGACTCGTCCCCACCCTGTCGAAAGCACCTTGCCCACCCTCAGGTGTTGTGGCAAACTTCAATGAGAGGTGGTCGGGTGACCCGCGTGCCGCAAAGCGGCTCGTCAGCAACCCATCCGCCGGAACTGCGTTTTTCTCGAGGATGATGCCCGATGACCACATCACGAACGACACTTCGCACGTGGATCCTGGTCCTCATCGGCCTGCTGGCCGCTCCCGCCACGCTGCCCGCTCAGGGACTGATCTGGTCGCTACCCGATGAACCCGGGACATGGGTGCGGTACGAGGGTGAGTACAAGCAGATCGAGTTTCGTCCGGGAGTCGCGGCCGGCGACCAGACGTTTAACTGGCGTCGCAACGTGACGATCAAGTCACTGGTGACCTCCGCGGAACACAAGACAGCAATCTACCGCGGCAAACCAGTCACCTGCCGCTGGATCGAGATCAAGGTCGAAACCGGCAAACCGGGCGAACAGGGACTCGACACCGGACCGGGTGGAGCACGACTCTACAAGGTGCTGATCCCCGAGTCGCGGATCTTCGGCAGCCTGGTCAACGATCAAAGCGTCGATGCCGATGGGATTCCCGTCTCGTTCCTGCCAATCATCCGCGGCTATCGCAAGCTGGGGAACCGCAAGGAAGAGCCGATCAAGACGAAGGTCCTGCAGATCTACCCGGCCATCTCGCTGCTGAAACACTACAAGGTGCTGCGAGCCGAAACGGGCGAACCCGTAGACCCCGCCCTCGAAGCCCTCGGTGCAATCAACTCGATCAAGTGGATCGGCTCGCAGACGCTGCAAAGCCGAGTCAGCCGCTCGGAACACTCGTCCGAAATCTGGCTCAGCCGCGAAGTCCCATTCGGGTTGGCTCGCTGGAGCGTCAAGGTCACCCGCTCCAGAAAACGTGAAACCGACGCTCGGGACGATTTCGTCAAGCGGACCGAGACCACCGTCGAAATGAAAGCCGTGGCCGTGGGGACTGACGCCAAAAGTGAACTGGCCGTCGATTAGATTCGGACTACCGGTTCGCTCGTGATCGACGATCCTGCCACGGATCCTTCAGATCACCGACGAATTTCTTCAAGAACGCCACCACCACGTCTTCGACACCGATCCGCTTGCCCAACAGATCGGTCCCCTGTAACTGAACCGGAAACGGGTTCATCCAGTTGATCCGCTTCTCGGGATCATCGGAAATCGGTTTCAGATAGTTGTAGACCCGGTTCGCTTCCGACAAGGGGACTCGTGACTTGCGGTCGCCCACGCAGATCAGGAATGCGGCCCGGCCCTTGAGATACTTCATCGGGCGGTTGATCGTCATGCCCGGCAGACTGCCCTGCGGACTGAGCAACACCAACGCGCGGACGTCCTGGCCCTTGGGTGTTCGAGCCGCCAGTGTGGGCGCGTCGGCGTGAGGCTTCTTGGCATGATCGTTGGCGGCAAACATCACCGCCACCGGACTGCTCATCCCAGCGCCCACCACCGCCAACTTGCGCATGTTCAAACGCTTCTTCTGATGCTCGGAAAAAATGAACCTCTTGACCGCCTCCATGTCACTGCTGACCATCAACGCGTAGTCGAATCGAGTCAGCTTCGTATCGCTGCCCTTCTTCTTGCGACCCGCCGCACCACCCAGCCCGGCTCCCGGTTTGCTCTGGCCATGCTTCCTCAAGTCCACAGCAATCACCGCGAATCCCTGGTTCTGAAGCAACTCGGCCAAACCGCCCTTGCGGATCCAAACCAGACGACTGCCACCCTTGTTGTGTAACACCACCACCACCGCCGCGTTCTCTTTCAAACGGGACGGATAGTACGTCACATGGATCGGCCACGAGTCACGAAGACTCGAAAGCGTGTGGTCTTCCTTCCCCGTCTTGTCGTCAGCCTGCTGAGCCAACACGCAAGTTGGCACCGTGCACTGGAAGATCGCCAGAACTGCGACCGACACACACGCTTTCCATCCGATCCGCCGACACATACCAAGCACAAGACAACTCCTCGAAAACCAGTCTATTCCTGCTGCACAAGCCAATTGGTCGCCTCGGGGGTTTGACAGATGTGGGGATTTCAGTCTATGCCAATGCCACAAACCGGTCAATTGGCGCCGAGAACCTCTAATGCACGGACTGTTCTTTATCGGGACCGATACCGCAGTCGGCAAGACTCGCGTTGCCGCGATGGCCGCTCGAGATCTTCTCCGGCAAGGGGTCCGCGTCGGAGCCTACAAACCGGCCGCCAGTGGCGTTGATCACAATGGGCGATGGTCGGATGTCGATATCCTGAAAAAAGCCATCGGAGACGAGTTTCCCGCCCGGCGAATCTGCCCACAATGCTTCGATGCACCACTCGCGCCACCCGAAGCAGCCAGACAACAGGGACAACAGGTCGACCAACAACTGCTGACCGCCGGGGCTCTCTGGTGGAACGACCAGGTGGATCTGCTGGTCGTCGAAGGAGTCGGAGGACTGCTGTGTCCGTTGACCGATACCCTGACCGTCGCCGACCTCGCCTCCGAACTCGGGTGGCCCGTCGTCATCGTCGCCCGAAATCAACTCGGCACCATCAACCACACACTGCTGACACTCGAAGCCGCACGACATCGAGACCTGACAGTCGCCGGCATCCTGCTCAATCAACCAACACCTCCCGATCCAAACGACCTATCCACCGCTACCAACGCCCGCACAATCGCACGGCTCGGACACGTCGATGTCCTCGGACAACTCGACTACCAGGCAGCCGACTTGCTTCCACTCGATGACACCGCGACAATTGACTGGTCAACACTCGCCGACCGCGACGGCTGACATCACACGACTCCACTCCCACTGCCTGATACCACCCCCCGCCCCGCCCTCGACTGCTATCCCCCGATGTCTCTTGAAGTTGCCTGCGGAGCGTGCCAGGGACGACTGGTGGTCGAAACACCCGGCAGCGTCGTCGCCTGCCCCCATTGCGGACATCACCTGACCGCTCCCAATTTCCCGCTCGACCCAAGCCCAGCCCCAGACGACGGCAGCAGCGATCAGCACGAAACGACAGATCAGCACGAAACGACAGATCAGACCAAAACAGCCAGCATCTTCGACGAACCAGCCACCGAATCTTCAGACTCCGATACCGTCGCTCTCGACTCCAATAACAGCTCAAGACTCATCCCACCAACCTTCACCGCACAACCAGCCGAAGAACAGGCCGTTGACGTCCTCGCCAACCGACCGGTGGCCGATCGGTCGCCGCGATCGCGACGCCGCGATACCGTGCCACGGACCACGTTTCTTCTGCTGCTCAGCTACGCCAGCGCCGTCACACTCGCCTGTTTCTGGCTGTTCTATCAACTGCAAAACGTACCGCTCCACAATCTCGAACGGCTGCCCGACCCGGCCGATACGACCGGGTCGACTGGCGAAGCGGGTCCGAGCCTGACGCTGGTGGCCGTCGACAGCCCGATGCCCGACGGACACACCTTGGAATTGGGCCAAACCACGAGATTCGGTCACATCCGGGTCACTCCACTTCGCGTCAGCCGCGAAGCACTCGAATTCGAAGCGCTCGAACAGTTCGACGGGCGAGCGACTCGAAAACCGATCGGACCAGTCCTCAAACTCTGGTTGCAATTCGAAAATGCATCCGACGACCAGGACATCGCTCCGCTCGACCGACTCCTGATGCTCTCTCGGCTCTACGAAAACGACCGCGTGATGGCCAACAACTTCATCCGACCCGGCAACGGCGAATCGATCACCTTGCTGCACGACAATCCGATCCAAGGCAACTGGAACTGGAAAGGCCAAGGTGCCGATGGGATCGAGACCCGAGTGCTCAAACCCGGCGGATCGTTCGAAACGTATGTGCCGACCGGAACCGATGGGATCGACGAACTCGACGGGCCACTCGTCTGGCGAGTCCACATCCGCAAAGGCTACAGCCCCTCGGGCAAAGGCGTGACCACCATCTTCGAAGTCGCCTTCGACAGCTCTCGGATCGAAACCGACTGAGGGGAAACACGCCCCTACGCCGCGCGGCGAGGCCACTGCCCCAGTTGGCGTGCCTGAGCCGCCGATGTGTCGACGGTCAACTCGATCCGGAACTCCCACCGACCCCGCTCGTCGGCCTCGAACGTCCAGTGTGGTACCACCAGCTGCGTCGTTGGGCCTTGCAGTCGCCACGCTGGCGATCGAGGAAACCAGCACAGCGACCAGTCGGCACCGGTTTGCTCTTCGATCAAACCCACCCAGTCACACTCCGGCAACTCCTCGAGAGACAACACATCCAGTCGCTGGCCCGCACGGTCGTAACCGTGACATTCGTCACACGACCCAGTCCCCAATGGCAACTCGACCGACAAATGCCGCAACGCACCGGGCTCCAGACCCGCAACCTGGCCCTCGAGCAACAACCGACCGCCCTGCCCAGCTTCCATCCCAATTCGCCAGTCGATCCGAGGGCCCAGACTCTCGGCATCCGATTCCCAGTTCAACCACGCCGACTCTTCACTCCGCTCCAACCGAACCTGCCCGCCCGACGGACCCATCGACAACAAGCGACCGCTGCCATCCAGATACCCCTCGCGAGATGTCCCCGGCTCGAGCAACCAGGCGTGCGGGCCGCCGTGAGAACCACCGACGGAACCATCAACCGGTCGCGACGACGTCAGCAGTGGTAACGACAGACCTATGTCGCGGAGATCCAGTTCGTGGAAACCACGTCCGTCGACCGGGTCGAGCCACACTGTCAATCGCTCGCTCTGCAATCGTACCTCCGTCCGACCCTCCAAGCCAAAGTCCTCGGCAGACACGTCAACCCAACCCGATGGAGCAACTCCAGATAAGGACGAATCCCCGGCTGTTGTGCCGATCCGATCGGCCAACCGTTCGGCCTCGAGCAACAACCTGCGTGCCTGGGCCATCATTTCGGGGCCGGGTACACCCGCTTCGCCCGATGCCGCCGCTCCCTGGGCTCGATACAGACCCCAGCGAGCCCTTGCCACCGCCTGACGCGATTGCTCGTCGTCGGCCACCGACATCGCAACTCGACGACTGACACCAAGCAGCCGGGCGTGCAGCTTCGATGCCACCGCGTCCCGGTCCCGCTCCAGCCGCCAACTGCCACCCGGCTTGCCGACCGCCGGCAAACTGAAACGGCCTCGAGAAACCGTCTGCCGCAAGGCCCCGCTCGGAGTGACCAGGTCCCAATCGGATCCGGCCGACAACCACTTCAGCAACCGAGCCAACGAACCGCCGTCCGCCTGGTCAGCTGTCCATTTGATCGCCAGCACCACCGGACCATCCCCCAGTTCATGACACGACGACTCGATTCGACCCGGCAACTCGTCAACCTGACCCGTCTCCAATAAACTCGCCAATGTCTCGTCGGCCGGCAACACTCCCAAAAGCCGACCGTCCGACTCGGTGTAGAACCAGCCGGAACGGATCGAATTCGCCGACCGAGTCGTCACGCTCGGGTCGGGAAGCAGAATGGTCGATTCGAGACCCGCTTCAACCAGGTCGTCGGCCATCGTCGGTTCCCAGACCTGATGAGGCACCCAGCCACATGTGGGTCGCTTGCCAAAACGAGCCTCCGACCAGTCCAAACCAGCTGCCACCTGCCCGATCCGATCACGACGAGGGACACCCGAAAGCACCACGTCAAAGGCCGGACCACCCAGACACTCGATCTGGCCACTCTCGATCAAACCACCCAACTTCGACGACACCATCGGATGACGCCGCTCGAGCTGCTCCCAGATCGGGACGCCAGCCGAGAAGGCGATCGACAATCCCGGCAATGTGTCGAAACTCTCCAGTAACGGCAGCACGCCGTCAGAGACCAGGCGGTCGGTCGCGTCGACCGAATCACCCGCCCGAGACACCACGCGAACGGCAACCACCAACTTCACCATCTCACTCTTCCCCAGGCAACATGACGTCGCAGCCGAAGAAACATATCGGTCGCTCCCGACTCGATCAAGATGACTCTGACTTCACGCCCGTTGACACGCGGCACACCACAACCCGCTACCGGCCCGCTCTCTGGACTGGCCTGCCTGCCTGCCTCTATCCTGATCCCTGGTCTCGTGTCCCGCCTCGTTTCCACGATTGGCCTCTCGGCTGGTCGGACGTCCCGGAGCCTCACCGTGTCGATCTCAACGACAGACAATCCGGCCGCACCGCGGGATCGTCATGCGTTCGAGCTGGCGGCCGAGACGATCACGCTGCGGATCCGCTGGTTCGGCCTGGTGTTAGGCTTCGTACTGGTCAATGTTCTGCAGGACGACAACCGCCTGTTGCTCAACGCCATCCTCGGCCTGGGACTCGGCTACGCCATCCTCGATACGCTCTGGAGCCTCCGCGGTCGGGTCTTTCTCCGTCGCTGGCCTCTGGCCATCTCGCTGCTCGAAGCCGTCTTCATCGGCCTGCTCTGCGCCAACGACCAGGGACTGCACAGCCCGTTCCTCTTCTACTACCTGCTCAGCCTGCTCGTCTGTGCCATTCGCTATTCGCCAACCGTCATCTCGATCACATTCCTGATGCACGCGATCAGCTTCGGGCTGCTCGCCTTCAGCCTGTACGACGAAAGTCGGGACGATGTGACCACGATGGTGCTGATGGGCGTCCTGATGGGCTGGGTTACCTGGGCGTCGACAGCGTTTGCCGAGTTGGGCAAGAGTGTGGGAAGCCGGTTGGCTCTGCTCAACGACCGCCTGCAGGAGAACCAGCAACTGCTCGAAGAACGCATCGACGAACGAACCCGGGAATTGCAGGAGTCTCAGGCACTGCTCGTCCAACAGGAAAAGCACGCCGCGTTCGGACTGCTCGCCGCAGGGATCGCTCACGAAGTCGGCAACCCGCTGGCTGCCATCAGCTCGCTCGTCCAATTGCTCAACCGACGACCCACAGACGACTACACCCGCGAACGACTCGAAATGGTCGACGACCAGTTGGCTCGGATTCAAAGAACCCTCAGAGAACTGGTCGATTTCAGCCGGCCGGCTTCGCACGAGGCCGCGTTGTGCGACATTCATCAGGTGACCGATGCCGCACTCTCGATCGCCAAGTACTACAAGAGAAAGAAGGGGAAACGGATCGTGACGCGGTACGCCGAAGGGCTGCCGCAGGTGAAGATCGTCCGAGACCAAATCGTGCAGGTCTTCCTCAACCTCATTCTCAATGCCATGGACGCCACCGACGAAGGAGGCACCATCGAGATCTCCACGACCCTCAACGACGGATGGCTCGATGTCGCCGTCCGTGACGATGGACACGGCATCGACCCCGCCAACCGAGACAACGTGTTCCAACCCTACTTCACCACCAAACCCACCGGCACCGGACTCGGACTGTTCGTCTCCAAAAGCCTCACCGAACAAAACGACGATGGCCAAATTAAACTGCTCGAGTCCGACCGGCTTGGGACCACCTTTCTCGTTCGCCTGAGCTGCGAAAATATCCGCAAACACCCCGATGTGATATGGACCACTCGCGTCTCGACCGAAGAAATGCACTCGACATGAATGCAACCGGTACGAATGACACGGCGACAATCCTGGTGGTCGAGGACGAGGAAATTATCCGCACGTCGCTGTGCGAGTTCCTCAGCGACGAAGGGTACGAGGTCGCCATGGCCGAGTCGGTACTGGCAGCACGCACTCTCGTTCATACCGAACCGTTTCTTCAGACGGGATTCGATGTCGCCATCTGTGATGTGCAACTCCCAGATGGCGACGGAATCGAACTGCTCGGCGAACTGATCCAACAACACCCCAATACCGCAGGACTGGTGATCACAGCCTACGCCACCGTCGACAACGCCGTGAAAGCCTTCGGAGCCGGTGCGTTCGATTACCTGGTCAAACCCGTCATCTTCGATGACCTCGCACACAAACTGAAACGGCTGTTCCAACACCGGGAACTCAATAGCGAAAACCGGGCACTGCGACGCGAGCTGAAACGGCAGGAGGAGTCGGTTGAGATCATCGGGTCGAGTGAACCTCTGAGCCGATTGCTCGAGACGATCCACAAGGTCGCCGACACCCACTCGAATGTGCTGCTCGTCGGTGAGACCGGGACCGGAAAGGAACTGTTCGCTCGAGCCATCCACCGCGCCGGACCACGATCCGACTGCCGATTCCTCGCCGTCCACTGCGGAACTCGACCCACTCAACTGCTCGAAAGCCAACTGTTCGGCAGCGGATCCGCTGAACCCGAGTCCGGAGTCTTCCGGCAAGCCGGACAAGGCACCATCTACCTCGACGAAATCGCCGAACTGCCACTC
>Ga0114996_10005250_pt1 | contig 15278 bp, 13 predicted proteins | sample ArcticOcean_MG_C_4_FD_87039 | JGI IMG/M metagenome (GOLD analysis project Ga0114996, IMG submission 87039) | Marine microbial communities from western Arctic Ocean - ArcticOcean_MG_CB4_134 | ecosystem: Environmental > Aquatic > Marine > Oceanic | place: Arctic Ocean: Canada Basin | collected...
AAAACCAGTTCGGCGTTTGCGGAGATGAAGTTTACGTTCTAGTCTAGTAGCGATGTGCTACGTTAGGCCGTGACACTATAGTAGAAAACCAGCCGCGCATAGAGATGCGCGGCTGGTTTATTGAGTCCGTTGAAATTCACAGCGATAACTGGATCAAACGACTAGATCTTCCTTTCTTTTAGTGAAACTGAAGCGATCGGTTTTGGCGCATTGGTCGTACCGACCGGGTTTCCCAGTGTTATAAATAGACGAATGTCACATATACCGGTCGCAACGGCTATTGATCAGACATGTCGAACGGGCTGTCAAACCATACTCGTTGCACGGGTATCGAAAAATCCCATCGAATAGGCTGTCGCATACCGGTCGCACGGGTAATCGAGACTTCCTCTCGAAGCGCCAATACAAATTAGAGAAGAGCTGTCCTATGAACGTTGGGGCTGCGCGGCTCGGGGCGATGTGCTGGAACTACTGAAGCACAGCGCGCGGCCTGTTTTGCCAACCAGCCGCGCATAACGTCCGATATTGTTGTTTCCAGCGTTAGGCCGCCACGTGTCGGAACATCGACAACACGTGACCGCCAACTAGGGAATATTGATCAATCACCATTCGCTACAAAGTTTTACGTCAGTCTTACGCGCACAAATGTCCCCGGTAACAAGCTCTACAACGCCCCATAAATTCCCACAAGAATCCTGGCACCATTGGCCGTAATAGGTTTCTTTGCATTGGGCCACGCCATCAGCAGCACATTCACCCGGCCAGGTGGCATGTTTGTAGTCAGAAATGGGTCCATCTACTACGTCCCATCCGAGCTTTATATTCGACTCCATTTCACTGTATACGAGTGTTGGTACCCGCGGGTCAAGGACAACCTTTTCCTTTTTTACGACCGTTTGCGTCGGTATGGCTGATGGCGACGCTGACGGTGCAGCATCCGACGTGGGTTGTCCCGCCGGCGGTAGCTGATGCTTAGATGATGGGTTGGACGTGTCTTCAGAACAGCTTATTAAAAGCGTGGCTGCCATCGTAACGATTGCGATCATTGAAGTCGTGGGTAACTTTTCGTGCATGTCTGCTCCCCCCTCCGAATAGTGATAAATTTTAAGATGGTTGGGTGCTAAGTATAAGAGGAAAAGCACTTTTTATGGAGCGCTAATTGCACGACATTCGATCGGGTTTTAGCTGATAGTGACTGCACTTTCTAGGTGTCTTTTAAAACCATCGTCGACGACTAGTACCTAGCCAATAGAAACAGCGCATATACTGGATGTCAGCCACCACCATTGAGGTACATGCAATGCGCCGTAAAGTAATCTTAGACGTGGATCCCGGACGCGATGACGCCGTCGCAATCATGTTGGCGGCACTTTCTCCAGAAATTGATTTACTGGGGGTGAGCGTCACGCATGGCAACAGACCACTTAATGTTACGGTGCCGAATGCCCTGCGAGTGGTCAATTGGTTGAAACTTGATATCCCCGTGTATCGTGGTGCAGAGGAACCACTGCTGTCGTTTATCGACCCTCAGCGGCGCGACCCGAAATGGATCTACGACCTCATTGAAACAATCGAAGGCAGCGATCTGGATTTGCCCGCAACCACTTCACAACCACAAGACCAACATGCCGTATCGTGGTTAATCGAGACGCTAATGTCCTCAAATGGGGATATTGTGCTGTGTCCGGTGGGTCCGATGACGAACATCGCTTTGGCGATTCGCATGGAGCCGCGCATCGTTGAAAAGATTGAGGAGATGATCTTTATGGGTGGTGCGGTTGGGCCGGGAAATATCTCTCCTTGTGCCGAGTTTAACGTATGGAAAGATCCGGAAGCCGCTCGCATTGTTCTCAATGCCGGGATCAAGAAAGTCACGATGGTTCCTCTAGACGCAACCCATTCGGCGCACATTACGCGGGACGAATGCCAGGCTCTGATCGACCTGGGAACACGAGGCGGCGAAGGCGCGGGTAAGCTGGCGATGCGCCGTATTGCCCGCGGCACCGAACTTGGGTCTAAAATGGAGGCTGGGCCGATCCATGATGCATTGGTCGTTTGCGCTGTGCTCGATCCGAGTGTACTCCAGCAAGTGCACCACACACCACTCGATGTGATCGTGAACCCGGGTGGTAAAGATGACGGTCAGACTGTTGTGGATCTCCGTCCAGGTGACTGGGCGAAAGCTCCGTCCAATGCGCAGGTCGCGCTCAGCGCCGATCGCGAAAAATTTGTTCAGATGCTAACGGAGATCCTGTCGCTCGAGTGAACGTTGGTGATCGTTAGCGGAACTCGGATCAAAACTTAAATGACATCCAAGTTTGCACCACAGTGAAATCTTCCGTACCAAAGATCTCGTTTGCAGCCTGGTTAGGTGTAGACCACGCGACTCCGGCGTAGATATAAATACTGTCGTTCTTACCGCCGAAATATTCCACTCCGGCGTTGATCTCATCCGCCCAATCACTACTGGTAACGGGCGTCCCGAAATAGTTTCGCTCTTCGAGGTCGTGTTGGAAATAATAAAAAGTTAAGGCGAATTGTTCGGTGGGGAAGGTTCTAAATTTCACAAATTGAGTGACTTGATTACTGTTGAATAGATGATATTCACCCGCGATCTCACCTTGATAGAAGGTGTCCCACTCGCGCGCATAAAACCCAAAGTACAATGAGCGGTATTCCTCATTCGACAAAGTTTCGAGTTGATTGCCGGAAAAACGCGAGTACCGATACGTCAAGATGGTGGTCCAGGGAATGTCATCGAGTGTATATGCCGTTTCGATGTACCAGCCGAGTCCTTCGTTATCCTGTCCGCCACCATTCTTATCTTCACCGAGTTGTACCACAACCTCCGCAAACAACTTCAGTTGGGGTAGATACGGCACCCCAACGTCTAGGGCGCGAAGATTCCACGCTTGGATCCCATCAAAGTTGAGTCGATTGCCACCATATATGTTGATATACATTGCGCCAAAACGGCCATAGCGCGTCTCTACATTTTGAAGATTGAGGCCATAGAGCCGTGAATCCCCAAAGTCGCCGGCTGTAGTGAGCCAGAATGCATCCGCGTGAACATGTTCGCCGGATACTTTCAGTACGGCCGCATTCTTCCATGCGTCGAACGGTGCAATCCAAAACTGCCCCTGTTCTGCGCCTATATCGAAAACGCCGTCGCCGATCATTAATCCGTCGGCAATAATCAAGACCTGCGGGCCGATAGAGAGGCTTACCGTATCGTTGCGCCAACCGACATGCGCTTCGTCGATATCGACCCTAGATTGTCCGCTGCGCGCAAACTGCCCAGAAATTTCGCCATCGAGCACGTTCGTTGCACCAACGACTGACACATTACTAAAAAACGTCCCCCCGAGAAGCGGGTGCTCTAGATTAAGCGCTGGTACTAATGAGAATGAGGCACTGGCCCGGTTTGTTTCGCCCAAATGGTCAAGCGCGCCGAGACCGAAATTGATGTTGTCGCCGTATTGCAGGCCGAAGCGAGCTTCCAAGCTCGGCGTTAAGGTCCAGGCACCGACGGAATGTGGTTCAAAGGCAGGAGCGACTTTTGAAAGCAAGATACTGCAAAGCGCGATCGAAATAAAAAGTCCGTCACGCCGCTTCATCGCTTTTGTCTCAAATTTCAAATTTAAATTTTACCCTAAAACTTGGATCGTCGTGTCATTAAAACGCGCATGAATTGCAGCCAATCGGGCGTTGTGGATAGTGTCATGCAGGGTTTAGAACGGTCCCGACGCGCTTTAAATAGGTCGCGGTTTTATTGAGGTCGCAGCCGTTCGTTCCCCGCACCCCAGAATCAACGCACAGACTGAAACTTAACACATCATTTTTTTGAATTTCCTGCACGACTCGGGCAACCGAATCCGAATTGAGCCCGCCTGCGAAGCCGCCAACTAGGTGCGGGAAATTATCTATTAACTGCTTAAAGATTGGTGCGCATTGCTGCACATCAAACGGTGTGCCTTTGCCGTAAGACGGATCGATAAGAAAGTAGGCGAGATACGGCTGTCGAATGCTTATGGCATCGAGTAGTTCCGTGTTGCTCATCGACTCCTTATCGATCGAGAGCACAATATTGAGGTCTGCAAAGCGCTCTTTGAGCTTCTTTAAAGTGTGTACTCCAATCAGGCCGTTGTTCAATTGAACCGTTCGGCAAAGTCCTTGGCCGTAGATTTCTCGATAATTTAAAATCCGTCCTACTTCTTGGGCGATATTTTCTGGTGCAGTAGAGCAGTGGTGGATAATGTTAACCGCGTCTGACTGATCAAGTAGTGGAAACAGTTGGGGAAGGGTGAGAAATTGTGGAAATTCTTGTCCACTTAGACTGTCGGTACTGGTAACAAAACCGAGTGCACCAACGTGCGTGGCGTATTGTTGCTGCTCAAACAACGTTCGCAAGCCCGTAGCTTGCGCTTCCATGCGCACACCGCAAATACTCACATAGGGTTTTAACATCTAGTTTGTCTCTTTATGACCTTAACGTGACGTTCATGCAAAAAATCGCTTCGATCAAAAGTCGCGTAATGCAGAGCTTCGTACTCATATACTACGGATCTTAGTTGGTGTCAGTTCAAGCAACACCCAGTCTTCTTTTTTGCTCCACCGGGCCATCGTTTGCGCCCGTTGCTCGCCTTCGTAGTAAATTCCGGCAAGCTTAACCGCGAGTTCTTTTCCGCCTTGATGTCGGATCTCTATGGTGCCCTCTACGGTTACCCAAGCTTCCGTGGACCCAACGGGATCCTCGACGCTAAAACATGCGCGCGGGTCTTTAGTAAGTCGCCGTACCTTGCCGGTATCTCGGGATGAAAATAGGCGAAGCTTCTCGCTGTCCCACTCGTACCAAAGCGGTACGGCGTTCGGTGAGCCGTCTTCGTTCAAGGTGCACAGGGTGCCGATGCGGACCTCGCGCAGAAAGGCGTTGCATTCAGATTTAGTCATCTTTTAGTTTGCTTCCGTCGATTCTTGGCGGCGCGTTGTGTGTTTACCCACGCCAGAAAGTCTGCACGCCAGTGAACATCAATCTTCTCACCATACACGACTCAAAGTGACTCAATATTACGTCTCAATGTACAGAAAAAATGCATATTGTTGGCCGTCGTTTTGGTGACAAATTAACCGTCGATAACTTCTGTAGACAATATATATCGCAATGTGTACTGTACCCGATTGGGTGCAAAATCTTGGGTTTTACTATGAAAACAGTCATTGCTGGTGGCACCTTAATCGACGGGTTCAGCCCCGATCCGATCCCGGACGGCGTCGTTGTCCTCGAGGACGGAAATGTCGTCGCCGCGGGTCCCAGTAAATCGATTAGCATCCCGCGCGGTGCTGAAGTGATCGAGGCCGACGGGCATACGGTCATGCCTGGAATCATCGATTGCCACTTGCATTCGACCTATCGCGCTCGAGACGTTCGCCAACACTTACTCAACACGCCAACCTATAATGTTTTGCGGTCAACTGAGATCCTGGCCGAGACGATAGCGTGCGGGGTGACGACTGCTCGCGACATGGGTGGCGCGGACGCGGGCTTTCGTGAAGCGGTGGGTGAGGGGACAATCCTTGGACCACGCTTGTTGATTTGCTTGATCATGATCTCGCAAACCGGTGGACACTCGGATTATTGGGTGCCCGCAGGCATGCGGCTGCCAAAAAGGACATGGCTACCTGACCCAATTGCCGACGGGCCGGATGCCGTTCGAGCCTTAGTACGGAAAGTTCTTATGATGGGTGCGGACTTCGTCAAAATTTGTTCGACCGGTGGCATAACCTCCTTTACGGATCATTGGGACGAGTCCCAATTTACTATTCCAGAGTTGCAGGTTGCGGTTGAGGAGGCGGCGAGGAAAGGCAAGAAAGTCGCGGTCCATGCCGAAGGATTAAACGGCATCAAGAACGCGTTAGCTGCAGGCGTCCATTCCGTTGAACATGGATGGTTTATCGATGAGGAATGTGTCGATAAGATGATCGAAAACGGGGTCTGGTGGGTACCTACCTTGGCACTTGTACCCGAATCTGTAAAAAAACGTGCGGAAGACGCCGGGTGGGGTGGGCAACAGCTTGCAAACGAAGACGAGAAAGACCAGCAAATCCTCACCAAGATGAAACAACACGTGCCGTTATGGCAAGACGCAGTGAAGCGTGGCCTGAACGTCGCCTTTGGCACGGACCAGTCCCACCGTCTCATGACCGGCGATAACTTGGTCGAGCTTGAGTACATGGTCGATTGGTTAGGCATGACGCCGATGGACGCGATTATTTCAGCAACTCAACGCGCCTCTGAGTGCATCGAACGGCCAGACCTCGGCATGCTGAAGCCGGGCTGCAAGGGTGATGTCTTGATCGTCGACGGTGACCCGTTGAGTGATATCACAGTGCTGCAGGATCGAAATCGGCTCCGAATGATCATAAAAGACGGGGCTCCCGTCATCGACAAGATGCGACAACCGCCGATTGGCACGCCGATCGAAAAAAGGCGAACGAAATAGTTGGCGCGCTAACAACTACGTCTTAGCAATATGACGGACCACGAAGATAGTCATCCTTAGGTGGGGTAGATATGGCGAAGGCAAAAGCAAAACGGGCTCCTGCTAGCAGAGGCGCAAAGAAAAAAGTCGTGAAGATGGCGACAACCCACGGCATTGTTCCGGCGCTTGATATCGAGAGCATGGATGCCGCCAAATCCTTGATCGAGGCCACTACCGATGTCGACGGCGTGGTTGCCTATAAGCTTGGCCTGACGTTGACCTTAAGTGCGGGTCTTAAAGCGGCGGTGGCAGATCTACGCGAAGTTACTGATCTTCCAATCTTATATGACCACCAGAAAGCCGGGCCTGACGTGCCAGATATGGCGGATAAGTTTGCGGCTGTATGTAAAAGCGCTGGGGTCGATGGATTGATACTGTTTCCGTTGGCTGGACCGCGAGCGGTTGACCGATTCGTGGGAGCGGCGATTGAAAACGGTTTGTTGCCGGTGGTCGGCGGCGATCTTCCGTTAGAAGATTACAACGCGCGCGGTGGCGGCTACGTCATCAATAATTCTTTAGATAAGATTTTTGACCGAGCAATCTTGACCGGCGCGACACATTTCATCGTGCCGGGTAATAACGCGAAGAAGGTGCGCCACCACGCCAAGCGTCTGCCCGAGCAGGTGTCCAATCCAAGTATTTTTATTCCTGGCATTGGCCCGCTCGGCGGCAATATTCACGATACGTTCAAAGTAGCGAAGGGCTGTAACGCTTATGCGGTAATCGGCAGGGCGATTTACGGCGCCAAAGACCCTGCTGAGGCGGCGCGCGCATTTGCCGGTGACGCCTTGAAGTTCGCTTAAGGTTTAGTGCTGCAACAATAACGTCGGCATACATGATGCGAGGTGCAAGATGGAATTCTCAAGCGAACACTTAAGTAAGGCATCGCGGGCACTAGAAGTGGCCAAGGCGGCGGGTGTCCGGATCGCGACGGTGGAAACTTGCACGGCGGGCCTCGTCTCGGCGTGTTTAACCTCAGTTCCGGGCGCCTCTGATGTGTTCGAGAGAGGCTTCGTGCTCTATCACATGTCCGCCAAAGCAACGGGTGTTGGCGTGCCCGATGAGATATCGAAAAAATACGGCGTGGTCAGCGCCGAGGTCACCAAAGGACTCGCCGAAGGTGGCCTCAGCAATTCGACTGCAGGGGTGTGTGTGGCGGTGACTGGATATGCCGGACCCGGCGGCGGTAATGATCGTGATCCGGTCGGGACTTGTTATTTTGCGGCCGCAAGTAAAGGGAAGGCGACAAAGGAACGTCGAGTCGTTCTGCCGGGTTCGCGCAACGAGGTACGCCTTGGCGCGGTTCGCGAAGCGTTGGAACTCGTTGTCACCCAATTGGAGGACGACTGACAAAGCCGAGCGCATAAAATGCATCCACCATTTCAGTGCGTACGGGGCACTGAGCTGTCCTGTTGAGCTGCTAGAAATCAGTCCTAGGATGTCGCTAAGTATATGGCCTGGCAACGGAAATTCTCAGTTGACACCATATAGACGTAAAGAGTACGTTACAAACAGCCTTATACACTCGATTAATATTCGTGCACGGGGCTGACCACAGCATTCGGACTGCTCGCAAACTCTATCGAACGGAGCATGCATTGCCGGTGAGGCGGTAAGCGGAGCCGACTAGCAAATGTACATCGCGAAAACGACCTAGACGAACCGTCGAATCTCAAAGACTCAAAAATATTGGGAAATGATTTTACGGCCACTAATTTAACTGCCAAGAACGGGAGAAGATTAAGTGTCAGAGTTCATGAATAAAATGGGGGATTTAAATAACCTGCTGCTTAATACTGACTGCTATAAGCATTCCCACTACATTCAATACCCCCCAGGAACAGAATATATCTCGAGTTATATCGAAGCGCGCGGTGGCCCGTTTCCCGCCGTAGTGCATATGGGACTGCAGGCATTCATCATGGAATACTTGATGAAGCCGATCACGCTTGCCGATATCGATGAAGCCGAATTGGTATGCGAATGGCATAAAATTCCGTTCTATCGCGAAGGCTGGATGGGTGTCCTTAACGAATACGACGGTTATCTGCCGGTCGAGATCGAGGCCGTTCCGGAAGGGACTGCGATACCGGTAAGGAACGTAATGGTGCAGCTGGTCAATACCGATCCGAAATATTATTGGGTCACCAGTTTTATCGAGACCGCCTTGTTGCGCGGTGTTTGGTACCCGTCGACTATTTGTACCTTGAGTTGGATGTGCAAACAGATTATTCGGCAAGCACTTGTTGAAAGTGCAGATGATCCTGAAGCAATCGTTCGGGCTCTATTACACGACTACGGTGCGCGTGGGGTGAGCTCACAAATGTCGGCTGCGGTCGGCGGTATGGCCCATCTTGTCAACTTCCACCAGACCGATACCATGGCGGGTTCGGTAGCGGCCATGCGCTATTATGGAATGCCGGCGACTGGCGTATCTAGCCCTTCCGCGGAACATTCGACGATCACTGCTTGGGGCAAGGACCACGAAGCCGACGCCTATCGCAACTTAGTCGAGGCCTACGATGGCTGGCCGTACATCGTCGTCGTGTCGGATTCTTATGATCTTGAGAACGCGATCAAAAATATCTGGGGTAAGGAATTAAAATCCTTGGTGGAGAACGCCAAGTCGCCCATATTTGTCCGCCCGGACTCGGGCTACCCGCCAACTGTCGTTGCAGATTCGATCGAGTGGCTAATGGAGAGCTTCGGTCACAATGTGAATACGAAAGGATACAAAGTTCTACCCCCTTGCCTTCGAATTTGCCAAGGTGATGGGATCAACATCAACAGTCTGAAGGACATCTATAAAGAAATGCACAAGCGGAAACTCTCTTCGGAGAACGTCGCCTTTGGCATGGGCGGTGGATTGCTGCAACAGGTGAACCGAGACTCAATGCATTTCGCAATGAAAGCTAATGCTGCAAAAGTGAACGGAGAATGGCGCGCCGTTAACAAAAAGCCGTCGGACTCGGGCCTTAAAGAATCTAAACCCGGGCGTCTTGCGCTAATCAAGGAAAACGGCGAATACAAGACGGTGGCGCGTGATTCGGTATCGGAAAGCGAGAATCTGCTTGAGACGGTGTTCCGCAACGGCAAGCTGCTCAAGCGACAAAGCTTTAAAGAAATTATTGCCCGATCGGAGTTAGAAACTCCTAAGTCCTACTGGGAATCAATCATGTCCGATGAGTTCGACGCGGACTTTACGTCGAACGCTTATTAAGCGCTAACGACGACATGGAGCGGTCCACTTTAAATCGAGCGGTACCGCTTCAAGTTAGTCCGAATACATCTCCATCGGCGGGCAGCTGCACATTAGATTCTTATCGCCATGGACATTGTCGATGCGCGCAACAGATGGCCAATACTTGTCTTCATGGAGGCTGGCGTGCGGGAAGAACGCCTGTTCAGGCGAATAGGGTCGCTCCCAATTTTGGGCTAACAGCATGCGATGCGTGTGTGGTGCGTTTTTGAGTAAGTTGTCTTCCGGATCGGCGGCACCGCTTTCAATCTCAGCTATCTCAGCACGGATCGCAATCATCGCGTCACAAAACCGATCGACCTCACGTTTATTCTCACTTTCCGTTGGTTCAATCATGAGTGTGTCTGGAACTGGGAAGGACATCGTTGGCGCGTGGAATCCATAATCGATTAGCCGTTTGGCAACGTCGTCCACACTCACGCCGCAGGAATCCTTAATGTGTCGAAGATCGATGATGCACTCGTGCGCGACCATGCCGTTTTGCCCCGTGTAGAGGATCGGGTAGTCGGCTTTGAGTCGGGTCGCGATATAGTTGGCAGCCAGGATCGCGACCAAGGTTGCGCGACGTAAGCCGGTGGCACCCATCATTGCAATATACGCCCAAGAGATAGTGAGGATGCTTGCTGAGCCCCAAGGTGCAGCAGAAACCGTTCCTATCGTGCCATCTTTGTGCGCTGCTGGATTGACGCCCGGGACCACTGGATGATCGGGTAAGAAACCTATCAAGTGTTCGCGCACCCCGATCGGTCCCATACCGGGGCCACCGCCGCCATGGGGTATGGCGAAAGTTTTGTGTAAATTTACATGCATGACGTCGGCGCCATACTCGGCTGGCCGCCCGATGCCAACTAGGGCGTTAAAGTTGGCGCCGTCCATGTAGACTTGCCCGCCATTGCTATGCACGATTTCGCATACTGCCGCGATCGATGCTTCGAAGACCCCGTGGGTTGACGGGTAGGTGACCATTAACGCTGCGAGTTCATCACGATGCTTATGCGCTTGCGCCTCTAGATCAGCGATATCGATATTGCCGTCGCTATCGCATTTAACGACTGCAACGCGCATGCCGGCCATTACCGCGCTCGCGGGGTTGGTGCCGTGGGCGGAGGCAGGGATGAGGCAGATTTTACGGGTCTCCTCACCCCGGACTTCGTGGTATTTACGGATCGTGAGTAGGCCGGCGTATTCACCTTGAGAACCGGCATTTGGCTGCAGCGAAAACGCTGCAAATCCGGTTAGGTCGCACAACATTCGTTCCAATTCTTCAATAAGTTGGCGATAGCCTTGCGCTTGTTCCAGTGGCGCGAATGGGTGTAGTGCATTGAATTCTGGATACGACAGCGCTTGCAGCTCGGTCGCCGCATTCAGCTTCATCGTGCATGAACCCAACGGGATCATGGCACGGTCTAGTGCAATATCGCGGCGCGCCAGTTTGCGCATGTAGCGCATCAGCTCTGTCTCGCTGTGATAAAGCTCGAATACCGGGTGCGTCAGATATTCGCTTGACCGTCGCAGCGGTGGCGGGATGCAATCTTCGAGTGCTGCGTCTATCGCATCGATGTCGAGAACGGTCGCGGTGTTGCGCGCGAAAATTTTCCAAAGGGCTTCGACGTTCTCCCGGCCCGTTGCCTCGTCGAAAGCAATCCCAATCGTATTCTCATCGATGACTCGAAGGTTGATGCGTTGTTCGCGCGCTTTGGCGGCGAGCGAGATCGCTTGGTTTGGCGTACGCACCGTCACGGTATCGAAATAGCTTTGCGTCGCGATCTCGTAGTCGAGTCGTTCAAGTCCCGTCGCGCAGATTTGCATTAGTCGATGTACGCGACCGGCGATCAGCTTGAGGCCACGTGGTCCGTGGTAGATGGCATAGAAGCCTGCGATCACCGCGAGCAAGACCTGCGAGGTGCAGATGTTACTCGTGGCGCGCTCGCGTCGGATGTGTTGCTCGCGAGTCTGCAGCGCCATGCGTAACGCGCGTCTACCATCACGGTCGACCGATACGCCGATCACCCGGCCAGGCATTGAACGGATATATTTTTCACGGGTGGCAAAGAACCCTGCGTGCGGGCCGCCATAACCCATCGGCACGCCAAATCGTTGCGCGCAGCCAACGACAATATCGGCGCCCATTTCACCCGGTGGTTTTAACCAACATAAGGCAAGTAGATCAGACGCAACCGTAACGATTGCGCCTTGCTCATGGGCGGCCGCTATCTCCGGCTCTATATCCCGCACTGATCCACCGGTACCGGGATACTGTAGTAGTGTACCAAATGCTGGCGTTGTGCTGAGCGTCGTTGCTGGATCAGCGACTTTTAATTCGTAGCCGAAGGAGCCCGCTCGGGTTTGTACAACGGCGATGGTTTGTGGATGGCATTCGGGGTCGACAATAAATACGTTCGAATCGGATTTCGACAGTCGACGCGCCATTGCCATCGCTTCGGCCGCGGCGGTCGCTTCATCTAGTACCGATGCGTTCGCAATTTCCATCGCACAAAGGTCGCTCACCATCTGCTGAAAATTGAGCACCGCCTCTAATCGACCCTGGCTGATCTCGGCCTGGTACGGCGTATAGGCAGTGTACCAACCGGGGTTTTCGAGGACGTTACGTTTAATAACCTCTGGCAAGATGGTGTCGTAATAGCCCATGCCAATCATCGACACAAAGATTTGATTGCGCTGGCACATGCGCTGGAGATCGGCGATGACTTCTTGTTCGCTGATGGTCTCGCGCAGCGTGAATGGTTTATCAGATACGATCGTTGCAGGTATCGCACGTTCGACGATGGCATCGAGTGTATCGACACCAAGGAATTCGAGCATCGCTGCGATTTGCGCAGTGTCCGGGCCGATATGGCGTCGGATGAAGTCGCCAGACGTCTCCAAGCTGCTTAAGGATTCAGGCATGTTCGACATTTTTGATCGCTACGGTTTGCGCTGACGGATGTCGCTAAACGACGTCGTTAGCGGCGTTAGAGGGCGGTAATAAATTCTTGGTAGGCGGGTTCATCCATTAATCCGCCGAGATCAGCCGCATCATCGAGAGTGATTTTGAACATCCAGCCGGCGGATGTTGGTTCCGCGTTGACCAGCTCTGGTTCATCTACGAGTCGGTCATTGGTGGCTTCGATGGTGCCGGCCATCGGCATGTAGATCTCACCTACCGCTTTGACGGATTCGACGACCCCGACGTTATCTCCAGGACCAAACGCTTGTCCGACCTCAGGTAGCTCTACGTAGACGACATCGCCAAGTTGTTCCTGTGCGTAATCCGAAATGCCAACGGTGGCGCTCGACCCTTCGATCAAAAGCCACTCGTGCTCGGTGGTATATTGCATTGCACTCACGACACATGTTCTCCTTTGTTCAAGGGCGATAATAGGTGGTTGGTACAAACGGTAATTGAGTCACTTGAAGCTGGTGTAGTCGCCCCCGGATCTCGACACTCACCTCAGTCCCAAGCGCGGCGTATTTTGTGTCGGTATAGCCCATCGCAACTGGGCCACCGAATGACGGCCCGAAGCTGCCGCTGGTGACGTGGCCAATTTCGCGCCCATCGCTCAAAAGTACGGTGCCAGCACGAACTGGTGCACGGCCGCTCGAGGTAAGTCCGATCCGTCTGCGCCCGGCGCCGTTGCTAAGTTGTTCTAGGATCTGCGTGGCACCCGGAAATTGCGCTGTCGTTAGGGGTTCGATCCGATACTTACGCGCAATAACCCATTCCAGTGCGGCTTCCACCGGTGTCGTGTCTGCATCGAAATCGACCCCGGCAAGACATAGTCCCGCCTCAAGTCGCAAGCTATCGCGCGCGCCTAGTCCAATGAGTGTTACCTCGGCATCTTCCAGTAACATGCGCGCCAACGATGGCGCGGCATCAGCGTTGAGTGAGATTTCAAAGCCGTCGCAACCGGTATAACCACAACGATGGATGAGACACTCGATCTTGCCGAGCTGAAAGTGTCCGGCTTGTAAAAATTCCAATTTGGCGATGTCGGGCGCCCATTTGGCGAGGCAATCTGCGGCGCTTGGGCCTTGGATCGCGAGTAAGGCACGGTCCTCGAGTAATTCGATCGAATTTTCAGGCGGTAGATGTTCAGTGATGTGCGCAAGGTCTTGTTCGATGTTCGCGGCGTTTACAACCACGAACATCTGATCGGGCAGGTGCGTGATCATGACGTCGTCGATGATCCCGCCACGCTCATTAGTCAACACGGAGTAGCGTTGCCTAAATGGTTTGAGCGCTGCGATTTCGCTCGGCACCAAACACTCAATGTCTGCTAAGACTCGTGGACCACGGATTGCGATTTGACCCATGTGAGATACGTCGAACAGTCCCGCGGCGGCGCGCACCTGTAAGTGTTCTCTTTTGAGGCCCGTAGCGTATTCGATCGGCATCGAGAAGCCTGCGAACGGGGCGAACTTCGCACCCAGTTCCTCATGCAGGGCATGCAACGGCGTCTGCTGTAAGGTCATTGATTGCGATCTGTCGTGCTCATCGGTTGTCGATCTCAAAGGTCCGTGTGGGTCTGCGTCTCGATTGAGACGAGCTATACATAATGGCACCTTTGTAGGTTTTGGTACAGATATTTTTAGTGCGTAAATTTATTGGCGAGACACTTTGCAACAAGCGATCGAGAGCGCTGACGGCGTCGCGGTCTTGGCCGCGCTATGACGAATTCTAACGGTTAGTTTTAGTTGGATTTCCCCCGGTCGTTCTGTATTTTTTTCTCACGTGAACCGGTTGCGCGCGCCTTCGCACTTGCTGACCGATGGCGCTGCTACGAGAATGCTTTGCGGTAGGCATCCTTTACCGAGATGCGACCATCATTCGTAAACGTCATGACGTCGACACCCTCCACTTCACTATCAGAGCCGGGGAATTTAAGGCGCCAAAATGCGAGTGCGCGATCCTCGAAGAAATACATCTCGGGTGGTGGCGCGGGTGTTGCCGGTGCGGATCTCGCATTAGGTCCGGCTATCCGTTCAAAGGCGGCACGAACTTGTTCGGATCCGACAATTATTGTGCCGGGCTCCGGCCCGGTGGAGCCTCTATAGGTGGGTTCATCGCTCATTTCGCGCATCAGACCATCGACATCGCCGGCCGCCCAAGCGGCACCAAAGCGCGTTACAGTTTCGCGGCAGATCTGTTCGCGTTCATCTGAACTTGCTTTGTTCATGTCTGCACCTCGCTGTTAATTCGGACAGAAGACTAACGTAGGCTATTAAATGGGGCGTGCCCAGCACGTACCGCGAAGTCGGTCGCCGATAACCGGCGACCAATTCAAATCAATTGCGTCCGCCATCCAGGAGTTGGCGCGCAGCCATGTACGCAGCCCACAAATCACCCCCATTATAGGTGACACTCGCGAGCTTGCGGATGTGATCTTCAGCGTTGACGGCGACTGAGTGGGGAAGGTTCTCAAACAGGACAAGATCTGAGTTGGAATCGCCGTAGACTACGCACTCGTCGTCACCTAAGC
>Ga0114996_10005256_pt1 | contig 15273 bp, 10 predicted proteins | sample ArcticOcean_MG_C_4_FD_87039 | JGI IMG/M metagenome (GOLD analysis project Ga0114996, IMG submission 87039) | Marine microbial communities from western Arctic Ocean - ArcticOcean_MG_CB4_134 | ecosystem: Environmental > Aquatic > Marine > Oceanic | place: Arctic Ocean: Canada Basin | collected...
AAACAGAACATTCTCTATAGAAGTTGATATCCCAGAAAATTATCAATCTCTAGTTAAGCCTAATCAAATTATAGAAGTGAAATTTATTGATTATAAAAATGAAAATGCAATTTCATTACCTTCTGAATTAATTTTTTCTGATGAGAGCGGTAATTATATTTTTGAAATTAAAGATTTTGATGGAGAAAAAATTGCTAAAAAAATACCTGTATTAATAGGGAGATCATTTGATTATAAGACAGAAATATTAAGTGGTTTAGAGGGTAATGAAACAATAATATTCAAAGGATCATCAGATGTTGTAGATGGATCTTTTGTTAAAGTTAAAAATTAGTTTAGATGAAAATGAAAAAATCAAATGATGATAGAGTAATTCGAGAATTTGGGCTATCAAATTTTGCTCTTAAAAATAGAATCTCTATTATATTTCTTTTTTTAATGCTAGTAGTATTAGGTGTTGGTGCATATAATAATCTTCCAAAAGAAAGTTTTCCAGAAGTTGAGCAGTCATTTGTTTTTGTTGGAACCCCTTATCCTGGAAATTCACCCTCCGACATTGAAAATTTAGTTACAAGACATATTGAAAAAGAAATCAATTCTATATCTGAAATTAAAGAAATAAGATCTAATTCGATTCAAGGTTATTCTACTATTACAGCTGAATTTAATTCTGGTACTGATATTGAATATGCCAAATCTAAAATCAGAGATGCAGTAAATAAGTCTAAAATAAACTTACCATCTGATCTCCCTGTAGATCCAGATGTTTATGCAATAAGTTTTTCAGATTTTCCAATCATGAGTATTACTTTATCAGGAGATTATACTATTGAAAAACTAGAGTCTTACGCTGAGATTTTGCAAGATGAAGTAGAAAAAATTTCAGATGTTTCTAAAGTTGATATTTCTGGTGTTGAAGAAAAAGAGGTTGCAATTAAAGTTAATCCATTTGAGTTAGAGGCAAGAAGCTTATCTTTTATTGATATTGAAAATGCTATTATTTATGAAAACATATCTGTTTCTGGAGGAAATCTATTAGAAAATAATATGAGGCGTTCGGTTAGAATTATTGGAGAATTTAGTTCTGTTAATGATATAGAAAATATAATTATATCAAATAAAAATGATAAGATAGTATTTTTAAAAGATGTAGCTAAAGTAGAATTTGGATATAAAGAAATCGAAAGTTATACTAGACTCTCTGGTAAATCAGTTGTCTCAGTTGATGTATCAAAAAGAGTAGGAACAAATCTTTTATTTATAAATGATAAAGTAAATAATGCTATATCTAAAGTAAAAAATAGAATACCTTCTGATGTAGATATAATTATTGTAAACAACCAATCTCAAAACACAAAAGAGCAAGTTAGTACATTGGAAAATAGTATTTTTAGTGGTGTTATATTAGTTGTCTTAGTTTTAATGTTTTTTCTTGGAGTAAGAAATGCACTTTTTGTTGGTCTTTCTATACCTCTTTCAATGTGTATTTCATTTATAATCCTATCGCTTTTTGGTATAACAGTAAATATGATGATACTTTTTTCACTTGTAATTTCACTGGGGTTATTAGTTGATAATGGAATTGTGGTTACTGAAAATATATATAGATTTTTAGAAAAAGGATATTCTAATATTGAAGCTACAAAATTAGGTATTGGTGAGATAGCGTTTCCAATTATAACATCAACGGCTACAACTCTTGCTGTCTTTGTTCCTTTAGCATTTTGGCCTGGTCTTACGGGTAAGTTTATGAGTTATTTGCCAATTGGAATAATAGTAACTCTATTGTCATCATTATTTGTTGCTCTTATTATTAATCCTGTATTAATTTCTTATCTGATGAAAATTGAAGGAAACGATAAAAAAGATATGATAAAATATATTAGAAGCACTTTAATATTATTTATTATAGGAGTGTTTTTTATAGTTATGAAGATATATTGGGTTGGAAATATTTTAATTTTTATATCTCTATTTATTCTTTCAAATTATTTTGTTTTTGTTCCTCTTTCAAGAGTTTTTAGAGAAAAATACTTAAAAGCTTTAGAAAATAAATACAGCAAATTTTTAAATTTTATCCTTGAAGGAATTAGACCATACTTTGTTGTTTTATTTTCATTATTTTTATTATTAGGTACTTTTCAACTTTTACAATTCTTTCCTCCTAAAATTTTATTTTTTCCTGAGAATAGGCCAAAATATATTAATGTATTTATTGAATTGCCAGTTGGTACTGATGTAAATGAAACTAATAAATTCACAAAAATTTTAGAAGATAGAGTCAATGATATATTGTTTGAATATTATGATATAATTGAGAGCATAGTTACATATGTAGGTAAAAGGACATTAAATGAAAATGATCCTCGTGCTATAGGTATGAGAGATTCTCCTAACAGGGCAAGAATTAATATAAATTTTTTCGAATTTGAAAAAAGAAATGGTATAAATACAATTAAGGTTCTAGAAAAATTAAGAAATAATATTGAAAAATATCCTGGTGTTAGTATAACCTTTGGAAAAGATAGGAAAGGTCCTCCAGTTGGTGGTGAAATAAGTATTGAGGTAACAGGTACGGATTTTGATATTCTTATATCTCAAGTCGAAAAAATGAGAAAGTATATCAATGAATCAAATATTCCAGGTATAGAAAAATTAGGTTTTGACTTATCAACAAGAAAACCTGAACTACTTGTTGATTTTGATAGGGATAAACTTAGAAGATATGGGCTTTCAACAGGTATGTTAGCAAATGAGTTAAGGACATCTTTGTTTGGTAAAGAAATATCAAAATATAAGATTGGTGAAGATGATTATAAGATTCAGTTAAGACTTGATGATAAATATAGGTATGATATTGATGCATTAATGAATAAGAATATAACATTTAGAAATCAGGGTAATGGAAGAACTTATCAGGTACCTGTTAGTTCCTTTGCTTCAATGAAAATGTCAAATACCTTTAGTTCTGTCAAAAGAAAAGACCTTGATAGGGTGATAACTATTTCATCAAGTGTTATATCAGGATATAATCCAACTGAAGTTAATTCAAAAATTGATATGGTATTAAAGAATCTTCCTTTACCAAATGGATACTCATATAAATTTGGTGGGGAACAGCAGGAACAAGAAGAAGAAATGGCGTTTTTATCTAATGCATTTATGATTGCTTTATTTCTTGTTTTTATAATTATTGTTGCCCAATTCAATAAAGTTATAACTCCATTGATAATAATGTCATCAATTATTTTAAGTACTATAGGTGTTTTTCTTGGGTTACTAATATTTAATATGGATTTCGTTGTAGTGATGACTATGATAGGTGTAATATCATTAATAGGTATAGTTGTAAACAATGCAATTGTATTAATTGATTTTGTTGAATTGAATAGAAAAAGAAAACTTTTATCAAATAATAAATCAAAACTATCTCTAGATGAAATAAAAATATGTGTTTCTAAAGCGGGTAAAACAAGATTGAGACCAGTTATTTTAACTGCTTTAACTACAATTTTGGGTCTTATGCCGCTTGCCATTGGAATGAACTTTGATTTTGTAAGTTTCTTTAAACTTTATGAGATAAATTTTTATTTAGGTGGAGATAATATGATATTTTTTGGCCCTATTGCTTGGGCAATAATTTTTGGGTTATCATTTGCTACTTTTTTAACTCTTTTAGTTATCCCTTCAATGTATTTGATACAAGTAAAAGTCAACAGGTATTTAGGATTATCTTAAAAGATGGAAAGATTTGTTTTTTTATTTGTATTCACTCTGATTTCAGTTTTTCTAGACGTTTATTTTTATCAAATTATTAAAAAATATAGAAAAATAAAATGGACTAAGTTTCTTTTTATTTTATACTGGTCTTTTACCTTTATTACAATAGTTAATTTTTTAACTTATTACTTGGGTATAGAAACAGAATATTATTTTAGAACTATACTTTTTAATTTTGTCATTGGTAATTTTATTTCAAAAGTAGTTGCTCTTCCTTTCATTCTTATAGATGATTTAAGAAGATTGATGATTAAATTATATTATTTATTTTGGAGAGTTAATGGAACTAAAAAGTTAAATGAAAACAAAATTTCAAGATCCAAATTTTTGAGTTTATCTGCTTCTATAGCTTATGGATTCCCCATGGCTTCTTTAACATACGGTATTATTTCTAATAATATCTATGATTACAGAATTAGAAAAAAAAATATTATCTTAGAAAGACTTCCAAAAAAATTTGATGGAATAAAAGTCTGCCAAATTTCAGATATTCATATTGGTAGTTTAAGAAATAGAAAAGCTGCTATGGGGGGTATTCAAATGATAATTAATGAAAAACCAGATATAATTTTTTTTACTGGCGATTTAGTAAATGATAGAGCTGATGAGCTTAAAAATTGGGGAGATACTTTATCTAAAATAAAAGCTCCTCTTGGTGTTCATTCAATTTTAGGTAATCATGATTATGGAGAATATACATCTTGGGAAAATGGAGATAAAAAAAGTAATAATTTCAATAATATTTTAAAAGCTCACAAAGAATTTGGATGGAACTTGATGATGAATGAAAATGATAAAATTATAGTTGATAATGAATCAATAAATTTAATTGGTGTTGAGAACTGGTCATTGAGGTTTAAAACATATGGTGATTTATCTAAAGCTTATAGAGGTTTAGATAAGGATGAATTTAAATTATTATTAACCCATAATCCATCACATTGGAATCAAGAAGTTATAAAAAATTATAAAGATATTGACCTAACCCTCTCAGGACATACACATGGTCTTCAGTATGGGATAGAAGTGGGTGATTTTAGATGGAGTCCTTCTAAACTAGCTTATGATCAGTGGGCTGATTTGTATAAAATAAAGGATCAATATATTTATGTTAACAGGGGATTTGGATTTTTAGGTTATCAGGGAAGGGTAGGAATACTACCTGAAATTACTATTTTAAATTTAAAATCTTCTTAGTTTTTAAATTCCATGTTGATGATTCAACTTTTATGCTAACATTATCTTTAGCAATAATCTTTATGGATTTATAATTTGTATTATTTTTTTTATTAAAATTTTTATGTTCATTATCACAAAAGGGTAATTTTTTACTTAATCCACAAGAACAAAAACTGTATTTGATATTTTTTTTTATATCAATTTTTTTCATTTGGATTTTCTTTGTTTAAATGACCAAGTAAAGTAAAATTCAGAAACTTTAGTTCCATCATCCAATCTACCAACGCTCTTAGCCTCAACCGTAACACCATTACCTGTTTTAATTGCTTCTTCTACTACTTTAAATATTTTATCACCATCCTCACATGTGAAAGTTGTATTTCCTACTGCTTTTTTAAAGTATTTGGAACTCATAGAGATAACAATAAGTGCTATAGATGGTCTTGATCCTTTAATAGCTAAAGATGCGATTGATGCAGTTGATAATTCAGCTGCCATACATTGAACAGCAAAATAAATAGATTTAAATGGATTCATATTTTGCCATCTATAATACCATTTAAATGGTATCTGTGTAACAGCATGTTTTTGTGATAGTTCAAGTAATTTTATTCCAGATAGCCATAACATTGGAACATTTTTAAAAAAATAAAAAGACAATAAGAAAGAATTTAAAAAATTCTTTTGAAATTTTAATTGAGTGTTTGAAAGTTTAAAGTTATTTTTCATTCTTGCTAGTATTTTCTTACCAGAATACTGCATAAAGTATAGTAGTAATTAATAATACTGCAAATGCTGGTATATTAAAAGATGGACTAGTATAAAATAACTTACTAGATAATTCAATTCCTTTAGGATCATCTTTAAAGCCTTCAAGGAAACTAATTATAAATATTATGAGTAATGTTATTATAAATGTAATTCCCATCTGATGTAAAAATGGTATTTCTTCAATAAATAATACATGAGAGAATTCAGGTAAATGCATTAACCATCCTTTTGCTACAACTTTAAAATAGATTGCAACTGGTATTGATAATAAAATTCCCCATATGGATGCATTGTTAGTAGCTTTCTTAAAAAATAAACCCATGATAAATACAGCAAGTATACCTGGACTTACTACTCCAGTATACTCCTGAATAGCTTGAAATACTTGACCCATATTACTAAACTGAGGAGCAATTAACATAGATATTATAAGAGAAATTACAACAACCATTCTTCCAACAAAGACTAACTTTTTATCATCCGCCTTCTTATTAATTAATTCTTTATATATATCCATTGTAAATATGGTTGCAGTAGAATTTAACATTGAAGCTAAAGATGAAACTATAGCTGCAGCTAATGCTGCTAATATTAATCCTTTTATTCCAACAGGAATATAATTTTTAATTAACCATGGAGCAGCATTATCATTTAAAATTGAGCCATCTGCTGATTTGAAGCCTTCAGGTAATATTGACATTAATTGACCTGTATTAGGATCGAGATTAATAACATATGCTATTATTCCAGGTAATACCACAAAAATTGGTATTATCAATTTTAAAAAAGCTGCAAATACAATTCCTTTTTGAGCTTCTCCTAGACTTTTTGCAGCTAGCGTTCTTTGAATAATGTATTGATTAAAACCCCAGTAATAAGTATTTGCAATCCACATGCCACCAATTAAAACAGCAATTCCAGGTAAGTCCATGTAAGCATCTCTGCCATCTGGAGTAATAATTTCACCTTTTGATAATATCATTGAAAATCTTTCTGGAACTGCATTATAAACATAAGTTAAACCATCAAGAATTCCACCTCCAGGTGTAACATATGTTAATGCTATACCAGTCATGAGAACACCTCCAAATATTAATATAATAACTTGTATAACATCTGTCCATGCAACAGCAGATAATCCCCCCCATACGGAATATGTTAGTGCAAAAAGACCTAAACCAATAATACTTAATGTGATCATACTTCCGTCTCCATTTCCAAAAATAGTATCCATTGCTTTACCTCCTAAATACATAACAGAAGTTAAATTCACAAAAACAAAAAGAGCAATCCAAAATATAGCAAGGATTGTTTTTAAGTTATTACTAAATCTTTTTTTAACAAATTCAGGGATAGTATATATTTTTTTTTCTATGAAAATAGGAAGGAAAAATTTACCTACTACAAGTAATGTGATTGCTGCCATCCATTCATATGTTGCAATTGCAAGGCCTAATGCAAATCCTGAACCAGACATTCCAATGAATTGTTCTGCAGAAATATTTGCTGCGATTAAAGAAGCCCCAATTGTCCACCATGGTAATGATTTACCTGCTAAAAAGTAATCTTCAGCACTTTTTTGATGACCCTTTTTATCTCTTGAAACGTATAATCCTATAGATAAAATAACAAGACAATATGTTACAAATACTATTATATCAATTAGTTCCATATTTCAGTTTAGTTTTATTATCAATAAATTAATATAATATTGTGATAGCAACTAACTTTAAATGATTAAAATTTGTAAGAATGAACATATTTAGCCTAACATATCTTTTTTTATTATTTTTTTTACCGAGTAACATTTCAAGAACTTCTAATGATGTGAATATTCTTTTGAATGATATAATCTTGCCAGATGGATTTAATATAGAAGTCTATGCATCTGATGTTGAAAATGCAAGGTCAATGGCAATTAGTCCATCTGGAACAATTTTTGTTGGAAATAGAAGAGAGGATAATGTATTTGCACTTAGAGATACTGATGGAGATAATGTGGTTGATAAAAAAATATTAATTTCTAACAAACTAACGAATATGCCAAATGGAGTTGCTTTCCATAATGGTAATCTTTACGTAGCAGAAGTTAATAAGATATGGGTTTTTAAAAATATTGAAAGTAATCTTAATAAAATGGATAATACTGATGATTACTCGGAAGATCCAGTATTAATTTCTGATGATTTTCCATCGGATAGACATCATGGATGGAAATATATTTCTTTTGGCCCTGATGGAAAATTATATGTCCCAGTTGGAGCACCTTGCAATATATGTGAGAGCAAAGATGAAATATATGCTAGTATTACTAGAATGAATGCTGATGGAACAGGAAAAGAAGTTTTTGTAAATGGAGTAAGAAATACAGTAGGATTCACATGGCATCCAGATACTGGAGAGATGTGGTTTACTGATAATGGGAGAGATATGTTAGGAGATAATTATCCTCCTTGTGAGCTCAATAAAGTAACAGAAGCAGATCAGCACTTTGGTTATCCTTACTGTCATGGAGGTGATATATCAGATCCTGAATTCGGTGGTAAGTATTCATGTACAGATTTTGTTAAACCTGTTCAAAATCTTGGACCTCATACTGCTCCATTAGGATTGAAATTTTATACGGGTAATATGTTTCCAGAAGAATACCATGGTGACATATTTATAGCTGAGCATGGGTCATGGAATAGATCTAAAAAAATTGGATATCGAATTACTAGAGTTAAAATTGAAAATAATAAATCGATTGGATATGAACCTTTTATTTATGGTTGGCTTAATGAAGAAGAACAAGAGGCATGGGGAAGACCGGTAGATATTTTGATTTTAAAAGATGGTTCTATGCTTATATCTGATGATATGGCAAATGTTGTATATAGAGTATCCTATAATGGATAAAACTAAAATATATTTACTTCAGTATCTAAATTAATATTAAATTTTTTTACAATACTTTCTTTTATTTTTCTTGAAAGATCTAGAATATTTTTTCCTGATTTTGAAGAGTGATTTACTATTACTAGAGCATGATTTTTATATACTCCAATTTTATTATCAGAATATCCTTTCCATCCACATTTTTCAATAAGCCACGCAGCTGATATTTTTACTAAATTAGAATTGATTTTATAATAAACTATATCGTTAAACTTATCTATTAATTTCCTAAAAGTTATAGTATCAACTATTGGATTTTTAAAAAAACTACCAGCATTACCTAAAATCTTTGGATTAGGTAGCTTAGCATTTCTTGTTCTTATAACTTCATTTCTTATTTGAATAAGTGAAATATTTGTTTTTTCAAGATGTTGTAAGTCTTTATATGATAAAATGAATTTATGTTTTTTATTAAGTTTAAATATTACAGATGTAATAAAAAATTTATTTTTTAATGATTTTTTGAAAATACTATTTCTATAACTAAAATCACATAAAGAATTATTGTATGTTTTTTTAGTTTTATTAATTAAGTCAATACCATTGATTTTCAAAATATAATCTTTGACTTCTACTCCATATGCACCAATATTTTGAATAGGAGCAGCCCCTACAGAACCTGGAATTAATGATAAATTTTCTATTCCACTCCAGTTTTTATTTACACAAAATGAGACAAAATCATCCCATATTTCACCAGAACCTACTTTTATTTTAATTTCATTTTTATTTTCTTCAATAATTTTAATCCCTTTTATATTATTGAATAGAATTAATCCATTGAAATTTTTTGTAAATAAAGTATTAGAACCTCCTCCAAGAATAATTTTTTTTTCTTTCTTTAATTTTTCATTCTTTAATGCTTGAAATAAATCTTGAGAAGTTTTTATTTCAGCAAACATTTTAGCTTTGTGATCAACTTTAAAAGAGTTTAATTTTGATAAAGAATAATTTTTCTTAATATCCATTTATGTTAAGATATATTAGTAAAAACAAATTGAACATCTTCATCATCTTCTAGCTTGTCTAACATTTTTTCAATTATATCGAGTTCTTTTTCTGAAAAATTGACTGGACTTGTTGGAAATCTTTTTAAAATTGATTTAGTAGGTATTAAATTCATTTCTAACAATCCTTTATTAATATTTCCATATGAAGTAAAATTACCGTAAATAATAATTTCTTCTTTATTTATCTTTATTTCTTCTAGTCCATAATCAATTAAAAAGAGTTCTATTTTTTCAATATCAACATTATTTTTTTCTAGATGGAAAACTGATTTTCTTTCGAACATAAATTCCAATGAACCAGGTGCTACTAGACCTCCTTCTGACTTATTAAAATAAGATTTAATATTAGCGGTAGTCCTAGTAACATTATCAGTTGCTGTTTCTACTATTACCAATACACCATGTGGACCTTTACCTTCAAAAGTTTGTTCTATATAATCTTTATTTTCTTTACTAGAAGCTCTTTTAATAGCAGAATCAATATTATCCTTAGGCATATTTTCAGCTTTTGCATTTTGTATTGCAGCTCTTAATTTAAAATTCATTTCTGGATCTATACCTCCATTTTTTGCAGCGACAGTTATTGCTTTGGATAATTTTGGGAATAGTTTAGACATTTTATCCCATCTTTTTTCTTTAGCTGCTCTCCTATATTCAAATGCTCTTCCCATATTGGTATTTAATTAAAAATTATTAATATTTTTTGTTAACTAAATTACAAAATATAGATATAAATAGTCTTTTTTTTAATTCCTAAGTTTAATTTTGTAGATGGAGGAAAAAATATTAATTCTTGATTTTGGATCACAGTACACTCAATTAATAGCTAGAAGAATTAGAGAACTTAATATTTATTGTGAAATACATCCTTTTAATAATGCACCAAAGATTACAAATGAATTCTTTGGAGTAATACTTTCAGGTAGTCCTTTTTCAGTTCATGATGATGAATTTCCAGATATTAACTTAAATTTATTTAAGAATTTACCATTGCTTGGTATATGTTATGGTGCTCAATTAATTGCAAAAAAAAATAATTGTATTGTTTCAAGATCTAAAATTAGAGAGTATGGAAGGGCAAAGCTTTCTACACTTGATAATCAAAATTTACTATTTAAAGGTGTAGAAATTAATTCTAATGTTTGGATGAGTCATGCTGATTCTATTACTGAAGTTTCAGATAAAATTTCAATATTAGCAAGTACTCATGATGTTGAGGTAACATCTTTTTATGATAATAAAAATAATTTTTATGGATTACAATTTCATCCTGAAGTAACTCATTCAGATTTTGGTTCAAAAATTCTTAAAAATTTTACTGTCAGCATATGTGGATGTTCTCAAAGCTGGACACCTGATAAGTTTGTTGAGGAAACTGTTATTAAGTTAAAAAAAACTATAAATAAAGAACAAGTAATCTTAGGCCTATCAGGAGGGGTTGACTCATCAGTAGCAGCAATGCTAATTCATAAGGCAATTGGGGAAAAATTACATTGTGTATTTGTTGATAATGGGTTATTAAGAAAAAATGAATTTGAATCCGTTTTAAAATCATATAAGTCTTTAGGTTTAAATATTATAGGTGTAGATGCAAAAAATCTATTTTATGATGATTTGAAAGATAAAGTAGACCCTGAAGAAAAAAGAAAATCTATTGGCAAGGTTTTTATAAATGTTTTTGATGAGGAAGCAAAAAAAATTGGTGATATTAAATGGTTAGCTCAGGGTACAATTTATCCAGATATAATTGAATCTATTTCTATTAAAGGTCCTTCAGCAACTATTAAATCGCATCATAATGTAGGTGGATTACCAGATAAAATGAATTTAAAAATTATAGAACCTTTAAAATCTTTATTTAAAGATGAAGTAAGAAAAGTAGGTAAATCGGTTGGAGTTCCTGATGAAATATTGAACAGGCATCCTTTTCCTGGTCCAGGTCTTGGAATTAGAATATTAGGATCTATATCTGAAGATAAAGTCAATTTATTACAGGAAGCTGATGACATATATATATCAGCATTAAAAAAGAATGGGTTGTATAATGATGTATGGCAAGCTGCTACAATTTTATTGCCATTTAAGTCAGTGGGGGTTATGGGTGATGAGAGAACATATGAATTCACTGTTGTTTTAAGAGCTGTAACTAGTTTAGATGGAATGACTGCAGACTGGTCAAGATTACCAAATAATTTTTTATCTGATGTATCAAATCAAATCATTAACAAGGTAAAGGGAGTAAATAGGGTAGTTTATGATATTTCATCTAAACCCCCTGCTACTATAGAATGGGAATAGTTATGAAAAAGTATGTATCTCTCTCTGTTATATTATTATTTGTATACTCAAATACATATTCTCAGTCAGATTATTCTAAGTATATGCAAATCAAAAAACTTTTTCTTCAAGAAAGGTATGAAGAAATCACTAATTCAGATATATCAATATCTTTAAATAGTGAATTTTTACCTTATTTTAATTTTTATATAGGGGTTTCATTATTTAAAGTTGATTATTTAAATAAATCATTAAATAGTTTTTATGAACTCAAAAAAAAACATCCCAATTGGCCTCAAATTGAAGAAGTAAATTATTGGATAATTAAAATATTAATTGAAACTGATAATTTAAATGATGCCCTTAAAGTTTTTTCTTCAATTTCAAATATTGAGATAAAAAAAAATCTTTATAAGATAATAGATCCAGAAATTAGTGAGATTTTGTCTTTTAGTGACTTAGAAAATTTATATACTAAATACCCAAAAAATATTTCAATATCTAAATATTATGGAAGAGAGTTACTGAATGAATTTATTAATGAAGACGTAAGAAATGAAATAAATCAAATCTTACAAATTGTTGATAAAAATCAATTGTTCATTTCCTCAGAAGAAAAGTTTAAAGTTGCGGTATTATTACCGTTAATGTACGAAAGCCTTGAAAATACTTATTATATACAAAACAACAAATTTATAGTCGATTTTTATTCAGGCTTATTACATGGATTACACAATCTAGATAGCACTAATTCTCTAATAGAAATTTTACCTTTTGATACTAAAAGAAATTTTGATGTTGTAAAAAAAATTATAGATAGTGGATATTTAAATGATGTGGATCTAATTATTGGTCCATTATATAGTAAACCAATAAGCTTAATAAAACAATATTGTTTAGAAAATAAACTTATGATGATAAATCCTTTATCTAATAATAATGAAATTATAGAAAATAATAAGTATAGCTTATTATTTAATCCTTCAATAAAAACAATAGCAAATAAAGTAGCTGAATATTCAATAGAAAGATTTAAAGATAATAAAAACACAATTTTATTTTATGAAAAAAAATATGCTGATTCTTTAATTGCTAAAATATATCAAGATAGGCTAATTTCTGAAGGTTTTAATGTATTGTATAATCAAGGAGTATCATTAGAAGATTCTAGATTAATTCTGGATTCATTAACAAATTCATATGAGTATATCTTATCAGATTCATTATACGATATTTTAAAATCTATTGAAGGGAGATTTGTGAAAGATGGTAGGGGAATTGATGGTGTTGATACCTTATATAAATATGAAGAAAAATTTTATATCGAAAATGATAGTATTGGTCATGTATTCATTTCATCTAAAAATTCTTTATTTGCTTCTAATGCTATTAGCGCAGTTGATATAAGAAATGATACAATTCCAATTATAGGTTTTGATGAATGGTTGGATTTTGATATAATCACTATAGATCAATTTCAAAATTTAGATATTTCATTGATTAGCTCTTCTTATATAAATTTTGAATCAGATCAATTTATTGAATTACAAGACTATTATATTAAAAATTATAGAAATAAAATTTCAAAGAATTTTATTTTAGGTTCAGAATTAATAAACCTGATTTTTAGTATAGTTAAGGACTATGGTAAATATTTTCAGTTTGGTTTAAGAAATGAACAGTTTATTCCAGGTAATATATTTTATGGATTTAAGTACTTAGAAAATAATGATAATCAAATTGTTCCAATGTTGAAAGTTGATAGCTCAAGAATAGAAATGGTTAATCAATATTAATTTCCAATCGCATCTGAATCGGATCAAATTTTTTGTCTTGAACTAAGGATTTAATCAGCCAGTTATTATTAGTTTCTTTTATTATTGGATTAAATACATATTTTATTTCAGTAAGAGAACTTATAATTTTTTCTAATTCAGTTTTTTGTTTAGGGTACTCAATAATTTGATATTTATTTAAATTACCAAGCTTTGCAGCAATTTCTACAGCATCATTAAAATCACCAATAATATCCACTAAATCTATTTTTTTTCCCTCATCACCATAATATACTTTACCTCTAGCAAGCTTATCTACAGCTTGTGTTTCCATATTTCTTCCTTTAGAAACTACATCAAGAAAATTAACATATACTTGATTTATTCCTTTTTGAACTAAATTTCTTTCGTCATTATTAAGAGGTCTAAAAAGATCAATTTCGCCAGTATTTTTATTAGTTTTTATGTGATCAATACTTATTTTTAATTTTTCATTCATAAGACCTGAGAGTTCTGGTAATATTCCAAAAACACCAATAGATCCGACAATAGATCCTTCTGAAGCAATTAAAGTATCTGCAGGCATAGAAATATAATAACCACCAGAAGCACATACATCAGACATATAAACTGTTAATGGTTTTTCTTTTTGAAGCAGTTCAAGTTCTCTAGTTATGAGATCGGAAGCAAAAGCACTACCACCTCCTGAGTTTACGTAAAGAATAACTGATTTTATATTTTTATTTTTTTTAATTTTTTTAATTTCTTTAATTATTGTTTCTGAATATATTCCTTCATCACCTTTTCCATCTAAAATATTTCCAATTGCATATAATACTGCTAATTTGTTTTTATTGTATTTGTTAGTTTTTTTAAGAGATTTATTATAATCTAAAAGAGAGATATTTTGGTAAGAGCTATCAACCTTTTCTTTTAAATAATCTACCATTTGATCTTCATATAATAAGTCATCAATTAAATTATTTTTTAAAGCATCATCAGATAGTTCAGTCTCATAGTTATTTATCATATCTAATAAATCTTCTTTAATTATATTTCTAGATTCTGAAATATTATTTAAATATTTATTAAATCTATAATTAAGAAGGCTTAGGTATTGTTCTTTATTTTCATCACTAAAATTTGATCTAACATAAGATTCTGCAGCTCCTTTATATTCACCAACTCTAAAAAGTTGTATTTTAATTCCTAATTCAGAGAACAAGTCTTTATAAAAAAACTCACTTATCCCATATCCACTAACACTAATAAAACCTGGAGGGGATACTGTTATATAATTTGCTATTGAAGATAGATAATAAGCACCCTTTGAATAGTATTCAGAGTATGAATATATTGGTTTATCTTCTTTAAAATTTTTTAGAATATTTCTTACTTTTTCTAATTTATTAAAGCTTATTGAAATTGTATTAAAATTTAAGTATATAGCTTTAATTTTTTCATCATCTTTTGCTGAATTAATAATTCTCTCAAATGTTCTTAAGCTAATTTTTTCTCCTATTTTTTGATTTTGAAGTAGTGGA
>Ga0114996_10005257_pt1 | contig 15272 bp, 7 predicted proteins | sample ArcticOcean_MG_C_4_FD_87039 | JGI IMG/M metagenome (GOLD analysis project Ga0114996, IMG submission 87039) | Marine microbial communities from western Arctic Ocean - ArcticOcean_MG_CB4_134 | ecosystem: Environmental > Aquatic > Marine > Oceanic | place: Arctic Ocean: Canada Basin | collected...
GAAACCGACAAGCCGATCGCCGGCTTGATCAAGGACCTGAAGCAGCGCGGCCTGTTCGAGAAAACGATGATTGTCTGGGGCGGAGAATTCGGGCGTCAGCCGACGGCCGAGTACGCCAAGGGAACCGGTCGAGACCACAACTCGTATGGTTTCACCATGTGGATGGCTGGAGGCGGCATCCGGGGCGGAGTCAGCGTGGGCAAGACCGACGAATTGGGCAGTGCGGCGGTCGAGAATCGGTTCCACGTCCGGAACCTGCATGCCACCGTTCTGAACCAAATGGGACTCGATCCAAACCGTCTGAGTTACTTCTTCAATGGTCTCGATCAGAAACTGGTCGGAGTGGAAGGTGCCGAGCCGATTCGGCAAATCATGGCCTAAGGTTCGTGGCCGGCTTGTGCCTGTCCCAGGCAAATTCCCTAAGGAGACACTCGTGTCCCACAGACTGCTGTTCGTCCTGTCGCTGTCGCTCTACGTGCTGCCCAACACCCTGGCTGTGGCCGCCGCCCCGCGTCCCAACATTATCGTCATTCTGTCGGACGACATGGGCTATTCCGACATCGGCTGCTACGGCAGCGAAGTGGCCACTCCGACACTCGACCGGCTGGCCGCCGATGGTCTCAGGTTCACTCAGTTCTACAACACCGGTCGTTGTTGTCCGACGCGAGCCAGCCTGATGACCGGGCTGTACCCTCACCAGGCCGGCATCGGTCACATGATGAACGACCGTGGCCAGCCCGGTTATCGGGGCGACTTGAACACGCACTGCGTGACGATTGCCCAGGTGATGGGGACGGCTGGTTACCGTTGTTACATGGCGGGCAAGTGGCACATCACCAAGACGGTGCGGCCGGCCAACGAGGCGGGAAAGCACAACTGGCCGAGGCAGCGGGGGTTTGATCGGTTTTACGGCACGATTCATGGAGCCGGCAGTTTCTACGATCCCAACTCGTTGACTCGCGACAACACGCTGATCGCTCCGGCCGACCCCGACAACTACTACTACACCGACGCCATCAGCGACAACGCGGCAAAGTTCATCAGCGAACATGACAGCAAGAAGCCGTTCTTCATGTACGTCGCCTACACGGCCGCTCACTGGCCGATGCACGCCAAGCCGTCTGACATTGCCAAGTACAAGGGCCGATACGACGCGGGCTGGGACCGGTTGCGAGACGAGCGGTTGGCTCGGATGAGACAACTCGGCCTGCTCGATCCCGCCTGGCCACTTTCGCCAAATGTCCAGGACTGGGACCGTGCCAAGAATAAGCCCTGGCAGCGGGCTCGGATGGAAGTCTACTCGGCCATGATCGATTCGATGGACCAGGGCATTTCGAGGATCGTGGCGGCACTGAAACAGGCCGGGCAGTTCGACAATACGCTGGTTCTGTTCCTGCAGGACAATGGAGGCTGTCAGGAAGAATTCGGTAGCCGAGGTGCCGTGCGGCCGAAAAACCTGGCTCGTCGGCCGGCGATGAAACCCGGCGAGTTGCAGGTTGCGATGGTCCCGAAGATCACCCGGGATGGTCGGCCATTGCGGCAGGGTTTCGGAGTCATGCCCGGCCCGGCCGACACCTATGTCGCCTACGGCATCGAGTGGGCCAACGCATCGAATACTCCGTTTCGCGAGTACAAGCACTTTGTCCACGAAGGAGGCATCTCGACTCCGCTGATCGCTCATTGGCCCAAGGGGATCAGTGGCCGAGGCGAGTTGCGGCAGGAACCGGGGCACCTGATCGACATCATGGCCACGTGTGTCGAGTTGTCTGGTGCGAAGTACCCGACCGAGTGGAACTCGGAATCCGTGCGGCCGATGGAAGGCAGAAGCCTGGTTCGCGTGTTTGCCGGCAAAACGTCGTCCGACCGACCCGACCAGGCTGCTCGGGCGTTGTACTGGGAGCACGAAGGGAACCGGGCTGTGCGGCTTGGCGACTGGAAGCTGGTGGCCAAGGGTCGCAAGGGTCCGTGGGAGTTGTACAACCTGAAGTCTGACCGCAGCGAGTTGACCAACCAGATCGGGTCGAAGCCCGATCGAGCTCAGGCACTCGAAACACTCTGGAACACCTGGGCAATCCGAGCCAACGTGTTGCCGCGGCCGAACCCACGCCGGTAGGCCAGGCCGTGCCTGACTACTTCATGTAGACTGCGTGGTTGGGGTTGCCGCCGGAGCGGATGTAGGCGATCAGGTCGAGGATGTCCTGTTTGGTCAGGGTGTTCAGCAGTCCTTCGGGCATCATCGACGTCTTGGACGCGATGATTTCTTCGATCGTATCCCTGCGGACAGCGGTGAACTTGCCGGGTTCGAGCATGTTGGTCATCACCATGATGTTTTGACCCCCAAGATTGGCAACTCGTCCGATGACCGTCTTGCCGTTGTCCAGGACAAACATCGAGGCCTGGTACTGATCCGAGACGGTGCTCGAAGGAGTGGTCATTGAATCGAGCATGTCCTTGCTGTTGAACCGTCGCCCGGCGGTGGTGAGGTCGGGACCGACGATGCCCCCCTGGCCGCGGAACCGATGGCACTTGAAGCAACTGGCCGCGGCAAACAGTTCTCGGCCCTTTGCGAAGTCTCGGTTCGTCAGTGGATTGGCGAATGCGGGCAACAGGGCGTCGGTCGTCCACTTGCGGACGAACTTTCGGGGCGTCGCGTCGGGTGCGACCGAGTTGGGTTTGGCTGCTGCTGCAAGTGTCTTTGCCAAGGCCTGTTTTTCGGCTGGTGGCAACGACGCAATCGCTTCGTTTCGAATGTTTCTCAGGAACCCGGCGAACGAATTCCCTCCGCGAGCCGCCGCGGCTGCGTTGAACGATTCGAAATACGTCTTGCGTCCGTTTCGTGTCCAGCCGTTGACCTGTTTTCTGAGCATCAAGGCGTAATGCAGTCGGTCGTGTTGCGTGCGAGCGTCCTTGAGCAGAACGAGTGTCCTGGGGACGACATGGGGTGCGTCGAGGTAGATGAGAAGTTGAGCGAGTTCGCGGTTCATCGGGGTTGAGTCGGACGGGAAGAGTTGGTCGATGTGGTCGAGGATCTGTTGTCGGGATTGGCCGGTGGGGCGACCCATTCTTAGCCCGGCGAGTCCGTAGGCTCGGAGCAGTCCGAGTTGTCCGGCCTGGTCGAGCGAGTCGATCTTGATGCGTGCGAGAGCGTCGATCAGCTTGGGTTGCAGGGACTTGTCGCCATGACGAGCCAGTGCGATGGCGGCTTCGATCTGGGCTTGCGGGTGGGTTTCGGCCAGTGCCAGCTTGGCCCAGCTGTCGACAGGTTGGTGTTCGATCGCCACACGGGCTGCGAAGCGGATGTGCCGGTCCGGGCTTTGGAGGTTGGACCACAGTGCCTGGCTGGTTCCGGACGGTCTGGGCCCGTGTGCTCCTTCGAGTTTTTTCCGGAGTGTTCGCAGGCTGGCTCCGGCAGTGTTCCGGGCGTCCACCGGCTCAGTGGATTCGTTGCCGTCGTAGTAGACTCGATAGAGTCCCGACTGAGTTCTTCGTCCGCCGATGGTGAAGTACATGGCTCCGTCGACGGGGTTGATCACGACGTCGGTCAGTGGGAGTGGAGCGGCCGAGAGGAACCGTTCGACGGTGCCGGTGTAGGTCGAGCCTTTGGGAGTCATGTGAACGGCGTAGAGGATGCCGTAGCTCCAGTCGGAAATGAACAGCGTCTTCTGGTACTTGGCCGGGAACTTGCTGCCCGTGCCAAACGTGATGCCGGTGGGGCAGCCTGGTCCGATGTCGACCACTGGCGGCAGGCTGTCGGGGTACCAGGTCGGCCACTTGCCGGTGCCACTGCGCCAACCGAATTCGCTACCGGACGTGACATGGCAGACTCGAGTCGGCCGGTACCACGGCGAGCCGATGTCCCATTCCATGTCGGCGTCGAAGGTGAACAGTTCGCCGTCGGCGTTGAAGGCGATATCGAACTGGTTGCGGTATCCGGTACTGATCAATTCCCACTCGGTGCCTTCGGGGTTGATCTTCGCGATCCAGCCACCGGGTGCCATCTTGCCCACCGCGTGTCCACCCGCGTCCCACATCCGCTCGTGCAGGATGTCCTCTTTCCAGTTCCGTGGCACCACCGACTTTTCCATTTTCGGCAACGCCGTGTGGTTGCCGGCACAGACGTACAGCGACTTGCCATCGGGGGCGAGGACGACGGCATGAGGCCCATGTTCGCCGCCGCCCGGGACGCTGCGCAGCAACTTGGCCGTATCGTAATGGTCGTCGCCGTCGCTGTCGGTCACGCGGTACAAGCCGCCGCCGGGGCCGTTGGTCATCACGTACAGGCTGTCGAAGGCGTGGAGGATGCCGTGAGCCATGCCGATCTTGGCGGGGATGGTCTCGAGCTTGATGCCCTGGCTGGATTGGCCGATCGGTGGCGGAGTGATCCGGTACATCTTGCCGTACTGGTCGGATGTGATCAGTCGCCCCTTGGGGTCGGTAGCCAGTGAGACCCACGAACCCTGTTGCTTGATCGGGACCGAATACAGCAATTCGACGTGAAAGCCCGGTGCCGCCTTGATCCGCTTGACCGGAGTCGCCTGGGGCCCGGGTGGCTGCTTTCTTTGCAACGAAATCGAAGCCAATTCGATTCGGCCCTTACGGTTGCCGGGATCCAGCCGCAACTGCACCAGGTCGCTGTCGGTGTGGAAATAGATGTGGTAGTCGGCCCATTCGTCGCCGGCCGAACGAAATTGAAATGTCTCGGACCGCGTTTCATTGAAACTCGACTCCGCTTCGGTGCCCCAGAACAACTGTCCGTTCAAACGTCCTCGGAACCGGGCTCGTAAGGTCAACCTCTGCGATCCGGCTTTGACTTGGATCTTGGAAGTCATGTGCGGGTCGTTGCCCGTCGACTGGATAAGCAGCACTCCGTCAGAAACTGACAACGTGCAATCCTTCACCGCACTCCAACCCGATGTCCCCCGAGAAAACTCCCAGGCCGCTAACGGTTTGGAGCCGTCCGCTGCGGTGGCCGCAGTGGTGGATACAAGGCTCAGCAAGCAGGAAAGCAGGGCAATTCGATGGCGGCGCATGGTGGCTCCGGTGGCGGGGACTGTCAGAGAGGTTGCGTCGAGACACTAGGGTAAGTGGTGAGTGCTCGAGTGGTCAAAGCGGCAACATTCGGTGATCCCAAATTCTTCAACAGGCTACTAGGCAAACGCCTTGGCAACCGGCGTGCCGTTATCAGTGATCGGGACCGGGCGGACACCGTCGTAGAGTTCCTTGGCCGGGTTGATCTTCAGGGCCTGGTAGATGGTGGCGTGCAGGTCGGGGATCGAGACGGGGTGTTCGAGAATGGTCTTGCCCAGTTCACCGGTGGTCCCGATCGCCTGTCCCGTCTTCAGTCCACCTCCGGCGAGCACGACACTGAAGGCCTTGCTGTAGTGGCCTCGTCCGCCTCCGGCATCGAATTCCGGCGGACGGCCGAATTCGGTAGCGATCACGATCAATGTGCGGTCGAGTCGTTTACGTTTTTCGAGATCGGTGATCAATGTGGCGAAGGCCTGGTCGAGTTGATCGATCAGGCGGTGCTGTTGTTGTTGCCCCTGGTTGTGAGTGTCCCAGCCGGTCCCGTTGATGAAGTTCAGGTTGAATGCCACTTCGACGAATCGGACTCCCGATTCGACCAGTCTTCGGGCCAGCAGGCAGCGTTGCCCGAATTCCGACCCATAGGCTTGCCGCAACTGGTCCTCTTCGGAATTCAGATCAAACACGCTCATGAACTTGGGCCCGGCCAGTTTCAATCCGCCGCGAGTTGCGTCCGCGTAGTCACGGACGCGGGTGTCGTTGGGGTTGTTGTCGAGAAACCGTTGCCGGATCTTGCCGAGTAGTCTTTCGCGTCGGGCCTGTCGGACGACGTTGACTCGGGGCGGCCTTCGCAGCCCGGCCGGCCCGCTTTCGGTGTCGGTCAGGTACAGGTAACCGGCCCCCGCGCCCAGGAAACCCGGTCCACGGCTGGCGCTGGGGTATCCCATCACGACGTAGGGCGGCACGTTGTCACTGGCGGAACCGCGTTCGTGAGCCACGACCGATCCGATCGATGGATAGATGGTTGTTCCCGACGGAGGTCGACCGGTGTGCAATCGATTGGTTGCCGCGGCGTGTTCGTCGATCACTTCGTGATGGACGCCTCGCAACAGAACGCACCGATCGAGCAACCGCGCCGTTCGCTTCAGGTGTTCGCACAACTGGACTTCAGGGATTGCCGTCGGGATGGCATCGTAGAAGGAACCGGCCACCTTCTTGCCATCACCTTTCTTCTTGGGGTCCCACGTGTCGACGTGGCAGGCTCCACCTCCAAGCCACAACAGGATGCAGTTGTCGGCTCGGCCCGGCAGATCCACGGCCCGTGTGTCGGCAGCCGTGGTGAGTGCTGCGAGGCCTGGAACCAACGCGGTGGCCGATCCGGCCTGTTGCAGGAAACGGCGACGGGAATTGGGGGCTGAGAAGGATGGCACGGTCATGGGGCGAAGATAAACTCCGGAGAATTCACGAGTGCCCAGATCACATCTTCGGCCCGTTCGCGCCAGTCGGACGTCAATCGTCGAGTGGGCAGGTCGCCGGCTCGAACCAGTTGTTCGAGTTCGAGCTTGATGCGAGTGGCTTGGGGGTGGAGATGATTGGACCACGAGACGCGGGTCAATCTGCGGCTCGACGGCCGCTTGCGCTTGGCCTGTTGTACGCGGCGATTCGAGAATCCGCTTGCGAGCAGTTCGACGATCTCGGCATGTTCCTCGGCCGAGGCGGGTCGCGAGAGGACGTGCAGATAGAGTTGGTTGGCGATATCGGGCAGTGACAGGTCATCGAGCAGCATGTCGGTCAGGACGTGGTCGTCGGAAAGGACGATCGTGCGGTTGGCAGCTGGTCCGTTTGCCAGGGCCAGCGGCTGCAGCACGGTTGTGGTGCTATCTCGGAGCGTGGTCGGGTGAGGTCGACTTTCGCGCCAACCGAAAGCCAGCAACACATCCACGACACTCTGAGCCGCCGGCAACGCCAGTGCCGGCCGATCTCGTTCGTTGGACAACGCCACGAATTCCCAGGCTCGAGTCGGAATACCGAGGTTCAGGAATGTGCTCGCACCGCGTCGGCCTTCGGGGTCGAGGGTCAGGTATCCGGTCCGCATCTGCTTGCCACTGACAACAAACAGCGAATCGACGATCTGTTCGGCTTCGAGACGACGTCGAACCGGGCGGGCTGCCGGCGGGGCCGGGTCGGTGGTTGTGGTGCCTGGATGGACGGATCGCTGGTAGGTGTTGGACTGGAAGATCAATCGTGCGACGTGCTTCAAGTCGTAGCCGCTGCGGACCAGTTCCCGGGCCAGGTGATCGAGTAGTCCGGGATAGAACGGCTTGGCGTCGTGCCAGTCGTCGACCGAATCGACGAATCCCCAACCGAGGTAGCGTTTCCAGATCCGGTTGACCATGACCTGGGGAAATCGGTGATTGGTTGGCGAGGTGACCAGTGCGGCGAGTCGTTCGCGGGCGTCCGAGTTGTCTCTGAGTTCGCCGAAAGCCAGGTCGCTCTTGGCCAACTCGACAAACGGCCATGTCGGGTCGATCGAGTCGCCCGGTTTCAGTGTCACCTTGACCAGGGAATCGCCTCCGGGTGCACCGCCGGGGATCGTGCTGGTGGCGGGCAGTTTGAGCGGCCGGCGATTGAGCATGGCGGCCAGGTTGAAGAGTTGTTCCTGGCGGAATGGGTGGTAGGGCGCGTCGTGGCAGCGGGCACATTTCAGCTGGATGGCCAGGAAGGCGGTTCCCAGGATGTGAGCCTTGGCGGCCATCGGGGCGTCGTTCTGAGTGGCCAGTTCGAATCCGGCCGGGCCGCCTCCGTATCGACTGCCCTTCATCAGGACCAGTTCGGTCACGAACCGGTCGATCGGCTTGTTGTCTCGGAACGATTCGTGAATCCAGAACCGAAACGGACCCGTGTTGTTCAGCTTGGGTTTCAGGATGCCGGGATTCTCGGCCAGCACGTCCTGCCAGTACCCGACCCAGTGATCGGCCCAACGCGGGTCGGCCAGGAACCGGGTGATGGCGTCGTTGCGACGAGTTGCCACGGGGCGAGTGCCGAACCAGTCGATCTCGGCCACAGTCGGCACGACGCCGGTCGTATCGAGCATCAGCCGCCGGAAAAACGTGTGATCGTCGACAAGCGGCAGGTCGGTCCCCGACGCGGCTTCGGATCCCAACCACCGGTCCACCGGTCCCAGTGAACCGTCGAGTGCAGGCGGTGGTGTGGCGGGGACGGCCTGGCGAGCCAATCGGTGTCGTCGTTTCCAGTACTCTTGTTCGAGTGGATCGCTTTTCCGGCGTCTTGTGTCGTTTTGTGTAAGGAGTTGGCGAGAGTAATTGACGACGTAACGATCCCACTGGGTGTCGGAGAGTCCGAGGGTGTTGGTGCCGTTGGCAGCGAGAAGCTGGAACGGCTGACCATTGCGAGCGTATCCGACGAGCAGTTCGCCCAGTTCCGTTCGCGAACCGCCTCCGCCGACGATGGCTTCGATCAGGACCAGTCGAGAATTGTCGTCCTGTGTTTCGAGAGTCACGTTGACGAGGGCTTGGTTGTGTCCCGGTGCCAGGTCGACCAGATCGTCACGGCCGCTGTCGATCGCATCGGGCACCGACTGGTGTCCGCCGCCGCCGCCTGCGAGGAGCTTGGTCGAGGCGATCAGTTTGCCGTCGATGGTGAGCCGAGCGGCACTACGGGCTCGGAGCAGGAACTGGTACTTGCCGGGGGGCAGTGCCAGGCGTGTTCGGGCTCGCAACAGGAACGGAGCGGGCCGATCGACGATCAGGCCTTCGTCCGAGTAGCGTTTGGGCAGTCCGATCCACGCGGCGGCGGGTTGTTGCCAGCGTTCGACGGGGCGCGAGCGGACAAAGTCCCACGACCGCTTGGCCGGGACGCCTTCGAGGAGTTCGACGAGCACGGCGTGGTTGGGCAGTTTTGAGTCCGAGAGTTCGGCCAGTCGTGGGTCGGGACGAGTGGCTTCGAAGTGAGTGGCCAGTCGCGAGGCTGCCAGGGCCCTGCGATAAATGGCAACTTCGTCGATCCGGCCGGGCAGTGTCGAACCGGCTGATCCGCCCAGCGTGCTGCCGATCCAGACTTCATCGTTGTCGACCACGGGAGGCTTGGTTGTTTTGCCACCCATGTCCCAGGTGCCCGACACCACCGCGCCGTCGACATAGCCTCGCAAACTGTCCGGTGCCCCGAATTCATAGGTCACCGCGACATGGTGCCAGGCTCGGCCAGGCCGGAACCCGCTGTCGGCGGTCCAGCGATGGAAGTCGTTGCTGACACCTTTGCGATTGTCCGAGTTGCGGAACAGGAAGCTGACTCGAGCCGTCCCTTGCCGGCCGGTGAGTCTGAGAGCCCAATTCTGGTTTTCCGATGCCTGGCCCGGGTTGTTGGTGCGGCCCTTGCCGACGAGATAGATGTTCTGGTTGCCTGTGAGTCGATCGAGACGGACCCAGGCCTCGAGCGTGATGGCGTCGCCGTTGGTGAAGTCGAGCGGGCTGTTGTCGCCAGGGTCGGTGATAATCAGGCGATCTGAGCCCGAGAGTGCGACCGAGCGGTTGGTGGGGGCGAACAGGGGGTAGACTGCCGGTCGGGGTCCGGCGACTCCGGCCTGGACCGATTGTGTTGCCCGTGCGAGCAGTTGGGTGTCACCGCGGCTGGCGAAGGGGGCTCCGACCTGGTTGAACCTCCACCACGCTACCGGCTTGTCGCGAGAGACTAAGACGGCATACCGATCGAGCACTTCGCCGGCTCGGGCCTGAGTTGGAACCAGGGGCCGGAGAACCAGACAGGTCGTCAGGACGAGTGTCGTAGTGATGATTGTGCGCATGGAGACTACTTGTTGCTGATAGCGATCAGTCGAGAGTCGGTTCTCAGTAGCAGTTTACCACCCGAGACGGCGGGTGTGGCTTGCGAGGCTTCACCGAGCGGGTTCTTGGCCAGCAGTTTGTAGTTGGGGCTGGCGGCCACAACGACAACAGTGCCCTTGTTGTCGATGGCAAACAGGCGTCCGTCGACACAGATGGGCGACCCGAAGAACGTGCCTCCAATTCGCTGCCGCCATACGTTCTTGCCGGTTTTCATCGACACGCACGAGACGACGCCGATGTCGGCCCACAGATACATGTGGTTCTGGTAGATCAGCGGTGTCGGGATGTGCGGCACTGATTGGGAGACTCGGAACGCTTCGGCCACTTCGTCGAGATTTTTTCCGGGCCGAACGGCGACGATGTTTTTTCTGGCGGTGGTGAAACCGCTGGACCCGATCACCAGATCGCCGGCGACGACCGGTGATGCGATCGCTCGCTGCTTGAACGTACCGAAGACATCAATTTTCCAATTCCTGGCTCCCGACTCGGCTGCCACGCCCCAGATGCCCTGGTACGAGTGCACAAAGATGATCTCGGTACCGTGCCCGATCCGGTTGAAGACACAGGGGGTCGAATAGCAGGCTCGTTGTCCGCTTCGTGGCACCTTCCACTTGATGTGTCCGCTGATGGCGTCGACGGCCAGCAGGAAGCTGGGTCCTTCGTGGTCGTTGCAGAGGTAGACGGTGCCGTTGTGGACGATGGGTGAGGTGGCTGGTCCGTGCCCGCCTTTGAAGGGGCCCAGCGGGATTCGCCAGGCCGGCGTGCCGTCGTGGCGGAAGGCCAGCAGGGCTGAGTCTGTCTGAGACTGCCAGATGATGTAGACCTGTTTCGAGTCGACGGTTGGAGTGGACGAGGCGAACGTGTTCTGGCGGTGCTTTTTGTGGCTGGCGAACGGTTCGGCTTGCTTCCAGATCTCATGTCCGTCGACCAGGGACAGGCAGACGAGATGTCGGCGGCCCGAGTCGATATTGGCGGACGTGACGAAGACGCGGTCGCCCCAGGCGACTGGTGACGAGAGCCCCGTACCCGGGAGCTTGGCTTGGAAGTGGTACGAGTCGGGGTCCCAGGCCGAGGGGATGCCGGTGGCCGTGCTGATACCTGTCCCATTGGGGCCTCGGAACCGAGTCCATTCCTGGGCTTCGAGATCGAGGCTGGCCGACAGGCAGGTGGCGATCACCAGGATTCCGGGGATCTGGAGGCCGAGAAGCATGGTGGTCAATGGTCGAGTTTTCATCGATTCAGTTTCGCTTGGCCGCAGTGGGAGCGTCGAGCAGCAGGTCGGAATTGATCTGGCTGATATTGCGGCAGCCGCACGAGATCATGGCGTTTTCGAGTTCTTCCCGAAAGAATCCCAGCATTTGGCTGACACCCTGTTGACCGGCCACCGCGAGGCTCCAAGCCTGGGGCCGTCCGACGAGCACGGCTCGGGCGCCCAGGGCGAGTGCCTTGAGTACGTCGGTGCCTCGGCGGATGCCGCTGTCGAGCAGCAGTTGAGCGTCATCCTGCACGACGTCGGCGACCCGGGGCAGGCGGTCGATGGTGGCGGGCATGCCATCGAGACGTCGCCCGCCATGGTTGCTGACGACGATCGCGTCGACCTGTTCCACGATCGCACGATGGGCATCGCGGCCGGTCAGGACTCCCTTGATGATCAGTGGCAGCTTGGTGATGCCGCGGAGCCAGTCGACGACATCCCACGACATCGACAGGTCCCAGGCTTCGAGATTGAAGGCGTTCAGCTTGTCGTCGCTGATCGAGTCGGGCAACGTGTGGCCGATGTCACGCAGGTGCTTGAGCAGGATCTTGTGAGGGACACTGAACTGGTTGCGACGATCCGAATCCTTGCGTTCTCCGAGATCGACCGTGATCACCAGGGCCGTGTATCCAGCCGCTTCGACACGACGGACCAGCGAACGGGCGACTCCCTTGTCGCGCGGCATGTAAAGCTGAAACCATTTCGGTCCTGGACTCGCCGACGCGACGTCCTCGGCACTGTCGTGGCAACTGCTGCTCACAGCACAAATGGTCCCGGCCCGATGAGCGGCTCGGGCCGAACCGATCGCTCCGTCGGGGTGAAACATCTTCAGGCCGGCGACCGGAGCCAACAGCACGGGCATCTCGATCTTCTGACCCAGTACAGTGGTCGACAGATCCGTGCTGCCGACTCCGTGGAGGATCCGAGGCAACAGCCCGATGCGGCGGAAGGCCGTGACGTTGTTCGACAAGGTGACCTGGTCTTCCGAACCCGTGGTGATGTACTCCCACGTGGCCGAAGGCAACGTCTGTCGCGACAACTCGATGAAGTCGTCGACGACGACCGCTTCGGATGTTTCAGAACCGCTCGGACCGCTGGGAGACTTGCCGGCTGACGCTGCAGGGCTGGTGTCGGCTGCTGCGGTGTCGGCTGTAGCAGTGTCGGTGTCGGTGAGCAATTGGCTGCTGGCACCGAGAGCGAGCAGTTTGGTAAAGGAGCGTCGTTGCATGAGCGGCGTGTATCCGGTTGTTGCAGTGGAAGCAGCGGGTTCAGTTGGTCGTGCCGCCGGGTATCCAGAGAATATCGTCGTGTCCGTCGTTGTTGGCAGAGCGGGCCAGAACGAAGAGCAGATCGGAGAGTCGGTTGAGATAGATGAGCAGTTGTTGATTGACGGTTTCAGATTCCGCGACCCGCAACACTTCGATTTCGGCACGTCGGCAGATGGTCCGTGCCAGGTGCAGTGTGGCTGCGGTTTGTGAGCCGCCAGGGAGTACGAAGCTGGTGAGTGGTTCGAGTCGATTGTTGAACGAATCGATTGTGGACTCGAGTGCCTGGATGTGTGCGGGGGTGATTCGCCCAGTGGATATCGTGGAGGACGAATCGGTCACGGGCACGCACAGGTCGGCTCCGAGATCGAACAGTGTGTTCTGGATTTCAGCCAGGCAGGCTGCGATGTGATTGTCAGCGTTGGCTCGTGCGACGCCGACGGCGGCATTGAGTTCATCGATGGCACCGTGAGCGGTGATTCTCTGGCTGGTCTTTTGAACCCGGCTCCCGTCACCCAAAGACGTTTCGCCTTGATCGCCGCTTCGCGTGTAGATTCGATCCAGGTAAACCATGTCGACTACCTAGCCTTTCTTCCGTTTGGCGGTTGGTTGGGCGGCTGGCTTGATCGGTTTAGCTTGACTCTTTGGCTTGGCGGTTGCTGCGGGCGTATCGTCGGGTTTCTTGGTGGGTTTCTTGGTGGGTTTCGTCGCAGGTTTGGGCATTGGAGTTCCGAAGATCGGTTGAAATTCGGAGAAGGCACGTACGGCTTTGAGGTCGGGGTCCTTGTTCAGCCAGGCCTTGTCGCTCCAGCCGTACTTGACGGCCCGTTGGAGTTGTTGGAGGGCTTTTTTCCTGCAGTCGGCGAGTCGATTGGTTCGGTCGGCGATCGTGTCGTCCTTGGATATCATCTCGATAGCTCGGCTATAGACGCAGGCGAGGTTGTAGGCGTACATGCGTCGGACCGAGGAGGTGGCGGAGGCGGCTTGTTTTTGTGAATCTTCGGCGTACTTCAGTCCGGCATCGAGTTTTCCTTCACGGAGCAGCAGGATGGCCATGCCGGTCATGGCCTGCGAGTTGAATGGATCGAGTTCGACGGCTCGGAGGAAGTCTTTGCGAGCGTCTACGAGTGTCTGGTCTTTGAGTTGCAGCCGAGCGTTACCGCGTCCGGCGTAGGCGGCCGAGAGCCTGGGGTCGATTTTGATGGCGAGGTTGTACTGGGTGAGTGCCTGTTTCCAGTCGAGTTGTTGCGAGTAGTGTCGTCCCATGGAGATGTACTGGTACCCGGGCGATCGCTGCATGAGGTTTCTCAGCGCGTTGATCGCGTAGTTCTTTTTATTGGTGTTCTTATCGGAGCGCGCGTCTTCGAGTGCTTTGCGAGCTTGCGAAGTGCCGATGGCGGCGAGTGCATTGGCGGTGTAGTTCTGAGTATTGGACGAGCCGCTGGCGTGGAATGCTTTGACGAGCATGTCGACGGCACTGGGCGAGGCATCCTGTTGCAGGATCTGGCAGGTGGCATTGACGAGCGAGCTGTCATTGGAGGCGAGTGCATCGGGGGCGAGTTTTCGGAAGGTGGTGATATCGATCTGGCCGACGGCTCGCAGCACCGATGCTCGTTCGCTGTTGCTGAGCTTGGGGTAGTGTTCGAGCAGTTTGTCCGAAATGTTCTGGTCGCCGATTTGCACCAGTGTCTTGATGACGGCCGCTCGGTTGGCGGGCGATTTGGCCAGATGATTCAGCAGGAGCGGGATGGCTCGAGGATCGCGTGTGCGGACAAGCAGCGAGTTCATGGTGTTGTCGGGGGGCGTTGTTTCGAGTCTCTTGAGCACATGAGTGATGGCCAGTTGTTGGCTCTTGGTATCGGGCCGCGAGGCGAGGACGGCCAGTGCGGCGTCTCGACGTGGCGGCTGCTTGCTGCCGAGTGCTTCTGCGAGTATGTCGTCGAGGCCGGGGTGACCGATTTGGGCGAGCGCGTTGAGGGCGATCAGGGAGAGTTCCGGATCGGCATCGGTGGCGAATCGGTGGATGGCATCGGCGAAGGCCGGCCGAGGATTGCGTGCCATGGTGCCGACAATGCTCTTGCGAGTCCCCGCATCGGCGTCGGCCAGCATTTTTAGCAGTGCCGAGTGGGCTATGGGATAGCGCGACGCGGCCAGGCTGTCGAAGGCGGTGTTCGAGAGAGGAGGTTGGTTGCGTTGTGCGAGGGTCTTGAGCTTGGCGACGGCCGTCGGTTCGCCAAAATGACGAAGGCTGACGATGGCGGCGTGAGCGATCATTGACGAGTCGTCTTCGGTCAGCGAGAGCAGTAACGGCAGGTCCTCCGCCTTCAGGCGGCCTCCGCCACACGCCAAAGCCGCCGGCCGGGTCAACGGGTCGCCATGACGGATCTCTTCGAGCAGTTCGTCGCGAGGCAACACGCGGTAAGCCGTGGCCAACGCCGCCGTGACAGCCTGTTCGATCGTCTTGTGGACGCGTCGTTGGCTGCCGAATGGGTTCTCCGCTACCAATTGCAGTTCCTGCAGAAGCAGGTTGATTGGGCCATTGGTGGAAGTGGTTGACGTCTTGGTTCGCTGGTTGGGTATCGCGGCGAGATGCAGTTCGCGGATTGCCGCGGGGATCGTCGGGAACGGTGTACTGCCCGATGCCGTACCACGACCGGCCAGTGATGCGGCCTGGTTGAGCCAGTTGAGAATCCTGGATTCGATCGGTGGCGCCTTGTCGGTGAACCGGATCACGGACCGGACGACTCCGGCGGTCGCCAGGCTGTCGAGTTGATCGACCAGGGCGGCGGTGTTGAGTGTGTCGAGAGTCCCGCCGATCGTCACCAGGCCCAGGCTGCCTCGAGGTCCGATCCGACGTGAACTCATCGC
>Ga0114996_10005259_pt1 | contig 15269 bp, 7 predicted proteins | sample ArcticOcean_MG_C_4_FD_87039 | JGI IMG/M metagenome (GOLD analysis project Ga0114996, IMG submission 87039) | Marine microbial communities from western Arctic Ocean - ArcticOcean_MG_CB4_134 | ecosystem: Environmental > Aquatic > Marine > Oceanic | place: Arctic Ocean: Canada Basin | collected...
CCCGCCAGCTTCTACGTGAACAGCGACCTGGAGGCGGGGGTGCCCACGCTGTTCGACCGTTTCAACCGACCGTCCAACATCTTCAGCTGTGTCAATCGCGGCGTGGGGTTCTGGGGCAACGCGACCAAGGCCATCCGCGCCACCTACTGGCTCTACGCTCACTGGACCGACCGCTGGCATCTGGTGGACGGGGCGGCGGAGCGAATGCTCCTTTCCGCTCTGCATCGACAGTCGGACATGATCTTCGTCGTCTTCCCCGGCATCGACGAGTTCGCCCATCTGGAGGATCCATTCAGCGACAACGTTCTACAGGCATATCGCTCTGTCGATCACGCTGTGGGCAGCGCCACCTCCTGGCTCTCGGCTCGAGGACAACTCGACCGCACCCTCATCGTCCTCAGCAGCGATCATGGACTCACGGCCACGCACACCCACTTCGACCCGGGGGATTTCCTCGACAGCCTCGGTTACCGGACCCTACACTACCCCTTCGCCTATCGTTCAGACGCAACCGCCGCCTTCACCGTCTCCGGAAACGGGATGGGACACGTCAGCATCAAAACCGGGCGGAGCTGGTCCGAACGTCCCTTCATCGAAGACCTGGAGTCGGCGCCACGAAGACCGGTTCAGGGATTCCTCGACCAGCCGGAGATCGACCTGGTTGCGGGTCCCTCGCGCGACGGAGGGATTCGGGTGCTCAGCGGCCGCGGCGGCGCCCTCATCCACCGAACGGAAAAGGGGTTCACCTACCAGCCGGCCGACGGCGATCCGCTTGGGATCGGAGCCATCACAACACCCATCGACGAAGCCGAAGCCCTGCGCCGTACGGTCGACTCCACCTATCCCGACGCCCTGGTCCAGCTCTGGCAGATCTTCCAGACACCCCGCAGCGGCCATCTTATTCTCAGCGCCGCCAAGGGGTGCGACCTCCGCTCCTCCCGGTACGAAAACCCGGACCACAAGGCCTCTCACGGGTCCCTGCATCGCGAACACATGCTGGTGCCGCTGGCTATGAACACGCCTTTCCCTGACCGTCCGCTTCGAACCGTCGACACCTTTCCAACCATGCTCTCGCTCACCGGCCGGGATTCGGGAAGCGCTGCATCCGCCTCCCTCGACGGCCGGCGGATCAACGAGTAGCCGAACGATGACCCCAACCCCCTCCACATACGGCCTCCTTCTGGGAGCGGTCGGCGCCCTCTTCATCGGACTGGGCCTCAACGGCGGCCGGCGCATGCGTCATCTCAGGGAATGGCTCAGCAGATACGCAGCGGCTCTGGCGCCATCGACGTTTTCACCCGCCCGCCTCCTCTCCCTGTTCATGGACCTCTTCTACGGATGCCGCGGAACCTTCTGGCTTTTTGTGCTCCTGCCACTACCCCTGCTTCCGGCCTACTCCGTCTGGACGCTCACCCACCTCCCCTACGTTGCCGATTACCTTCAGGTGCTTCTCATCGTCTGGGCAGCGGTTCTCGGTTTTACACTTTTACTCTTCGTTCCAGCCGCTCTCACCTGGATCGTCACTCTACGACGGCCTCGCTATCCCCGCGCCGTCGATCACCTGGTAGCCGTCGCCGCCTTCCCATGGCGGTGGGCACTGCCCCTCACCCTTCCTGCCGCCCTTCTCTTTCTGGCATTTCCGATCGCCGTCTTCTTCATCGCTGTCAGAACCGCCCTCATCGCAGCCGCTGCGACCACCGTCATTCTCTCCCAGATTCCCCTCCGCATGACGGGTGCTCTCCTGCTTCTCCTATCCCTCCTTCTGCAGCTCTATTTCCGTACATGAAGAAAGGACCCGCTGTTGAGCGGGTCCCTTGAGTGCTTCGAGATTCCAGTACTCTCTGGTGAGGTCCGGTCGCGTTCCCTTCTTCCAATCGCCGAGGCATTGCTCTGCCGGTTGGTTCCTCTATCAGGTTCCGAAGACGGCGGCGAAATCGAGGAAATCGGAGAAATCGACCTTGCCGTCACCGGTAAGATCGAACAGCGGATCTGCGTTCGGCTTGCCGAAAGCGCCTGCAAAGAGCAGGAAATCAGAGAAATCGACGTCGCCGTCGTTGTCGAAGTCACCCGTAAGACCACTCCCCGGTGATCGAGTGACACGCAAAATGACTTCATCTGCCCGTCCCTTGGGATCCACGATTCGCAGGGTGAGGAATGCTTCACTCGCCCAATCGGTCGGCACCTGGACCCGGACGCCTCCCACTTCCACCGATCCCGCAACCTCCTCAGTGTCAACGACCTGCCATGCGAGCGTCTCCACCCCGTCATCCACATCCGAAACAGGTGGGAACGGCACCAGGATGGAGGTCTCCCCCGCTGCGAGGGCAATCATCATCGACGAGTCGGCGTCGATGACAGGCGGATCGTTCACCGGCAGGATCTGAAGCGTGATGTCCACCTGGGCGCTACCGCCTGCCGGGTCTGAAACCGACACCGTCAGCAGTTCCGAGCCGTCGTAATCCGACGCCGGAATCAGGTCCGCCAGTATGGAATCGCCTTCAACTCGAACCACAGTACGCACCAGGGAATCGCCGGAAGCCGGCGTGATCCCCCACGCGAGGCTGTCCGATTCGTCCACCGCCAGGGTGTCGAGCCGGACCGTCAGCGTGTCGTCCTCACTCACAACCAGGTCGGGTAGCGCCGCTAGAACAGGGGGCAGATCCTCAAACGTCAGGGGCGGAATGTCCTGCCAGACCGTCGTTGCACCATCGGTATTCAAAACCGTGTAGGCGCTGGTGCGGAACAGGGCTGAATTCTGATACAGAGCGATCCGGGACGTCCCCGAGTGCCACTTCAGGGCCACCAGCCTGAACCGCATCAACCTTCCCACGACCAGCCTCCCTCCCAGATTCGCCTCGGCGTAATGAACCAGGATGAGACTATCGCTTTCGGCCAACAGCGTATCCGCCAGAACATCTCCCAGCAAGCTGTCGACAAGCGCAGGTTGGGTGCCTGCAGCCGTATCGGCATCGACCACGGAAAAGAGATTCGGATCCAACGAAAGAAACAGCTCTACACCCGTTAGCGCTTCCCCTTCGCTGTCGAGGAAAACCTCCACTTCCACCGTATCCCCAAGGCCTGTGAAGAAGGTGGAATCGCCGGCAACCTCCAGGCGCAGCACCACGGCCGAGACAGACGGCGCCCAAGATAGCAGGAGGGCGAAAGCAGCGCACACCACACGCGTCAGCACAACCAACCTCCACAGATTCAGCGCAGGTTCAAACCAACAGCCTGAAAACAAGGTAACCGGGTGGGATACGTCAGGATCAGCCCTTCTGTATTCTGACTTCTGTATTCCGTATTCCTCTGCCCTTTGCCTTCTGCCCTCTGCCCTACCTGAGTAACACCGCCTTCCGCACATCGACGAATGACCCGATCGAAATCTGGTACAGAAACACCCCCGACCCGACCTCACGCCCGGCATTATCCCTGCCATCCCACCGAATGGTGTGGCGTCCGGGGGCCATCTCCTTCTGCAGCAAAAGCGCCCGAATCTCCTGTCCCAGCGGAGAGTAGATCCTGAGGGTGACCCTTGCGGGCTGGGAGACGTCGAAGGGGATCACCGTTTCAGGATTAAACGGGTTCGGATGATTCTGCCTGAGCTGTGGGTGAACCGGGAAGAGATCTTTCAGATCGCCTGGGATTTGAGGTGCATTCCCCAGCGAGGCGAGCGAGCCGTCGCCGTAAAGGATCTGAAGATTTTCCAACCGGAGCGAGCCGGCATCTGCCGACAGTTGAAGCAGGCTTCCACTTCCGCTGAGCCCATCCGATGCCCCGCGGAAAACAACGACCACCCGGAGGCGCTGTTCGTCGACTGTCGAAAGATCTCGAACCAGCAGCATCGGTTCGCCGACAGATCGGAGCCAGTCCGAAGGCGTCAGTATCGACCGGTCGAGCATCATTCCGTCTCCGCTTTCCTCCACAACATCCAGAGCGAAGCCGACCACGTCGTCTCCATCCAGCAGCGCCAGAATGGCCCCACCCGTTACCTGTGAGCCCTTGGCGAGCATCAGGCGGGCACGCGTCAGCGCCGGCTTTGCCGGAATGGCGGAGCCGAAACCGACTTCCCCGAAGTTCGACTGCAGCAGGGCGAAGTCTGAAATATTTACGACACCGTCGTCGTTGAAGTCGGCGCCCCACGGCGCGCTGCCCTGGCTGAATCCCGACGTTCCGAAATGGGCAGCCAGAACGCCGAAATCGGTCAGATTCACACGGTTGTCGTCGTTGGCGTCTCCGGCGCGCAGGGAACTCGTAACGTTACTACTATCGAACGAAATCCATTCGAAGGTAACATCCGCAGCCACCCCGAGCGAATCATTCACCACCAGGCTGTCCGTGGACACCCGCCCCCGAAGGAAGTGGAATGCTTTTACGAACAGGCCGTATGTGCCGGTGGGCACCTGCTGAAGAAGAAAGCTCCCATCCGGCTTCAGCTTGGTCTGCACGCCATTGGCATTCAGATCCAGATCGTTCGGCGGAGCATAGGGAACAGCCAGCGAGGTCCCCACCACAACGTTCTGCGTGAGATCGAACCGGACATTCAGGTCAAGTCCTTCCGTGTCCTCCTGGAAGGCCACACGTCCCCAAACGCGATGGTTCTGCAGAACCAGCGTTGTCGCCGGAAGCACGAACGGCGTTTCGGTAGACCCGTCATTTCGAAGCGTTGTCGCTGTCTCACGGTTCGCAGCAGCGTCGTTTACAAAGCGGACGCGAGTGGTCGTATCCCGCAGCGAGACGAACCGCAGCTTGCCAATGGGGACCGGCTCCGCGCTCAGCGTCGGCAAAAATCCGAGACCGTAGTCGATGAGGCCTGTTGACGTTGTGGTATCGTGGACGTTCTCGAGCACCTGCGCCTGGGAGGCCAATACGGAATCCACTTCGAAGGGCTGAATGCCCGTTTCGGTAGCGTCTGCATCCAACGCTGTCAGGGCGCGCCGGTCGTAATCCAGGAACAGACTGAAGCTCTGGATGTCCTGGTCCGCTGGATTGAGCCGAACCGTAACTTCGATGGTATCCCGGACATGGAACGGGCTGCTGCCGACGAACTCCAAGTCGAAGAAGGCCTGGGCCGCCGACGTTGCCGTAACCGTATCGGAACGGGCCGATTGGGTACCCAGGGAATTCTCGGTGATGAGGTAGTAGAAGAAGTCCTCGCCGAGCGTCGCATTCGGATCCACGTAGGTCCGATTCACGGCCACGCCCGAGAACGTGTGTGAAGCAGACGTGTCCAGCAGCGCCACCTCAGCGTAGGGACCGGCCAGATCCGGCGCTCGGAAAATCCGATAGCGGGTAATCCGTCCAGTCGTTTCGTCAACATTGGGGCGATGCCAGGTGAGCGTAACACTGTCGCCCAAATCGCCCTGACTGTCGTTCGCCGCGAGAACGCGAGGGGGCGCCGGGTTCTTGATGTTCTGTGCCACCGCGCTCAGAAGCAGCACGGCAGTGCCTGCTCCGGGCCGGGCGACCACCACGTCGGGGGCGCTGTCGCCGCTGAAGTCGCCTACGGTAACCACCCCCGGAGCGCTCACGGTACCGAATGTTGTTGGGGTTACAAAGAAGGTTCCACCCCCGTCGTTGATCAGCGCCGTAATCGAGCCGCCGGGATCCGGCGTCACCAGATCAGGGTAGCCATCCTGGTCCACATCGGCGGCCACCAGATCGGTCACAGTGTCCGGAAGGGTGATGCTGAACGGCGTATCGAAGGCACCTCCGCCCAGACCGCGGAAGATCCGGATCCGGTCGTCGGACGTGGCAACAGCCACATCCAGATTTCCGTCGATGTCGAAATCGGCGGCGGCGAGTCGGATGGGGGCAGCCCCCACCGCCACCGTGTTGGTGGCCTCGAATGCGGCCGAACCGGTGTTCGTCAGCAGCACGAACGACGCGTCCGACCGACTGAGAACCACGAGATCGAGGAGGCCGTCTCCAGTAAACTCCCCGCTGGTGAACGCCTCCAGATCGGGTGCGGTGGCCAGAACGGCAGGTGCGCCAAAGCTTCCCAGGCCGTCGTTCAGGTACACCCGGACTGACCCGCCGACCCTCTCGGCCGCCGCAATGTCCAGATCGTTGTCCGTATCGAAATCGCCCACCGTAACAAAGGCGACCGGAGATCCGAAGAAGAGATCGTTCGGAGTCGCAAAACTCCCCGCCCCGTTGCCAAAGGCCATCGTCACCGTCTTTTTCACCAGGTTGGCCACCACCAGGTCCTGGTTCCCGTCGCCGTCCACGTCTCCAATGGCCAGGTCAGATGGCCCGCTCCCCGTAAGCAGATCGCTTCGGGAAAGGGAGGCCAGCGCGGCATCCGTAAGGAACGTCGAAACCGTGTTCCCCCCGCCGTTCGCCACCACCAGATCGAGTTCGCTGTTGCCGTCCAGGTCGGCGGTGACGAAGGCCCGCGGCAGCGATCCCGTGGGCAGTGTGGACACGCTGTCCAGGCCTGTCTGCCGTAGCCGATGGACGTTCAGGATGCCGGCGTACACAACATTGGTGCTGTCGCGCTGGACGGCGATATCGCCAACCGTCGTCGCATCAGCCAGGGCCAGCGTAATGTCGAACCAGGTGGTACCGTTATCAGCAGACTTGAAGACCTGGCCGCTCTGAGAGCCCGCATACAGTACCGTCGGATTGCTCGGCGCCACGGCAATGGCGCTTAACGTCAGTTGCGTGAGCCCGTTGTTGATGGCCGTCCAGGTGCCGCCGCGATCGTAGCTGCGGAACACTCCCCCACCGAGGGTGGCCGCATAGAGGGTGTCGGTTCGTGTTGGATGCAGGGCTAGCGCCGCCATCCGCAGATTGGTCAACCCCGTGTTCGACTGGATAAAGGTCGCCCCGCCGTCCTCGGATGGTAGACGCCGTCGCCATCCGTCCCCAGGAAAAGCGTATCGGGTCGCGTCCGGCTCAGATTCACAGCCGTAATAGTCATTGAATCGGGCCCAACCCGGGCCCATAGTCGCGCCCGAATCGGAACTCTTCATCACGCTGTCCGGCGACGACGCGTACACCACCGTAGGATCGACGGCGTCGATGTCCATGGTCACGATGGCCATTCCGGCCAGGGTAGTTGCCGCCCAGGTACCCGCTCGGTCGGTTGACTTGTACACACCGTTGCCCAATGTGCCAGCGTAAATGATGGCCGTATTGGACGGATTCAACACCATGCTCAGAACGTCGTCGGCAATGGCTCCGCCCACCTGAGTCCAGGTGGCCGTCTGGTCAAAACTCCGGAAAATGGTCCCCGGAATCGTCGACACATAAACGGTGTCAGGGAAGAGCGGGTCCACCTCGATCTCCATCACATTGTGAGGACCTGCAGGAAGGGCGGTGGAGTTCCACACGTTGGGCGTCCCGATCTGAGCGATGGCGGACCCTGACCACACCAGAGTCGCTATCACCACCATCGCCTGGATAAGAGCCTTCGAGCGACTGGAGTTCGTGGGTCTCATACGTCCTCTCCTACAATGGAACCGGCCGGCGTCGCCTCACCCGGAGGAGAAACTGCATTTCGGAGGACCGCCCGCCGCGTGGCCGGAGCCTCCGAGTAGTCTACGCCGAAAACGTCGGCGAACAGAAGAAAGTCTGAAAAAGCCACTGTCCCGGCGCCGTCCATATCTGCTCGTAAATTGAAATCAGCGTCGCCTTCATCGGTATTGAAGGCGCTCGCAAAAATCAGGAAATCCTCGAAGTTGACCAGCCGGTCTCCGTTCAGATCCCCCGGATCCACCGCAGCCGGCGCCGGCGCGGTTGTGAAACTCCGGATCGAGTCGGCCCTGGAATTCCCGAGAGAATCGGCGGAGACAGCGCGGTAGTAGTAATCGGTACCGGGCAGCAGCGCCGTCAGCGGAACCGAGTGAGGTGTCGCCAGCGTCTCGTCTACCGCTTCGCCAAACGCAGTGGAATCCGAGAAGTCAGGCTGCGTCGCCAGGCGGAGGCGGCTGTCGGAAACCTCGTCCGTCACCCATGAGACAACGGCTGCTGCAGGCGTAATCCCGGAAACAGTCGGAGAGTCGACAAACAGCGGAGCCACGCGATCCGGTTCGGCAGTGAAGGACCTCACACTCCCCGCCGTCCGAGCGCCGATCTCGTCTTCGGCCACCACCTGCCAGAAATAGGTCTGCCCGAAAACCAGTTCAGACTGGGTGAATGTCGGTGTCGTAAGCCCCCCAGCCACCGCCGGAAGCGCCTGGGCGTTGGTGCCGAAAAGAAAGTCGTAGTTCAGGGCGTCTCCCGGATCGGGGTCAGACGCCGTCCAGGCAAACGTCACCGGTGCTTTCACCTCCGTCGCCGCATCCGGCGGCCCACCCGTGTAGGCGGGCGTGGTGGGTGAATCATTCACATCGGCAGCAAAGAGAATGACGTCCGTAGTGTCTCGCCCTCCGTCGGCATCTTCGACCGTCCCCTTCACCACCACGGCTCCGGAGACACCCGAGCCCGGCGTGAAGATCGCCACGCGGTCCTGCGTCGGCAGCGTTATGACCTGGACTGTGGCGAGAGAATCGGGCTGCGTGAACGTCCATGTCAGGTCCGCCTCAGCCGTTTCCACGTCTGCCGCCAGGCCTGTCAGCACCAGTTCTCCCGTCTTCCCCTCTTCCGTCTCGACCATTTTCGGAGATCGAAGTCGGGGCGCAAGATTGCCCAGCGAGAGCGCCGCTTCACCAGGAAGGGATACGGTAGCCCCCGACGTCGTCACATACTTCGTATTTCGAACCGGCGCGTCAGACAGGAATCGAAGGAGCGTTTTTGCCGGGAGCTGCTGATTCAAAACGAGGTCGACTCTCGCCAGCTCGCCTTCCGAAGAAACCGTCTTGTTGAAAGCGATCGAAAAATGGACCGCACTTCCCAGTACGCCCGCGTCAACTACCCGATTGTTCAGGAGCACCACATTCTGGGCGAGGCCGCGCTTCTTCGCCGGAGCGGTAGAATCAGCAGCCGAAAAGATGGCGGGATCGTAGCCGAGGAAGATCTCCACACCGCTCATCTGGGTGCTTAACGGCTTGAGAGTGACCAAGACAGATACCGTGTCTCCCGGAGTTGGGGTCGCCAGAGTATCCATCCGCGATATGGCAACGCGTGCCACGTTGAAGTTCTCCGGCGTCTCCGTCGTCATCAGCGCAACGTTCCGGTTGGGCTGGTCGTAGTCGTCGCTCTCAATGGTCAACGTTGCCGTTACCGTGGCGCTTCCCGTTGCCGTATAGGTAACCGTTACGAGTCGCGAGGAGTCGGGCGCAAGGGTGAAGGTCGAAGGGGCTGCGGAAAATCGGGTGTCGCCAATGAAGATGGTGCTCACACGGAGAGAATCGATCCCGGAGTTCTCGACGCGGAACGATTCGGCGGATGGCACTCCCACGCCGGTGCTGGTAAAGAACAACTCGTCCGGAACGGCGTCCAGCTCTGGAGCATGCCCCTGGCCGCGAACCGCCACCGAGGTCCGGGCACGTGTCGCCGGATCATTACCGAGGTTCGTTTCGAACACAAGGGCGGCCGCGAAGTCACCACCCCGGAGTGGAGCGAATGTCACGTCCAGCGTATCTGTTCCACCGGGGGGAATTTCGGAAGCAAAGAGGGGCGCTGAAAAAGAGGTGATATTGCCGCCGACGAAGGTGGCCGACGAAATGGAGAGCGTTGCGTCTCCCGAATTGACCAGGATAACGCTCTTTGTGGCGCCTGCGCCCGGAACAACGGCGAAGAAGTTCAGCGATTCCGTCAGAAGACCGAACTGGGCAGTCGCCGCCGCCGGGGCCGTCCAGAGGACGAGCGACAGCCAGCAGGCAGCCGCGAGGAGCAAGCGGCTCAGGCGGAAGGCTTTGGGGATTGGGGGATGGGTATCGGCAAAAGGGTCTCAACCTGCTCTCTACTCCCACTCTACCGTGCCTGGGGGTTTATGGGTGACGTCGTAGAACACGGCTTCGATCCCCTCCAGGCCGGCAATCCGCTCGGCCATCGTCGTCAGCAGATCCATGGGCAGCTCGGCGAAACGCGCCGTCATGAAATCGGGAGTAACCACCGGCCGGATCACAACTGCTTCGCTCTGCCCATCGGTCGTCAGCGGGAGCAGAACCGTCGGCATCTGGGACACATCGCCCAGAATACCGGCATCCAGCAGTGTGTGCATCGCGATCGCGTCTGCCTCCCGGAGCAGGTCCAGGCGGTTGCGTGTCAGGAACGATCGCTTCGGATGGAAGTCGGGCGGCGTCTCGGGCGTCAGCAAGGTGACGATCCGGTTGATGCCCCTCACCCTGTTCGTAATACGAGTCGACAGGTCACTCAGCTGGTTCCAGTCGGTCTTCCCCCACACCAGCGCTGGATGGGCGTAGGTGCGAAAATCGCCCTGGACGCCTACACTGCGCACGGGCAGGACGCGCAGGCTAAGCCCGACCTCCGACGCCATACGCGTGGCCTCCTCCACCTCGTGGGGCGAAAGATCACATTCGTCCTCCTCTCCCGACGTGCAGAGGCACCGAACCGCGAGGCCCGGTCCGGGGAAGGGATGGCGCCAGACGATCGAATCGGGCAGCCCTACCTCTGTACCCAGGTCGCGAACCTCGTCCTTGTACAGCTCTGCCAGCGGCTCGATCACTCGACCTTCGGCAATCAGCGCTTCCACAAGATCGATTCGGTTGTGGTGCGTCTTGATCGTGGCCGCATTCGACGTCCCCCCGGACTCGATGGTGTCCGGGTAGAGCGTCCCCTGCCCCAGCATCCATTGGTCGGGATCCAGGTTGAGCCGGGCCAGGACGCTGTCCTTGACGTCCAGAAACGTCCGGCCGATGGCGTTTCGTTTCGCCTCCGGCTCGGCCAGCCCTTCCACGGTCAGCAGGAACGCCTCCGAGGCGTCTTCCACCACCAGATTGTCGAATCCCGCCTCGCGGAGAAACGCCTCAACCAACCGGGTTTCATCCTTGCGCATGAATCCGTTATCGATATGCAGGCCCATCACCCGGTCTGCGCCCAACGCCATATTGAATAGCACATAGGCCACACACGAATCGACGCCTCCCGACACCAGCAGAAACACATTCCGGTCTCCGGCCTGGGTCCGTATGGCGTCCAGGGAATAGTCCTTGTAGCTCGCCATCGTCCAGTCGTAGGGGACGTCGCATAGACTGACGAAGTTTTCCAGCATCTTCATCCCGTTCGGCGTGTGCGCCACTTCGGGATGGAACTGAAACCCGTAAATGTGCCGCTTGGGATCCCCCACCGCGGCGGTGGGGCAGTCGTCGGTACGGGCCATAATGCGGAAGCCGTCGGGCAACTCCTCGACGGAATCGCCGTGGCTCATCCAGACCTCTTCCACGGCGGCCAGCCCAGATAGAATGCCTGCCTCTGCCGGCTCGATATGGAGCCGGGCAGACCCGTACTCTCGTACATCCCCCGGCGCCACCTCTCCACCCAGGGTCTGGCACATCAACTGGTGCCCGTAGCAGAGCCCCAGCATCGGCCCTTCATAGCCCAGGATCAGATCGGGATTGAAGTCCGGCTGCTTTTCATCATAGACGCTGGCGGGGCCCCCAGACAGAATGATCCCCCGGGCCCCCTCCATATCCTTTATATCGGCAGTCGGTGGAAAAATCTCAGAGTATACCTGCAGCCGCCGGACCCGATTGGCAATCAGGTGAGCATACTGGCCGCCAAAATCGATCACGGCAATACCCGGACGCATAGAGAACGACCTCCACTGTGGGGAGGGGGTTTCAGGAGAAAAGGGCCTGAGAAAGGCGTCCGGACACCATGCGGCCGTCGGCCTGCTTCAGGCCCAACTGAGGGAGATGCATTGATTCAGCCAACAGCGGTCAGAAATCAGAGATCTACGGCTTCCGACTTCTGACTTCCGACTTCTGACTTCCGACTTCTGACTTCTGACTTCTGACTTCTGACTTCCTCTGCCCTTTGCCTTCTGCCCGCTTCTCAGTTCTTCAAATACGTCTTAAACGACAGCCCGTACCGACTGATCCCCGCCAGGTCGGACAGAAGCCCGCCGGTGAGTGTGAAGCGGCGCGTTAGCGGCACCTTGAAATTGAGCTTGATGTAGATCTGGCTGATCTTGAGATCGTAGATCAGGTCCGATCCGAACACCAGGGAGCGGGTGACGCCGTCGGGGTTCGCGTTCATCATATTCGGACGGTACGGCTTCATAAAAAAAGTAGTTCCCAGCGTAAACTCACTCAGACTCCCGAAACTGGAAAGCGCCGCCCGCAGCGTCAACCGATCCGATGCCGGAAGCGTTACACCGAACCGGAATCCGAAGCCGCGCTTCGAAATAGTGTCCAGCGAGTCCTCTGCCGATTGGCGGAGAGCGCTCGTTGCCTGGAGCACCTCGACTGCGATCGTTGAATCGGTTGCGGCTGGATCATCCAGCAGAACCTGTGCGGCAACAGCCAGGCTATCTGAGAAGATCTGGTTCGACACCGTCAGCGGAAGCGAACGAGCGCCTCGTCCTCCCGATCCGAAGACCAGCGTAAAGCCAGGTGCGCCCGCTTCTCCATCGGGGTTGTAGCCATCACCCACGAAATTGAAGATGGGCCCCGGATGGAAGGCCCCCCCAATCGCCAGCTGCGACTCGCTTCCCACAGCGAATTCCGCCCGGGCCGAAAGCTTCGTCGTCATCGGCATTTCCAGGGCCAGAGCCAGCTGCCGGGAACCGTTGAAGTTTGCGAGCGAATCATTCAGAGTCGTATCTGCTAGTGCCAGAGACGTGTTGGGGATAAGCTTGTAGGCACGGTCCGGAAACGCCGTTTCAACGCGCCCCCCGAACTGCAGATCGAGGTCCGGTATAAGCCCCCTGATGGGACCAACCGGATTGTTCATCCCTCCCACTGTAACCATCTTCCCGGCCGAAGATTTCGTCTTCTGAACACGACTCCGCAGCCCTTCGGCGAGTTCCGAGGAGAGCTCGCGAACCCGGATCTTCCCTGCGCCAACTTCCATTCCCAACGTCTCCAGGTCCATGCCCAGAGCCAGTTCGATGATCTCGGCAGTCGCCAGTTTCTCGAATACTTCAACCACGCGTGCGGACCCCAGAGGAACTTCGCCTCCCAGGTCTTCACCCGTAACCGGATGAATGATCGATTCGTGGCGCACCAGCTGCAGATACTGATCCTCGTAGAAGCCGTCGCTGCGGCCCTTGTCCACAAACGCCAACCGACCATCCAACTGAACGACGTAGGACGACGCCGGCGCCATACCTCCCGAACCAGGCGCCATTATCTGAGCGTCCACAGAATTCGGAAGCAGCGCAATCGCCAGAAGCACAAGCAATACTCCAGCAAACCCGATCACGCCTTCTGTCTTCTGACTTCTGACTTCTGCCTTTTGTCTGACCTCTGCCTTTTCATATGCCTCATGCTTCTTCCCCCTCTGCCGTCTCGACTTCCTCGAGATCGGGGATTTCTTCGGGGAGTTCCAGTTCATCTTCGTGCGCATCAGCCTCGGGGAAAGGCTCATCTTCACTATCGTCTTCATCGTCGACGGCGGCCGTGTTCCGGCCCATCATCTTTTTTAGGAACAGGAGAACGCCAACTAGGACTCCCAAGAGGGGGGCGATCCACCAGTATGCCAGGTAGAAGGGCGTTTCCTCCTCCGTCTCATCTTCAGGAAACAGCTCCTCGTCCATAGACGCTTCAGCCATGGCGTCATCCATACCTTTGGCCATTGGCTGCGATGCTGTTGTCGCCACCGCCTGCAGTGTGGCCTCTTCCAGCTTCTCGGTCTGCAGGTTCAGGAGGAACACCCGGTCGCCGACCTGGAGGTAAACAGCCTCGTCTTCGTCCCGGGTCAGCACGCCGAGCTCACGGAATTCCGAAACTCCGATCCGCTGCACTTCGCTGATCGAATCGACGAGCGTCGTATGGTGGCTGAGTGAATCCAGGCGGCCTTCGATGGCCACCATCCGCTCGCGCATATTCATCACACTGTTGATCAGCGTGCTCATCCGCTGCTCGGTCCGATCCACCCGCTGAAGCGTCGACTGGATCTTTGCGATCTCCTTCTGGTTGGTCCGGATCTCTTCGGCAAGGCCGCGCGCAAGCGCCTTGATCTCGGCGCGAGCCTCTGTTACCTCGGTGCGGATTTCTTCCTCGTACGTGGGCGCCAGGCTCAAACCCTGAACGATATCGCCGTTTCGGACGGTGGCGAAACGCTCCAGGTAGAGGCCGACGCTCGTATTGGTATCCACCTTGTCCACCCGAATCCGGGCGATCCTGACACGGTGCCGTCCCAGGTTCTCCTTCGTCTGCGGGTGGATGATGGGCTCAGTCTCGCGGTAGATATCCGCTTCCATGCCCGGCCGCAGCTCGCGGTCGGCGCCGATGTCGATGGTCACTGTCCGGCTGTCGGCCAGAAGCACCTTGCCCTGCTGGGAATCCGCCGGTGACACCATCGCCCCGGCCAGCAGGCCGGCGGCCATCGCCAGGATGAAAACTGTTTTCAATCGATTACTCATACGATTACTCATAAAAACCGTCCATTCCGTCCACCTTGCGGGGGGAGTTCGTCAGAACCGGTCCGAATCAGGAATCCAGATGCATCCACCAGTTTTCGTTACCGGCTTCTGCAGAAGATCCGGAATCCCATGTTTCCCGGACCGACACGATGGTGTCCGACGGCCGGTGGTCGTCGTCGGACCAGGGAAGATCCACGTTGTAGTGAAGCCCCCGGCTTTCACGCCGGGCCAGCGCACAGCGAACTGAAAGCGCCGCAATCGTTGTCACGTTACGGAGTTCAACCAGCGGCTCGGTAACCTTTGTCCGCTTGTAGAACTCCTCCACTTCCCGGAACACGACACCGACGCGCCGGGCAGCACGTTTCAATCTGAAATCGGTCCTGACGATGCCCACGTAATCCCACATCAGTTGCCGGACTTCGGCTCGGTCGTGCTCCAGCAGCACCCACTCTTCGTTGTTGAAAACGTCGTCGTCTTTCCATCCGGGAACGCTCGGCAAGCTGCGGCCCTTTTCCCGATGTGCCGACGCATCCTGAAAGGCCCATTCAGAAACTGCAAGCGCTTCCAGAAGCGAATTGCTGGCCAGGCGGTTGGCGCCGTGAAGCCCGGTGCAGGCAACTTCCCCGGACGCGTAGAGCCCGTCGATCTCCGTCCGCCCTCGCCCGTCCGTCATCACGCCCCCGCACATATAGTGAGCGGCAGGAACCACCGGGATAGGCTCCCGGGTGATGTCGATGTTCAACTCCAGGCACCGGCTGTTGATATTCGGGAATGACTCCCGGATCTCGTCGGCCGGCTTATGCGTGACATCCAGATAAACGCAGGGATCACCCGA
>Ga0114996_10005263_pt1 | contig 15260 bp, 13 predicted proteins | sample ArcticOcean_MG_C_4_FD_87039 | JGI IMG/M metagenome (GOLD analysis project Ga0114996, IMG submission 87039) | Marine microbial communities from western Arctic Ocean - ArcticOcean_MG_CB4_134 | ecosystem: Environmental > Aquatic > Marine > Oceanic | place: Arctic Ocean: Canada Basin | collected...
AATGGACGCTTCCGAACCGTTGGTGATGAAGGTTTTGGTGCCGTTGAGCACATAGTGCGAGCCATCACCGATGGCCGTGGTCTTCATGCCCAGCACATCGGTGCCGGCACAGGGTTCGGTCATCCCCATTGCCCCAATCCACTCGCCGGTCAGGACTTTGTCCAAGTAGCGGCCTCGAAGGACGTCATCGGCGTTGTAGAAAAAATTGTTCACAAACAAAACCGCATGCGCCAGATACCCGAGGCAAAAGCCCGGATCGGATCGGCTGATTTCGTGATGGCAGATCACCGCCGCAGTTGCATCCAACCCACCGCCGCCGGCCTCTGCAGGGACAGTCACGCCGAGTAGGCCCAACTCCCCGCACTGGCGTAATAGGTCTTGATTGAGGACTCCGCGACGATCGTGTTCCTCTGCCTGAGGTTCAATGGCAGAATGCGTGAAGTCGCGCACCATCTCCCGTAAGAGACGATGCTCTTCGGTGGGATTGAACAGATCGGTCACGCTCATGGCGAGAACCATACCAAACCAAATTCTTTCCGTCAGTACCCAAGGGGCCACAAATGCAACAAGGACTGTCCATGGGGGTTTCGGGGGGCTTGCGTGGCTATGAGGCAAGACGCCAGAGGCGGAACAAAAAAAACCCGACCTCCGAAGAGGCCGGGGCGGTATTCACTGTAAACTCTCTACGAAAACACGGTCATCCGGAAGACTCCTTTTTTGAGTCGACGCGATCGCCTGGGGCGAATTCGATGCCGATGATTGTAGAAAGCGTTCTGAGTCAAACGGAAGATGTATCGGTCCGCTCGATTCAACAATCGACGAATCTTTCGGCGTTCGAAACGCGACAAGTTGCCATCTCGAAGGTAGGACTTGCGCGAACGCGTGATTTTACGCTGTAGTCGGAACAAGGTTCGTGCTTCACGCCGTGTGAGCGTTCCCGAACGAAGACCATCGCGAATACGTTTCACTTGATTCGCTTGGCGAAGGGCTCCAAAGCGTGTCGACCTCTGCAGCCCACGGCGGCGGACGGTGCTCTTAGTGTCCAACGAATGGTTGGTCTGCACGCGGCTCCCTTTGGGTCCGTTGGTGTAAGCCTTGCGAGCATGGGGGTGAGCGGAAGCAGATGCCAGTCCCATTGTCATCAATGCAGCCAACGACATTCCTATCAACACAGTTTGTTTGATTCTCATTGTGATCTCCTTGTCTCTTGTGCAGAGCACACGCTCCAACGGTTCGCATTCATCAAATTGCAGCACCCATGCCAACCGCCTTAATTTCATAATTTACCCTATGATTTCAAGGTGTTATTAATTCATTGGCGAGCGGAGCAAGGATGGGAGTGTTGTAAAAAAGACCACACTCGTGTCATGAGGACGAATCACCTGTGGGACGCCTTGCCAATAAGATGACGCCCAAGACGCAGGCAGCACATGCCAGGGCCAACTGCCACAACACTGGGGCTGCATCATCGACGATACCGGGCAGAGAAACGCTGTAGCGAACAATGAGCAAGCTGATCCCGTTGTGAATGGCATGAAACGCGATTGCGGGCCACACAGACCCACATTGTAGAACCATTAGTGACAGAACAATCCCCAGGATCGTCTTGGGAACAAAGCCAACCAAGGACAGATGAAAAGCGCCAAAGAGAAAACCACACAACAAAGCGGCATGAATAGGCCGCATGCGATCCCGCAACGAACTGAGGAAGACGCCTCGGAACAACAACTCTTCGCAAATCGCTGGCGTGAGCGCCAGCACAGCCAGGAGTTGCCACACCGGCGTATCGGAAACCAAGTCACCCAACAGATCCTCGCTGGCCGACGGACCAGGAGCAACATCCCCTGCCATGATCCAGCGCGCGGCCAGCATCAGCGGATACCACAGGCTGCACCCCAAGAGGACACCACCCACGAAGTGACGTACTTTGGGGGCATTCCATGCGAATGAACGCGCTAACGACAAGCCTTTCCAACGCAAAATCAAAAGCGCGGGCAAGAGCAGAAGCCCCCACTGACTTAGTACGATGCCAGCCACACCAAAGCGCACCTGAAGCATCGACCCCACATAGAAATACAACAGGAAAATGAGCGTCACCAACGCGAACGCTTCACCGAGCCGAGGGACATGGCTCTGTTCGCGAGCGTGTACACGGGTGAACAGGCCACCGATGCCCACATCACCCAACATGATCGCTTCGCGACGAAAGATGCTGGCGGCCGCGACCAATGCGCAACCCGTGTACATCAACGTGGCGACCACCACCACGAACACATCGTGCGCAGAGACAGGCCCCTCCAAGACGTCGCGCATCAACAACGCCAAATTGATCACTGGCACCAGCACCAGGCCCCCGGACAACTCCACTCCGGGCATTTGCACGAAGACCACCGGGAGGACGCACAACAAATACACGGGCGTAAGATAGGTTTGAGCTTCCCGTGTGGAACGAGCAAGGACGGCGACCGTCATCATTACCGACGAAAAGAGCAAACCGGCAACGAGGGCCAAAAGACCCAAGAGACCAATGGCGGAAAGTGGCTGTTGAAGATCGAGAATTTCCGACGCCTGCTCCGGCAGCATGCTCCCCAACGCAACCACCAACACAATCGATAAGATGTTCGCTCCTGCGGTCACAGCAGCAACCACGAAGACCGCAAGGAACTTGCCCGTCACAATTTCAATGGACATCAGTGGGGCCGTAAGCAATGTTTGCAGTGTCCCACGCTCCTTTTCACCCGCCGTCACCTCCACCGCCGGATAGAACGCACCAAGAACGATCATCAAGACGATGAGTAAGGGCACCGCTTGCCCCAGCAGATGACCGCCAACTTGCCGTGGGGTCGCAATGCTCTCTTTCTCAACGTGGAAGGGGTGAATGAAGTCGCGATGTAGTCGCCTGTGTTCTAGCCGCTTTTCGACCAAGTCTTCCCACCAACTATCCAGGGCATCTTCCACGCGTTTCGCCGCCAGTAAAGAGATCTCATTGGTCTCATCGAAGAGCACTTGGACAGGGCTTGTGGTTTCGTCCCGCAATGCCTGGTCCAAATCCGATGAGAACACCACCGCAACATCCACTTGACCGGATCGAAGCACATCCACGGCCTGGTGTGGGAGCATCGGCAAGGGCTGCAACCGCTCGGATTCTTGGAGTCGACTGAGGAAAGGATCGATTCCCGGCGTGATGGTCACCCCAACAAGCACTTTCCCATCCTCCACTTTGCGCACCTGATATTCGGCCAGATTTGCCGCCACAATCAGGAGCAGAGGGTACAAAAGCATGGGCAAGACGAGCATCAAGAACACCGAACGTCGGTCGCGCACGACCTCCAACAACTCCTTTCGAAGCAACAGCCGGACGTTTCGCCAACTCATGGCTCGTCCTCCGCCCGCTCCACCAAAGCGAGAAACGCTTCGGTCAAGGTCGAGGTCCCGGTTTCGCTCTGTAGTTCGAGAAGCGAACCTTCATGAATGAGCCGACCCGCATGGAGAACCCCGATCCGGTCACAGACGAGCTCGGCCTCACTCAACTTGTGCGTCGACAGCAAGACCGCTCGACCACGCCCTGCCTCCGCCCGAACTCGCTGGTTTATGAAGCGCGCACTGACTACGTCCAATGCCGCTGTGGGTTCATCGAGAATCAACACTTGGGGATCGTGAATCAGAGCGCGCGCGATCGCCACGCGCTGTCGCTGTCCGGTGCTCAACGTGCCACACCGCCGATCGAGAAACGAAAAGAGGTCGAGATCTTGCGCTAAAACCTCGATTCGCTCGTCCAATGTCTCCACGGAAGAGCCGGACACGCCGCCAAAAAACTGCAGGGTCTCCCGAGGTGTGAGACGCGCATACAACGCCGTATCGCCGGTCAGGTATCCGATGATGCGTTTGACTCGAATGGGATCGTTGATTGGACAAAATCCCGCGATCGTTGCGCTCCCCTTGGTCGGGGTCAAGAGACCGGACAGCATACGAAGCGTCGTCGTTTTGCCAGCACCATTGGCCCCCAGCAAGCCATACACCTCACCCGGCTCTACACGCAGGCTCACCCGGTCCACGGCCAACACATCCCCAAAGAGTCGGACCAATCCGTCAGCGGCGATCGCCTCAGTCATCGTCATTCGTTCCCTCCGTCATCCAAAGTCACCAACACCACACCGATCAAACCATGAGGGTGATCCGGGTATTGATGCACAGCGATGCCCAACCGGCTCGTAGCCGACGCAAACAACTGAGACGGAAGGGTCAAGGTCTCCATATCCGACGTGCTCGCTGCCCACACGAAGAGTCGTCCCTGTCGTGGAAAGCGTTTGCGTGCATCAGCAACAAGGCGCTCGGGAATCCCCTTACTTCCTCCGGCTGCCAACTCCTTGACCCCCTGCCTGGCCACCGTGTCCAACGCATCATCTCGCACCAAAGGCTCCTCTCCGGCGCGCGCTCGAAGAGATTGAATCCGTTGAAGCAAGGTTTCGCGCTCATCGGCGCTCGTCACACGCTGCACAGGCACCGCAAACACCTGCGTTAGCCACCAAACCGTCTGCTTGTCCTTACGCTGTCCGGCCACACCAATCCCCACGTGGGTAAGACGCTTGTTGAGGATATTACGACGATGTCCCAAACTGTGCATCAAGCCCGACTGCGCCCCATGAATCGAGGGTCCCTTCGCCACATTCTCGGCATATTGCCCGGTCCGATAGGCGGCATTACTCAGCCGATCTCCTGGGGTTCCGGACTCCGGCGAATAGTGGCCAAAGAAGCTGTGCTCACGCATGTCCACGCTGTGTTGTCGCGCCACTTGATCCAACCGGGTGTCTCGGATCAGCAAAGACAATCCATAGCGTTGACGGTCCGCGTTTAATACCTCCATCGCCAACCTCTCTGCCTCGTCAGCATCTTCAATGTCCGTTTCATCGGGCAACAATGCAGACACGAGCACACGCGGAACCCCCCGTCCCACTTCGACAGGAACCTGTAACAAGGGCGTGTGACCATAAGGTCCTTCGGCGCCAACGCTGACGTGCAGGGTTCCTTTTTCCTCGCCCGCCTCGACCGACAACGCAAATCGACGTCCCTCGGTGGTTAGGGGTACGGTCTCCAACACACCGCTAGGACGAAGGATGAGCGCAGAGGCCTCCTCAAAGTTCGGAGGCAACACACCGGTCAATGTCCAGCGTGCCCCCGGGGGGACGGAGCGCAACGCCGCGGAGATCTCCACTTCACGAAAACTGAGCAGAATCGCAATATGCCGCGGTCTTTTGCCCCCGGGAATGTAGGCTTCACCAATGCCGACGCGGGTCACTGGGGATTTCTCCGTATGGGACGAAAGCAACGAGCGGATTCGTTTTTCGACGGCGTCCATTCCATCACCGGCCGTGGCCTGATACGCCTGGACGACCGAGCGATCAATGGCCCCGGATGATCGGAGTAAGAAGTCCACAATGTGCTGAGGAACCAAACCGCCCAGCAACGAATGTTGAACCGCCAACTCCCGCGCCGCTGCGCCCAAGTTCGCGTCATACACCACATCTCTACGTTCCAGACCCCGGACCACTGCTTGATAGGCCAAATCACTCTCCGTCATGGGAGCAGACCCATACTCCTGGGTAGGTGGCTCCACCAACTCCACCTCCACCGCAGAGCCCGGCGGGGGAAGCGCAGAATCGCTCAGCACCGGCAAACGCTCGGTCTTCTGGCCGGCCGCCCCTTCTGACATCGGTATGCCCGCCGGAGAGGACGACGGCTCTGGAGAGGTACCCACTCGACTGTGTTGCGTCAGTAGATAAACAACGCCGACAATCACTCCAACCCACATAATGATCCAACGGGTATGCACACCAGTAATCTACCAAGTTCTGGGCCCTCTCACCAATCGGACACATGATCTACTGGCGCCATCGACACCAATTGGTCTACCATCCGTTTCATGACGAGTTCACATCCGAAGCACACCAACGAATTGGACACCCTACTCTACGTCTTGTCTCACGACTTCAGAGGACCAGCTCGCGCCATGCGGCAGTACTGCACGCTACTCGAGAAAGAACTCGAGGCCTCGGAATCCACGGATCGAATGGGCCATTTTGTGAGTCGACTCTATCAAGTATTGGATGATCTCGATGGCCGACTCGATGGTCTTCTTGAACTGTCACGCGTCGATCAGCCCAAGAGTGAGCCTGGGGAAATTGATATCAAAGCCCTGTTTTCGAAGCTTCTTTCTGAACGCAATCTGAAGGGGGCCACCGACGGCGATCTTCCCATTGTACATGGACACCACGACCAGCTAGAGCGGATCCTTTCGGAGCTGCTGGACAATGTGTGTCACCACGCTGGGGCCGATGCATCCGTTTCGTTGGAAGTAGAAAACGACCGTTTTTGTGTGTCGGACAACGGGTGCGGAATCCCCGACAACATCCGCGAGGAAGTCTTTGTCGTCTTTCGTCCCATAGCCCCCCATGACTCCCCCCGTCGCGGACTCGGCCTGAACATATGCCAACGAATCGTACAATCCTGGGGTGGAAGCATCGGTTTTGGGAGCCCCAATAAAGAGGGAACGCACGTGTTTTTCACTCTTCCCATCCAACGGAATGGCTGATAACGTGATCGACCGGTTTCGAGACGAAGGGGCACAATGAAACAGGTCCAACCCATATCCATGGCCAATCCGGTCAGCCCGGAGATGAACCTCTACTTTTATTACCAAGAGATCGTTGACTCCATCGAACCCCTGCCCATTGAAATCCTCGAATTCTTGGTGTCGAGCGGGACTTCTCGAGGCTGGTTTCCAACCGTGGGAAAATTGCGAGCCCACTTTTCCGACGACCACGACGCCCAAGCCCTACAGACCGCGCTCGATGACTTGGTCCGCTATCGATTGCTGCATCTCGACCCGAACGATTCTGAACGTATCCAGTCCATCGTGGGTGGCATTGTCCAAACCAAGACCGCCTTTCGAGTAATGACGGCCGACAAGGTGCCCTTCTACGTGGGCAGCGCCCTGGACGCCCTGACCGTTGCACCCACGCTTCAAAAAGCGGTCCAGATCCGAACCCAATGTGGCGCTACGGGCGATCCAATTGTGCTCGACGTGGATGCGGAAGGCTCTCTCACGGCAACCGTTCCTCATGAGACCACCGCATTCATACCCGGCTGGGATGGCGTCGCATCCATTCCAGAGACATTGGCTTCGAGTCACTTCTTCTGCGGCAACAAAGCGCTGAGCCAATGGCAAGCAACGAACAATGAGCCTGCAGGACTCCCCCTGACCCAAGACACCATCCGCAGCGTGGGGATGGAGATGGCGGTAGCCCTGTCGGCCCTATACACTAGGATATCCATTTCATGAGTTTGACCATTTACAACACATTGTCCCGGAAAAAAGAGGTGTTTGAGCCCATTGAACCCGGGAAGATCAAAATGTACGTGTGCGGCATGACCACCTACGACTTGTGTCACCTCGGTCACGCACGTGCCTGCGTAGCGTTCGATGTAGTGCAACGCTATTTGCGTTTTTCCAGCTACGACGTGACATACATCCGGAACATCACCGACGTGGATGACAAAATCATCCAACGGGCCAACGAGCGTGGTGTGAGCCCAGAGGACCTGGCCAACCAATACATCGAAGAATTCCACAAAGACATGGAATCGCTCGACGTCCAGCTGGCTGACGTCGAGCCTCGGGTCTCGACACACATTCAAGAGATCATTCAACTCATCGTGCGAATCCTAGAACAAGGCCATGCATACGCGGTCGACGGCGATGTCTATTTTGATATTCAGAGCTTCGATCCCTATGGCGTGCTCTCGCGACGGACTGTTGAAGAACTCCAGGCCGGTGCCCGCATCGAAGTGGACTCGCGTAAGAAAAACCCGGCGGACTTTGCCTTATGGAAGTCCGTGAAACCGGGAGAACCCTCCTGGGAAAGCCCGTGGGGCCCAGGCCGGCCGGGCTGGCACATTGAGTGCTCGGCCATGAGTTGCACACACCTGGGTGATGAATTCGACATTCACGGTGGCGGCGTAGATTTGATTTTTCCACACCATGAAAATGAAATCGCCCAAAGTCACGGAGCCAGCGGAAATCCGCCTGTGCGGTATTGGATGCACAACGGCCACGTCAATGTGGACAGCGAGAAGATGTCCAAGAGCCTGAAGAACTTTTTCACCATTCGTGAGATTCTGGACATCCATCACCCCCAAGCGATCCGCCTCTTTCTTCTGTCGACCCATTATCGGAGTCCAATCAACTATTCCCTACAGACCTTGGAAGATGCGGAACGACGATTGGCCTATCTCTACGACACGCTGCTGGGCATCGACACCGCGTTGGCTGAGGGGATAGATACGGAGAGCGGCGATCTGCTCGAGGGCGACCGTGTTCAGCACATCCTGACTCTTTTCGGCGAGGCCATGAACGACGACTTCAACTCCCCCTTGGCCCTGGGACACTTGAGCGATGTCGCAAAGTTGGCCAATGACCTGATTCGACGCAAAAAGAAAACCCCCGGCCGGGGCAAAACGCTACAAGCGATCCGAGATGCGCTCACATCCATTGGCAATGTTTTGGGCGTCATGAACAGAGATCCCCGCGAAACCTTGGAGGCGTTGCGTGTCTTGGCCATCAAGCGTCTTGGGATTGATGAAGCACGCATCGATCAACTGGTCGAAGAGCGTACAATGGCCCGAAGTGAACGAGATTGGGAACGTGCGGATCTATTGCGGGACCAGTTGACTGAAGAAGGTATTGAGTTGATGGATGGACCCGAAGGAACGACATGGCGCCCCACATTTGCAAACCCATCTTAACGAGAGTCCATGGATGGGAGAGCGAGTGAGGTTGTCGGGCAAGGAGAACCGACGATGAGCCTTCTAGAATTGCAATACTGGCCGGCTGAAGTACTGCGGATTGTTGCCAGTCCGGTGACCGAATTCGATGCCGCGCTACAAACAACCCTGGAGGACATGGCCGAAACCATGTACGTCGAACGCGGGATCGGTCTGGCTGCGCCACAGGTAGGCATCTCCAAACGAATGATCGTGATTGATACGCCCATCGCTGATGAAGAAAGCTCCCAACTGGAAGCGCTGATCAATCCAGAAATTATCGAGAGCAGCGGCGAATTAATCTGGGAAGAGGGGTGTCTGTCCTTTCCCGGCCTCACCGTCGATATTACACGCAAAGAGACGATTCGAGTCCGCTTTCAGGATCACAAAGGGGCCTGGCACGAAATGGATGCGGCGGGATTGAAAGCGGTGTGTATCCAACACGAACTAGACCACTTGAACGGGATCAATTTTATCGATCACGTAAGCCCACTCAAACGCAAATTGCTTCTTCGGGAGTTGAAGAAAAACCTCACCGAATTGGGAGTCGAAACATAGAACAAAAAGCCCTACCCCGTGTGGTCTTCATGGGCACCCCGGCGTTTGCCGTTCCCTGTGTCGAGACATTGCACGCACATCCCGACTGCACTCTCATCGCGTGCGTCACCCAACCGGATCGGAAACGTGGTCGGCACAAAGAACCACAGGCCCCCCCGGTGAAAGTCGCGGCTCAACAGCAAGGCGTTCCCGTCTTCCAGCCTCGCAAACTTAAAAGTGGAGCTTTTCCTGAAACATTGGCCTCTATGGCACCCGATCTCATCGTTGTAACCGCTTACGGCCGGATCCTCCCACCGTCCATACTCAGCCTGCCTCGCCTGGGTTGTGTGAACGTCCATGCCAGTTTACTCCCGCGCTGGCGAGGTGCGGCTCCCATTCAGTGGGCGATCGCAGAAGGTGACTCGGAAAGTGGCGTCTGCTTGATGGTCATGGACGAAGGGCTCGATACAGGCCCCGTCCTCGCGAGCCAATCCACACCCATTGCACCCACCGAGACGGGCGAGTCGCTCCATGACCGCCTCAGCACCATGGGTGCCAGCCTCCTGGGGGACCGACTGAACGAGGTGCTAAACCAAGCCCTCACCCCTCAAATCCAAGAAGAGGGAAGCGCAAGCTATGCGCGCATGTTGAAACGAGAAGACTCGTGGATTGATTGGCGTTGCAGCGCCAACAGCATCGCCAATCAAATTCGTGGATTTTATCCATGGCCCGGCGCGTCCACGACCATCGCTTTGAACGGGCAGACAAAACGACTCAAGCTCTTTCCCACAGTGGAACCCGGTGAGAGACCCACTGATTCGGCGCCAGGCACACTGGTCGAGGTCACTAACGATGCGCTCATTGTCGCGTGTGGCGACGGAGTCTTGGCCATCCGGGAGGTTCAGTTGGAAGACCGAAAGCGACTGAAAGTGAGCGAACTGCTCCGTGGTCAACCCATCGAGGCGCTTGTTCAGCTGGGATTGCCGCTGGCGTAGTCCGCTATAAGAACTCTTCGATACCCCACCACAAGATGCGTGGGTCCTGAATACGATTCGTCGTGTCTTTTTCCAACGAAGCCATGCACAGATCTTCCAGCACACTGGGAATCGACCGGTCCGGTGTTCGTGTGCTAGGTGGCACGATGGGATCCCGTTCAATCTGGGTCAGCAACACCTCTGTGTCGTTGTGGGCGAAGGGCACCTTGAGGGTCAGCATCTCGTACAAAATACAACCCAGCGCATAAATATCGCTCGCGGGCCCCACCTTGTCATTGTCACCACTGGCCTGCTCTGGACTCATGTAGGACGGACTTCCGATGACGATGCAAGGGTTGGACTTGCCATCCGCCAAGGCGGCCATGGTCGCTCGGCGCAGGGGTAAATCGGGCAAGCCCTCTACGCACGCCAGGCCCCAATCGACGATTTGAACCTCCCCATACCGACCCAATCGAATGTTGTCCGGCTTCAAGTCACGATGGATGGCCTCTTGACTGTGTGCATACTCAACCCCCATACACAGCGCTTGAAATATCCGAAGTAAACGTCTCAAAGGGTACGTTCGGTGGGCTTCGGGGTTACCAGACGCCAACGCAGTCATCACCTCACAAAGACTGAGCGCGTCCAACAGTCGCATCGTATAATAGGGTTGGCCGTCTTTATGGATCCCCACGTCATGCACAGGAATGATATTGGGATGATCCAACCTGCCGGCGATGCGCGCCTCCAAGAGCAACTCTCCGATGGCATCTTCGTCGTGGCAACGGTCCGCCTTGAGCTGCTTCATCGCCACGCTACGACCCAACGAACGATCTCTCACCTGATCCACTACACCCATGCCACCCACACCCAGTCGCTTTTCGATGAGGTAGCGATCCGCATCCGGCGGTAACAAGGCGGTCCGAAAGTCGAAAGATTGTTCGTTCAAAATGTCGTCAGACATGACCCAATTGTTCAGGTTGTAATGGTCGCAGGTCAAGTGCATTGCGTCCGTCAACCGTGATAGTATCCGCTGGCCATGAATCACTCCCTCTGGATCATCGTAATCACGGTGCTTGTTGGTGGATGCTCGACGCCGTCAACCGTGCCCACAGGGCATGTGCAGTACCACAAACGGGTGCTCAACGAGGACCTCTCCACATCCATTGAAGTGCGTCCGGTGATCGGCGCGACCGTTCAGTTGGAAAACATCGACGATGGCACCCTCATCGCGGAGACCACCACCGACGAGAGCGGTTTTTTTGTCTTTGACTGCAGTACACCTGTCGAACCGTCACACCGGGTACGCGTCTTGGCCCAGGCAATCGGCCCTCGCGTCAATGTCACCGTTTATCAAGACCATGATCTGACGTTGCCTTGGTCGGTCACCAATACCGACAACAACTCGTTCGACATCGACATCACAGAACCCTATGCGGCCGGCGCATTCAATGTCATCGGGCTCGCCAAAGCCATGGGGGATGTGCTCGCTCCGCTGGTACCCCCTGACATCCCGCCTCCCCTGGTGGTGCGCTGGAGTGAATCCTCGCTTCCTTTTTGTGGTTCCTGCTTTTATGTCGACAAGAGCCTGCTCGAATTGACCGGAGAGCCCGGCGACGAAGACGCGCACGACGACAGCGTAGTGCTGCACGAGCTCGCCCATTATCTGGAAGCCACATGGGGCTCGTACGACAACCCGGGAGGACGACACAACCGAGAACAGGTCGGACCGGCTTTGGCTTGGTCGGAAGGATTCGCTACCTGGTTCCAAGCCGTCATGCGAAACGCCCCAAACTACATCGACCTGCGCCCGAGTGAAGAGTATATCTTGGACCTAGAGAACCCGCCGGCTAGCACCTTAGGGATTAATGGCGAATTACCCACCGCGCTCCTCAGCGAGGCTCTCGTGTATGGCGTTTTGTGGGATCTCACCGATGCCAGTGACGACGAAGAGACCCTCTATGCTGTGGAAGACGTCCTGGCGGAAGTGGTCGGACTCACCCACCTGCAGGATGTGGGCATCATTGGAGCGGACTTTTTCGACTTTCTCAACGACTGGCGCTGTAGCCACAATGCCAGCGAGGACACAAACAGTCTCCAAGCTCTTCTGGAGTCGGTTGGCTATCCATTAAACTTCGACGAAGAGCCGTCATGTCCTGAGACCTCAACCAATCGGCGGAGTGATACTTAGGACATCGTCGTTCGATTATCGTGAATTTCACGCGCGCCACCGGCCCACTCTTCCGGGCTCAAGGAACGCTCAGCCACCGGTTTGTTCCGTTCATCTCGGTCCAAGGCATCAATGGTGATACGCGCCGCCAATTGAGCCAGCAAGCCTCGGTGTTCCATATCCGGCGGAATGGCCTCATCAGCACGGCTATTGAGCGTCTTGTACCCCAACTCCCCCTGGGTACCGCTCAAGTCGTCAAAGCGATTGGACGCCGCGGCTTCTACCTCATCGCCGGTCGCTCCTTCCTCGAGGCCCGGAGCGACCTGGTCCAAGATCTCGTTTTCAAAGAACTTGAACTCCTCCCAACCGACCAGTCCATCGCCATTCGTGTCTAGATTGCTCATCAGAGCCTCCGCGATCCCGGTCAACTTAAGTCCTCGGAACCATTCGTTCTCCGACATCTGCAACTCAGTGTCCAAATACGCTTCCAGTTGTGCCTGAACAAAGGTCAAGCACGCCGTGTCCGTGCGAGACTCTTCGACGCCGCAGACCCGGTTAAACAAACGGCCCACGGGACCGTCAACGACGGCCTCAACCATCGTTTCCCCTTCCGGCGCATCACTATTTGTGGTCAAATTAAACTGAACCTTCGCGGTAGACGTGTCCGGCGATGGACGGAGAGAAGCCACCTGCTCATCGTACGAGAGGCCAACCAATTCCTGGCGACGCTGTAGGGAACGGTCCGAAGAAACAGCTCCATCACCTTGCTGCAAAGCACTCCGGGTCGATTGTTTTTTTGGGCTTCTAGAAAATGACATAGTCCCCCGAAAGTCGGGCGGTGGTGGTGGTATCTTATTATACCAACTCGCGCCCCATTGTCCTCACACTTTCTTCTCCTCGAGCGGAGAGGACTCATTCCTAATGGCGAACATCGCGCGTTCCTTTGGGGATCTGCAACACCACATCGCCAGTGGGCCGGCACTGACACGCTAGGCGCTCACCGTGGGCCAGAGCATCGGGAAATTCGTCTATGAATTCGCGCTCATCCACTGTGGGCGCCGTGAGATTGTCGGCACCATCGATGACATGGATGCGGCACGTACCACATTCGGCCTGCCCCCCACACGCCTGCCGGTGAGCCCGATCGGCCATCATCGAGTGGGCCAAGATGTTGAGCTCCTCAAAGGCGGGTTGCGTTTCAGCGTCCGACTGCCAGGTCAGTGTTCCTACGGGTTTCACCGGGGCACTGTATCACGAGAGGCGTCGGCTCACAGCGAGAGTAAATAGGCCTCCAGCGCATCCACATCCTGGGTAGACAAATGAGAGGTCGTTCCCATTCGGTCCCCAGGATTCCCGGTCGTAAATAGATCGCGCAACGAGGCCACGCTGCCATCATGAAAGTAAGGCGCAGACGCCCACAGATGGCGCAGTGAAGGCGTGTTGTAGTGCACCGGAGGACGTTGCAAAGGTTCCGCCTGATGGGGACCGGCCGGTCTTCCCGCAATGACCACTTGGTTAAAATCAAAGGACCTGCCCTGCTGTGTTGGGGGCGAGGAATGTTCTTCCACCGGTCTCTTGATTCGGGGGCCCTTACGACGTTGCCAAATACTGACTTCGAGGGGAGTGGTCGTCCCCACGTCATGGGCCAACCCGTCGGAAAACCGTCCGGAAGGGTCGTGGCAGCCCGTACAGCCGGTCTCATCGCTTTCGAAGATCGCACGCCCTTTTGCAACCAATCGCCGCTTGTCTGCGGTGGCAGGCCGGCGGTGTGGGTTGTCCATCCCCGGGAGATAGCGCGTAATGTAGGTAGACAAGTCGGCCTCTTCCTGAGGGGACAAACCACTCCCACCCAGGCGCCCTACGGTTTGATGAATGTTGGCCGTGAGGCTGGACTGGGTTCCCAACCAGTTGAATGGACCCGTGCTCTCCACGCGGTCGGTCAGCACCATGGTCTGACGTGGCCCCGCACCCACATGCCACACCAAGCCGTCCTGTCGGCCATCGGGATGACAAGAAGCGCACGCAAAACGGTTGGAACCACTGATCTTCGAATTCCCGGCCAACGTGAACAGCCGTCGACCTCGGGCCGCAGCAGGAGGCAATGGATCGGTCCCGATCTCGATTTTCGCCCCAACGTGCCCATGGTCTGACCGGTCCAGTCGAACCACAGCCACTTGAAAGTCCTGTGCCTCGTGCACAAACGCTCGGGTTCCATCCTGGGAAATGGCCACACCTTTGGGCGCCTTGCCCACACGCAACGTCCCCAAAGGCGTACCGATGGGATCGGCTTTGCTGCCATCGAGCGCCATCACTTCGTCCGATCCCATTCCCACCACCAACAGCCGAGCATGGGCAGGATCGTGCGCCAAAGCCACCGGTTGCGCTAGACGCTTGACCTGCTCATGAGCCTTGCGAATGGTTTGCGCCGTGTTGCCCGGTCCGTTGTGCAACGGTGGACTTGCACCAGGCCGAAGCAGTCTGTTGGTGTGCAAATCGAAGGTACTCACGGTGGAAACGATCGGACCGTCGTCCGCGACGTTCGGGAGACCGTAACCACCATTGGGAATCGCCACGGCGGCCACACGAGCCGCACCGGTGTCCACCATCGTGTGCGCTACAAAGAGCCTGTTTCCACCGGGAGAGACCACGGCCGAAATGGCCAAATTGGGCGTCCGGACTTGACCCGTGCGGTGGGGTCGAAAATGGCGCCGGGAGGTCAGGGTGGGCTTGTTCTGGCTGGGCTTGTCCCTACTACGGAC
>Ga0114996_10005266_pt1 | contig 15255 bp, 15 predicted proteins | sample ArcticOcean_MG_C_4_FD_87039 | JGI IMG/M metagenome (GOLD analysis project Ga0114996, IMG submission 87039) | Marine microbial communities from western Arctic Ocean - ArcticOcean_MG_CB4_134 | ecosystem: Environmental > Aquatic > Marine > Oceanic | place: Arctic Ocean: Canada Basin | collected...
ATTGTTCGATAGAGACGGAAACTTAACCGATACAAGGACGTACAGGAACGGAGAATGGGTCGGAACGAATTGAATTCCTTAGCAGGTACTCAAAACCCTCGACACCGAACCCGTAGAGATACCAACCTCAGATGAGATTTTACGAATACTCAAACCTGATTTTCTCAACTGAACAACATTGGTTTCCTGTTCCTCAGTGATCGTCTTCTTACGTCCCCAGGTCTTATGGGTTTTACGATAATGATCAATCCCTCTCTGAACACGATCCTTCCTAACTTCGAGTTCAAATTCAGAGAACACACTAATCAGACCGAACATCGTTCTACCCATCGATGTAGATGTGTCGATTCCTTCACGAACTGAATATAAATCAACACCACTATCCTTCATCTCTTGAAGGGTGTTTACGAGATGAGGGAGAGATCGACCAAGACGAGACAATTCCCAGACAATCAGTTTCTCGAATTTCCTCTTCTTACAATCCGACAACATTCGGGACAGTTCCTTCCTGTCATCTTTTCCCTTAGATCCTGAGACCACCTCAACGTATTCCTCCACGATCTCGTAGTCTGATTTCTCACAGATAGACCTAAGTTCCTCTAGTCCAGATTCATTGGACTGGGATGACGTTGAGATTCGACTCAGGATTCCTACTTTCATATTTTCCTCTCTAAGGTCTTGATTTACTCAAGTATGTTAACATAAAAGGTCTCTATAATATACACAGTTCTATACACAGTAATAGTTAAAAAGCCTTTAATAACAATGCCTTATAATTTCGACTGTATGACTCATAATCCCTTGGTCGTAGGTTCGAGTCCTACCGGGCCCACCAAATTTGGAGTGTAGACGGAGCATTACTTGCCATACTCCGACTAAATTACTAAAGATCACAAATGCGTCAGGAACGAATTTGGACTTGCCGCCGATAATCGGCGGGCAACACCATGGACAGTTTTGCTCAATCCGCGATGTGCATGTCTGATTTGACACATGTCTGATTTGACAAAAGTCGCGGGCGAATTGGGTTCGAGTCCTACCGGGTCCACCATTTTTGAACGTGAAACTCGCCATTGAATTATCGAGTTTCGCCCATATTACTAAAGGTCAACTCGCAATCTTGATGCGAGGTTAGAACGAAACCGCGGGCGGATCGGGATCGATCCTGGCGGACCCGCCGACACTCTGCGAATTCAATAGGGAGAAATGCCATGACATGGTGGGGATGGATGATTCTCGGCGCTATTTTTATGGGCGCTGAGCTATTCGCGGTCGATGCTCAGTTCTATCTAATTTTCTTGGGGTTTTCAGCGCTTCTCGTAGGTGCGCTCAACCTCGTCGGCATCGTCATGCCGGAATGGGTGCAATGGATCGCCTTTGCTGCTTTCGCGCTCATCTCAATGTTTACTTTCAGAAAGACGCTATACGAAAAAATCCGCGGTAATGCACCTGGGTTCAGAGATCCATTGGAAGGCGAAAGCGTCACGGTCACCAATAGTCTAGAACCGGGCAATGATGGGCGCACCATTCACCGCGGAACGGAATGGTCAATTCGAAACGTGGGCGAGAATACAATTGAGAGTGGCTCGAAAGCGCGCGTCCTTGATATTGAAGGCACGGTGCTACGTATTAGCGCAGACTAAGCAGCGCATGGCGCTTCTCAACTCATCAAATCATTGGAAGAAACTATGAATTCATTCTATGTAGCAGTCGCAATCGCATTTGTGGCAATTATTATCATCACAAAAACCGCCGTTGTTGTTCCTCAACAAAATGGCTTCGTCGTACAACGGTTCGGAAAGTTCAGTCGCGTGCTCCGCGCAGGATTTCACATCTTGCTACCGTTCATCGATAAAATCGCATACAAACATACGATGAAAGAACAAGCGGTCGATATCGCCGAGCAGATTTGTATTACCAATGACAATGTTCAAGTCGGCGTCGACGGTGTCTTGTATATGCAAGTACTCGACCCAGAACGCGCGTCTTACGGCATTGGCAACTACATGTTCGCCATTTCACAATTGGCACAAACAACATTGCGATCTGAAATCGGCAAGATAGACCTTGACCGAACCTTTGAAGAGCGCGGCGCGATCAATGCAAATGTTGTCTCGGAATTGGACAAGGCATCAGACCCCTGGGGCGTAAAAGTACTGCGCTACGAAATTAAAAATATTAATCCGCCACGCGATGTTCTTAGTGCAATGGAAAAACAGATGCGCGCAGAGCGCGAAAAACGCGCTGTCATCCTTACCTCTGAAGGCGAACGCGACGCCAAGATCAACCAGGCCGAAGGCGAAAAGCAACGCGTGATCAAAGAATCCGAAGCTAAACAGCAGCAACAGATCAACGAGGCACAAGGTGAAGCTGCAGCAATCTTGGCGGTGGCGAGTGCGACAGCGGACGGCATGAAGAAAATCGCCATTGCGGTGACTACCGAAGGTGGTGCCGAAGCGATGCAACTTCGGATCGCCGAGCAATACGTGAGCGAATTTGGTCATCTTGCAAAAGAGGGCAATACACTGGTCATCCCGGCAAATCTGAGTGACCTAGGCTCGATGATCGCTTTGGCGACCAACATCGCAAAAGGCAAGCCTGCGAATTAAGCTTAACGGCTCTGGTCGCCCGGTAGGCTGGTCCGGCATCAGCATGTAATAATTGCCAACTGGTGGCCCCATTTCGGGGCCACCATTCATTTAATCTTGACGGAAATAACTCAAACAAATGATCGCAAAAATTATCTACACGATTACCGATGAAGCGCCAGCATTGGCAACCCACTCATTCCTACCGATCGTCAAGGCATTTACGGCCGCAGCCGGTGTTGCGGTAGAAACCCGTGACATCTCGTTGGCCGCACGAATCATTGCAACTTTTCCAGAACGGCTGCGTGAAAAAAAACGACAAAGTGATGCTTTGGCCGAGCTTGGGGATCTCGCAAAAATGTCAGAAGCGAACATCATCAAACTTCCCAATATCAGCGCATCGATACCACAGCTAATTGCGGCGATTAAGGAACTGCAGCTGCAGGGCTATGACATTCCTGACTTTCCGGACGAGCCTGAAAACGATGCCGAAATCGCCGTTCGCAGTCGCTACGCTAAGGTCCTCGGTAGTGCTGTTAACCCTGTTTTGCGTGAAGGTAATTCGGATCGTCGCGTCGCGGGTCCGGTGAAGCAATACGCCAAGAACCACCCGCACTCGATGGGAGCATGGAGCGCCGATTCCAAATCACGTGTCACGCACATGGAAGACGGAGATTTTTATTCGAGTGAACAATCCGCGGTCACCGCAGCGGCCGGCGACGTCCGAATTGAATTCGAAGCAGACGACGGTGACATCACTGTACTGAAAGAATCAACGCCACTATTGGACAGCGAAGTAATCGACGCAGCAGTCATGAATCGAGATGCATTGCGGGAATTCATTGCCGACGCCATGAATGAGGCGGCTTCCAACAATGTGCTGCTCTCTCTGCACCTTAAAGCCACTATGATGAAAGTGTCCGATCCCATCATGTTTGGACACGCGGTCACGGTCTACTACCAAGATGTGTTTGAGAAACACGCCGATGTGTTCGACGAAATTGGTGTTGACCCAAATAACGGTATCGGCGACGTGTACGCCCGCCTGAGCGAACTGCCGGACGACAAGCGCGCCGAAATAGAGGCAGACCTGCAAGCCGTCTATGCAGCTAGACCTGCATTGGCAATGGTCAATTCGGACAAAGGCGTCACCAACCTGCACGTCCCTAGCGATGTCATTATCGATGCCTCGATGCCTGCGACAATTCGCACGTCGGGACAGATGTGGGGACCGGATGGAGATTTGGCCGATACCCATGCCATGATTCCAGATCGATGCTATGCCGGCATTTACCAAGCCGTATTCGACTTTTGTCGAGAGCATGGTGCTTTTGACGTCACTACTATGGGCAATGTTTGCAACGTTGGGTTGATGGCGCAGAAAGCCGAAGAGTACGGGTCGCATGACAAGACCTTCGAAATGGCCGCGGCTGGCAGCGTTCGAGTTGTCGCTTCGTCGGGTGCCACTTTGCTTGAACACGACGTTAGCGAAGGCGACATATGGCGCATGTGTCAGACAAAAGATCTACCCATTCGAGACTGGGTGCGACTAGCGGTAACACGCGCTAGAGCAACGGGATCTACCGCGATTTTTTGGCTCGATTCCAATCGCGCCCACGATGCAAATCTCATCTTAAAAGCGAACGAATATCTTAAGGATCACGATACCGACGGTCTCGATATTCGAATCATGGCGCCGGTCGACGCGATGCGCGCGACTCTGGATCGCGTTAAAGCCGGTGATGATACGATATCGGTTACTGGCAACGTATTGCGCGACTATCTAACTGACCTGTTCCCCATTTTGGAACTTGGTACGAGTGCGAAAATGCTTTCAATCGTGCCCTTGCTGGCCGGTGGTGGCTTGTACGAAACCGGTGCAGGCGGCTCAGCACCAAAACACGTGCAACAATTCGTGAGTGAGGGCCACCTGCGGTGGGATTCGCTGGGTGAATTTTTGGCGCTTGCTGTTTCGATAGAGGATTTTGCCGAGAAAACTGACAATGCGCAGGCGATCATTTTAGCGAAAGCACTCGATCAGGCCAATGCGAAGTTCCTGGAAACAAACAAATCGCCATCCCGAAAGGTTAACGAGCGCGACAACCGGGGTAGCCACTATTATCTTGCACTGTATTGGGCAGAAGCGTTGGCCGCACAAGCTGATGACGATGAACTTCGCACTAAATTTACGCCAGTCGCCAGCGCACTTAAGAACCAGGAAGATGCCATTAACGCTGAGTTACTAGCAGCGCAAGGAGATGCCGTCGATATCGGAGGTTACTTCCATCCAGATATTGAATTGGCGGCAGCGGCCATGCGTCCGAGTGCGACCCTAAACGCGATCTTGGATTCAATCAGTTAGTTCCTGTCCAGAATAGACCTATTCTGGACAGGAACTAGTTAGCGAACTGCTTCTGGTGCTACCGGTAGGACAAACCGAAGCCTGATTCGAATAGCGGGTTAGCGCTGTCGGCTGGCACGTCCGCGAGTTGATCACGTACTGCCTGCATGGATGAGGGCAATTCGAATGGCAGCCGACCTTCCGGTGCAGCTTCCCCGAACAGCACTTCCACGACCGCCTGATCGCTGGCTCCGTAGTCGGCTACGACGGCCGCTGCTGTTGACACGATATCCGGAATAACGGCAGGCCGGTCAAGATAGATCACGACGATCGTCGGTACCGTATCAAGTAAATCCAGTATCTCTTTTTTTCGTTCGCCTTTGAAATCCAAATCTCCGTGATGAAATCCCTGTGCAAACGGGTTATCTGTTTCCACCGCTACCCAGGGCGTATCAAGACGTAGAATCGCGAAATCGGCCTCTTCCGGCGATGCAACTACCGTTGCGTAGGGAGCAACTACCTCTGCATCGAGGTTTTCAATGAATACATTCATCCTGCCCGACTTCAATGGCAATGTCGGGCCACTTTCTGAAGTTGTGTTCGTCAATAAAGTCAGCGACCGACGTTGGCTTTCATGGCCCAGTTTCTTCGCCTCAGGTTTGCCCATCAGCAAATGAATTGTTCCGGCATCGACATAGGGATCGTCAAACAAACCAAGGTCGAATTTCTGTCGCAGGATACGACGCGCCGACTCGTCTATTCTTTCCTCGGACAGCTCGCCCCGACTATGTAACTCAACGACCAAATGCGAGGCGGACTCGCCGCCGAACTGATCCATCCCCGCCTCTAAGGCCTTTGCAACACGCTCGGTACGGCTGAGGTGTTCGACCCCCCAGGCGCGCGCTGCCCACGGAATGTTGTTGCCGATCGTTATGTCGGTCAGCACTCCCCAGTCAGCACATACAACACCATCGTATTCGTACTTCTCGCGTAATAGCTCGGTAATGATGTCCTTGTTGAAGGCCATCGCCACTTCTTCGCTTGTTTGGTCAGTGGGCACACCGTAGTACGGCATGATCGCAGCGGTCCCCGCCTGTATCGCTGCCTCGAACGGCGCCAGGTGATAATCAAAATTACTGCCTGGATATATTTGTCCCTTCTGAAATTCGAAGTGGGGATCAAGGCCTTCATTTTGCGGGCCGCCACCTGGAAAGTGCTTCGTCATTGTCGCGACGCTTGAATTTGAAAGTGTCGGACCTTGTAGGCCACGCACATAGGCGGCGGCTATGTCGGCACTCAACCGCGCATCTTCGCCAAAGCCACCATTGATTCTCGGCCAGCGCGGTTCCGTCGCGAGATCAACCTGTGGGTGCAGCGCGAGTCGAATTCCGACCGCCAGATATTCTTCACGAACGATGTCTGCGAATCGACCAATTAGCGAAATGTCATTGATCGCTGCGAGCCCAAGGGTTTCCGGAAATTGACTGAATCCATTGGAGGCGAAAGCGTAAATATTGGTACTGAAGTGGTGTCGGGGATCAGACGCAATCGTTATAGGAATGCCGAGGCGCGTTTTTGTTTCGGCATATCGCTGCAATGCATTTTGCCATTTCGCGAACACCGTAAGATCGTCGGGAATATCCCCTACGTTAAAGTGATTGAGTTGGCGGTCACTGATATTGGCAATAGCGTGCATGCGTTCTGGACCGAACGCGGCGTCATACTCCAAACTGCCATCATCGTTAACCATGGTCCGGTAAATAAACATGAGACCCGCCTTTTCAGCGATACTCATTTTTGAGAGGAGATCCGCTACCCTTGCGTCCGTTGACGCTCCGCTGTCTTCGTAGACATCCAGTTGGCCATTTTTGTTGAGGTCGCGGTACTCGATCCGTTGTTGACTATCAGTGCAGCCACTGACCAATCCACACAGCGTTATCGAAGCAAGAAGGTGCAGCCGCGACATTAATGCGTCATCGCATACAAAACGTAATTAATGCCAAAGCGATAGGCTAATGATGTATAGCGCTCGGGATACCAAGCCTCATCCGCCAATTCCCAGGCGTCTCCCAAATCAACATTGAAGTTGATGATCACCATGAGGCGACCATCGTCGTCGTAAATTCCCCGCCATGTTGGGGTATATCCATCGTGTTCAAATGTCTGGCCAAACCGCATCGCCATGATGCCGGGAATTGGTTTCGAATGATCGACGTCGAAATGCATGTTCATGATGGCGTGCTCTTCGCTAACGTCTACGATCGCTCGATCAGGAAACACCTTTTCCATCGAGCGCATGAATCCATTCCATTGTACAGAACCGTGAAAATCGTCAACAACCAGGAACCCGCCGCGCAACAGGTACTCGCGAAGACTATCTGCCTCCCGTTGCGACAACTGCCAACTGCCGACCTCTAGCGCATAAATCCATGGCCGATCGAAGAGCTGATCACTCGTTAATCGAATTGCTCGGCTTTGATCTTCAATATCGACCACGGTCAGGCGGCGAGTACCGCGAATAAAATGCATATCGGAGTCAGGCCAGTCTCGCCACGCCGTATTGCCAGGTCCGGGTAATGGTTGGTAGCCCGAGCTGAAAATAATCCGCGTAAACGCGAATTCGGCATACGAATTCAGATCAGTTGAGATTTCACCTTCACGATTCCAGCGATCCTGAGCCATCGCAGAACCAATCAATGCCATCAATACTAAGGGGAACAATTTTTTCAAATGAATCACCTTCCTCCCGTAGTTTGATCGCAAATGCGTAACCAGAGTTCCTTTATTTCGCGAGCGGATCCGGGCGAACTTGAAAATGCACCACAATCGGTTTCGAACCTTTGCCGTCTTCTTTTAGCCACGGAGTCCGTCCGCCCTCCGGCACCCAAATTCCACGACCTTTCCACCCGGCAGAAGGATCGTCGATGCGACCCTCGAAACCCTTGGTGTAAAAACCCATCGGATACGGAATACGCAAGGTCACGAACTGATCGTCAACCAACGCATGTACGCCATCGAAGAGATTGCCAGTCGCAATCGGCACGTCTTCGCCCAGACCGAGCGAATTGTGTTGATCGACCCACGTGTAATAACTCGACTCGACGCTAAACTCGGGCAAGTCAGTGAATCCTGGTCCAGGCAGATCATGCAAGGTCCATCCTTCAGGACAATGATTGCCCATTGCTGATGGACCATTCAATGGGGCCTCACACTTGCGTCGATCGAATTCTCCAAGATGACCACTTCCAAGCGATGTCCAAACCACACCATTCTTATCGATGTCTGCGCCGCGAATACCAAAACCGGGCAATGGTGGATAGTAGACCTCCGCCAGTGACGTTTGAGGCGGATTGTCGCCAGGCACCAGGCGAGTGATCGAACCCGGGTAGCGAAACGCGTTGGACCCCCATATTGCATCACCACGTGGCTCTGGCATTACTGCATAAAACCCGTTGGGAATGCGCGTATCCAGCGACGGATCGGAATCCTCGCCAGGCTCGGTCCACGCATCTTGCCGGCCGTTTCCGTTTGTATCGAGTATCAACGGCGCCCATCCCTGAGAAGCCTCGGCATCGCCTGTTGCCATAAACTTGTTTGTGTCGAGCCAGCCAACGACATCCCCGCCGCCACTGTTCCACAAAGTGTTGCTATCGTCATACGCAAATTGCAGATGATGTGTACTGAAGCACGTGTCCACAAACGAGTATTCGCCCGTCGCTGGGTCGAGCACTGATAATTGTCGCGAGGTACGTTCTTTTGGATACAACATCGCGGACGGATGCTCTGAACCCTCTTTACAAAAATCGGGATTATTAGGTCCACGTATTCTCGCAGTCAGCCATACCCTGCCCGCCTGATCCAACATTGGGTTGTGAATGTTGGATTTGCTGTCCCAGATCCGTTCATCCCCCCAATAAGGAGACGGTGCGACTACCGGTGCGTCGTTCGTCGTCGGCGTGTCTTCATCACGTACCGGCACATTAAATATGCCTGCAGAGTTTGCAACGGGATCCAAAATCGGCATTTCATCTGTGCTGAGTTCTGGCGCCCCATAAAGCTTTCCATAACCATTGACCGTCGGATCACGACGGTCCGTTCCCGATAAATCATGCATATAAAATTGTGCGCTCGACCAGTCGCGAACAGTTGCAACGACATTTCGCTCAACCCCCGTCGGTCTCTCTGGCGTCGTTGCCGGTATCTCTCCAGCGGCAATTCGATCCGTCCATTCGGCCATATACTTGATCGGTAGCCCGTTCAAATTTTGAGCCGCTAGCCTAATCATTGTATTGCCAGCCTGACCGGAGGAGATTCTTCGAATCCACGCCTCTTCCGACGACTCAATTTCGGCAAGCGCCGGCGGAATGGTACGGGTTGCTTCATTGCCCAATTGATGGCATCCGACGCAACCCATATTTTTCACCCACGTCAGATAGAAGTTCAGACCGCCATCGAGATCGGCAGCTTCGTCTTCGGTCGGCAAGTGCATCATTGAATACCAGTAAACAGCCGGATAAGTCTTAGCCGCAGCTGCTGCGTCGGGCGCCACTGTTGCGGCAAGATTCACTGTCTCTCCAGGCATCGCTGCGGTTTTGGCGGAATCGACGAGTCCGTAGCCCCGCACCCACAACTGATAGTTAGCGTCGGGTAGATCAGGCACCAGGTATTGACCGTCGTCATCCGTCACCACAATACGGGCAAAGCGTGTCTCAAGATCGTCGGTTTCCGCGATAACCCATACACCCGCTTCGGGCCCATCACCGCTGGAAACAACCCCCGCGATATCGTCGCTGTCAAGCGCGATTCCCTGAGTCGCAAGCTCCTCAGACGTATCGCCACACGCAGCGAGAAAGAAAATCAACACGTAAGCGGACGGTATAAATTTCATCGGACGACTCCCCGGCATTAGCTTGACTGACAGCACAGAATAACAAGCAATCGAGCAATTTCCACAGACGACACGCTTATCAACTCAAAAAACTGGGTCAGAGCCCGAATACCGGTCAATGCTAGAATAGCCCGACCTCGTCGAATCACTCGCACCAACGTTGTTACCGAAAAAATCCACAAGAATGGACGACTCATGACAGAGCTATCACTTCCTACGTTGGCAAATCTGGCGGAATTTGTTGGCGCCGGCTCAATTATTACTGGCCTGATTTTCGTCTGGTTCCAAATCCGACATTTCCGCGCACAACAGCGCGATGTCGTTGCCATCAACCTTATGCAGACGTTCTATGACCAGGAACTTGCGCAGGCCATCGCACTGTTGCAACCAATCCCAGATGGAGTTCGCCTTGAGGAATTACACTTGAAAGGTGATTAGTACGTTGAAGCCGCAATTACAATCACAAAATCGTTCAAAACAATGGGCCTACGGGTGTTCAAAAAATTGCCTCCATGGGTCTTGTTCTAGACCAGGCCGGCGGCATCGTCACTACCATGACGCGAAAACTACGCGTGTGGCAAAACGATAGGCGAGAAGCGCAAGAGCAACCGTCCTGGGGTGAGTGGTTTGTATGGTTGGGTGACCAGGCAGAAAAGAACAAACGTCAGGATGTGCCCGCGCATATTAAATATCGTGATTGGGTGGGCTGATCGAGCAGGCGATCAATCAATTTCGCGAGATTGCCGGCAACAAACTGTTCAGTATCCTGGTCATAGCCGGCCGCTCCGCCTGGGTCAGAGTCGAAGACTTGGACCCATATGAGCCCCACCAGAATCGACTCATAGATGATCGGTGCCCATCACAGTTCGTCTAACCGCTCTCGCCGTTCTCCACACGCATCTTCGAAACCAATGTCGTCGGAATGCCTTGAGACACAGGTACCTGTTGACCGTTCTTACCACAGGTCCACCCGCCTGGGTCGAAAGCCTTGTCGTCTGCAACCATAGAAATTCTCTGCAGCGTTTCTGGCCCATTTCCAGTTAACGTCATATCCCGCAATGGCGCGGTGATCTTGCCACCTTCAACCAGCCAACCGTTTTTCACATAGAACGAAAAGTCGCCTGCACCGATCGCCACTCTTCCATTGGTAATAGTCTCAACAATGATGCCGTGATCGACAGCAGCAATAATCTCATCTTTGCGGTGCGGGCCATTTTCGATTGACGTGCACGTCATACGTGGCATGGGTACGTGCTTGAACGATTCCCGCCGGCCCGACCCCGTAACACCTAAGTCGTACGCTTCTGCTGTGATTGAATCATGGAGGTACGACGTCAAAATGCCCTTTTCAACCAAGGTGTTTTGACCGCATACGTTGCCTTCGTCGTCGTAGTTCAGGGCACCACGTTCGTTTGGAATCGCTCCATCATCGACGATCGTTACCACGGGCTCAGCGACTGCCTTTCCTAGCAGGTCCGAATAAACGCTGGCTCCCTTCAGATTGAAGTCTGCCTCGAGAGAGTGCCCGATCGCTTCATGCAACAAAATGCCACCACCGCCCGCCGCAAGAATCACCGGTAATTCAGCAGGTTCGGGCTGATGCGCATCGAACAGAATAAGCGTTCGATCGACCGCATCCGCGGCCAGTTGATCGATACGCACGTCCGTCATCGATGCAATATCCTGCCTGCCGCCAATGCTTGCATAGCCCGACTGTGTCTCGTCAAATCGCGTCGCTGAAACCTGTGTGCTGACACGAATCATCGGTCGGTGATCGGTGACTATACGTCCATCGAGCGTCGCTATCATGATGCGTTCATCGACATCAGACCAAGTTGCAGCAACGTTGCTTACCGTTGGGTCTGCCGCCCGTGCGCGGTTGTCGATACGTTCCAAGATCGCTTGCTTTTGATCGTTGCCGACTTCGTCCCAAGGGATTGAGGTCGAGTACAATTTGCCTGTTTCCTGAATGGCGTAAGTCGAGGGCATGATCAACTCTGCATTAGGAGTATTAGCAATTGATGCAGCCGTACGCGCGGCCGCCAGCATCGCCGGCAAACTCAACTCTTCGGTAAACGCATACCCGGTTTGACCATCGATCACGACGCGTAAGCCAACGCCCTGCACGATTTCAGTATTAGCCGCTTCAATCACGCAGCCTGTCACAGAAATCGAATTGCTGCGTTTGTGTTGAAAATACAGATCGGCACGGTCCGCGCCATTAACGGTCAACGCAGACATAATCGTCGCAATGCGTGCTTCGTCGATGCCGAACCACTGCATGAAAGGATTGACCGGAATCGGTTCTGCAGTTTGGATAGCCGGCGCCAGGCCACAACCAGCGAGAAATGCCGGCATCGTCACCACCACAGAACTCGCGGCCATTTGACCCAGAAACTTTCGTCTATTGGCCACGCGCTGCGTACTCAAATAGTCAACGCCTGTCGCGCGGGTTAGCGCGCCAATGCTGAATCAACAAATAGCCAAACAACATGCCGCCGAGATGCGCAAAATTTGCGACGCCAGGAGCACGCCCACTCAATCCGAGATAGAGTTCCATAGCGCCAAACATGATTACCATGTATTTCGCCTTCATTGGAATCGGCGGAAACATGAGCATGATCATGCGGTTGGGAAATGCCATGCCATACGCGAGCAACAATCCATAAACGCCGCCTGATGCACCAACTGTTGGATAGATACCGCCCTGAATCTGCGCGACCACCAATTGAATTGCTGCGGCGCCAATGACGCAGGTCATGTAGTAGATGAAAAACCGTTGCGGCCCAAGCATCAATTCAATCTCTCGACCGAACATCCAGAGCATGAACATATTGAACGCAATGTGCATGACATCGCCATGCAAGAATCCGTAGGTCATGACCTGCCACATGCCGAATTCGGGATTTGGAAACGTCGCTGCAAGTGGCCACAGCGCGAAGTTCCGAAACAGAAATTGGAAAAAGTCCGGCGACTGCTGCAGAGCGAATAGCAAGCCATTGATAATGATTAGCGCGAAAATAATAGTCGGTATCGCGCTGTCGCCGACCGGGCGACGTTGATAAACGTGTTGATTCAAAACTATTGTTGTCCTTTTGTCAGATTACCAACCACCACCACCACCGCCTCCGCCACCGCTACCGGATGAAGACCCGGGGGGAGTGACCGATGAGCCGATAGCGCTGCTAAGACCGCTGGAAAGCCCAGAAGCATTGGATCTTAGATCAAGATTATTCCAGGACCCGTTGTACCAGACCGGACTCCAGTCTGTATTGTTTGGACCCTTAAGTGCGGCAAAAATTCGCGTGAAGCGCTCGGACCATTGTTGCTCAACACCGAGTGCAAGCGCGAATGGCAAGTACGCCTCAAACAATGCCGGCGCCTTGTCCGGCGGATTGCGTAGATTCATTTCGTCTTTTTCCGCGATTTCCAGAAACTCTCGAAACCCCTCTAGCTGATCTAGAATCTGACGACCCGGTTCGGTTGGTCGTTTCATAATAATGGCGAAGGTAACAATCGTCACAATCATCAACACGATAGTGGCTATTATGCCGAAACTTGGCCCAATAACGAGGGCGACAACACCAGAAATTATGGCGACTATAACAGCCGGCAAATTCAGCAATCCATTGGTTCTAAAATACCTTTTATAATAGTCACTCTTGAGCGATTTCTGGTGCGCGCTTTTTGCTGAGCCAATACGCTCGTAGTTGTCATCGGTCAAAGTGAGATGGCGCCCTCCGTGAAACAATGCCTCGTATAGTTCGGTCTCGCCAGTTGCAAGCGCCGGCGGACTTCCCTCGATGTCTGTTTTGTGCAATGTATGCTTATCCCCGGAGACCTTAATTTCCAGGTAGCCCTTTAACTGCCAGATTCACAACCGCAGCCGTCATCGTTGCGTTGTCGTAGCCCATTTTTTCTATGTAACGTAGCGATGCCGGAGAAAAGCCTTCCGGTGGCTCATACAATGTAGGTATCACGCCTGGGTCTGGGTCCTTGCCATAGTTTCGCCAAACCGGAATGTAATAACTAAGCATCGCGATTAGACCTGCAATGATGACGAGTAAATTCAGATTGTCCGATAGCAACCAAATTAATCTTTGTCTATCGGACGGCTCCACAACGAGGCCCTTGGGCCAGCTCACAACAATTGTTAAGCCTTCGTTGCGTGACAGCGCTCGAGCGGTTCTAAATTCGACGCCGCCAGATTCAGTGATCGACGACACTGAACCTTGGTCACCAGTGTCGCCAAAAGATCCAACATAGGCATCTCGTGATATTTCGCGAATCGGCGGACTAAATTCGAACGTCAAGCTAACCGACGCAGTATCGATAGGGAATTCCCACTCGTGTCCGGTCACGTTCCAGTAAAGTTCATCTGCCTCGTCAAAATACCCAAGCATCCTGCCAGCGTCGTATCGATAGACATACGTATGCTCGCCGTCGCTTAGCGTTCGGTCCGCGCTACCGAAGTAGGTCCGCACGTCGTCGCCGTTGGATTCATTGTGAAAGTCTTCGCGTTGACTGTTTCGTAATACCGATCTTGGTTCATACTGAACTTTGACCTTATTACCAAATTTGTCTTCGTAACGAACGGGATAGTCACGATAAATACCCCGCCGGATTTGATTTCCTTCGGCACGAACGCGGATAGTTTCAGTTACCTCAATCCAACCATCAGCGCGTACAAGAATATCGCTGTGATAGCTTAGGATGCGCTCGTCCGCCGACGCAGTTCCAATAAAAACCAGACACGCGAAAAGTAGAAGTCGCTTCATTCAACGCTTCCTAAATCGACCAACGGCACGTGCGCTGCATCGTCGGACGTTTTCTGGAAGAACTCTCGAGTTTCGAACGAAAACCAATTAGCAACGAAGTTACTCGACACCGTTTCAACGCGAGTATTTAGTTGGCGTACCGATCCATTGTAAAAGCGTCGCGCAAACTGCAGGTAATTTTCAGTTTCTACAAGATCGTTTTGCAATTGGAGAAAGTTCTCGCTTGCCTTTAGGTCTGGATAGTCTTCCGCGACCGCGATCAGGCGGAGAACGCCGGCGCTCAGATCTTCCTCTTTTTGCCCAAGTTGATTCAGTTGCCCTTTTGAATGCAAGTCAACGGCTTCGGCGCGGAGCGTGGTCACGGCCTCTAGTGTAGATCGCTCGTACCCAGCGTATTGGTCGACCGCTGTGACCAGGCGCGGAATCAGATCGTGGCGTCGCTGCAATTAGACGTTGATATCGCTCCACGCCGAATCTACGCGATTTCGATCGCGGACCAATTTGTTATACAAGATGGCGATGAAGGTAACCAACCCGACTAATGTCAGGATAACCGCCGTCATTCCTGAATCCTCACCGTGTCCCCGACTTTGACGCTACCGCCCGTAATGACTTCACAGGCGACTCCACCACGCCAATTCGGCTGTAGCGCATTTGTAA
>Ga0114996_10005269_pt1 | contig 15251 bp, 14 predicted proteins | sample ArcticOcean_MG_C_4_FD_87039 | JGI IMG/M metagenome (GOLD analysis project Ga0114996, IMG submission 87039) | Marine microbial communities from western Arctic Ocean - ArcticOcean_MG_CB4_134 | ecosystem: Environmental > Aquatic > Marine > Oceanic | place: Arctic Ocean: Canada Basin | collected...
GACTGCCTGTATCTTCATTCTTTCTCCCAAGGTGACGCGGCCACGGCCCAAGCCTCCCCGGCGTTTGAGGGGCCGCTTTCTTTGGCAACTTTCTTTGGCGGTCCAAAGAAAGTTGCCCGCCGGAGGCAGAAAACGCATAACCGTTAAACGGAGACGCTCCGCTCTCAATCCCCTCCAGATGGATGAAGAGCCGTATTTTGCACTGCTTGCATTTCTAGCCACCAGACCGCCTTCAACCTCGAATCGAGTTCCCCATGACCCGTCGCCTCCTCACCCTCACCCTTCTCCTCCTCCCACTCCAGCTCCCCGCCTACGAGGTCGTCCAAGCGCCTGCCGCAGACGACCCGATGGCCGTCCACATCTACCGGCTGGACAACGGACTCACCGTCTACCTCACCGAGAATCACGAAACGCCGCGGTTCTACGCCGAAATCGCAGTGCGTGCCGGCAGCAAGCATGATCCTGCCGAGTCGACGGGCCTGGCCCACTACCTGGAGCACATGCTCTTCAAAGGCACCAGCCGAATCGGCACCCTCGACTACGAGAAGGAGAAGGTCCACCTGGACCGGATTACCGAACTCTACGAAGAGCACTGGCGCGAAACCGATCCCGAAAAGCGCAGCGCCATCTACGCGAAGATTAATGCTGAATCTCAGAAAGCAGCCGCCTATGCTGCGCCTAACGAAATCGACCGGCTCTACAAGGCCATGGGCGGAACCGCCCTGAACGCCCACACGTGGCACGAAGAAACCGTCTACCGCATCGATCTTCCCGCCAATCGGCTGGAACAGTGGGCGCTCATTGAAGCCGAGCGGTTCGGCAGCGCCGTCTTCCGACTCTTCCAACCTGAGCTCGAAGTCGTCTACGAAGAGAAAAACCGGTCCCTCGACAACAAGGACCGGCTCATCAGCTACGCCGTAAGCGACGTCCTTTTCAAAGTGCACCCCTACGGTCAGCAGACCACCATTGGCGAGGTTGAGCACCTGAAGAATCCGTCGCTGGCAAACATGTACGAGTTCTACAAGACCTGGTACGTCCCGAATAACATGGCCATCATCCTATCCGGCGACATCGACCCGGCGCAGGCCATCCGCGTCATCGACAAGCATTTCTCCGGCTGGGAATCCAAACCTCTGCCTGACCCCAAGACCTGGAATGAACAACCGCTTCAGGGCGCTGAGCGAGTCGATGTCAGCTACGAAGGTGAAGAGTATGTCATGCTCGCCTTCCGCACCGCCTCACGAAATCATGCGGATGCAGAGGCTCTCAAACTCATCGACATGATCCTCGACAACAGCACCGCCGGTCTCATCAACCTTAATCTCTCTCAGCGTCAGCGAGTACGTCAAGCGGGGTCATACCCATCCCTGCTGAACGATGCCGGCGCCCAGTTTCTCTGGGGAATCCCCAAGGCCGACCAGACGCTGGAAGAGGTCGAGCAGCTGCTCCGGGACCAGCTCGAAATCATCAAGCGCGGCGAGTTCGACGAAACGCTCCTGGCCGCCATCGTCACCGACTTCAAGAAAAGTCAGAAATCCAGCTACGAGTCAAACTCCAGCAGGGCAAACCTCATCCGGCAGGCCTACCTGTCGTTCAGCGACTGGAACAAGGCCCGGCATGAAATCGAGCGCATGGAGCAGCTCACAAAGGCCGATGTCGTCCGCGTGGCCAACGCCTACATCGGGTCCGACTATGTCGCCGGATACCGCAAAGACGCTCCGCACGAAATCCCCGAAATCGAGAAACCTCAGATCGACAAACTCGACATCGACGTTTCACGGCAGTCAGAGTACTTCGAAGAAGTAATGTCGATGCCGACCGATCGCATCGAGCCGCAGTTCGTCCAGGCTGGCGCCGACTTCACGAAAACCGCGTTTGTCGACGGCGTGGATCTCTACGCCTCGAAAAACCCGTTCAATGATCTCTTCAGCCTCTCCTTCATCGTCGACCTCGGAACCAACCAGGACAATCGACTGGGCATCGCCGGCCGGCTGCTGGACAAGTCCGGCGCCGGCGACCTTACCGCCGAAGCGCTGAAGAAAGCGTGGTATCGCCTGGGTACCGACTTCAGCATTTCCACCGGAAACAACGCTACGACCATCACCATTTCCGGTCTGGACGAAAACCTGAACGCCTCGCTTGCACTGCTTATGCAGCTGCTGCGGACGCCAACGGTAGGGGAGGAGGTTCTTCCTGCTCTTGTCGACATCGTTCTATCCGAACGTGAAGATACCCGAAAGAACCATCGGGCCATCATGGGAGGAGTCGTCCTCCATAACCGACTGGGTACGGATTCCCGTTACCTGAAGGTCCTGCCCAACGATGCTCTGAAACAGGTCACCGTCTCCGAACTGCAGCAGCTCATCGGCAGCCTGTTCGGATACCGGCACGCTGTCCAGTATGCCGGATCTCTTCCCCTGGACACCGTCGTCGCTCAGCTCCGAAAGCATCACAAACTCGAGCAGCCGCTGAACGAGCCTCCTCCATTCCCCTTCTACAAGACTCGCACGCCTGACCAGACCGAAATCCACTTCTTCGAAAAGGAACTGGCCCAGTCCCAGATCTACATCGAATTCGGCGACATGGACTACGACGAATCCGTCGTGCCTGCCGTGGAACTCTTCAACAGCTACTTCGGCGGCGGCATGGGCGGGATCGTCTTCCAACAGCTGCGTGAGGCCCGCGCCCTCGCCTACTCCGCCTGGGCCCGTTACTTCACCGGAGACCGAGCCGGCGACCAGAACACGCTGGCCGGCAGCATCGGCACACAAGCCGACAAGTCGGCCGAGGCTCTCGCCGCCTTCGTGGAACTCATCGACAGTATGCCCGAGTCCGCCAACCGCTTCGACCAGGCCAAACAGTCCATCACCAACGGCTACCGCACGTCCCGAATCGGTTTCCGCAGCCTGCTCTCGCAGGTCCGCAAATGGGAACGCCTCGGCGTCAGCATCGACCCGAGGCAGCAGCGCTATGCCGCTCTGCAGAACGCTGACCTCGAAACCATCCTGAGATTCTACCGACAGCGAATCCAGAACCGGGTAAAGCTCATCTCCATCGTCGGCCCAAGAAAGCAGATCGACATGGATGCGCTGGACCAGATCGGAACGGTCGTAGAGGTAGGTCTGGACGATATCTTCGGTTTCTAACCACCGGTGAACGATGCCGCATACTGCAATGTCGCAGTAAGCAATTGGGAAGTGCCTTCCGTAGCCACTATTGTATTGCCCACTGCAGCACTGTTCATTGGTGTTGGTTCCAGCCTTCCTCTGCCCTTTGCCCTTTGCCCTCTCCCATGCTTTCTGACTCCTTCCTCTACTTCGCCTCCTCCTCCGGCGCCCGCCTCCTTCTAGAGGCCGCCGACCTTTCCGACGATCCACTCAGGGCCGTCACCACACTCCGCGCAGAGTATCCCGTCGAGCGCGTACGTGAAGCCATCACCCTCTCGCAATTGCGGAAACGTGCGGTCGGCAAGTTCTCGAATGCGGCCGACATGTGGTTTGACGCCACCGGTTTGGAACAGGCTTCTTCCGAAACCATCTCCCGCCACCGCGCCCGGCGATTCGATGGTTGCGATCGAGTGGCCGACCTCTGCTCCGGAATTGGTGGCGACACCTTGAGCCTCGCAGGTGTCGTGAGTTCGGTCATCCCCGTCGACCTGAACCCGGCCCGGGCTGGGGCAGTATGTTGGAATGCGCGTGTATCCGGAGTCAGCGACCGTGTCCACCCCGTTGTCGCCGACCTCGCTACCTGGCTGCCTGATGCCGGCGCCGCCTTCTTCGATCCCGATCGCCGTCCGGGAGGGCGCCGTCGGGTCGCCTACGCCGATTACCAACCTGCCCTTAAGTTGCAGGACCTGCATCGCCGCTTCACCAGACTTGGTGTCAAGGTCGCGCCCGGCATCCCCGAAGAAGACATTCCCGGCGACTGCGAGGTCGAGTTCATCTCCGAAAAGGGCGTCTGCAAGGAAGCGGTCCTCTGGTTCGGAGACCTCAAGACCGGCCCCCGCCGCCGGGCCACCCTTCTGCCGGGGGGCCACACCCTTACCGACGAACCGGTACCGACCCCAGATGTCCGCCCACCGGGAAGCTTCCTCTACGAACCCGACGCCGCCGTTGTACGGTCCCACCTCATCCACCAGCTCGCCCACCAACTGGACGCCTCCCTCCTGAACCCGCAGGTCGCCTACCTCACCTCCGACGCCCTCATCTCCACGCCGTTCGCTGCTGCTTACGAAATCGTCGACATCTTCCACTTCAGCCTTAAACGTCTCCAGGCGTATGTCAGGGAGCACTCGATTGGGCAAATCACGGTAAAAAAGCGACGATTTCCCCTGGATGCCGACGAGGTTACTCGGCGTCTGCGCCTCAAGGGCAGCAGCGCCGCCACCGTCGTTCTCACCCGCCTGAATGACGCGCCTACGGTCATCGTCTGCAATCCTGTTGCAACACCCTGATGAAACGGACAAATCTATCCGAAAACGTTTGGCATAACGTCGGAAACAGGGTAGATTCCTGATGACAAAGACCTTGATAAATAAAGGTTTATCTGCCACATAAGCATGCCTCACAGATCTGGCATGAGCAACGGCCGGGGGAAGACACCATGAAACAGCGAAAAGTCAAATTTGCAGCAGGTTTTGCCGTCATCGTTGTCTCGCTTTTTTACCTCGTCGTAACAGGGTTCCAGGAGACGGCGATGTACTATTTTACCGTCACCGAACTGGAAGCCCGGGAAACGGAATTCGTCGGAAAGCGGATCAAGCTGGCCGGCCGCGTCATTCCCAACACCATCACGCGCGACGATCGTGAGATGTCGCTCAAGTTCGACATCTGGGAGCCGCCCGCCGAAGGCGTCGAGACACCTCAGGGACGCCGTACAATCAGCTACAAAGGTATCGTCCCCGACACCTTCAAAGATGGCGCCGACGTCGTCCTCGAAGGCGTCACCAGGCGCAACGGCGTCTTCAAAGCCGAGACCCTGCTCGCCAAATGCCCGTCTAAGTACGAAGGCAAGAGCTACGAAGAAATGAAAGAAGTCCACAGCGACGACGCTCCCACGACCAAAGCCGTCGCCTACTGATCTTAGCCGCCTGCCGTTTGCTCTTTGCCGTCCGCCGTTTGCCGTAGACTTGCTTGTCTGACCCCTGACAACTGATAACTGACGACTGCCGCCCATGAACAACTTCGGAAACTTCACCCTCTGGCTCACGCTCATCACCGCCGTCTACGCCGTTGTCACGGCTGCGTTGGCCGCCAGAACCCGTCGATACGACCTCACCCTCTCCGCAGAGCGGGCGACGGCTGCCACCTTCGGTCTCAGCCTCGTCTCTTTTGCCACGCTCGAATATCTCTTTCTCACGGACGGCTTCGGCATCCACTACGTGGCAACGCACTCCAGCCGCGATCTCCCAACGATCTACAAATTCACCGCACTCTGGTCCGGCATGCAGGGATCGCTGCTCCTCTGGGCGCTCATCCTGGCTGGCTACAGCTATTTCGCGATGCGGGTCACCCGCAACTTTCGCGGCCCGCTGGCATCCAACGCAACCGCCGTAATGGCGGCGGTTCAGATCTTCTTCGTGGGCATCATCTGCATCTACGAGAACCCGTTCCTCCTCATCAGCGACGTCGAAAGCGTGGCCGCCGGGTTCGTGCCCGCGGATGGACAGGGGATGAATCCTCTCCTCGTCCATCCGGCAATGGCCATTCACCCGCCAATGCTCTACATGGGCTACGTCGGATTCGTCGTCCCCTACGCCTTCGCCATGGCCGCCCTTATCTGTGGCCAGGTGAATGAAGAGTGGATCCGGGCCACCCGCCGATGGACCCTCGTCCCCTGGTTCTTCCTCGGTACGGGGCAGCTGCTGGGCGGAAAGTGGGCCTACGTCGTCCTTGGGTGGGGCGGCTATTGGGGGTGGGATCCGGTTGAGAATGCCGCACTGCTCCCTTGGTTAACGGGCACCGCCTTCCTTCACTCCGTAATGATTCAGGAAAAACGGGGAATGCTGAAGGTCTGGAACATTATCCTCATCGTCCTCACCTTCACGCTCTGCATCTACGGGACTTTCCTCACTCGAAGCGGCGTCGTCTCTTCTGTCCACGCGTTCGCTCAGTCGCCCGTAGGTCCCACCTTCTTCGGTTTAGTTTTAGCCATCGTCCTCTTCAGCGCCTATTTCGTCTGGTCCAGGCTCGACCTGCTCAAGAGCAAGAACGAGTACGAATCGCCGGTCTCGCGTGAAGGTGGATTCCTGCTGAACAACCTGCTGTTCATCACCGCCACGTTCGCCGTCTTCTGGGGCACAATGTTCCCCGTGATATCCGAGGCCGTCACCGGCTCGAAGATCACTGTGGGGCCGCCCTTTTTCAATTCGGTGATGGTTCCCATCGGCCTCCTGCTGCTGCTCCTCACAGGCGTCGGCCCCCTGCTCGCATGGCGCAAAACATCGGGCCGCAGCCTGCGCCGCCAGTTTACAGGACCCGCCCTCTCCGCCATCGTCACTTCTGCCACTCTGGCCGCCTTGGGCATGGGCGACGTCTACGCCATCATCTCATTCGCCTTTGCCGCCTTCGTCGTCGTCGCCATCATTCTGGAGTTCCATCGAGGTGCCCTCGCACGCGGCAGCAGCGCCGGAGAGTCTTACCCCGTCGCCATCGTCAACCTCGTCCGCCGGAATCGACGTCGCTACGGTGGCTACATCATCCATTTCGGAATCGTCCTCCTCTTCATCGGATTCACCGGCAACGCCTTTAATCAGGACAAGGAAGCGGCGCTCAAGGTAGGAGAATCGGCTGAGATAGCCGGCTACACCCTTGTCTACGAAGGCTCCGACGAAACACAGAACCCCCTTACCGTCGTCATCGAAACGCAGTTGGGCATCTTCAAGAACGGCGAGCGCCTGGGAACCATGTGGCCTGAGCAGCACGTCTACTACAAACGGTCCGATCAGCAGCGAACCACCGAAGTCGCCATCCGGTCGAGCCTCCGGGAAGATCTCTACGTCCTCTACGAAGGGCAGAACGAAAGCGGAGTCGCCTTCTTCAGGGCCTACGTCAACCCGCTGGTCATGTGGGTGTGGATCGGCGCCTGGGTGCTCACCATCGGCACCGTCATCGTGATGTTCCCCGACAAGCGTGAAGAAGAGCTCAGGCGTCGAGTCGGTATGGCACCACGCGAGGCCAGGGCTTGACGCCTGTCCGAGCCAAAGGCCTCCTTGCGGCGGCTGTGTCCCTCCTGTTCTGGGGCTCCCCAGCCCACGGAGCCACGGTGGAGGAAATCAAGTTCGTCGCACAAGAAATGGCCTGTCTTTGCGGCACCTGCCCCACTCGCCCGTTGGATGAGTGCAACTGCGGATTCGCCGGGCAGAAGCGCGACGAAATTGGAAGCCTTCTGGACGCCGGAAAGGACAAAAAGGCCATCATCGCAAGCTTCATCAGCCGCGACGGCCTCCAGGTCCTGGCCGTTCCACCCGCCGAGGGGTTCAACCTCTCCGCCTGGGTGATGCCATTCGCCGTCCTATTCGGCGGCGGCTTCGTCGTCCTCTATGTCGTCCGCACCTGGTCACAGGGTAAGGATGCTCGCCAGAAAATCGTGGCGGCACGAAACGATCCTCCGCCCAACGACGACGATCCCTATCGCTCACAGCTGGAATCCGAACTCCGCGACCGCGATACCTAGGGTCTGCCCTGAGCCAGCCTCTCCTGATCTTGTCGAAGGGTCGAAGAGACTCGCCCTCCAACAACGTCACGAAGTGTCGATCCGAGCGCGGGCTGTCTTTTTAACGTGACACGGCGCCAAACGCCAGGCCCATCATCCCTAACCTCACGGGAAACCGGCGCACGCTGTTCCCGCCGGGCGAATAATAAATTGAAAACAGTCAATCCATCATTCTTCAATTGCCTCTCCTCCATCCGGCTCGCCACCACTCTCATCGCGGCAGCCCTCCTCTCCACATCCTTCACATCACCCTCTGCAGCCGTCGTCGGAAAGGTCGTCAACCAGACCGCCTCCGAACCGATTGTCGGCCTCGACGTGAGTCTCGTCGTCCACGCACCCGACACCGCGGCAACCCTCAAAACGGTCTCCGGTAGTGACGGTGCATTTCGATTCGACGCAGGCGAGGTGGACGCAGCCGCACAGCTCTTTCTCACCGCCCACTTCGATCATGTCGACTACGAGCAGCCCGTGGATTTCGCTTCAGACGAACCGGTCACGTTCGCGCTCTACGAACGGACTGAATCGGACAGCGCCGTCTCCATCGGGTCACACCACGTCATCCTCGACACCGACGCCCGCGAGATCATCCACGTCCTCATCGCCCACAACAGCGGCAAACGGACGTTCCAAACCGGTGAAGGACATGGCCACGGCCTCGAGGTCACCCTCAGCGAAGGCGCCACCGAGGTGCTTGGTGGACCGGAAGGGGTCCACACACACGGCAGCACGCTCATCGATCCGCGACCGGTGCGCCCCGGCGCCTCTCAGTTGATGTACACGCTGCGGATGCCCGATGACGGCCGATTCGAGCAGCAGGTCAGCTACCGCACCGACAACATCGATGTCCTCATACTCCCTCCCGAAGCCGAAATCGGCTCCACCACCCTCCAGGATCTGGGCCAGATCACCTTCAACGGCAAGAGCTTCCGCCGACTCACAGCAACGGGTCTTGTCCCCGGCGATCGGTTCTCCCTCCAACTGGGATCCGACAGCGAGTGGATTCTCTGGTCGCAGAGCGGACCATTCGTCTGGGTGATTGGCGGAGCCGGCGTCGGGATCCTCCTGATCCTCTTCTGGCTCCGGCCGAGAAGGACACTCACCTCCGCCCCTCCGGCGCCTGGCAATCTCCAGGCGCGCCGCGACGCCCTCGTAGAGGCCATCGCCAACCTGGACGACCGGCTCGACGACGGCGATCTCTCCGAAGCCGATCACAAGGTCCGCCGGGATGCCCTCAAGGATGAGCTTATCCGGGTGACCGGCGAGATCGAGGGATAACGGATGTCGGCGCCTCCGGCCCTCCGGCTGCTTGGCGTCGTCAAGCGGTTCGGCCACACCACTGCCTTGCGCGGTGTCGACCTCACGGTTCCTGAAGGCGAATCAGTCGCTCTTCTGGGCGCCAACGGCGCCGGCAAATCCACCCTCCTCCGCATTGCTGCCACGCTCACCAAACCGACATCCGGCAGCATCTACATCCGGGAAACCGACGCCGCACAGGAGCCCGAAGTCGCCCGCGGTTCCATCGGCCTCCTCTCGCACCAGAGCTTCCTCTACGACGACCTCACCGCCGGCGAAAACCTGCAGTTCTACGCCCGGCTCTACGGACTGGCCGATCCGGCCGATGCCGCCCGCAGATCCCTCGACGGCGTCGGCCTCGCCCACCGCTCAGACGACCGGGTCCGAACCTTCTCCCGCGGCATGAAACAGCGCGTCGCCATCGGCCGCGCCCTTCTCCACGACCCCACCATCCTCCTGCTGGACGAACCCTTCGCCGGTCTCGACGTCAGATCACGCGACACCCTCATCGCCCGGATTCAAGAGAGCCGAACGAAGGGCCGCACCCTCGTCCTCGTCACCCACGACATCGGCCAGGGCCTCGCTCTTTCCGACCGGTATGCCCTGCTGGAGGGCGGAGCCATCATTGCTGAAGGTCCTTCCGCCGAAGCCGAAGAGCCCGCACTGGAAGCTCGCATCACCGCGCCCATGCAGGAAACGGTCTGATGAGCTTTCTCAACGCGGCAATGGCCGTCCTCTGGAAGGATCTCAGGACCGAGCTCAGGACCAAGGAGCGGCTCAGCACCATGTGCTTCTTCGCCCTCCTCGTCGTCCTCATCTTCAACTTCGCCTTTGAAAGCGGTAACGGCTCCCTTCAGTCGGCCGCTCCCGGCATCTTCTGGGTCGCCGTCCTCTTCTCGGGTCTGATGGGCCTCACCCGTTCCTTCAACCAGGAACGGGAGAACGACGCCCTCATGGGCTTCCTCCTGACACCCGCCGACCGGGGTGCCTTCTACCTCGGGAAAACGGCAGCCAACGCCATCACCATGGCCGTCATGGAGATCCTCCTTCTCCCCCTGCTGGCCATCTTTTTCAACATCCCCATCGCCGAGCACATTCTGAGGCTGATCCCCGTCTGCTTCTTCGGCACCTTGGGGTTCGCCGCCGTCGGCACCCTCTTCGCCGCCATGTCCATCAACACGAGGCTGCAGGAGGCGCTCCTGCCAATGCTCACGCTTCCCATCCTTGTGCCGTCTATCCTGGCCGCCGTAGAAGCCACCAGCGGCGTACTTGCCGGCGAGCCCCTGGCCGACCTCGCACAGTGGCTTCGGATATTGGTCGCCTTTTCCCTATTATTCCTTGCCGCCTGTCTCCTCCTGTTCGACTACGTCGTCGAGGAATAGCCGCCGTCCAATTCTCAATTGTTTCCGCCTTTCGCATTCTGACATCTGACAGTTGCCCTCCGGAGTTTCCTCCATGCCATCTAATCTCCGCCAATGGTCTCTCGCCCTCGGCGTCCTCTCCCTCATCGGCATGCTCATTGCGCCCTACATGGCCCTTGTCCATGCCGACGTCGAAAGCCAGATGCTGCTCGCGCAGAAAATCTTCTACTTCCACGTCCCCTCCGCGTACGGGATGTATCTCGGCTTCTTCCTCACCTTCGTCTTCAGTATCCTCTACCTATGGAAGAAGGAGAAGCGCCACGATATCTGGGCGTCCTGCGCAGCGGAGGTCGGCCTCCTCTTCTGCACCGTCGTCCTCATCACCGGCTGCATCTGGGCCAAGCCCATCTGGGGCGCCTGGTGGGTGTGGGATCCGCAGCTCACACTCGTACTGGTTATGTGGCTCATCTTTGTCGCCTACCGTATGCTCCACAACTACAGCGAAGATCCGCTCTCCAGCGCGCGGTTTCGGGCCGTGCTGGGCATCATCGGATTCCTCGACGCCCCGCTCATCCATCTCTCCGTGCGGCTCTGGCGAGGTCAGCATCCCAACGTCGTCCGGGCCGAACGAATCGGTCTGCCGCCCGACATGCTCCAGGCCTTCCTCTTCTGCAGCATCGTCTTCATTATCCTGTTCACGGCCATTCTCATCAAGCGTGTGTCCGTGGAGAAATCGCGAGATGAACTCGAATCGCTCAAAGCCTACGTCCGCGACCGCCGGACCATCCTCGGCAGCGCTGTTCAGAACTGAAGGAGTTCTTCGATGAAGAGTCACTCACTCTGTCGCATTCTCATCGCCCTGGTCGCCCTTCTGCTTCCAGCGCTGGTCCTCGCCCAGACCACCTCCATGTCCGGTGGATCCGGCGGCGACGACTCGCTCAAGTACCTCGGCTACATGGCCGCCGCCTACTCCGTAATTTGGGGCGCCGCCCTCCTCTACTTCATCTCCCTCTCCAAGAAGGAAAAGGAGATCTGGACCGAGCTCCAGGAACTCAAAGAATCGCTCAAACAAGAAGCCGTCACCAAAGAATAGCCCGAGCTTTTTTATCTTTTTGCCTTCCCGTCTTTCTTGCCTTTGCCGTCTGCCCTTCTGACCTCTGACCTCTGACAACTGACTCTCCCTATGTCCGTCCGAAACGCAAAAAAAATACTCGCCCTCCAGCGTCGCAAGCATCGCGACGCCGAGAATCAATTCCTCATCGAAGGCGTCCGCCTTTGCGAAGAAGCCGTCCGATCCAGCGCCGCGATCGAACAGATGGTCTTCTGCCGCGAAACGATGGCCGACAACAGCCGTCTGGCCGACCTCCATTCGCAGGCGCGCGAGCAGAACATTCCCATCCAGGAAACCAACCGACGGGCCATGCTGGGCATGTGCGACACGGAGACGCCCCAGGGCGTCCTCGGCATCGTTGGCATGCCCACCTGGGACCGGCCCGCCGCGGGCGCGTCGTCCCGGTCCGTTCTCCTCCTCGACCGTATCCGCGACCCGGGCAACCTCGGCCTCATCCTTAGAACAGCTGAAGCCGCTGGCGTAGACGCCCTCTTCATCGCCCGGAAATCGGTCGAACTCTACAACCCCAAAGTCGTCCGCGCGTCCATGGGATCCATCTTTCGCCTCCCCGTCTTCCGCGACCAGGACCTGGACGCCGTCATCCCGGAACTTCAAGCCCGCGGCGTCACCGTGTACGCCACCCACATGGACGGGACGTCCTACGAGACCGTCCAACCTTCCCAACCGTGGGCCCTGCTTCTGGGCAACGAAGCCTTCGGGGTCGACCCCGCCCTATCCGCCTCCGCCGACACCCTCATATCCGTCCCTATGGCCGCACCCGTCGAATCCCTCAACGTCGCCATCGCCACCGGTATCCTCCTCTACCACCTGAACCGTTCCTGATTTAGATTCTCCTTCTGTCTTCTGCCTTTTGCCTTGCGCCTACTGACCCCTGACAACTGATTACTGAAGACCGCTCCCTCTACTGCCCCATTCTCCCACCGTCGGAGGACCTCCCAATGTACGTAGGCACCCAATACCTCGGCACGTCGAAGCACGAAATGGAATTCCTTGTCCGCCACGGCGTCGCACACCTGGATGCCAGAGTCGACGACATGGAAGCCGACACGCTCAGCAGGCACAGGGAGGAGGCAGCGAAGTTCGGCGTCGATCTCGAGATGGTCCACACGCCCATTATGACCGCCGTGCCTCTGGCGCTGGACCCGGGCCGCGATCAGGAAGTCGAAGACTTCTGCGGCTACATCCGAAATGCCGCAAAGGCCGGCCTTCGCGGACTCAACTACAACTTTTGCGTCATCCAGGCCGACAACGGCGTCGCCTACATCCAGCGCACCGAACCCCGTCCGGGCCGCGGCGGCACCTCCTACAGCTCCCTTGAAATGTCCAGCTACGACAACAACCAGCTCACCTCCGCCGGAACTGTCACCCGCGACGAATGCTTCGAACGCGCCGCCTGGTTCCTGGAACGCGTCGTCCCCGTCGCCGAGGAGTACAAGATCCAGCTGGCCTGCCATCTCAACGACCCCCCCTCGCCCATGCTCAACGGCGTCGAGCGCTGGAACTGGCCCGTCATGGAAGGCCTCAAACGCTTCATCGAACTCAAAGAGAGCCCCTACCACGGGTTCAACTTCTGCTGCGGAACGGCTTCAGAAGGTCTCGAAGATCCTGCGAGGGAACTCCCTCCCATCATCCAGTACTTCGCCGAGCAGAAAAAGATCTTCAACGTACACTTCCGGAACATCCGCGGCGGCCTCCACAACTTCGTTGAGACCTGGCCCGACGAAGGCGACGTCAATATGTACGAAATCGCCAAGGTCCTTCACGCCGCCGGCTACCCCTACATGCTCATGCCCGACCACGCCCCCCGCCACCCAGACGATAAAGCCCCCGAAGGCGTCTCCAGCCGCGTCACCCAGGCCTGGGCCTTCGAATTCGGCTATATCATCGCCCTCATCCAGGCCGTAGAGCACGAAGCGCGGAAATGAAATCAGGTTCGTGTGCAGACTGAGGTGTCAGATAAGTCAGCCAAACAGAATTCAGAGGAGGGCAAGATGGCAAAGCACAAATACCTGTGCATCCAAAGGAGCCAACCCGAAAGCGGCGGAGAGGCGCCCTCCCCTGTACAGATGGAAGAGATGTATCGAGCCTTCAATGCGTGGCTGGAAAAGTACAAGGAGAATATCCTCGACCTCGGGGGAAAGCTGGAAGACGGCGGTAAAGTCCTTTCCCTCAAAGGGGCAACGGACGGTCCCTTCGCCGAAACCAAAGAGATCATCGGCGGCTTCATGATCATCACGGCAGAGACGATGGAAGAGGCGATGGAGGTGGTTCGAGAGAGTCCGGGGGTTGGGATGCCCGGATCCACCGTCGAGATCAGGGAGATCAGCACACCCTGAGACTGAATCGCCCGGCCCGAAGGACGAGTACGGAAGCATCTGGCTCTCAACGACTATAAATGCCACCAGTGGCACTACTTGCCTTCGATCTCCATTCTGTAATGTGTACTGATCGATTGTACTCTATTGAAGTCGACACCAACGGCCGCATCGACTTCAAAGACTTCCTCGCTTTCGCCGCCCTCTTCTCCGACGTCAATTGACAGAGATGTCCAAACACGAAAGAGCCTCCGTGAGCTTAGCTCTGGAGGCTCTTTTTCTTTATCACCTGCACCGAACCAGCAAAAGGCCAAATGTGGAATTCTGCAACAGGTGGGAGATATTGGGGAGTCTAAGAGGACAAATGAGCCGGTCTGGCGAATGGCAGGGAGGAGCAAGAGGAGAGCCCAAGCCGACTCAGGTTCAAAGGATATTTCTCAAATGTCGTCGTGCGGGTGACCGCCGCGATGTACCCTTGATTCTGGATGGCATAGATGCCATAATGCAACAGAGACCAGAACCGATTCAGGTTAAGCTGGATCTCCTATAGATGGGCAGTACCGCACCCAACCGCAGATCCGGCCGGGAGAACGCATCTCCCGGCGCCGCCCATTCACCGGAATTCGGTGGAATGGTCGGATTCGATAACAAGACGTTATAGGCCATTTGGTCGGGCGCCCTAAACCAAGACTTCCTTGGAGAAGCATATGTTCGCGAAGTCTCAGGAATTCTACGATGTGGTCTACTCCTTTAAGGACTACGCGAAAGAAGCGGAAGACATTTTGACCATGATTCGCCGCAACTCTGACTGCGGGGAAACGGTTTTGGACATAGCCTGCGGAACCGGCAAACATCTTGAACACCTAAAGACTTCCTTCAAATGCTTTGGCTTGGACGTCGACCCTGGACTCGTGGAGATTGCGCAGAAGCGAAACCCTGAATGCGAGATTTTCCTCGACGACATGGTCACATTCGATGTGAAACGAAGATTTGGAGTTGCTCTGTGCCTATTCAGCTCAATCGGATATGCAGAGACCCCGGCTCGCCTTGAAGCTACAATCTCACGTGTCGCTGCCCATATAGAACCAGGTGGGCTATTCATCGTAGAACCTTGGCTACATCCCGACAAGTACTCCACCGGACGTTTGGACGCCGACTTCATCGAAGAGGCTAATCTCAAAATCACGAGAATGAACACCACTGAAAGAGAAGCCAATGTCTCCGTGATTCTCTTTCACTATCTGGTGGGGCAGGGCACGGAGATTAGTTATTTCATCGAAGAACACAAGCTTGGTCTCTTCACAGACGCGGAATATCGATCTGCGTTGGCGAATGGCGGATTCCGTATCGCAGAGCACACCACTGAATTCTCCGACCGCGGACACTACATTTGCGTTAAATCCGAGTAAAACCAAACGGCCTATAACACGTGTTGCA
>Ga0114996_10005270_pt1 | contig 15248 bp, 18 predicted proteins | sample ArcticOcean_MG_C_4_FD_87039 | JGI IMG/M metagenome (GOLD analysis project Ga0114996, IMG submission 87039) | Marine microbial communities from western Arctic Ocean - ArcticOcean_MG_CB4_134 | ecosystem: Environmental > Aquatic > Marine > Oceanic | place: Arctic Ocean: Canada Basin | collected...
ATCCGTGAAAAATGACATAAAAAATTTCCTTCCAAAGATAAAGAACGGGGGTCTCCTCTCTGGCCATGATTATATAACGAAAGAAGTTGTTTTTGAACAAGAAAACAAAGAGTACACTAATGATCTGGGTTTCGGCGTAGCACAGGCTGTTGATGAGTTTCTGTTAGAAAGTGATAAATATGAAATGTTCCTAAGAGTAACAGAAGAAAACATAGCACCAGACTGGGCCATAAGACTAAAGACGGCTTTGAACAAGGATTGATTATGAAAGTTCTATACATTAGCTACTACAAAGAAGACAACTCAGACTGGGCTGCTTCTGCAATTAATAATATGCTAGCCTTAGACAATGCTGGCGTTGACGTTGTCGCTAGAAACGTAACGATATCATCGGACAGTAAAAACTTACCACCAAAGATAAAACAGCTTCAAGCAAAATCTACAGAGGGGTGCGACGTATGTATCCAACACGTACTTCCACACCACCTAGTAGGCACAGACAAGTTCAAAAAGAACATAGCTTATCTTGCTTCAGAGTCTACAAGTATTAAACATCTACCCTGGTTTAATGCCCTTCAGTTGGTAGATGAAATATGGGTTCCTAACGAACAAAGTAAACAGTCTCTGCTGGACGATAAGATCGGAGTACGAGTAAGAGTAGCTCCTCACTCCTTTAATATCGAGAACTACACCAAAAAGTACGAAGATATCCAAATCCCACAGACGAAAGACAAGTTCAAATTTTACTACATTGGAGACCTGAACGAAAGACAAAATATTGATGCTGTAATAAGATGTTTCCATGCAGAGTTTGACAAGTCCGAGCAGGCTTGCTTAATACTCAAAGTAAAAAAAACAGGATACCCTTCGGACCAAGTTCAGCAAGTAGTAGATCAAAAAATCGTTGCAATAAAAAATTCACTAAGAATATACAAAGATATTTCTGAATACAACAGAGATATTATCATTTCAGAAGATGTAGATGCAGAAAAAATATACGCACTCCATCAAATCTCTGACTGTTTCGTCAGCCCTTCTCGTGGAGAGGCTTGGTCTACTCCCTCGTTTGAAGCGATGGCCTTTGGAAATACACCTATCTGTTCTGATTTTGGTGGCCCTAGAGACTTCATAGATAAGGACGATTCTCTTACGGGCACTTGTGTCAACGGTGTGTACTCTACCTATCAGTGTACAGACTCCGCTTTCCCAGATATGTTTACAGGTAGAGAGTACTGGTTCAGCCCCTGCGACATGGATACCAGGAAAGCAATGAGGTTTTACTATGAGAGCAAGGATACAAAAAGAGAAAAGAAGATAGCAGGACTGACGAGGGCAAAGAAATTCTCATACGAGAACGTTGGCAATCTAATGAAGGGTTTTTTGAATGAGTAATAACCAAGTAGCGTCAATTATAAGTAAGAGCGGTTGTAAGAAAAAGGTATACGATATTCTTACGTTTAATACTCATGAAAGATACCAAACTCAGCTAGCCAAAACAGGCCATAACTTTTACGCCTTTAACGCTGACGGTATGAAAGAGTGGATTACAGGACACGGAGACGTTCCTAAGAACCACTATAATCTACCTAAAAACTCAGTCTATACTGGTCTTGATTTTGATTTCATATTAGCTCAAAGTAAATTCGGACAAATGCAAGCTGCTCACCAAATAAACCAAATGCTAAACCTGCCGATTGTAGCCTTGGAACATACCCTACCAGTCCAGAACTGGACGAATGAGCAACTCGTAGAGATGAAGAAAATGATTGGAGATATCAACGTCTTTATCTCTGACTACTCCGCAGGACAGTGGGAGCCAGAGGGGTCACACGAGGTTGTTCTTCATTCGATAGATACAGAACTTTTTAAGCCACAAGAAGGTCTAGAAAGAAAACCACAGGTCTTAAGTGTTGTTCATGGCTTCATAGATAGAGACTATTGCTGCAACTACAGCGGGTGGCAAAGAATAACAAAGCCCGACAAGATAAAAACAAGAGTTGTGGGAGACACTCCAGGTTTGTCAAAACAATCTGAGTCTATACAAGATCTAGTAAGTGAATATCAATCTTCCCGAATATTCCTAAATACCTCTACACTGAGTCCTATACCTATGGCCCTGCTAGAAGCTATGGCTTGTGGTTGTGCAGTCGTAACAACGGCGACCTGTATGATCCCAGAAATAATTCAAGATGGAGTGAATGGATTCATCTCTAATGACGAGGAACAGTTACAGTCCAGCATACAAAACCTATTGAATGATCCAGGTCTCGCCAAGAAACTGGGTGAAAATGCACGACAAACAATACTAGAAAAGTTTAATGAAGACTCCTTTGTAGGTAACTGGAACAATATCTTTAACAAGGCATATGGATTAAAAAAATGAAGATACATATTATAAAGCAGGGTGAAACGGCTATTGAAGGCTATAAGAAGATAGAACTGCTTCCTGGGTTTATGCTGATTGGGCTAGATGAGGTCTCAGATAATGAGGCAGAGGTGATCTTTGCAAACGATATATTGGACGCATTACCAGCCAATATCGTTCAGCAAACTATAACCCAGCTAGTGAGCAAGCTAAGACTCGGAGGAACGCTTACTCTGGGAGGAACCGAGCTAAGAACATTTACAAAAAATGTAACCAACCAGATGATACCGGAAGACCAAGCAGTAGAAACCATAAGGAATAGTCAGTCTATGGTAAATGTAAATAGCTTATCCGATCTATTAAGGTCAATGGGGCTAGAGGTAGAAGCTACAACCATAAGCGGAATACATTGCGAGGTTAAATGTGTCAGAAAATAAAATAGACCCTCTAAAATCACAAAACATTTCTACAGACTGTCAGCATTGTATATGGGCCTTGACAGATAAAGAGGGCAACCAGAAGGGGTGTCTTGCTGGCAGACTAGATAGATTTAGAGAGGCTGGAGCCTGGGTGGGAAAAGAATCCCCAGAAGATACTCACTACCAGGTAGAAGGGGTCTGTAACCTACACCGAACCACGGAGTGGTCCCACTACGATGAGGACTTTGAGGAATCAACCCTGTTTGATAAGGACGATCTCTATCTAACCAAAGCCTCAGATGAAATAAAAACAACCTTTGGTATTGTTATATACGACGGAGATGAAACACACGAAAATCTAGAACAGACAATAGACTCCATAAGGCACACGACATATGACAAAACGAAGATTCAAATTGTTATAGCGGCAACAGGACACAAAAAAAACATCTACGAATATCTGAGAATTGTAGATTCGCTAAAAGGAAATGGTTTTAATATTGAATTAATTCTAAACTCAGAAGCCAGCCCAAAAAGCCTAATAGATTTCAAAGCCTTTGATGGGTGTGTAAGTTCTGCCTATTTCGCAGTCTGCAACAGCGGGGCTACAATTGCCACAAGCACACTATCTAGAATAGAAGATCACTTGAACGGAAAGGTAGAGAAAGTAATGACGTTTTCTCAGAACTCTCTATTCGGAATAGTGGACTTTATAATGAAAACCGTAGTAAGGTCAGAATATTTAAAATACAATGACTTTCATAAAATGCTTATTGCTATTAAAAGACTATCTAGTGAAAACAAAATGCATAGAGACCTCTAGGACACTTAATGAGAAAAAAGTCCAACTTCATAACAACACCAAGACCCTTACCGGGAAAAGACAAAAAACACTTTGTTACAGTTGTGTTACTAAGTGAAAATCACGGCTATAGAATGAAGTCTAAAGGGGCTATACCACTAGTAGACATAAACGGCATTACTCTTTTAGATAGGCAAATAAATGCGATCAAAGCCGTATTCCAAAACTTTGAAATAATTTTGTGTTGCGGTTATGATGCAGGGGCCGTATTCGAGCACGTAAAAGGAAAGTATCAAAATCTCAATATAAGGATAGTAGAAAATCAAGTATATGAAAATTCTAACTGCTGCGAGAGCGCAAGGTTAGCAATAAATAACACTCTAAACAATAAGATAATTTTATGTAATGGTAGCGTGCTGTTATTAGCAGAACATTTGAGGGCGATAAGTTTAGAAACCAGCTCTATCCTTACTCAGAGATCAAGTAAGAAGTTAGAAGATTTTAGCATAGGGGTAGTGAGTCAAGACGAAAAGGTTCAAAATATGTCACTAGGAGTAAAAGAAATAAAATGGCTAGAGTTGTGCTATCTGTCTACGAGACATGACGTAAAAGCTTTACATAGTATAGCTACGTCATTGGAATTTAAGAGTAGGTTTTTGTTTGAGGCCATAAATGAATTCATAAAGACGAAAATCTTAAAAACAGTAGAGGTCGAGAAAATCAAAAGCTATAAAATACATAACATAAAGTCTCTAAAAAGGGTAGACATATGAGAGTTCTAATAGACAATTATTCCTCTAAGACAAGCACGGAACCAATCTACTTTGAACAAACCATGAAAAGGGTTGGAGTCGAGGCTGTTGTGTGGAATAGGAATCAGATTAGTACCTACGACGTATTCGATAGGGTTCAGCCAGACCTTTTTATTACCCACCATAACCACCTAGATAATGATGTTATAAAGTACTTGTTTAGCTCTACAAAACAATTAGACCTAGTGTTAAACGCAACTGGCCTCGACGAAGAGAAGTCAGTAGCATTGAATCAATTGCTACAAGAGATGAAAGCAAACAAAGTAAAGATACCATTTGTTTTTTCAAATACTCCAGACGGGATACCGGAGGCTAGGTTGAAAGACTTTAAGACTCATAGTATTCTACCTGGGGCCGACCTATTTATTCCTAACCATTCCGGCCTAGATTTCGAAATAGATGCAGCCAGGGTTTATGTGAGCGAGTTAGACCACGACTTTAATGGTGAACATGAAACGTATCACAATATAGAGATAGGAGAGAAAACTGAATTCTCTGACTTCTCTGCTACGGCAGTGGACATGATGCCTCTCTACTTAAAGTACAAACAGGTATGCTTTATCGGAAAACCGGAAGATCTTGTTTCTCAGCTTTTGTTTGACGCTAAAATACGCCATGACAACGTAACACTACTGTCAGACGACCAAGAAATGTTAGATAAAGTCATAGAGGGCGTATTTAAGACGGCCAACCCCTCATCTAAGGATGTAAAAATGAAACATACTTGCCTACATAGAACAAAAAGATTGCTATCTAAGTTAAAAGTAGATGTCAACCAGCAGGCTCTAGAACAAATGATAGGGGGTTTATAGTGAAGCTGCTAATACAATTTCCAACACTAGCCAGACCAGAAAAATTCTTGAAGTGTCTCGATAAATACGTAGACATGGCGAGTACTCGTCATCAATTGTTTTTTAACGTAAACTGTGACGCCGATGACCTCAGTATGAACAGTAGCTCTACGAAGAGAATGATCGCGGACATTATCTATGGCTATCACTACACAGACGGCCAGATTAACTTTGACAAGAACACCGAAAAAATTAGTGCCATAAATTCCCATATTGATGACTGTTATTTCGATTTTGACATTGTAATCTGCGCTTCAGATGATATGATACCACTTGAACACGGCTGGGACGACGAGATAGCTTCGGCTATGACGGACAATTTTCCAGATACGGATGGGTGCATTCACTTTAACGATGGCTATACTCACAACAAACTGATCACCCTTTCCATACTAGGCAGAAAACTCTATGAACATTTTGGATACGTGTACCACCCAGACTATAAGGGTCTGTACTGTGACAACGAATTCACACAAGAGGTCATTAGGCTTGGAAAATCCGTCTACATAAACAAAGTTATCATTAGACATGAACACTACGGCGAAAAGGGAAATAGCAATACTGGAGATGTAGATTTCGCAGCGCAGAAAACCCTACATTATGCAGGGAGGGACGGGGCGGTATTTAGAAGCAGAGAAGAAAGAGGGTTTCCTAGAGGGAGAATAACAAATGACTAATTACTCGATAGGGATAACAACTTATAAATATAGATTTGAAAAGTGGTTTAAACCTTTAGTCAACCAGATAAAAGAGTTTAGACCAGACGTTGAAGTGATGGTTTCCGTAAATGGAGAAAATAATGAAACCTTTGACGAGCAGTTTCGGAGCGATTTTCTAAGCTTTGTGTCTAAAAAACGCAACACACATGTGACAATGTATCCGACGTTCAGGAGTCTTTGTAAGATGTGGAATAACCTTATGATAAACGCTAGTAATCACAAGGTATTGCTACTGAATGACGACATAACAATAAGAAGTGCCAGATTTTTTGATGAATTAGAAAAAGTTGTAGAGATGGATTCGGGATTTTTCAAAATAAATAGAAGCTGGAGCCACTCTCTTCTAGACAGGATGATGGTAGATAAAATAGGCTGGTTCGATGAAAGGTTTTTGAGTATAGGAGAAGAAGACGGAGACTTCGAATGGAGAGTAGGCAAAGCCGGTGGGCGTATTTTTGACGTTTCTTTGCCAGACATAGAAAACCATGTTGATCATGAAAACTGCCTAGTCGGAATGGACAAGGTAAATGCTAAATATTCAAAATTTAACTTCGATTTTGCTTTCAGTCAAAAGTATAGCATCGACAAGGAAAACGGAGAGATGTATGGAATAATGGGCAGGCAGGTAGTTTGTGACTTGCCTACACCCCCACAACACGCAGTAGAATCTTTCTACTGGAATAATAGACACAAGTTATGAAAATCAACAGCTTAGACAAACTGAATTCTACACTGCTGTACAAAAAGGACGAAAATGGGAGGCAGGTAAAGGTATTCAAACTTTCTAAGGTAGAGCTATACAAAAATAATTTACACTACCCAAACATAAGGCTCCTCTCTAGGGAAGACAATGAAACGTACAACCCCATAAGAGAAAAAATAATGTCTATGCCCGACGAAGCAGTAGAAATAGAGTCTTTGCAGAGGGGTATCATTAACCATCACGAAAAAACTCCAGTGTTTTTCTTTGTGTACAATACAGATAACTACTACCACTTTATATATGACACCCTACCGTACCTGATAACCTACAGAGAGCTAAAAAAAGAACACCCAGAGTTAAAATTATTGATAAGTACACCCAATAGACATCAAAGCAAATTGAATAAATTTGTGTTAGAGTTCCTAAATCTTCTAAAAATATCTGAAAAAGATCTACTAGTCGCAAACAGTGAAACGGAATACGAAACAGTTTATGTCTCTAGCTCCTATACTCATGAAATAGATTCTAATCTGCCACCAAGAAAAGAAATATATGCTCTATATGAAGAAATGGGGAATAAGGTTAAAACTAACACCGGTTTTCCTTCAAGGATATATGTTTCCAGAAGATCTCACAGGCATAAAAACTACGAAAATATGGGTACAAACTATACAATTAAAAGACGGCTAGTCAATGAAGATGAATTAGTTGGTTTTTTAAAGACAAAGGGGTATACCGAGGTTTTTACCGAGCTATTGTCAACAGAAGAAAAAATTAACATGTTCAAGGGCTGTAAAAAAATAATAGGACCGATAGGTGGCGGGCTGTGTAACGCTTTATTTTCTCGCAAGGACACAACGTTAACACCTATAGTGTCTCCGTTTTTCTTAGACATAAACAAAAGATTTTCTTATAGCTTCAGCGGGGTCAAGACAAATTACTTTACTGATACGTCACACGTAGAAGATGGGCCATTCAAAAAGCATATGAGAGTTAGGATTAAAAACAAAAAGGTGACAGGAGAGATCCAAGATATGGAGAAAGACACTCTCCGCATAATATACGATGATACGGGTGTCGCCGGTTGGAACTCCCAAGTGGAATACAAAACGTTAGAGGTTGATAAAGAAAATGTTGAACGGGTGGACCCCGGTTTAAACTCCATTTGGAAAATGAATCTAAACAAATTTAAAAAGGATTATAGCAATGGATAGTAACAAGGTGTGTTTCATAATAGCCCATAAGTACTTCAGGGGATACCCATCCTATCTCAAGCATTATATCAGTAACATCCAAAAATTCTACCCAGAAGCGCTGACTGTTGTGGTGGACAATAATTCCGTATACAAACACGACGTATTTAGCGAAATCGAACAACTAGACAACCTAGTTCTTTTAGATAATGACATAACGTCAAAATTTGAATTGGGAGCATACCAAGTCGGCGTAAGGTATATAGTTGAAAACAACCTAGTAGACCAATATGAATACTTTGTCTTCACCCAAGACAATTGCGTCCTAAAGAATAAATATGATTTTAACACTCTTAAACAGACAAATACGTATGCCCTGCCGGTGAATTCTTTTTACGCAGATGGAGAATGTAAAGAAGTTTGCGATAAAGTGCTCAACACTTTAAAGTTAAATGATAACTTAGATAAAATTAATTTCTGTTGGTGCAGCAACTTCGTAGTCGCCAGCAGCAAGCTAGAGCAACTGTACGGGTATCTAAAGCAAATTGTTGTATTGTACAGGTGGGAAAGCTGTGCAGGAGAACGATACTTAGCTAGAATACTTTGGGAACTTAATGAACAAAGAGAGTGTGGAGATATAGATGGTAGCGCCGCAGACCTAGCAATAAGACACTACGATACATGGTCTGTCAACATATACGATAGTGCGACTTCATACTTTGTTAAAAAGGTTCAACAGAAAACAGAGAATACCGTAGACAGCAATGAAGCCCAGAAGGTTGTCCATGTACCTGCTGACAAGCATAGAAATGATTATAATGCAAATAATTAGTGCCGGGGGAGGCTTCATAGGGTTTAACCCCAATCACTATATTCATATCAACGAATATTATCAATATTGCGTTAGACTAATTACTAAGTGGCTTCACGATAATCCAAATGAGAAGCTAAACATAACGCTGGGTAATTATCAGTGTGATTTCAACAATAGCAATAAAGAAATTAAATTAGACATTCAGTATGAACATACGCTGGTTAAGGAGGGTGGAAGAAGCGTAGATAATATTGTGTTTGGACGTGTAGACCACGAAGATGGAAAATACTTAATTAGGATAGCGAACTATGACTACCTCAATGCTCTAGATGGTATTATAGAGTACAGCATCCCTAATATATTAAATGTCTCGACTGGAGATTTTTCTACGTATCTTGGCAAGGTCGGATACATAGCCCCCACCATATATGAAAAATTAGACTTTGACAAATCACAAAAGACAAATACAATAACCATGTTTTCTGAGAATGGCAGTGACAGGAGAAGTGAATTTGTTAGTGCTTCAAAAGCCAGAGGACTGAACCAATCGAATATAACAGGTGTTTTCTCAAAAGAGTCGTTAAGACAGGTCTACCAAAAAACTAAAATAATAGTAAACCTACATCAGACCGATCATCACCACACGTTTGAAGAACTTAGGGTATTGCCAGCCCTATGTAACGGTGTAATCATCGTTTCTGAAGATGTCCCACTGAAAGAACAGATACCGTATGGAGATTTTATTGTGTGGTCGTCTTACAAAGATCTAATAGAGACTACCTTAGAAGTACAGAATAATTATGAGCATTTCTATAGGGAGATATTTAACGATAGACTTTCAGAGGTTCTCTTAACTTTAAAAGAAAGTAACCAGGAGTCAATAGGTAATGTCATCAGAAGGTAAACGCAGACTAATCGCAATATGCGGAGACTCTGGAAGCGGTAAGACCACCCTTTCTAATCTGCTACTAAAAAACCTTGAGGATGCAATGGTGCTAGAGTGTGATAGGTATCATAAATGGGAAAGAGGACACGAAGAATGGAAAAAGACTTCACAGCTTAATCCTAAAGCTAACCATCTAGATATAATGAGTGAAGATTTTCACCAATTGAAAAAAGGACTGTCTATTTTTCGTGAAGATTATGACCACAAAGATGGGAAGTTCACAGAAAAACAAACTATAAACCCCTCAAAAAACATCATAGCCTGCGGGTTGCACACATTCAAATGTGATGATAGTCTATACGACCTCAAAGTGTTCATGAATCCAGACGAAGACCTAAGATTACAATGGAAAACGGCTAGAGACATTAGAAAACGCGGATACACAACTTCTCAGGCTCTTGATCAAATTACAGCCAGGGAGAAAGATCGGCTACTGTTCATAAAGCCTTACATAAACGAATCAGATTTAATAGTAAGCTTTTGTACCGATAAGAATATTCCACATATGGATTCAGTTAAAGGGTTGGGTCGCTCTTTAAGGGTTTTCATCAATAACAACTATAACATAATAACACTAAAGTACAAGTTGTGCGATTTAGAATCTCGTGACGTTTCCCCATCGAGCATTCCGGGTTTTCATGAAATGCTTATTTGTGAGTGTAAATATGAGTACGTAGTAATGTGCATTTTGTACTTGCTGGGAGCGAAGTGTGACTAATAAATTAATTACGCTGGGAAAACAACTGTCTAGATTCGTCGTCGGGGCAGAGGGGAACGTTTCGCAAAGGAGCGGTAATGGCTTCATGATTAAAGCAAGTGGGAAATCGCTTAATAATATGGACTATAATTCAATAGTCAGGTGTGATCAGGGTGGCAAAGTTCAGGACGGGCCGATTCGTTGTGACAATAGACCAAGTATAGAAACTGATTTTCACGCTTGGATATATGCAAATTCTGACTACGGTTTTATAGCCCACACACACCCAGTCAATACCTTAAAAATTCTATGCTCCGATGCTATTTATAGCTTTGCAGAAGAGAGGCTGTTTCCTGACCATGTAGTTTTTAATGGGCCTATTTCCTGTGTAGTCCCCTATGCCACTCCCGGTATAGAACTCATGAAGGCTATAGAAAAGTCTACTAGTAAATTTAAAAAGCGCAACAAAGTTTTTCCAAATCTATTTTTACTCAAAAATCATGGAATAATTTGCTGTACAAATTCGCCCCAAGAAGCTATAGTTATGACGGAGATATGTGAAAAGGCAGCAGAGGTTTTCTTAGGAGCGGCTCTAGTGGGAGACACTTGCTTCCTAACAAAGCAAGAGATCGAAGATGTCGAGCAACACAAGGGTGAAGCCCACAGAAAGAAATTATTATGAAAATCATTTATGTAGATATTGATGAGACCATTTGTTTTTACAACGAAGAAATCCCACTCGACGGCAAAAAGGACTACAAAACCGCAGTCCCAAACTATCAAAACATAGAAAAGATAAATAAATTATACGACGAGGGCAATACTATTGTTTACTGGACAGCAAGAGGTAGCAGAAGTGGTATAGACTGGACGGAGCTTACAACCAAACAACTTACAGGGTGGGGCGCTAAATTTAATAAAGTAAGATGCGACAAACCTTACTATGATCAATTTGTGGAAGATAGAAGCGTTAGGATTGAAGAACTATGAAAATAATCTCACATCGTGGAAATATAAATGGACCCGTTCCAAGGTTAGAAAACAAACCTGTATATATCGACGACGCTATACGTACAGGATACGACGTGGAGGTTGATCTATGGTACGTAAGTGGTAGGTATCTTTTAGGGCACGACACGCCAGATTATGAAGTTGGCTTACAATGGCTGCTTAGTAGAAATCAGGATTTATGGGTACACTGCAAGAATCTGCAAGCGTCTCAACAGCTAGTCAATAGAGACATTAGATATTTCTGTCACACGTCAGACCCATATACAATAGTAAGTCCCAAACATTTGTGGGTACACGACTTAGACCTGGCCCTTGATACTACCTGTGTTATACCTTTAATGACGATGGAAGACCTAGATAGTTTTGATTTTACCAATAAAATTTATGGAGTTTGTACCGATTATCCTAACCATATAAGAAACTTTTCTGGGGGAGTGAGAGCATGAAAAAAGAGACATTAACTGATATTTTTAACCAGGAGGGTGGAGACAAGGGGTCTTTTTTTCAACATGTAGGGTCTAACGATAATATTGCTCACAATTATACAGCAATCTATGAGCAGATCATGGAGCCTTATAGAGATGACAAGCTCTCTATTTTAGAAATAGGTCTTTGGTGCCCATTCTTTCCAGGGGCTTCAGTAAAAGCCTGGAACAGGTATTTTACTAACGCGACATATTATGGTATTGATATAGTAGACTGTAGGCATCTGCAAAAGGAAAATGTACACATCGACATTGTGGATCAAAAAAGCGAATGGGGTCTAGAGAACTATGTAAGCGATAAAGACAAATTTAAATTCATTATCGACGACGGCTGTCACCAAGAGGACGCTATTACAATTTCTTTAGGATGTCTTTTCCCACGGCTAGAAAGCGGTGGTACTTACTTTATAGAAGATCTACATGTTGTTGATAAGACCAACCTGTATAAACTTTGCGACAAAACCTTTAGTACTAATTTTATTAGCAGTGAGAAAATTAGTTACATAAATAGTAACATAGATAATTGTGTTTTTTCAAAAGATGAGAAACTATGTATGATAACGAAACTGTAAGTGAAAATATTACCATTAAAATTTAAACAAGCACATATAGAGTATCATATAGAACCTGATTTTACAAACCTTTACCTTTAAGAACGGAACACTTTATGACCACCCCTATCCCCGAAATAATTAGAATCCATACGGAACGTAGAGATAGTTTAATAAAGCAGCATAGAAATTTCTTAGAAGATAAAATCTTCATAGAGTTTGGTGTTTGTGGTGGAGGCTCTATGTTGAATTGGTATGAATTATACAAAAGCCATAAACTCACTTTAAACTTTTTTGGATTCGATTCTTTTGTGGGTCTTCCTGTAGAAGAAGAAGACGCAAACTCGATTTGGCAAACTGGACAATTTAGTGTAGAAGGCCAGATTAATCCAGAACTATTAAATAAGGAGGGTTTAAAAATTATCCCAGGGTGGTTTGATTCAACTCTTAGTAAGTCTACCGCCTTATCATTTGGAAACACTCAGGCAGGACTTGTTCATATGGACTGTGATACATATTCCTCTACCATCACATGTTGGGAGTGGTTGATAGAACACGACCTGATAGCTAAAGGAGCTTTAGTTGTTTATGATGACTGGGGAGCTTATTTACAAGCTGGGTGTGACGAGTATTGCGTGGGAGAGGCTAAAGCCCATAAGGACATCGAAAGTAAATATAACTTAAAATTTACTGATTTAGGGAAATATGTTATAGATCCAACTTTTTATGAAGTGAAAATATTCAGATATGAATGAACAAAAAATACAACTAATTATCCCCATGTCTGGGTCTGGTAAAAGGTTTGTGGATGCTGGTTATGTAGATCCAAAACCTTTGATTGAAGTTGACGGAAAACCAATTATAGCTCATGTTATAGATATGTTTCCCGGCGTGGCTGATATCATATTCATATGTAATCAGGAGCACATAGAAAATACTGAGATGGAGGGTGTGCTCAAAAGGTATTGTCCTACAGGTAAGATTATTACTATACCAAAACACAAGAAGGGTCCAGTTTATGCTGTATCTCAAGTGTTTAATGAAATAGACGAAGAGAGACCAGTTATTGTCAGTTATTGTGATTATGGTACTGTTTGGGATTTTAACGGATTCTTGGATGCTGTAGAAGGTTTCGACGGTGCAATTCCATGCTATACCGGGTTTCACCCACACATGCTTGGTTCCGATAATTATGCCTTTTGTAAAGAGGATGACGGAGTGCTGTTAGAGATAAAAGAAAAAGAACCATTTACGGACAATAAAATGTCTGAGTTTGCTTCAAATGGGACTTACTATTTTAAAAACGGCGCTCTGGTAAAAACTTATTTTCAAAAACTAATAGACTTAGACATAAGCCTGAAAGAAGAATACTACGTTAGTCTAGTATACAACCTGTTGGTAGAAGATGGGTATAAGATACGTATCTTTGAAATTGACAAAATGCTTCAGTGGGGTACTCCATACGACCTAGAGATATATAAAGGGTGGTCAAAATATTTTTCTAACATCGCACATGTAAAGGAAGAGGAAGAAATACAAAACACGACACTGGTTCTTCCAATGGCGGGCAAGGGTGATAGATTTACACAAGAAGGATTTAAGACCCCCAAACCTCTTATAGAAGTAGACGGGTTACCTATGGTGGTCAAGGCCGTCGAATGTTTACCTAGGTCAAAAAATGAAACATTTATATGCCTACAAGAACATGTAGAACACTACGGACTGAGTGATACTATTCATAATCATTACCCCGAAGCAAACATTACAACGATTGACAACGTAACTGAGGGGCAAGCCTGCACTTGTGAAATAGGTATAGTTTCTAGCGAAATAGACCCCGAAAGCCCTATACTGATCTCTGCCTGTGACAATGGTGTCCACTACGATGCTGATGAATATTTAAGCTTGGTCAAAAATGAAGACAACGACGTTATTGTTTGGTCTTTTAGAAATAATCAAACTAGCAAAATTAATCCTAATATGTACTCTTGGCTAGATGTAGATCAACATAATAACATCCTTAGTGTCTCTTGCAAGAAGTTCACAAAAGAAAACCCCCTAGAGGAACATGCTATAATAGGGACCATGTACTTTAGGAAGGCTAAATATTTTTTAGAAGGGCTTAAGAAAAACTACGAAGAGAACGTTAGAACCAATGGAGAATTTTATGTGGACGACGTTATTAATCAAAATATAAAGAGAGGACTAACCGTTAAGGTTTTTGAGGTAGAAAATTATATATGCTGGGGAACGCCTAACGACTATAAGACCTACAACTACTGGCAAGAGTTTTTTGATAAATGTAGCCATAATCCATTGAGGATTTCATTTTAGAAAAACAAAGGAGAGAACATGGTATCTAAGGTTCAGGCTAATGTTGTTTTTAATAATGAAGCTGTAATATTGAAACACTTGATTCCTATATGGAATACCTACGAAATAGACGAGTGGGTTTTCTATGATGACAGATCCACAGACGAAAGCGTAGAAGTAGTAAATCAACTAGATGCGAAAGTAACAATTTTAAATGATAATCTAGAAGGCCCGTTCAATGAGACTTATTGCAGAGACAGGATGCTTGAATATAGCAGGGATTCTGGGGCAGAATTTGTAATTGCAATAGATGCGGATGAGTTTTTGTCTGTAAATTTCGCAGAGCAACTTAGACCATCTCTAGAACAAATATTTACAAAATATGAAGTAGCCTCATACTGGTATAATTTCGTTAATGATATTAATCATATCAGACAAGACCCCATGTATGTAGAGAACTATAAAAGTTTTGTTATGCATATCCCCAATACAGGTTCGTTCAAGCAATATCAAAATATGAATATTCACTGCGCAAGAACTGCACCTACCAGATTGCCCAAAGTAACA
>Ga0114996_10005272_pt1 | contig 15244 bp, 24 predicted proteins | sample ArcticOcean_MG_C_4_FD_87039 | JGI IMG/M metagenome (GOLD analysis project Ga0114996, IMG submission 87039) | Marine microbial communities from western Arctic Ocean - ArcticOcean_MG_CB4_134 | ecosystem: Environmental > Aquatic > Marine > Oceanic | place: Arctic Ocean: Canada Basin | collected...
TATTGATGGAATTCTTAAAATCCAGACCAACCAGATGCCCAAAGACCCTGCAAGCGAGAACATTGAAGTGGCAGATGGCAAAGAACTTCAGGCTTTTGCCGGTCAGCAACACGACGCGCATATCTCTTCTCATTTAATATGGGACTATCACCACTTATTCAAGCGAATCCGCTGGGTGCTTCGGAGCTACAGAAGCATATTATGCAGCATATACGCCTCAAAGCTGAAGAAGACACTGAAGCCACCTTGTTTGAGCAGTACGGAAGTGACCCCGACGCTATGGTTTCTGATCTGCAGCGGGAAGCTATGATAGCTATCAAAGTGGCCGAGTACATGATAGAGATGAAAGGTACGCAAACAGAGCTTTCAGGCGAAGGCACTGGGGAAGACCCTGTAATAGCGCTAAAAGCGCAAGAGTTACAGCAACGCGCGGCGAACGATCAAGCAGAGATTGCTCTGAAAGAGCAGGGCATCCAAGTTGATCAAGCAAGAATCGCGCAAAACGCTCAAGGTAATGAGGCACGGATTGAGTCACAACAACAAATCGCACAGTTGCGTGCGGATGTGGCACGTGAAAGAATCAATACGCCGAGTAAACTTTAGGAGATAAATATGGCACGCTCAATGGCTCGTGATAAAAAGGTTCTACGCAACCTAGATGATGAAATTTACCGTATTGCCCCTAAAACCTACGCCAAAGGCGCGGAAGGAAAGGACGCACGCGAAGAATATGGACGAATTAACCGCGAAAAGCGTTTTGAAAAGAACCAAATGAACAGAATGGCAACAGGTGGCGCGGTTAAAAGCAAGAAAATGAGAACTGTACAGGCTCGTGGTGGTGGCATAGCCAAAAGAGGCAACGGCCCCACGTATTTGTGTTAATGGAGAATAAGAATGCCTTTAAAACGGGGTTCTAGTCAAAAAACCATCTCAAGTAACATTAGAACAGAGATGCAGGCAGGAAAGCCGCGCAATCAAGCGATGGCGATTGCGCTTAGTACTGCCAAAAGAACTAAAAAACCTAAAAAAGCAGCCAAAGGTGGTTCAATTACCGCCAAAGGCTCTTCCAAAAAAAGCACAGGTGGCCGCACGGCTAAAAAGCCTGCTAGAATAGTAAAAAAACGTGATGGGAATAACCCAGTAAAGATTTATTAAGCAAGCCCCCAGACAGTGGCTATTAACCGTCTGCTCTCATGGAAAAACGACCATGCTAGAATTCGCTGAAAGCGTATTGAACGACATTAGAAAATTACAGGCAGACTCCGAGGCCATTGTATTAAATGGCACATTGAAAGATATGGAGCGCTACCGTTTTCTTATGGGCCGTCTGGAAGGTATAAAGCTTGTGGATCAAATTATCCGAGATAGAGCGGGTAAACATTCAGAAGATTTTTAAACCCCAGAGAAAGCCTATGAAAGTTGAAAAGAAACTAACTCCTCTTGAAGAGAAGTGGGAAGAAGAAAAGTTGGCTGATGCCAATAAGAAACCCACTCTCGACGATGCGTACACCGCTGATGGCAAAGTCCACCATAAAGGCTTGGCCAATTCTATTCTTGACCTTATCCCTCAACCTACTGGCTGGCGTATTGCCATTCTTCCTTATCGTGGAGCAAAAACCACTAAAGGCGGGATTGTGTTAGCGGATGAAACGCGCCAGCGCACTCAATTAGCTACTAATGTTGGCTATGTCCTCAAAGTAGGCGCTTTGGCCTATGCTGATGAATCTAAGTTTCCTGCGGGACCTTGGTGTAAAGAAGGCGATTGGGTAATTTTTGGAAGATACGCAGGCTCTCGTATTCAGATTGATGGTGGCGAGATTCGTTTATTAAATGATGATGAAGTTTTGGGGTTGGTAAATGACCCTGATGACATTCTACACATGTGAAAGAGGATAAATCGATGGCTGAACCATTAAATCAGGAATTAGAATTCGACGTTGGCGAAGACGACCAAGAAGAAACCACTGTTGAAATGAACGAGGATGGTACGGACGCGCAGGTGGCGACCGAAGAAGAAATAGTAGTTGAAGAAACTAAAAAAGGAGCTGCTCCACAAACAGAAGAGTTAGAAAAATATTCTGGGAAAGTAAAAAAACGTATTGATAAGCTAACCGCGCGCTTGCGAGAAACGCAGCGGCGTGAAGAAGCGGCGGTCGCTTTTGCTAAAAACGTGCAGATGGAAAATGAGACGCTTCAACAGAAGAATCATAAAACGGATGGTGAACGGTTACACGAAGCACAAGGGCGCATTACTTCTCACGCTCTGGCCTTGAAACAAGTGATTAAAAAGGCAAGAGAAGAGGGGGATATAGACACGGAAACTGAGGCCCAACAGCGGTTAACAGCCGCCATGATGGAGCAACAACGGGTTCAAGAGTCAACGGCACGCCGCCAACACCAACCCCAGATACAACCCACAGCTCCTGTGGCCCCACCTCCTCCACCACCCCAATCCGACCTTAAAGCAGAGGAATGGGCTGAAGGAAATGAATGGTTTGGAACGAATACTGTGATGACCCATGCAGTTCGGGGCATTCATATAGACCTAGTTCAAAAAGAAGGGTTTGACCCTAGTACAGATGAGTACTATGATGAGATAGACCGTAGAATTCGGGGGATATTTCCTAATGAATTTGAACCCACGCCTACGCAACCCAACAACAGGAAGCGCCGACCCGTGCAGCCGGTAGCTCCTGCAACCCGATCTTCGGGTGTCAACAACTCAGCACGCCGCACTGTGAGGTTAAGTCCAAGTCAGGTTGCGATTGCGAAAAGAATAGGGGTTCCCCTTGAAGAATATGCTAAACATGTTAAGGAGTAACAGATGACCGAAGCTACTGATGTGCCAAAATTAAAACGCAGTGCTCGTGATAGCGAAACACGAGAAACCACTGCGCGCCGTAAAGCTTGGGCTCCTCCTTCACGACTCGACGCTCCTCCTCCCCCTCCGGGCTTTAAGCATCGGTGGATTAGGACCGAATCCGGCGGGATAGATGATCGCGTAAATGTGGCAGCGAAACTCCGTGAGGGGTACGAACTGGTACGCGCGGACGAATATCCTGACTTTGACTCTGGTGTTCAAGAAGATGGCAAACATGCAGGCGTGATTAGCGTCGGCGGATTGGTATTAGCAAGAATTCCAGAAGAGACTGCGAAGGAACGTCAAGAATACTACACTTCAAGAACCCATGACCAAATCAAGGCTGCTGACAATGACTTGTTGAAGTCGAATGCGAATTCGTCTATGAAAATCAACGCGCCAGAACGGCAATCTAAAGTAAGCATTGGCGGCCCTCGCGGCGCTGGCGCTGAATAACTTAATTAAAGGACAAATATCATGGCTAATGTTGATAAGCCCTTTGGGCTTCGTCCGCTCGGTAATCTTGCTGGCACTGGTGGTCAAAAACAGTACGGTTATCAAATTGCGGACAACCAAGCAGGAGCTATTTTCCAAGGTGATTTAGTTACTTTGAAAGATGGCTACATTCTCCAGTTCAACCCGGCTTCTCATACGGCTGCGGTAGGCGTGTTTAACGGTTGTTTTTACAACGACCCAACCACACAAAAACCGACTTGGAAGAACTACTACCCCGGTTCGATTAACATCACTCAAGGCACAATTGTGGCCGAGGTGCTTGATGATCCAAGCCAAATGTTTATTATCCAAAACGACGGCACTTCAGCTCAAGCCAATTATGGCAAGAACGCTGATATTGTTGTGGGCACTGGTAATACCGTTACTGGCCTTTCGGCTAACGAGATAAACACAGGAACTATCGCTACAACAGCAGCTTTAAATCTTAAACTGATTGGACTTTGGGATGTTCCCAATAACGCCATTGGTTTAAATGCTGTAGTGGTAGTTAAAATTAACGAGCATCTCTACGGCTCTTCCGGCGTAATAGGCCAATAGGAGAATAGATCATGGCTATTTCAAGAGCCCAATTAGTAAAAGAGTTGGAGCCGGGTCTAAACGCTTTGTTTGGTCTGGAATACAACACGTATGACCAAGAGCACACTGAAATCTATGAAGTCGAGTCTTCGGACCGCGCCTTTGAAGAAGAAGTAATGCTTTCTGGTTTTGGTGAAGCACCTGTTAAGTCTGAAGGCTCTGGCGTTGCATACGACCAAGCGCAAGAAGTCTATACAGCTCGTTATACCAACGAAACGGTAGCGCTTGCTTTCTCCTTAACAGAAGTAGCGGTCGAAGATAATTTGTATGACAAGTTATCTGCGCGCTATACCAAAGCCCTTGCACGTTCAATGGCTACCACTAAGCAGATTAAAGGAGCGGCTATTTTAAATGGCGCGTTTACTACATCACTTGGTGGCGATGGAGCCTTTTTGTGTGCACTCGATCACCCTACTCTTAATGGTCCTGACCTTAAGAATAAGTTGACTGTTGCGGCAGACCTTACCGAAACTTCCCTTGAGCAAGCTCTGATTGACATCGCTGCGTTTACCGACGAGCGTGGTCTTAAGATCGCAGTTCAAGGAAATAGGCTGATTGTTCCTAAAGAGCTTCAGTTCACGGCGGATCGCATCTTGAAGTCTACTCTGCGGGTTGGAACAGCAGATAATGACATCAACGCTATTCGTAACATGGGTATGGTTCCACAAGGGTATGCGGTAAATCACTACCTCACAGACCCTGACGCTTGGTTCGTCATTACAGATGCGCCAAACGGTATGAAGATGTTTAACCGTGTTTCTCTTTCAACTGGTTTTGAAGGCGAATTCAACACAGGTAACGTCCGATACAAGGCTCGTGAGCGCTATAGCTTTGGCTTTAGTGATCCACGGGGTATTTTTGGATCACCCGGCACTCCATAAAAAGAGAACGGGTAAGGAAAAAGGAAGCTTCGGCTTCCTTTTTTTATGGGTTAATTAAATTGACACACCTTTCTTTTACAGCTACTTTAAAAAGGCTTTAATCCCTTAAGAATCTTAGCCCGTAGTGATGCGGGCTTTTTTTGTGGATAAAAGGGGGAAGTGGTATATACTTAATTCAATCCGGGGCTAACCCGCGCTTCTGACCGCCCCCGGCGGACGACATGCAGACAGAGCGCTAAAACTCGCATGTGAGGAATCTCAAATGGCTAAGACCACATTTTCAGGTCCAGTAATATCGTTATCAGGCTTTGTACCGCGCGGATATAAAAACCAAGTTGTTCTAACAGGGACGGCCAATACTCTTTCTGTTTTACCCTATGTAAACAGCACCACAGGTGCTCAAATAACGGGAAATGCAGGTAAAATGAACCTGTTTAACGACACTTTGGCCGGAGGAGGAGGCACAATTACTTTACCTGCTTTAAAAGACACCACCCCGGAAGACCCGACAAGTCCTGACCAACAAAACGATTTTGGGGCAGTCATATCTCTTTATTTAGCTCAAGATTTAGCTAATGATCTAGTAATAAGTTCTGCCGCAGGCGATGTACTGACAGGTACTGCTTTAATGATAGGAGCAGCAGGAGCTGTAACAGGTTTTGCTGCCAATGCTGCCGGAAACAATAATACTATTACGCTGAATGGGTCCACTAAAGGTGGTCTTATAGATACGGAAATTCATATCATGGCGGTTAGTACAGATACTTGGTACATCAATATGGTCGGAATGGGTTCAGGAACTACTTTAACTCCTTTTAGTACCGTATAAACTTTAACTTAACGAGGAAAGATCATGGCTAATAATATAGGACTTTGGGGCGTTCCCCTTCCAGCAGATAAAGACAAAGCAGCCCCTAAAAAGACACCAGCAAAAAAGAAAGCTGCTAAATAGTCTTTATAGGAGGCGACTATGAGTGCAAGTAATATTTCAGCGGTAACTAAAAGCGCGTCGGCAGCAGCGGTTTCTGGTCGATCTCGGTTGATGGGGGTTTATTTTGTAAACCTTGTAACAAGTGGATCGAACACGCAAGGCTCCGTAAATATTAGGAATGGGGCGGCTGTTAGTGACACTATTCTTTTTACATTAAATGCTTCGACAGCAGCGGCTGGAACAAGCATAGATATACCGGACGGTGGAATGGTTTTTAGCGGCGGAATGTATATTGATATTCCTACCCTAACTCCCACGAACTCTATAACTCACGTGACCTTGTTGTTTGAAGGCGGGGTGGCAGCGTAATGGCGACTGATAAAAATTGGATTCAGAAAGCCATTAAAAACCCCGGTGCGTTACGAAAAAAAGCTGGGGTAAAGGCTGGTAAAAAAATATCCGGTAAAGAGTTGACTAAACTGTCTAAGTCTAAAAATCCAACGACAAGGAAACAAGCGAATCTTGCTAAAACCCTTAAGAAAATGAAGGTAGGGGGCACGGTCAAGAAACGAACAACTACACGAAAACCGAAGAGGTGACACAATGGCAGGACGTGGAATGGGAGCCGCCACCCAAGGCGGAGGGGCAGTAAGAAGTGGCCCTAGAAATAAGGTGCTAAAAACTAGAAACAAAACTACTGGCATCCCCATGTATAAGGATGGTGGAGCTGTAAAGAAAAAGGCTAAGTAGGAATGGGGTCTTCAGGAACAACAGATTTTAACCTTTCAATCGACGAAGTTGTTGAAGAAGCGTTTGAGCGTTGTGGTATGCAAATGACGGCTGGCTATCAGCTTAAGTCTGCCACCCGCTCTTTAAACCTGTTGTTTTTGGATTGGGCGAACAGGGGTCTAAACCTGTGGACGATTGAGTCGGCAACTCATGCTTTGGTAAAAGGAGATAAAGAAGTAGCTCCCGGCGCAGATACAGTAAACGTGCTGTCTGCTGTCATCCGCGAAACAACCAATGGACAACAACAAGACGTAAGTATTTCGAGAATTAGTCGATCTGAATATTTAAACGTGCCCAACAAGCTAAGTGAAGCACGACCCACTCAATACTATGTTCAACGCACAATCACGCCTACGATTTTTTTGTGGCCTGCGGCAGACAAAGCCTACACGCTGGTCTATTACCGAATTAAACGCATAGAAGATGCGGGCGAATACACTAATACTACCGATGTAAATTTTAGGTTTTTGCCTTGCTTGGCGTCTGGGCTTGCGTACATGCTCTCATTAAAATATGCGGCAGATCGCACCGCGCCGCTGAAACAAATATACGAAGAAGATTTCCTGCGGGCAGCTAACGAAGATAGGGACACCGCCAGCGTTCATTTTGTTCCAAGCGTGGGGCAATAAATGGCTTACGCAACGGGAAGATACGCCGTAGCAATATGTGATTATTGCGGGTTTCAGTATCCTTATCAGGAACTTAGGAAAAACTGGAAAGGATTTATGGTCTGTCCACAAGACTATGAACCTAAGTCTCCGCAAATAGAACCTTTAAATTATCGGGGAGATTCCATAGCTCTGCAGAATCCTCGAACGGACAGAATAGAGCCTTTTGTTGTGTTTGTGGGACTGCCGGGAGACTCAGGTTTTCAAAGCAAAGGTAGCGCCGCCGACACAGTAAACATGCAACCTTTTCCTACCCAAAGGCCGGTTGAAGGGGTGGGTTATGTGGGCACAGTAACGATAGTGGTGACGTAAATGACGTATGACGAACTGCTTACAAATATTAGAAATTACACCGAAGTCGGGAGTAATGTTTTTACCAATGCAGTGATAAACACTTTTATCACGATGGCTGAAAATCGCATTTTACGTGACGTGGATTTAGACGTGTTCAGGCTTGAAGCTACGGGCACAACGACAAAAGGAAACAGGTTTTTAACGGCTCCCACCACGATTCTTACACATCGCTATTTGATGACAACAATAGCAGGGGTGCAGACTTTCCTAGAGTTTAGGGACACTTCTTTTTTAAAGGAGTATTGGTCGGATTATTCGATAGAAGGTGTACCAAAATATTATGCCGTATGGGACCAAGATACTTTCTACTTAGCTCCAACACCCAATGATAATATTGCTGTGCAAATGGGCTATATAAGTAGGCCCGCGCAGCTTTCCCCAACAACTCCAACAACGTGGATAAGCACTAATGCGCCGGAAGTCATGTTGTATGCCACTTTAATTCAGGCATACAGCTACACTAAAGGGCCAACAGAGATGCTTCAATATTTTGAAGGCAGCTACAAGCAGGCTATTCAAGGTCTTGGAATTGAGCAACAGGGTCGTCGCAGAAGAGACGAATACAGAGACGGTATTATTAGGATACCACTTAGGTCGGAGTCACCCGGACCATGATGAGCACAGCAGGCGGAATGGAAGTAGGAATAGTAAAAGTAGGAGCCGTATCTAACCGGGGTTTTACCCCTGAAGAAATAGCGGAGCAAGCGCTCGATCAAATTATCTCTATTGGTAATAACTCGCACCCTGTTATTCAGGCGCAAGCAGAAGCTTTTAGAACAGAGATTGGGAGTGTATTAGTTGCGTATTTAAAACAAGCTGTGGCGTCGCATAACACCACATTAACCAACCGTTTTCGGGATGCAGGGCATCCAGAATTAGTTAAATTATTAGAGGTATAAAATGGCTATCACAATTAACACGGCAATGCCCACATCGTTCAAAGTAGAACTTTTGAAAGGTTTGCATGATTTTACGGCGGGGAGCACTAGATTTAAGATGGCTCTTTTTGTGGCTACCGCTTCAGGCAGTGGAACCTATGGCGCTGCGACTACTAATTATTCTGATATGGGCGCAGATGAGCTTACCACTGCTACGGGATACACCAGACCGGGCCAGTTGCTAACGTCCGTTACACCTACGGCTGATGGAACTACCGCTATCTTAGATTTCACCAACGAAACGTGGGGATCATCTACTTTTACCACTTGCGGTGGTTTGATCTACGACACAGGAAATTCTGATTCTGCCTGTGCGGTATTAAGTTTTGGTGGGGATCAGGCGGTAAGTTCTGGTGACTTCCAAATTCAATTTCCAGCAGCGGCAGCAGCTACAGCTATTATTCGTATAGCGTAACGGGAGTTAACCGTGAGCGCATGGGGCAACCTTCCGTGGGGCTACAACGGCTGGGGCGGTATAGCAGCTAAGATAGTATACCTCGGACCCGTCTGGGGCGAGCGCGGTTGGGGCGAAGGAGCGTGGGGAGATAACGGTGTCTCTGTAGTAGGAACCGGCGCTATTGGGTCGGTTAGCTTTGCCTACGGAAACATAACGATTCCCACGGGAGTACAGGGAACAGGTGCAGTAGGCACTGTTGTAACAAGCTACAGTAACGTCACTATTCCAACGGGGGTAGAAGGCACTGGCGCAATAGGCACGATAAGCAATGTTTCAAGTTTTGTGCTTACTGGAGTCCAAGGCGTAGGACAAATAAACAGTGTTAGTACTAACACCAGCGATTCAATTGTACCCAACGGGGTAGTAGCAACAGGCGCAATAGGCACAGTTACGTTTAGTATTGGTACAGTAGTACAAGTTACCGGAGTAGTAGCAACAGGGGCAATAGGCACAGTAACCCCAGCCTATAACTGGATTGTTTACCCCACAGGAGTGGCCGGAACTGGCTCGATAGGAACAGTAACGGCGGTCCCTACTGCTACCGTGACGGGAGTGGCCGGAACCGGGGCAATAGGGACGGTAACAAACACAAGAAGCGCGAATATTTTCCCTGTAGGGGTAGTAGGCACAGGTGAAATTGGTACAATATTAATCCGAGGATGGTCCATTGTGCCGGACGCTCAAGACCCAAATTGGGTTATCATTGATCCAGACATCGCAGCATAGGAAACAATTATGGCAACTTATGTAAATAATCTAAGACTTAAAGAGATCGCCACGGGCGACGAGAGTGGTACATGGGGCACATCGACAAACACCAATTTGGAGCTTATTGGTCAGGGCCTTGGTTATGGCACTAAGGCTTTTGCTGCCGACACTAATGAAACATTTACAATGCCCGATGCCACTACAGATGGTACTCGCGCGCTGTATCTTAAGTTCACTTCAGGTGTTTCTTTAACTGGGACACGTACAGCTACGATTGGTCCTAACACGGTTTCCAAGGTGTGGATGGTTGAGAACGCCACGAGTGGAAGTCAGTCAATCATTATCAAGCAGGGTGCGGGCGCTGAAGTTACGATAGCCACAGGTGAAAAGACTTGGCTATACACTGACGGAGCTGGCGCTGGAGCAGCAGTTGTTTTGGCTAACCCTACGGAAACAGGTACAGGAACGGTAACTTCTGTTCAAGTGGGGGGTGGCACAACAGGACTGACTTACTCTGGTGGCCCAATTACCAGTAGCGGAACAATTACTACGGCTGGAACTTTGGTAGTAGCCAACGGTGGTACAGGAGGCACTACTTCTACAGGTTCAGGTGCAGTAGTTCTTGCTACCTCTCCTGCCCTAGTAACTCCAGCTTTAGGAACGCCAGCATCAGGTGTACTGACCAATACAACAGGACTTCCGTTGACTACGGGGGTTACAGGCGTATTACCGTTTGCTAACGGTGGTTCGGGAGCGATCACTCCACTGCTAAAAGGGGTTGGATATACGGCTATCAACAGGGACTACATCATTGTTACCGCTGGTAGCATCACGATTACGCTACCTACTTCCGTATCAGTCTCTGCTGGAGATACAGTAACAGTCAAAGATGGAACCGGAGCAGCCGCAACTACCAGTTTTACCGTAGCGCGTAATGGCTCTAACATCGCAAGCTCTGCAACCGACCTCACTTTTGATAAGAATTTTGCTGAAATTGTACTAACCTACATCGATGGAACTATTGGCTGGAGTGTGTAATGAGCAATCTTTCCGAGCTGATCCCCGCAGGAGGCGGTCAGAATAATACCGACTTTGTGGCTGACGGGGGGATAACCTCGGGTAAGCCTGTGATTCTTAATAGCACGGGGACGGTTAAGCAGGTAGGCTATGACGTAATAACGGACTCTATAGGCAGCGAAAACAACTTAAACGGTTCTTACAGTGTTCAGGGCGATTCAGTAATGGCTTATGACCCTGTTCTTAATCAGACCTTATTTGTCTTTGGTGATATGGAAAATACCCAATACGGTTATGCCCGTGTGCTTTCTATATCTGGCTCCACAGTAACTCTCGGAGCTAAGGCTCTATTTTTTAACACCGCAGGATACCAAGGTGGTTCTGTAGTTAACATCGGAAGTGGTAAATATTTTATTGCGTGTACTGCCGATGTTGGTGGGTATATGTACGGGACAGTGGCTTCCGTTTCTGGCACTACCGTCACTTTCGGGACTCAGATAGTTATTAATTCAGCGCAAACTTATCTTAGTAAAAAAGGACTAGCTTACAGTTCTACTACAGATGCTATTGCTATGATCGCCCATTATTCTTCAGTTAATTATTTATGGCGGTTTACGGTAAGCGGAACGACTATTACTAACGATACGTCTGCCAAAGTAACTTTAACTTCAGTCTTAAATGACGGAGCGGGTTCCGGCACTACCTCTCAAATTGTACGCAACACCACTACGGATGAATTGTTTGTAGCATGGAAAAAATCTGCTGGTGCCTCCGCTGCTTACGGTGGCGTTATAGAAATGGCTGCCGGAGGCGGGAGCGGGTCTTTTACTGGAGGCTCTGCTGTAGCGTTTACTTCTGATCTTAAAGGCATGGGGGGAGTAACTTGGGACAGCACAAATGACAGGTATGTTGTAGTTTACACCCTTAATACTAATACCTATCAGGCTTATTCGGTAGCAAGTACCTCCGCTGGTGTTACTACTTGGGGAACAGAGACAACTTTCAATAGTGTGGTAGGTGATGCTAACTTCATAAGTTTTGATCCAAGGGTTAGCAAGGTAGTAACTACGCTTAACCCAGACTCTTCACCCTATCCACGGAACTATGTAACAGGAGTGGTGGCAGGAACTTCTATAACATGGGGTACCCCTGCAACGCTAACCAGCGCCTCCTCTAGTGACCTCTACCAACTTTATGATTCTACGTTAGAGAAAACCTTGATAGTATACAAGAGGTCTAGTAGAGCGTATCTCGTTATATATGAAGTTGGAGGAAATGTAACCAACCTCACCGCAACAAACCTCTTGGGCATAGCTTCAGCAGCCATTCTGGATACTGCTACCGGAACAATCAATACATGGGGTTCTCGTAACGAAGTGCAAACAAGCCTGACTATAGGCAGCGACTACTACGTTCAAGAAGATGGCACGATAACCACAGCCAGTGCCTCCCCCGCGCAGCTTATTGGTGAAGCCATAACAGCCACCCAAATCAACATTAAGGATTACACCGGATGACAAATCTTTCCGATCTATTTCCTGCGGGCGCGGGTAAACAAGTTAGCTTTGTTGCAGATGGCACGTTGAGTAATGGGCAAGCTGTTGCCTTAAAAGCAGATGGTACTGTAGAGGCCGTTGCTGTCACAGGCTTCTCAATATCTTTTGCCGCCCCTTTCGTTGCCTCAACTGGTAATGCGTTTTATCTCACTTCCGTGTATGACTCTACCAATAGCAAAGTAGTTATTGCGTATAGCGATAACGCCATCTCAGATGATGGGTATTCTGTTGTAGCTGATAATAGTAGTGCTGGTACTCCTGTTGTTTTTGATACCGCAAATTCTAACAGCATAGCTGCTGCTTTTGACTCAAGCGCAGGTAAGGTAGTCATTGCTTACAAGGGAGCCAGTGGTTACGGCACAGCTATTGTCGGAACTGTATCTGGGACATCAATATCGTATGGAACCCCTGTAGTTTTTAATGGCGCAGGTTCTGACAACATATCTGCCACTTTTGATTCAGATTCTAATAAAATAGTTATTGCCTATAGGGACCACGGGAACTCTTATTATGGTACGGCTATAGTAGGAACTGTCTCTGGAACAAGCATTAGTTATGGAACCGCTGTAGCTTTTCAGGCTACAAACACCCAAAAAACGAGTATGGCCTTTGATTCAAATGCTAACAAAGTGGTGATCGCCTATAAAGACGATGCGGGGAGTTTAGGTAAAGCTATTGTCGGTACGGTCAGTGGTACAGCCATTAGCTTTGGAACCGCTGTGACTTTTGAGAGCGCGGCAGCAAATTTTTGTTCTTCTACTTTTGATTCAGCGTCTAACAAAGTGGTGATCTCTTACCAAGATGCAGGGAACTCTGATTACGGTACAGCAATCGTTGGCACTGTTAGTGGTACAGCCATCAGTTTTGGTACGGCTGTTGTTTTTGAGGCCGCTGCTACAGCAGAGGTTTCTTCTACGTTTGATACGGCGGGCGGAGTGGCGATTGCTTATAAAGATCAAGGGAACTCAAGTTACGGTACAGCCATTGTAGGAACAGTAAGCGGCACAGCAATAAGTTTTGGAACTCCTGTTGTTTTTGAGACTGCTAACACTACCTACACCTCTGCCGTTTTTGACACCTCCACTGGCAAAGTTGTTATAAGCTATCAAGACAACGGTAGTACTGGCGATGCAACTGTATCCGTAGGGACACTGAGTGGAATAGGAAACAACGCTTCCTTCATAGGCATCACAGATGCTGCGATCTCTGACACAGCCAGTGGTAACGTAACCATCAAGGGCGGCATCTCTACTAATGTCACAAGCCTTACCCCCGCAAGCGACTACTACGTTCAAGCTGATGGCACTATAAGCACTTCTTCGGCAGGTACTAAGATAGGCAAAGCCATGTCAGCGACATCAATTAATCTGGAGTACCAATCGTGAGCAATCTTTCCGATCTAATTCCAGCGGGTGCTTCTGGCAAGACCATTGAGGCTGTAGCCACGGCAACCATTGCGAGCAAAGCTCCTGTGATTCTTAACTCGGCGGGGACTGTGACTGAGGTTGGGGAAAGCGTAGGAAGTGAATCTATAGGCTCTCCAGTGGTTGCCTCTGCTACTACTACATTATACGGCAACTCTGCCGTCTACGATGCTGCTTCTGGAAAAATGGTTCTTGTTTATAGTGGCAAAGCACCCACCACTGATACTTGGGCAGTTGTAGGAACTATATCTGGAACAGTCATTTCTTGGGGAACTCCTGTAAGTGTTTCAGGGACAATAACGCCCGATGATGATCCAAAAATTTGCTATGACCCAGATACTGAGCAAGTAATTATTGCCTATGCTGTTCAATCTTCCCAAACCTATGTAGTTACGGGAAAGGTTTCGGGAACGACAATATCTGTCGGGACACCAGTGGCTATTGATTCAACCGCAAATGCAAGATTTTGGGCAGTTGCCTATAATGTGGCTGACAGCAAGGGATTGGTAATTTATGGGATGCCTTATGAAAGTAGTAATGGTGGACGGGCGAAGGTTATAACTGTTACTGGAACTGCAATAAGTCTTGGCGCTGTGAACAACTGGAATGCATTAACTGGCGCTCCTCTTTCGGCTTTTAATGCTTGTTATGACTCAAATGCAGAAAAAATAGTTTTTGCTCATTCTGCCATCTACGATGGTGCTGCTATGGTTTTTACGATCTCTGGTACTACGGTGAGTGCGGGTTCTGCTGCCAAAATTAGCACAGGCGGTGTAACTAACACTTCAATTACTTATGATGCAGTTTCTCAAAAAGTAGTTTGCGCTAACAAAGAGACAGGCTCTCCTTATGGAACTGCTTCGGTTGGAACTGTATCGGGAACTTCTATTTCTTTTGGAAGCCCAGTAACTTATGAAAGCAGCGCTATTACCGTCGCTTCAGTCGGATGCGCTTATGGCGGCACTGCTGCGGGGGCTGTAACAAATATTACTTTTTCCCCCACTAGTGACAATTATATGAGGTACATTAACGGGACAGTCAGCGGAACCAGTATTAGTTTTAATACAGCGGCTAGAGCGTTTAGCGATAACGCAACTACTTCTAGGGGGGGTGCGAGTACTGCAACTGAGGGAAAAGTACTTATCCGAATAGCTCCCGCCTCAACGGTTGGGGCATTAGTCGATAATTATGTTTCTGGGGCTGTCCTTCAAAACGTAGCAACTACCTCTAACCTCACCGCAACAAACTTCGTAGGCATAGCAGACGCAGGAATATCCACTTCAGCCACAGGTACGATTGTTGTGCAGGGCGGTACGGTAACAGGACTAAGCAGCTTAACCACTGGCTCTAAATACTATGTGCAGGACGATGGAACCATAACCACTGTGAGTAGCAGCGTCAACGCAGGACTAGCACTTTCAACAACATCACTACTTTTGAACGGAGATTCATAATGAGCAAGACACTTACTTTTAATGACACAGGGCGTTCGCCTTACCTGTTTGACGATGCTAAAAACGTCACAATGGGTGCTGACAAGATCACAGTTGGCGAAGAAGCTAATCCTGA
>Ga0114996_10005273_pt1 | contig 15242 bp, 13 predicted proteins | sample ArcticOcean_MG_C_4_FD_87039 | JGI IMG/M metagenome (GOLD analysis project Ga0114996, IMG submission 87039) | Marine microbial communities from western Arctic Ocean - ArcticOcean_MG_CB4_134 | ecosystem: Environmental > Aquatic > Marine > Oceanic | place: Arctic Ocean: Canada Basin | collected...
GCTTCTGCAACTGATACGATTACAATTACTAACACAGGAGTCACTTCCAATGTAGCCGGAACAGGAATAAGTGTTTCAGGAGCTACTGGAGCGGTGACCATAGCGAATACTGGTGTAACTTCGATAGTGGCCGGAACCAATGTTAGCATTTCTGGAGCTACTGGAGCAGTTACCATAAATTCAACTGATCAGTTTACTGGCACAGTAACCTCAGTTGCAACGAGCTCTGGAACATTCGTCGACATAACCGGTGGAACAATTACGGCTACTGGAACGATCTCAGGAGATCTGTCTGCTACAGGAACTGCGTCCGCCTCTACATTCTTGAGAGGCGATAACACTTGGTCTGCTCCCGCAGGTGGGTTCACTTCTTTTACCTTAGCGGGCGACTCTGGATCCTCTCAGACAATTACTGATGGAAATACAGTTGATATAGCTGGCGGAACGGGAATAGATACAGTAGCCGGAGCGACAGATACCGTAACGATATCAGTAGATGTATCCGACTTTATGACTAATGGCGTAAATAATAGGGTTCTTACTGCTACGGGCACAGATGCTATGAATGCAGAAGCCAACATGACTTTCGACGGTGCAACATTAGATGTGTTGGGAGCCGCTAGAACTTATGAAGGATCCACTACTATATTTGCTGGAGCTGCTACCACCGCCTTAACTGCAGCAGCCTATGCTGGAAAATATCTAATTAAAACCCACACTTCAACTCATACATTTACTTTACCTGCTGCCTCCTCAGTGGGAGAACATTATACAATTGTATACGGCCCTGCTGCGATTACCACATCAGGACAGGTAACTATTACTGCCGCAGCTGGTGATAACATTACTTGGTATGATGGGTCGGCTTCAGTATATGCTAACAGCATTGGTTGGACTCCGAAAGCAGGATCCGCGATCACAGTAATTTGTTCAGTTGCAAGTTCGGCATGGGTAGCGATTGGAACAGATCAGTGATGAGGTGATGGAATGACTTACGGTATCGGTGGAACTTGCGCCCCAGGTGTTTTAATGGGCAACCCTCCGAGTGGTGGAGTCCCACCTACGGCTATTACTTTATACTATGATATCTCATTAAATCACAGGACAGCTACAAGAGTAGGAATTGACGGAACTCTAAATCCTGGTTGGAGTGCTGCCGAAGGAGTTGCCGATCAACTTACTGGAACGGGAGTTTATGGTATATCTTGGAATGACACTGGTGATACTGGCAATAACGTTCCACCAGGTCCACCATTTAGCACATTTCAAATGACGATGCAGAATACAGCTGGGGCCTGTGATATGGATATAGATGCAGTAGATTATGCTGCCAATTACGCTAGTTATCCTCCTGGATACATGGACATTATTAATTATGGAGGTTTCGCAGATGGCGGTGTCGGGGCTACATCTTGGGCATGGTCTGTGGTAATTACAGCACAAGCATTTTCTAACGGAATGGTTTGCACCGTTGTAGGAGCTGGTGTCCCCGTGCAAGATGGATCTTTTGGTATTAATGGTTGGACAGGAGTTGGAGAATACATTCAAATGATACCTGGAAGGACTGGATTTCCGGCCCCTGGAGATAATCTGAGTATGGAGGTAACTGCTACTGCTACTAATACTGCAGGTTCTAGTTCAGGAACATTCATTCACAATGTAAATTGGGTATGAGGTAATTAATATGGGATCTTTTGTAGAATCAGGAATGAATTGGTCTCAAATATATGATAAGAGATCGACCTGGACAGTTGATATTCCTGAAGGAACAGTTGGAACACACTCTATTGTTCATTATGATATAGAAAATTATGACAGTTGGACACCTTATTGGAAAAAATATCAACAAGCCAGAAATGAAGCCCCGCATTTGAGAAATTATACCGTTTTACTAAGGGAAGATCAATATCTCTCAGTGATGCAAGATAGTTTTACAGAATTTGAAGAACACCAATGGTTATGGGGTAATGCGACAGGAGATATTTTAATAACTGGATTAGGTTTAGGATTCGTTAATGAATGGTTAATCAAAGCTCCAGGAATAACTTCAGTAACTATCATAGAAAAACACCAAGATGTTATAGATCTAGTTTGGGATCATTGTGCCAAAGATGAAAGATTTACTTTAATTCATGATGATGCAGATACTTGGGAAATTCCTGAAGGAAGTAACTGGGATTGTATTTGGTTAGATCACGAAATTGCTGGTCTAACTCATATGGGAGAACTCAAGGATAAATATAGTCCATATACTACTCAGATTGGTTCTTATGGAGATTTTAGATATCTAGAAAATTATTATGAAATTAATGCTGATTCCGGAATGTTAGAGCTTCGAGATCCTAATATTTTGTTGCCTTGGATGTAATCAACAAAAGTTATATAAAACCCGTTGAGTGCAATGCTTTAAGTCACGGAAAAGCAAATATGTTAATATGTCTGCGCCAAAGGATCTACCTGCGGTGGCTCCTAAAACTCGTATGACGGTGACTAGAGTAGGACATAAAATTGATGATCTTCATGAAACCGTTGATACACTTCATCAAGAAATAGAGGAAATCAAAATAGTTCTAAAGAATTTAGTTAAATTGCAATTAGATGTAGAAGAAAATAAAAAAGAAGATAAAAAAGATTTTAGGGATCCTGCTATAGGATAAATTAAAATAATTTACTTTGTTTCAGTTCATCCGGATCGACAAAAGTTTGTGTTACCCACAAGCTAACGAATTTCCAAAGTTGTTCGATATATTCATCACAACCATATCGTTCCACAAGTTCTTCCATTAAACCATTATATTTTTTCACTGATCCGTGACTCACCGTCAAAATTAAATTTCCATCACACATTACGATTTCATCTTCACCAGTAACAGATTCATCGTGTGCTTTCTCAGACAAAACAGTTCTACACTTCCCAGAAATTGGTGGTCTACGATATTTAGCTCCACAGCGAGGACAACGAACAGATTGCTGACCGAAAGCTCGAAGATTACCTCGCATATCACGAATTAAATGTCTATCAATTAATATACTTGCCTGGACTTTATTATCTACTGAATAAAGTAATTCACCCAAAGCGAATTGAGCCATAGTTTTTTGTTTCATAGATTCAAGTTCTGTATAGGGATTATTTTCTGGGCCACCACTGCAGTCATCAGAATCGTGAGTAAAACCAAATCCTGATAATTCAGCGGGAGATCCTAATCGAGATTCTACTATTTCCACACCCAGAGCAACGGCTTCTTTAGCAGAAGGAAAATCCTGAGTCCCCTCATAAAAACTAATTGGATAACGACTCACAGTTTCTACATTCAGAGCTTCTTTATCTATTTCACTTGGATTAATTTTCATAGTTAAAATTAAAGGAGCATCCATAAGCCCTCCACGATGAGAAGGCAAGAAAGATCTACTAAAATTAAGTAATCCATCGACTAATAACAAGAAAGCATCAATGTCTCCATCACAATTTCTTCTCTTAGCAGCGTGGAAGAACGGATGACCATAATGCCCTTTAATTCGCGCGAACCCAATAATTCTGCATACAATAGAACCGCTTGTGTGTGGAGCGATCCCCATACCTAAATGACCGATCAGATCTTCAGGCGTATTTACATTATAAAAGCTTTTCTCACCATACATACGAATTAGTAAATCATCAATATATTTTGTAGCCTGAACTAAATTATCCGCGCAATTTATTGGGAGAACTACATCTTGAACTCGTAATTCACATATCTGTTCTGGATCCCGTAAAGGGTCACCTAAATAATCATTTACATATCCTAATTCTTTAGCTTTCTTAATAGACAAACCAATTTCTCTGGGTCTAAAATGAGTCATAGTAATATCTACCATATCATATCTCAAGGTTCCATCTCTAAATGTGGATACTCCATGTTTATATCTTAAAACGCCCTTTAACATATCTTCCGGAGTTTTTTCAAGCGCACCCATTCCTTTAATCCCCTTAACTGGCGGACTGCCTGTAACATCAGCAGCCACCAAAGATTCTTCCCAAAGATTATTATAATCCACATTAGTCTTACCATTTTCTTCGAAAATAGTTTCCACGATCTTGCCAGTATCTGCAGACCGAATAAACTTTTTCCAAGTAGACTCACCAGTAATAGGATTTCTTCTTTTAGCTAACTCGATCTTTACATTTCTAGAAGCCGCATCGCGCATCAATCTTTTATTCCCAACTTTGTGTCCTACCGGAAATAAACTATGCAACGCGGGCTTCATCTCTCTAGGCTTGCTACCCTCTGGTTTACCCATTCTGGCACCTATACGAAGGGTCAGGTTAGGTCTGACCACCAATTGCCCATTTATGGTGCTTTCCAGCCATCTCCAGCCATCCTTTTCTGTATCTTCTACCCCGACACCATTCTTACATAGCCATGCCCAAAACGCACCCTTAAGACAGGTCAAATTACCCTCGGAATCTATATCAAATCCGAGTCGATAGACGAGTGATTTCATCCCGTCATCCAAGACGGTTGCGTAGGGCTTAGACGAGTGATTCAGTGCGCCAGTAGTTGCCCGCCGCAAGGCGTTCAACTCGGCGGCTGAGAGTTCGGCGTAGAACCCTAGCAAGCTCGGGTGCAACGGTAGACCCTTCCTTACTTCTTCAAGCGATTCGTCTACTGAGTTCACAATTCTCTTTCCGGTTCCAGCCCCATCAGGAGTTTTCACTTGTTCGTGCCATTCAGCCACATAAGGACTCGGAGGCAATACATGATTATTTTCTATGAACTCTCCTACAGGAACTAATAATTCTCCCAGATCCCAAATAGCAACAATAGGCCACTCAGGATCGGTCGCTAAACCATCAGGAAGATCAACAGGGTCTTGAATCCTTTTTCCAGACCCGTCTGTGAATTGAACATATGGTCCATCGATATCGCTACACGGTGTAACCACTGTTCCCTTTCCTGGCCGTTCATATTTTAATTGTGTTCCAGTAATAAAAAATCCATTGACGGCCTTCATAGTCGCTGGATGCACGGCAGTAGTCGCTAATCCAGCTAATCTGGATCGACCGTATCTTAATCTAAATCCACCAGGAGCCATAGGTTGAGAAAATATAGGACGACCTGCTACCATATCAGATAAGAATTTTCCAATTGGCTTTAACTCAGTAATTTTTTCGTTATCCTTATCCCCACCTGGAACGAAATCTCTTAGCCATTCCCATTCTTTGAAACCTAGTTCATCCGTATATTTAAGAATTTTTGGTGCTTTCAAAACAAGTCCTTCGCACAATACTAATAGCATTCCCTCTCGACATTTATTAGTTTTGACTCGCGGTAAATCTCGTTGCCCTGAGACTTCTTCACCAACGCCTTCACCGTCAATATATACTGGACAATTCTTAGCAATAATTTCTAATTGTGGGTTCGAAGGACGATATTGTAAACCACGCCCATACTTTGAAACTTCTTCTTTATATCTTTCAATTTCATTCCATGTCATATCCGGCGGGACTAAACCAAAATCCCTGCGCAAAATATCTCCAATTAAAACAGACAAAGCTTGACCAGTTCCTCCCGCAGATCTAATTGGTCCAGCATAATTAATTGCTAAAGATCTGGATCCGTCTTCATTAGAAATAATTCTACAATTTACTACTCCTTCTAGTGGGGCAACTAAGATGCCTTCAGTTAGAACGGCTAACCCGGCACAGACTCCGTGATAAATACAAAGGGCCATTCGAGTTGTAGTAATTTTTGATTTATCTTCAATTTGTTTAAACTGTTCTAAACTAGATTTCCAGTGCTGACTTAAAATATCAGATTTATAATCTATCTGGATCCCAGCTCCAGAACAGAATTCACAATCTTTAGTTCGATAACCGATTTTAATTGAGCCCTTGCCATCACATTCTAAGCATTTTCGGGATTGTCCATATAGAAATGTTTCAGCGGTTACGATCCTGGCGATATCTAAAGCCACCAATTCACGGTTTCCATCGTGGATCACTGTGAGTTCTCTAATTTGGTCGGCGGTATTTCTAGGATGTAGGAAATCCAATAATTTTTGTGTTCGATCGGCTAAGTCACTAGCTTGTGGAATTTCACAGGATAATTCCGGATCCAATCCTTGGCCTCGACATCTATTTACTATTTCATAAACATCATCTGTTTCAGATTGAAGGGAATCGAAGTAAATATCGTAATCGATGACTTCTGGCTTGCGCTCATCCATGTTAAATTAACGGGTAATCACCTATTTATAGGTGTTTATTCTATGGCTGCTCTCAAGCGGGCTTGTAGTTCAGCTTTTCGGCCACCTACTTTAAGTCCTAGATCACGCAGGGATTCTTTAAGCTCTGCAACAGACATAGAAGGAATATTAATCTTAATAGATAATCCTGTTTCATCTTCGATCTCGTCTTCGAGTGAATCTTCTAGTGCATCGACTAGAGTAACATCTCCTTGACCTTCCGCAACACGCTCAAGAGCGTCTGTAGCGACATCGTGTGCCGAATCTGCTAACTTATCCAAAACTGCGTCTGCGTCAACATCTAAACCGAGTTCTTCTTCGATTACATCTTCTATATCATCAGCTATTGACTCTTTGTTTTGAGCCCACCAAGAAGCTACCATACCAATAACACCGATACCCACTACAACCGTTGCCTCATCTATATAATCTGTAGCAATAGCGGCTAATCCACCTACAATCGTAGTTAGTGTCGATATCTTAAATAGGTTACTATCCTTGACGCTCATGAGTCAGTTTACTACTTGCTTCTACTTAATACTTCTTTTAATTGAGTATTATTTACGCTACCATGTATTGAAATGGTAATTTTAATCCATTTGGAGGATAAATTTCCAAATTACCTTGAGTTAAAAAGAACGATTGAAAAACACCATCGACAGTTTGAATATTAGTTAGTAGTGGATCAGATTTAGCAAGGAATTCTGGAGTAGCAGATCCTGGATTAAATCTATTAGAATCAATTCCGACATTTATTTTCTTAGCGAAGCGGATCTTATATCGAGCTAACAAGTTTTCTAATGCATTAACATTTTCTAGATCTCCTCCAGCAGTTAATCGGTTATTAGCCACAGCATCAGCGGCGACCTTTGAATTGCCCATAAATTTCTGCCCGAGTGCTAAATTTTTAATTCTGTATGGTTCTAGTTGACCCTCCAAAGCAGAAACTAAAAATGGTTTCCAAAATTGAACTGCCTCAGCCGCAGACATCGTGGTTTTTAATCCTTCTAAATCGTATTGCCACCAAATATCTGCATAATTTGGGTCGGCACGATTAAGCGCACCACGCTTAAGTGGACCTGCAGTAACCCCAGGTTTTCCTTGAAGGTTACCGCCAAATCCAATTAGTTTTCCGTATACCACTAGATTATGGTCATAAATAGGAACAAAATTAGATTCCCACTTGGATCCTACCTTAGAAATGATATTAATAGGAACTCCTGAGCTATCTAATCTTCTGATGAATTTCATAGTGCGCAGAGTAGTTCCGGATTCTTTGGCAGCTGCAGTAGCAGATTTACCTTGAGCCATAGAACTTAAGAAAGAATTAACACGAGCTTCCATAGGAGGCTCTACAATTATTTTTCCACCAGATCCTATTCTGGTTTTGATATTATTAGCTGTGAGCCATTTAAAAATACTAGCACGAGTGGTTCCGGAGGATCGCGCAGCCGTATAAATACCTTCTCCGCCCTCGATCATTCGATCAATTGCGAGCATAACGCGATTTTCTATAGCTGCCGACATACCTTGTGGTCTGACCATAATAAACCCTAGTTCCAGTAAAACCTATGGTTACCATCTACTTAATGGTTCTCAGATTATGGGGTCTATTACTATTTCTTATGATAACTCGCCCTCTTTATCGGAAGTCTTATATAGAAGGTTACCGTATAGAGTATTGTCGCAGACGGTTGCCATAAATGCTGAGGAAGTAAGGGGCGATCCGAGGGTCTTGAAACCCTCACTGCGGCACACCTCTTTTTAATCGGATAGCCGAGAGGCTGCATTACCTTTATAGTAGTTCGTCGGTCCCTATCCCGAATCTACCTAGACATTTGCTAATGTTTGGATGGATATTAAAACTACCGTCTGCATTAACATTAGTTCCCTTGATAAAGAATTTGAAATACGCATCTTCTCCTTTCTTTCCAATCCAGTGCATCATTTCAGCCATTGGGTCATTACTTCTAATTTCCCACGGTGGATCACTCTCATCATGATTATAAAGTTCTTGGAGAAGTATAAACCTTTCAGGCCACTCTAACCTCATAACACCAGCCATAAATTGTGGGAAATACGATCTGCGCAAATAATACCAAGTCATCTCTTGAATATCCTCAGTCATTATGTCCACCCCCTTCCCAATTAAAATCTAATCTTACCGCATAGGATCCATCAGACATTGCATCTAGAGCACCCATTGAAATTAGTTTATCCAATTGCTTTTTATTCATACCAGTTACCTTTTTAATTTCCTGTTTACTATTATAAATAATACGATCCGCCTTTGCAATTTCATACACGGTTAATAATTCTGTATCTACTCCCGCAGCCATAGCCCTCATGGGGAATTCTTCTGTTAGTGTCGCAAGACTCTTTTCAAATATTTGTCGGGCTTGCATCAAATGACCTACAGTTATAGTATCAGCTCCGTCTAGCTTAGCAAATGATTTAACTAAATTAATGAACTGTTGATATTTTCTATAATCGTTTTGTGATCTACTTAGGAAGGCTGATTGATATTGTGGCCGATCTTTCATTTCATTAAATGTGGAATCTAATGTGGGCATTAGTTTTCCAAAGCGAGGATCTAGGCCAGATACTTTATTTAAATATTCTCTGAAGAAATTTCTCCATATTATGATCGACTCTTTAGTATCGCCCGTTTCAAATAATCCCTCTGCATCCATCAACATAATATTTCTAATTTGTTTTTCTGCATCGGCCCCTGCTAAGCTCATTTCGGTAAATATTAAAGTTAATCTACTCACGATCTGATAAGTATAATCTCCAAAGGCTGCCAACATTTCTCGTTTATCATGGTTATCTTCGTCATAGTAATGTGGTGGATTACCCAAAAATAACATATTAGTAAAGGCATCCCGTCGTGTGTCCACCTGTCCTTTTTGCATGGTGAAATATCCATTGGCCATAGTATTCATTAATTCTCCGAATACTTCTTCGTTCCATGTTTGGAATTCAGATATAGCGATTCGCTCATTATTATGTTTGGGGATCAAACCTAGTTCGATAGAATTAATATCATCTCCGTTCATTGCGCCAAATAGTCCAGGAATTGTGCATAATTTTCCAGAGCTGGCCATGCCGCATTTAACTAAAGGTTGAACTACCTTTTCAATCATGTGATCTTTACCTTCACCAACAGAAGCTACGATCCCGATGTGTAGCATCTCTTTTTTATTTATTGGGGATAAACAGAATAACATAATTGCTTTCTTGAGATATTCTTTCGCATATAATTCACCCCAAAGGGTATCCTCCCTCAACATTAATTGTAGTGGTGTGGTTCTATGCTTTTTACACAGACTCAAGAAAGTTTTTAATTGATGTTCGTTCATCAAAGATCTATTCTCATTTTTTAGTCCTTGAAGAGTATCGATTACGAATATTAGTTTATTTTCTACTGTATGATATTTGCCACTAAATGATATTCGACTACCATTTTTCATAGAGTCATCGACTACACGCATTATTTCTGTTAGTTCGTGGGGTCCTTTACCTGCAGGTAAATATTCTAAATTTGCATCGTGAGCTATGCAATCAATTCCATGATGTCCATCAGAAATAGAAAATCTAATTGCTACCTTATCCTTCGCTTTCCGAGATAAAGTATTAGCATCTTGTTTGACGACAATGCCGGATCCCGTCACATATTGTTTGGTAACTTTAGAATAATAAGCCGCCTCTAAAGAAACTGTGCGCATTGCAAAAGGTAGTGTGCCTTCGGTTCCGTCGACGCAGCGGTTCACATAATCCGTGATCTCGCTCGGAATATTGCCTTTGCTCATACTATCATATCCTGGTTATTACCTATTTAACTATGTGGGGCATTAAGCTGCCGCCTAGTTTGCAGAAGAAGACAATCGCCAGCGATCTGCTAACGACTGAAAGTCATATCCAAAAGTGGATATTACCCATCGAGGAGGCAAAGCCCCCTCGTGGGCCTATGTAGATCAGTCAGATTATCAAAGATTATCTAAACGACTTCAGTTATCCGAGAACTGATCTGCTGGAACAGCAGGGATCTCAGCAACAGTTCCATCGATGATGATGGATAGTCTGTTGTAGGTGCGACCTTCGTTACCGGACTCCACCTTGTGGAGTAGCCAGCGAGCACTCATTGGGAACTCGATACCATCGTTCTGGGCTGCTGTTACAGCAGTAGCCAGGTGTTCCTGAGTGTAGCCAGTTAGCCACATAGTGGATCTGCGGTCTGCTGAATCCTTGGATCCAACAGCTCGGGCACCAATCAGGCGGATAGCGGTGTTGAGAGTCCTTTCCTGTCCTTCGACGGTGTAGTTACCCTCGATACCAGGTGTGTAGCCCTCTACAAGACCCTCGTATAGAACATCGTGCTCAACCTTGAAGGTATCGCGCTCTACATAGGAGGGCTTGGTTGCCTCTGCCTTTTCGTCGTTCATCTTTGCAATCTCGTCCAAGAAGGACGCAACGTTTGTTTGTTTCTTTGCCATGTTTATTCACTTTCCTCCCGCGTTCACGGGATATATAGTGGTAGGGTTAGCACCTATTTAACTGTATCGACTATATAAAAAGACCCTAGAATTGACGCATTGTATAGTATGTTCCATTGTTTATAGCTTTAGTAAACTTCTTTTCGCCGCCAAAGCCATAGATCAGACTCGCCATTAATGCAGTATTATTATCTAAATTTTGACTTGGATAAGGAATCACTACTGGATCGAAGAAAACAACTTCTCCATTAGCTCTGAATCCGAAATTTCTTGGATTCTTAAGATCCTTCATTACATAGCCCAGATCATCTAATACAAATGTGGCAATTTCGTTATAAGCAAAATTCTCTTGTGAATATCTGATATCATTTAATTCTCTAACAGAATTCCAATTTCTTTTAGTTTCTATTTTACCACAGAAATCATTAGCCCAAATACAAGGTATATATTCCATAACCCAGATGGCTACATAAGTTCCTTGAGGGTATTTTTTATCTCCAGCAGGATCCTCCTTGATAATTTCTTCTCTTAATGCATTGCCTATTGGGCCCTCAACATATTGATATATTTTTGGTATACTGCGTGGAGTTGATTCATCTTGTAATTGTCTATGTCTTAGTTCTCGGAAAAAATCTGCTTGGAATCGATTCATAGTCATAGATTTAATTCCTCCAGGAGCATAACTTTTTCTTTCTTTAGGACTAGTTGTGCTCAATAAGTTAGAATAGTTAAAGGGGATGAGGCTGTGGGGTTTATATTTTGGAAAGGTTCTTACAATTTTAATAGCTTTATTACTTGGTTTGCCGTCGTCATTTATTAATCTATATACTGATCCTCCTACCCCAGAACCTAAATATTGCATTCCTTCCATTTGTTCACTTTGAAAAGAAGTATTTTGAGAGGTTAGATCTTTTAACGAAATAGAAGTAATATACTCTATATCTTCAGTCAGATTTTTCTTTTTCAGTATGACAGAATTTCCTGTATCATACGCTATAAGTAACTCTTCTTTCGAAGGTATCTCTTTTATAATATCTAACGATGCCACCAATGTTCTTCACACTCCGCATTCATATCTTCAACCATAACATCAAGTGGGCTTTCATCACTAATGAATAAGAAATAAATTAAGCTACCCATTAGTGCAACAGCGGCGACAGCATTCATAGTTTTCCTGGATCCTAGTCCAGATCCCTCAGCTCCAAAAATATTTAATTTACTTTCAGCTTTCTTGGATCCGGATTTCTTACCTTCAATATCTATAATTCCCATATTTCCTGACTTTGCTAATGCTTCTTGGAAAGCGAACCAATCAACACCCGCCTCATTTTTAAGACTGCCGTCGGCTGCATTACTATTAAAACCATTTTCTACACTAATTCCTTTGACATCCACATTAGGATTCGCGGACTTCATTGCTGAACTGATCGTAGCTGAATCAGGGAATATTAAAATTCTGCATCTATTGTGAATAGCAGTTTTACCAGTATTGGTATCGGTTTGTTGATGTGGATAAACTATAAATTGAACTACTCTTTGATCAGAATCTCTAGCTTTAACGAATTCTTGTAATATATCTGTGGAACTAAAGTATTGTCTGCCAGTATATATTTTACCATCTTTAAGAGGGTGGCCATGTATAGTCCATTTTCTATTCTTTGGATCTACCTGTTTAAGTGCAGCATCTTGCATCTCTTTTGTAGCGGGATTGACTTCTATTCTTGATTCATCACCGTAGCTCACTGATCCTAGATGATAAACAGGTGATATCTCCCCAGAAATATTGTATTTATTCATGTATTGGTGGGCTTCTTCCTTATGCTTAAATATAACTTGTTTACCACTTTTATCACGGTATAGTAGGGGCATATCCCCATTAGCTACCATTATTCCAAAATCTTCCTCATAAATATAGGTCATCCATTCTTTTTCAGTATGGGTGTCGTCTGAATGAAGCTTCATTTCTGCAATAGCTTCGTCAGTAAACTTGGCCCATTCTATTTTCCATGGAGCGAACTGCATAGTAAATACTATACAAAACCGCTACTTAATGTTTAGTATGATATAACTAGGTCGCCATCTTTATCTTTAACGAAGAAACAGCGGCGTAACCAGGATTTACTATATTCTCCAGCTCCCGAGATAATAATTTTAGTTTTACTAATATGATTGATATCCGAATCGGAATTTCCTAGGCCGACCCACCAATCTCTGACTCCTTCTAACACGTTTGGCACGAATAAAATTTCTCCATCAACTCCCTTATCTCCTGTATTAACACTTTCAATGAACATCCAATCTTCACCAGGGCTGTTTTTAGATAATTTAATTTCTCCATCAACTTCGTTGACCCAGGCAATACTGCCACCAAAATTTACTCTATATTCTGCAGGAATAATTTCTTCATCTTGATCGGGATCTTCTTTTATATCATCTACAGGATCTGGAGACGCATCTAAATTCCAGATATTGCCGAATATATCCTCATCTGAAGGGGCTTCTACTCTAATTGCTTTTATCCATTCCTCTCTAAAAACAGTATAGTATTTCTTATTGAATTCATTCAGGGCATCAGGATCTTTAATATCTATCCAAGGTTTAGCGAAATCTATAAATTTCAATCCAATGGGCACTTCAAGGATTCTATGAACTAATTTCACATTCTCTGAACTATCAACTGAATGTTTCATAATGTTTGAAGCATCCCAAAACTTAATCCACTCCCATTTTTTATCTAACCAGAATTCTTGAACACCTGTTTCAGACTCATTTTGTAAAGCCCACTGCCAATCAGGTGATGCATCTAGGCCAGCCTGGAAAAATTCACGCCCTTCTGTGGATTCATTATCTAAGTTATTGAACCAAAAGTATAGGAAAGCACAATCTGATTGATAATCATCTGCATATTCTAACCAAGAGGAGTTGGTGTCCTTAAGTAATTTTGCCATCATCTTTTTAATTGTTGCCATATTACTCACCTCCTATTTTGCTTTTAATTTCATTTTCTATGCGATCTACTTCCTCACGATCGTGAGGCTTTGCTAATGATTTAAGTTTAATTAATTTTCTAACCAGCTCCATGGAGCTTTCGTTACCAATTTCTCCATCTTCATCCCCTGCCTCATCTATTTCTTCTTGTATTTCTTCAGCTAGTTTTTCAAAATCTGTTGTTAATGAATCTTCCATGTCATCTAATTTTTCCTTGTTTTCTTCTGCGTCTGATTCTGATAGTTCTTCCGAATCTGCATTATCATTTACTTCACGCGCCTTATCAATAGCTTCTTTTGCCGCTTCTTTAGCTTCATCGACGAGTTTTTTATCTGCTTCTGATTGTGGATCGGCTTCCTTTTCAGCTTCTAGTGCCGCATCCGTAGCCGCCTTTGCTTTGTCCATAGCATCTTCAGGAGGATCAGTTGCTGGATCCAGGCTTATGTTTTGATCTTTAGCTTCTTGAGAACATTCTTCACATGGACTTGGTTTACCATCTTCACTTGTAGTTGCATCTCCGGGTGCTCCTTGGCCTTCACCTTGACCCTCACCTTCACCATCACCATCACCGTCGCCACCAGCTCCTTCGCCTTCGCCTTCGCCTGATCCCTCACCTTCACCAGAGCCTTCGCCTTCTCCGGATCCGTCTCCAGAACACTCTCCAGAACCTTTACCGGATCCCGGTAAAGAACCTTCGCCTCCTTCGCATTCTCCGGATCCTTCTACATCACCGCCTGAAGCTAATGGAGGATTATCTTTCATAAACTGTGTAGGATCTGGCTTTGGCTCTGGAGGTGGCCCAGGTGCAGGGGCTGGAGGGCCTGGCGGTCCCCCTCTCTTTCCACCACCGCCACCAGACATCCCAGAAGTTCCCTTGTTTAAATCTTCAATATCATATTTTTTAATATCTACTGCTTGATCTATGTTTATGGGTGTCGAATTAATATCATATTCAATAGCTAAAATATTTGGCTTTATTGATACACTAAAATAAGAACAAGTCATAGCCATTTGAGCTATTCTATCTCTGTCTTTATCTTTTTGAAAATACAACACTAGTAAATCTGGAAAGTTTTGCATGGTGCTAACTTTAGCTCTCTGCATTTGCTTAGCCATTAAAACTCTAACTATTTTTGAATAAAAATCTGGAATAGTTGATCTATAAACCAAGGTCTGCTTTTTATCTCTTATACTGATTTCGTGCACCGGAACGGAAGACGGAGTTGGCTTAGTTCCAGAAATCTGAGTTTTTCCATCAGATAAGTCTACCCAGAGCGTCGCCATAGTAATTACTACGCCTTTCATCCATATAAAGTTATTGATGTAACTTCAGTATTTTTTTCATATCTTCAAATATTTCTAATCCATCCGAAACCACAATGGTTTCGTCTATATAATCTCGCATAGAAGTAGATAATAATTCTGTTTCTGAACTATCGGATCGCGCATTCCAGTGAATCTTCCAATTATCCGGATAAGTTCGCATCAATCTACTCTTTTGCAGATCTTCATCAATATCTAACATAATAACTA
>Ga0114996_10005277_pt1 | contig 15235 bp, 19 predicted proteins | sample ArcticOcean_MG_C_4_FD_87039 | JGI IMG/M metagenome (GOLD analysis project Ga0114996, IMG submission 87039) | Marine microbial communities from western Arctic Ocean - ArcticOcean_MG_CB4_134 | ecosystem: Environmental > Aquatic > Marine > Oceanic | place: Arctic Ocean: Canada Basin | collected...
CGGAATTTAAAACCTCTATGCGTATTATATTTGATGAGCAGCTTGGACCGTGGAATTATGTGGCGGTACCTAAAAAGCTAATATAAAAAGTTGCATGACTTATTTTATGCACGATCCTTAGTAACAGTTACTGACATGGTTAGACCTTCTTCAGAAGAAATCTTCAGAGTAAAATGGCCGCTACTGGCAAGAAAATCTGCTCATCAACAACGCTGGAATAGTGGAATTGGAACGTCAGATAGCTGCTATGGCTGCAGGCATGGCAGCCGAGGCCTAAAAAGAAGTCAAGTAAATACAAGAAGGGCCGCGAGATCTAAACTCGCGGCCCTTCTTGTATTTTTGCGTCACCCTGACCTCGCAGCACAAATTAGTGCTCTACCCTTCGTCAAATTGGCGCTTGAATCTTTTTGCTCCACGCAATATACTACACCAAAACTTGCCTAAATACAGTCCGCGTTGTAAAATGGGATACACCGTCATACGGGTATCAAAACGAGGCCGAAATGCTTCCCGAAAATATAACCATAAATCCACCGGAATTTGACGCAGTTGCCGCCTATGGAATTGGCGCTATCGCCACATTAATGGCAGTAGTGTGCGTCATAGTCTATGCACAAGGCAATCGCCGCCGCGCCATACTATTGGCGCTAGGCACCGCTGCCTGGATGGCCTTGGGCGCGGCGGCAGCAGTATCGGGACTGCTGTCTCGCTTCGACATTGCGCCGCCTCCCATGCTGGTTATGATCGCCGCCGTTTTCGCCGCTGCATTTGCTGTTGGATGCTCGCCGCTGGGACGCATTCTGGCGCGCCAGACATCGCTAGCCACACTGGTTGGCCTCCAGAGTTTCAGATTTCCGCTCGAACTAGTGATGCACCACGCCGGCGATCGGGCGATAATGCCCGTCCAACTCTCGTTTTCGGGTTATAATTTCGATATCGTCACTGGCCTCGGGGCGATCTTGCTCTTTATTCTTATCAAGTCCAGATCCACCATACCCAATGCAGCCGTATGGATCTGGAATATCTGGGGCATGTTTTGTCTGCTCGCTATCGCAATCATCGCAGTCGCAACCTCTCCCGTCGCGCGGGCTTTTGGAGACGAAGCAAAAAACCTCAATACCTGGGTCCTGTTTTTTCCCTATGTATGGTTGCCTGTTGTCCTAGTGACAATCGCTGTCTCGGGCCATATCGTCATTAGCCGCAAGTTGCTAACACAATAGCTAACCTGACCAGCAGGCCTCATCGATTGCTAGTCTGTCGTCGCGATATAACCTATATATCGCGATAGCCGACGCTCGCTCATATCTGCCCCCCGTGCGGCACAAAAGGCTCCTTGTAGACGATCTCCAATTCAACCTGGTGCAACACCCGGGCAGCCACCAGCGGCTTAAATAGACGCTCCAAAGTCACCACGACTTCGTTCTCTCCCCGACGCGCCAGCTCAAAGGGCAGGTCGAAGTGAAACCAGTGGTGCGTATCAATGCGATGCGGCAAACCACTGCGTTGCGCTGTATACGCAACTAGGCCACCGTAGAAATGACTCACGCGCCCCAGCTCTAGCGTCTCGCCACTGAACTGAAAAACAACCTCGTCTTCCGGACAGTGCTGCATCAATCGCACCCCCAGCGTCACGCGTTCTAATTCGTTGTCGCGCTGCGCCGCCTCCAGATCATCTGCCACGTTAAAGACAACCCTGGCCGCCACGCCCTCCTCCAACTCGACAGGCAGATAACGCGATGGCGCAAAGGGCTCCTCCTGGGCCTCTCTATGCGCAACAAAGTAGTGTTTCTTCTTGCGAGCGTAGATATCGGGATCGCCCATTTCGCGCAGCATCAAGTATTGGCGTTCAGTAAGCGGCCAGCCGATATCCGCAACGTAGAGCCCGTCTACCCCGGCGGCGCAAAAATTGCTCGCCGCCGCCCGCATCATCTCAATCGTGGCTTTGTGATTACGGTCGTCGTAGGGCACTTGGCCCATCGGCGCATAGATCCACGCGCCCGACCTTTGCGCCGCCTCTACCAACCAGTTAATCTCCAATTCCTGATCGAGCTGGAAACCGCCAGTCAGAGTTACTACCAGGTCCACCAGCCCTTCTTCGAGCCAGGTGCGCACATCCATGCCCATGCGCAAATTGGCCTCTTCCACTGGATGCGCCCGCGTTGCCAAACAGAGCTTCTGCCCACGCTCTGCACCGATGCGGTCCAAGATTTGGCGCGCTTGGCGCACGAACTCGGTCAGCAACGGCGTATTCTTCTCTATTTCCGAGCGTTTGAAGAATACCCCCACGTACGGATCCATCTCCAAACCGTCGGCACCGTAGCGCCCGCACACTTCCTCCACCATCTGCAAACGCTCCTGGCGCACCAGCGGATGGGCAAAATCCATGCAGGTGGCAGCCGACGGCTTGTGCGGATCTTGCTCGCCGATCATTACTTCGGGATGTTCTCGTTTCAAGCGATTCATCATGTAGATATTTTCTGCAGCAGAGCCGTCGTTCATGCGCATACTGCACAAGACCTGTACCCCCTTCTCGTGCGCCCGTTCCACCACCACTTGCAAAGGATCGTGACCAGCCGCCAGCGCCTGATTCAGATTCTCGGCGGCGCGCCACCACATCACCCCGTGGTTATGTTCGACCACATCCTCGCCCCATTTGGCGCCGACTTGCGAATCGTGCAGAAAAGTATTGCCCGAAGCCAACCCGTACACCAGCGTATCCACCCCCGTGCCCAATACCTCATCCACCGGTTGGCGCAATTGGTGCAGACTCATAGGCGGATCATAGCGATAGAAACTGTAGTGCCGCGCGTCGTTGTAATACATCAATTTCGGCTTGTCCATAAATTCACCTTCCTTATATTGTTTACTCTCGCCCTTCTATCACACACTTCTCTCTTGATCTCCCCCATTTATTTATCCTATATTAATTTCAGGCTGCATACTGCCAGCCAAGGAGGTCGGGAATGATCAGTCAGGCAGCGGAAGACTACCTGAAAAACATCTACAAATTGCAAAAGGGACGGGAGGCGGTCAATAAAGTTACCACCTCGCTAATCGCCGAGCGCATGGCCGTGGCCGCAGCCTCGGTGACCAATATGGTTAAGAAGCTAGCCGAGATGAACCTATTGAGCCACACGCCCTACCAGGGTGTGGTCCTGACCAAGGCCGGCGAGAAGATTGCCCTGGAAACTATCCGCCACCACCGCCTGCTCGAATTGTATCTGTCCGAAGCGCTAGGCTATCCCTGGGACGAGGTCGACGCTGAGGCCGAACGCATGGAACACGCCATCTCCGAAGAATTCGAAGATCGCATCGACCAAGTCTTGGGCCACCCCACCGTCGGAGCTCACGGCGAGCCGATTCCCACCAAACAGGGCGACATTGCCCGGCCCGACTACCTCTCCCTAGCCGATCTCGAAATCGGCGAACAGGCCATCATCCGCCAAGTCAGTGATCGCGATCCAGAAATGTTGCGTTATATGATCGAATTGGGTCTGACGCTGGGCACCTGCGTCGAAGTGTACGAAAAGGCGCCGTTTAAAGGCCCCCTGCAAGTGCACATCGGCTCTGCGGGAAAACAAAGCCTCGGTCTCGAATTAGCTGCCCACATCTTCGTCGCCACCACCAAAGCCTAGAAGATCCCGCTTAAAATCACTACTTGCCCGACGCGTGGCCGTTGCTCCCCGCCGTGTGACCATTCGCTTTGATCTTATTTTTTTCTTCCTTTTCTTCTTCCCGGCGTTGGCGCAACACTTCGAGATAGGCGTCAAAGTAACCGCAGAGCAATTGCAAGCGCTGGTTTTCATTGACCATTTCGAGCAAGATCTGCTTTTGTTCCAGGGACAGGCTTTCCAATTGCGCCATCTCAAAAGAAGAACTCACTAGGGGAACCTCCGGCAATTCGTGTCCCAGGTGGGTTTCAAACACTTCGTGGTAACGATGCTGGGCGGCGGCGAGTAAGTCGCTGTCCGTCTCTTCTTGCTCGTCGTCGAAGTATTCCACTGCCGACCTATAATAAATATGATCCTGGTAGACCTCGATGGTGCGGTAGCGCCGCCGACCTAGGGTAAGAATGTTCAGGCGCCCGTCGGGGAATTCTTCCAGAATCTCGCTAATTTCAACACTGCACCCCACGGCACTCAGGTTGGGTCCTGCAATCATTGAGATACCAAAAGGACGTGTCTGGCCCGCCGCTTCTCCCTCGCGACAATAAGCGATCATCTCCCTGTAGCGCTGCTCGAAGATGTGCAGCGGCCGGCGCTCGCCGGGAAAGACGACGACGTTGAGGGGAAAGAGCGGAATAATGGTGGGATGTGGGGACATAATTTATAAGCGGTTGCGCGATTGGCCGGGACGGTCTACCCTTATTTGTATGGATGGATTTTTCTCAGCCGCAAGCGAAGAGGAAATCGCGCGCGAAAAGAATAAAGCCAAGGAATTGCGCCGCACTCAGTGGTGGAAACGGCGCCGTTCTACGGGCAAGTGCCATTATTGCGAGCGCTCGTTCCCTGCCGCCGACATGACCATGGACCACGTCGTGCCCCTGGCCCGCGGCGGCAAGAGCGTCAAGGGCAATGTCGTCCCCTGCTGCAAAGAATGCAACAGCGAGAAGAAATACCTCCTACCCCTGGAGTGGGACGCCTATCTGGAACATCTTAAGGATTAGACAACCTATTTGCCCCCAGACCGGCTCGCTTCCTGAATTTCGGCTTTGACCGCATTGCGCACGGCACCTTCAATGCGCTCGTCTGCGTATCTTTCAAACTTGTCCGGCACATCGGACAGGTAATGCACGACCAACGCCAGTAGGCCACAGGCCACAAAAATCACCGCGTACAGCCTGAGACTGGAACGGTCCCGATTGCGACGGCGGGATCTGCCCATGGTCATGACCTCCTGATAAACGATGCGTGCGCCCCTCATCAGAGAGGCACGGACGCATATTAGTGGTAGTGTTTTATGGCGCTAATCGCCGCTGCCACTTCCTGGGCCACTTCTGCCGATACGCGCGGATTGAAGGGGCCGCCTTCACCGCCTTCTATGTCGTCGAAGCCGCCCAAGTGCATAGCTTCCACCACCGCCGAATAATTGTACATGCGGCTGTCGCGAAAGCGGATATCCTCCAGCGGAGCGATTTCATTTTCGATCTGGCGCGAAGTTTCATAGTCGCCGCGGCGTTGCGCATTGTTGATCTCGTCAGAAGCGCGCACGAACACCACATTGATGCCCGAAGTATGGCCCTTGGTCCCTAGCTCGGCCGGCCCGGTACTGCGGTCGCCGATGCCCCACATAACAATGCCGCTGTCCGGGCGCACGCCGGCGACCATAGGTTCTACATCGTCCACATCGGTACCGATCTTGATACCGACGAAATGCGGCGAATCATTAATTAAACGTATGGCCATGTCGCGCTCGCTCTTATTGCGCAGATAATAGAGGAAACGCGCACCACACGAGGCGCCCAACTGCTCGCCCAATGCCATATACTGTTGGTAGATACCCTCGGCATTATTGACCCCGGTCAACGGCATGACCAGGAAGACATCGGGCGGATGGGATGATTTGGACTGAGCTTCGACGAGACGGGCGGCGTCATCGACGGGGTTGGGCACAATGCCCGACATCAGCACGCCCTTGCCCTCCATCTGACAGCCGCTGAAATCCATCAATTTGACTTGCTCGTCGCGGCTGATATGGTGAATCAGGCTGGTACCGGCGATGCCGATGACGCGACGCCGTTCTCCTTCCAAGTAGTTGTTGTTCATCAGGTAGTCGATATTCTTGGCGTGCGCATCGTAATCGACGACGCCGTCGCCAAAAGGGACGACCGGAATCGACGTCACCGAATCGAGCGCGTCGAGTAGTTCAGGGGTAGTCAATGACATAGATATTCTCCGAGATTAATTGATATTTCTGAGACTTAGTTTAAAAAGTCTATCACAAATATATAGGGCTGTCAATATTAGGCTGGACTCGATCATGCGCCCATACCGACCTAACGCTCCGGAGCAAAATAGCTCATATCGCGACCGGCTTGACCTGTTGCAATCCACTCGCTGACCACCTGTCCAGTGACAGGCCCCAAAAGCACACCATTTTTGTAGTGCCCCGCCGCTACAAAAATGCGCGGATACGCTTGCAAGGGGCCAATCAGTGGCCGCCCTCCTTTGGGTTTGGGCCGCAACCCCGCCCGCTGCTCCACTCGCTGCGGCGCAAAACCCAATAGCGCACAGAACATTTCGTCAAAATGCTGTGCCGCCACCTCTGTATTCTCCAAAGTGAATCCCACTTCTTCTACTGTCGCCCCCACAATTATATCCTTCCCGGCGGCAACGATATAGTGTCCACTGTGGCGCAGAATATGGTTTACCCTCTCACCCCCAACATAACGGCCGTGCTGGCCGCGCACCGGCCGCACCGCAATGCCGACTCCCAACATCTGGCCAATCACCCCGGTCCACGCACCGGCTGCTAACACTGCGTAGTCGGCTGTATGCGTTGCCTTATTGGTGCGCACTTCAACGCCATTACTTCCGGTCGGTTCTACTGCCTCGACCTTTTCGCCGTAGGAAACGCGTCCTCCGCGCTGCTGCACCGCTTGTAGCAGCGCTTCACTTAGCAAGGCGGGATCGACTCGGTAATCGTCGGCAAAGTACACTCCTCCACGCACCTGTGGAGCAATATCCGGCTCCATGTCCCGCAACTGTTCGGCCTCGACCCACTCGGCCGCACAGGCGCGCTCCTGATTGAAGCGCAATAATTCGCGCGCCGCTTCTTCATCTGTGTCATTGAGGATTAAATCGATACCGCCCGGTGTCCGCCACCCCACGTCCATAGCGGTCTCCTCCAGCAACTCCGCTGCCAATTGCTGGTGGCAAGCGTGCCCGTCTCTATAGAGATTGGAATAGGGGTTGTCGAGGCCGTTGGGATGGGTTAGGATGCCCAGGGAAGCGCAGCTGGTGGCCGATGGGCCTTCATTCTCGTCGATGAGGTGCGCCGTCACCCCACGCCGACAGAGGTAATAGGCGATGGAGCGACCGACGACGCCGGCTCCAACAATCAGCACCGCCGCACTGTTGGCGGCCATGAGATCAGCGTCCGACGATGGGCTGTAAATGGGTCACTGGACAGGCCGCGGGCGGATTGACCGCATACCCCATATCGCCCAATATGCAACCGATCTGCGTTTCTAGACGCTGTAGATAATCGCTCTCATCGTTGCTCATTACCTGGCGCGCCGGCCCCACATCAAACCCGCGCACGGCCACCCCCGTCTTAAAACCCATAGGGAAATTGACACCCAGCAGCATGAGGTTGATCAGATCGAGGATGCGGAACTGCAAGACGCGCGCCCGCTCTAGATCGCCGGCCATGGCGGAATTGTAGAGATCGACAATGACTTCGGGAATAATGCCCGAAGTGGCGATGGTGCCGCCGCTGGCGCCAATGACCACGGAGGGCAGCAAGATCTCCTCGCAGCCGTTGAGCACTACGTAGTCGGGCCGCTTAGCGCGCAGACGGTGGATAGTATTGGTGATGCGCGGCAGATCGCGACTGGAATCTTTGGTGCCGAAAATGCGCTCGTACTGCAGCAGTTCTTCCATGATGTCCAGGGTCAATTCCTGGGTGAACTGCGGGATATTGTAGAGCAAGATGTCCAGCGGCGAAGAGCGCGCAATCTCGGCAAAATATTCGTAGAGGCTGCGTTCCGAAATCTTGTAGTAGTAGGGCGGAACCAGCGAAATGGCATCCACCCCAATGCCGGCGTAATACTCGGCCATGTCCAGCACATCGCGCACATTGGCCTCGCTGGCCCCGGCTAAAATCGGCACCCGCCCCTGATTGACGTCGACGATGATGCGCACCACCTCCTTGCGCTCCTCCACCGAGAGGCGCACAAACTCGCCCGTGCTGCCGTTGGGGTAGAGCCCATGGATGCCGGCCTGGATCAGCCACTCGATATAACGCTCCATTTCAGAGCGGTTGATCCGCCCCTGAGCGTCGAAGATGACAATATTGGGACAGAAAACGCCTTTGAACTCCCGACGTCCACTCCTGGAAACGGCGGTACTAGCCGGCGCCACCGGGCGCGCCGCTGAGGCGCCCGCTTCTCGACGCATTACCTGTATCTTGTGGGTGCGGATATAATCCTGCGCCGAGGGCGTCACGGTGGCGCGCGGGCAGATCTCCACCGTGCGCTCGTCTCCCAACCGGTTCTCCAAAACCTGGGCGGTAACTACTGAATCGTCTATGCGGACCATCTCACCTCTCAACTTTTATGGCGCTCGATTATTACTGATGTAGTAGACGCGCTTCCAATCCTGCATAGGGCTGCGGAATCAAGTGCGCCGAAACCAATTCACCATACTGCCGCGCGGTGGTCGCGCCCACCTCTAAAGCGACCTTGACCGCCCGCACATCGCCACGGAAGACGCTGGCAGTGAGGAAATAACCCACTTTATAACTACCCTCATATTCGACATCGGCCGCCTTGAGCATCTGATCTACGGCCTTGACCAGCGCCACTGTGCTGCGCGTTTCAATCAAACCCAGAGCACGCAAAGTCTCATCCTGCGCCCGCTCGGTCTCCACCCCGCCAAAGCAGGCCATGACCTGCTCATCCGGCCGCGAAATCACCTCGACACCATTGACCTCCCCGGCCTCGGCCGCCGCTTCTGCACCTGCCGCCGTCGCCGCCCTAACATCGTCCAGTGCCCCCGTCACCAGCGAGACGACACGCCCGCCGCTGCCAATGCTAAAACGCACCAGTTCCACCTCGCTGGTCTTGACCATGACATCGCTGCCGGCTATCGCACTAACATAACCGGTCGTCTCCAAAATACCCAGCGCCCCCACCGCAATAGGGGCCGCCGCAACAGGCGGCGGCAAAAGCGCCGCCAGACCTTCTATGGGCTGTGGAATCACTATATGAGAATTGACCTGGCCGACCTCTTCGGCACTGCGACGTCCGGCCTCTACCGCACTATGTACCGCCGCCACATCGCCCCGCACCACCACATGACTCAACGCCCCGCCGATGTAAGTCCAGCCCTGGATCTCCACTGCGGCTGCTTTGACCATGGCATCTGCGCCAACCATCAGCGGCGCCAACCCCTGAGTTTCCAATAATCCTAAAGCACCAGGACCGACCTGCGCATCCGTAACCGCAGCAGCAGCATGTGGCATGCGCTGCACCGCGTTTTCCTCCAGACGCGGCACCACCTCAGCGCTAATGATCTCACCGTAGCGCTCTGCCGTGCTCGTGCCCACGGCCATAGCCCGATCCACTGCAGCCACTGTTCCTTCTATTATTACGGTGACCCACCCCGAGCCGATGGCGTGGCGCCCGCAAACGCGCACTTCTGTGGCCTTGAGCATGGCATCAGTCGCCCCCATTAGGGCGGCCATACCCCGTACCTCCAGTATACCTAACGCCCTTGTTTGCTCTACCATCGCTCCTACCTCCCCGCCCCAAAGGTCTGTAAAATCTCAGGTACTGGTTGCGGAATTACCGCCGTTCCCATAAAAAACTCATTCTTCCCGAGATAAGTTCGCGCCGTGTCAATGGCCTGGCGCACCGCTCCCACCTCGCCTTGAATCAAAGTACACACCACCCGATTGTGCACCGTGAGCACATTGCGCACTTGCACCGGCGCCGTCTTGACCATCTGATCGTTGTTAAAAACGTGGACGCCATACCCGCGCGCTTCGATCAAACCCAAAGCATCGGGCGCTACCGCCAAACTGCGATCGATCGGACTGCTAACAAAACCGCGACACACCGCTTCGGGCTGATTGAGTGGCGCGCCTACCACGTGGTCCACTACTTCGCGCGCCGCCTCTACCCCCCGCTCCAACGCCGCGGCCACATCCCCCACCGAACCACTGAAAAAAATCGTCGTATAACCGCCAATCGTTTCCCATCCCAATAACTCCACTGCCGCTGTCTTACAGGCCGTATCGCCCGCTACAATAATCCCGGCTATTCCCTCCACCTCTATCATGCCAATGGCGCTCATTTACCCTTGCCCTCCAACATATCTACGACCAGATTGGTAACCTGCTGCACCAGAGCATCCCCTTCGTCTACACTATCGTGGCGTTCCGTTTTGTACAAATTGCATCCCTCGCACCCCGCATTGGGTTTGCCCTGCAATTGCAAAGCCCGTATGGCGCAATCGTCGCAACAATCCGGCGCCGCATACCCCGAGCCAAATTCTTCCTTTTCGCAGCCATAACACTGCTGCGGATGCTCACAGCCTACTTCCTGCGCAACTCCCCCTGCCGCGGCCAGACGCTGTGCCGCTTCTCCCTGTACCAACTCTAACTTGTGCTGCCGCACATAATCCCGGGCCGTAGGCGTCACGATCGCCTTCTCTCCCACGCACACCACTCTCTCTCCCTTATGAGCCCGTCCTAGCACTTTTTCGGTAACCACTGCGGCGTCTATATAAAGGACAGCATCCATTTCCATTTCCACGGTTCGTCAGATCTTGTAGGGCAGGACCTACAAATGCTCTTTTAACCCTTCCACTGGGCGCGGTATCACATGCACGCTGCGCAATTCCCCGACGCGCTGCGCCGCTTCAGCTCCGGCATCCACCGCCGCCTTTACGGCCGCTACATCCCCCTCCACCAATACCGTTACCAAACCTGAGCCCACCCGTTTTTGCCCCGCATAGGTCACTTCTGCGGTCTTCAACATCGCGTCCAACGCCTCTACCACGCCCACCAAGCCGCGCGTCTCTACCATACCTAATGCTTTCATTATGTGTCTCTCCTTTAACTCAAGAACAATGCGATGACGTCATCGGTCGGTCGCGGTATCACGTGCTGCGACACCAATTCGCCCACCTTCTCACTGGCCTCGGCCCCGGCGCCCACCGCCGACGTCACCGACCCCACATCTCCAGTTACCAGCACCGTGATATAACCGCCGCCGATCTCCACCAGCTTGATCACCTCTACATTGGCCGCTTTGGTCATCGCGTCGCTGGCTTCAATGCTACCCGTCGCTCCCTTGGTCTCTAGGATACCCAGCGCTTTGATGCCACTCGGTGCTTCACCGCCCGAGCGAACGGGCGTGATGGCGCTCAACTCGCCGTGGGGGCGCGCAATCACGTGCACGCTCTGCACCTGTCCAACGCGCGCCGCACCCTGCGCCCCGGCATCGACCGCCGACTTGACTGCAGCCACGTCGCCTTCGCAAAACACCGTAACTAGACCGCTACCGACCTTGTCCCAGCCCAGCAGCGCCACATTGGCCGCCTTGCTCATCGCATCGCTGGCCTCGATCGATCCAGCCAGGCCGACTGTCTCCACCATGCCTAATGCTTCTGCCATTATTTGCCTCCTGATCCGTTATTTTTCTAAATGGTCCGTTATTTTTCTAAATGTACTTTGCGAGCGTGTACCAAATCTACGCCATTGCCCTCATCCGTATCGAGATGGACCTCCAGCTTCTCCTGCTCGCTGATGCGACAAATAAGTCCGTCCAATACCCCTCCCTGGTCGCTATCCACCACTAATTTCATCAAATCCCCAGCTTTAACACCGTAGAAGTCGGCTTCACTCGGGCTCATATGCACGTGGCGCGCGGCGCGAACCACTCCACTGTGCAATTCCAGACCACCGGCCGGCCCCACCAAATAACAACCCGGTGTGTCGTGATGGTCACCGCTGAGACGCACCGACGTCTCAATGCCCAAAAAACGCGAGTCGGTAAAGGCCAACTCCACCTGGCAATAGTCGCGCAGGGGACCTAGGATGCGCAAATTGGCGATCATCTGCTTGCGCGGGCCAAAAATGGTCACCGTCTGATCGGCGGCAAAAGCCCCTTCTTGATAGAGGTACTTCTGCACGCTCAACTCCGCCCCCCGACCAAAGAGGATCTCCAGCGCCTCCTGGTTGAGATGGGCATGACGCGCCGAAATACTGGCGATCAGTTTGGGCGAATCCTGCACCGCCGCACTAGATCCGGTGCCGGACAATTCGGACACCGTCTGCCGCACAATGCGTTCGATCTGCTCTGGACTCAGCGACGCGTTCACAGCTTTTACTCCTGTCCTGGGCTCAGGTCCAAGCCTTGCCCATAGACGTGCAGCGAATCGACTATGCCAACTATAACGGCGTCAGTGGGCATGTCTTTCATACCTGCGGCAATGCGCGCTGAACTCCCCGATACCACCAGGACAAATTCGCCCTCGCCGGCACCCACCGAATCGACACACACCAAGTAGCGCCCCGTCCACTCCAACCCCTCCTGGCGCGCGGCGGCGACCTCGACCAGCAGCAATTTCTGTCCTGTCAGCCTCTCTACCTTAGCAGTGGCAACCACGTGACCTTTGACGCGCGCCAGCTGCATGCGTTCAGGTGATGCGGAAATAGTCCACCAGGGCACAGCGGCGCTGGCGGGTAAAGGTGCGGGGCGAGGTCAATCCTTCACCCGTAGGTCCGGCGATGGAATAGGTGCCAAATCCTTCGCCCCCCAAACCAACGCCGGCGTACGAAGGCCCGTTCTTGACAAAGATAGTCGTGTCCATCGCACGGGCCATATTGTGCATGTTCTCAATATTGCGCGAATGGATAATGGCCGTGTGCCGATAGCCGTGCTCGGCTTCAATGGAAGCGCGAATGCCTTGGTCGACATTGGGCACGCGGATAATGGGCAAGAAGGGCATCATCTGCTCTTCAAATACAAAGGGATGCCCCGCATCCGTCTCGCCAATCAACATGCGCAATTGGTCGTCTAAATTGAGACCGATGCGCGCCGCCAGCACGGAAGCATTGCGCCCAATCAATTCGCGGTTGGTCGCCAGATGCCCGTTATCGCCTTTGACAAAAGCCTCCTGGGTCAGCGCTTCGATTTGGGTGGCGTTTAATTCGTAGCCGCTGTAGCGCACCATTTGCGCTTTGAGCTCATCGGCCACCGACTCCACCACGAAGACCTCTTTCTCGCCAATGCAGAGGATATTATTGTCGAAGCCCCCCCCGTCGATGATATCGCGCGCCGCCTTGGCCAGATCGGCCGTCTCGTCCACCACTACAGGCGGATTGCCCGGCCCGGCGACAATAGCCTTCTTAGGACTGGACATAGCCGCCTGCGCCACGCCCGGCCCACCCGTCACTATAAGCAAATTGATGCCGGGATGGTTGAAGAGTTGGCTGGCCGATTCGATGGTGGGATCGGCGACAGCCGTAATTAAATTGGCGGGCCCACCGGCGGCGACAATGGCTTCGTTGAACAAACCCACCGCATACATCGACACATTCTTGGCGCCGGGATGTACATTAAAAACAGAGGAATTGCCGGCCGCGATAATGCCGATGGCATTGTTGGCCATCGTCGGCACCGGATGCGTCGAAGGCGTCACGGCTCCAACCACGCCGTAGGGTGCCATTTCGACCACGGTCAAGCCGCTGTCGCCAGTCCAGGATTTCGCCTCCAGATCCTCCACGCCCGGCGTCGCATCGGCCGCTACCTGGTGTTTGAGAATCTTATCTTCTAACCGCCCCATGCCGGTTTCGGCCAGGGCGCGCCGCGAAAACTCCTCGGCGTAGCTATGACATATCTGGCGAATGGCTTCAATGATCTTCTTGCGCTCTTCCAACGACTGCCCCACCAGTACCTCGTGCGCCCGCCGCGCCGCGGCCACCGCATCGTCTATCGTCTGGAACACACCCATGGACCCACTGCCGCCGACACTGCCGCCATCGACCACGCGTTTGACCACTTCTTCGACAATATGTCGTATTTGATCTTCAGTTACGCTGGATGCCACGTTTATTTCCTCATCCGATGCATCTATAGCTTGGGGGAATGGCCTCAGAAAGGTCTCTATTTTAATCCTATTTACGGCCCCAGAAAATAGGCGGGGCCAAGGGGAAAGTCAAGCATTAGTGCCAGGTTAGGACAGGTTGACAGCCCCCATTTATGCACTACTTTCAAGCAAAACGCCAATAAAGGAGTCTAGACCATGCGCATCATCCGTTTTCAAGACGAACAAGGCACCACCCACTTGGGCCAGGAAACCGCAAACAATCAGGCCACCCTGCTCTCCGGCGACCTCTACGCTGGTCTGCAAGCTACTGACCAGACCGCCACGATAGCTAAAATCCTGGCTCCTATCGACCCCACCAACATCTTCTGCATCGGCCTCAACTACCGCGAACACGCCGAAGAGTCCGGCGTCCCGGCACCCAAACTTCCCCTCGTCTTTATGAAACCCACCAGCACCCTCTGCCACCCCGGCGATCCCATCCGCTTGCCGGCCTGCCAACACGACGAGGAAGTCGACTACGAATGTGAATTGGCCGTCGTCATCGGCCGCACAGCGCTCAACGTCTCCGAAGCCGACGCCCTGAATTACGTTTTGGGCTACACCTGCGGCCACGATGTTTCCGCCCGCACCTGGCAATTGCAGGCCGGCGGCGGCCAGTGGATCCGCGGCAAAGGCTTCGACACCTTCTGCCCCCTGGGACCGGTCCTCGTCACCGCCGACGAAATCCCCGATCCCCAGACCCTGTCAATCAAAACCGAACTCAACGGCCAGATCATGCAGGACCACACCACCGGCGACATGATCTTCTCCGTCGCCCAACTCATCGCCTTCCTGAGCCAGGATACCACCCTGTTGCCGGGCACCGTCATCCTCACTGGCACCCCCCAAGGAGTCGGTTTTGCCCGCAAACCGCCCGTATGGCTCAAAGCCGGCGACGAAACCGTCATCGAGATCGAAAACATCGGCCGCCTGGTAAACCCCGTCGTCGCCGCCTAATCTGTTAGGGCGGCCTGGCCCACAAATGTCCAGGCCGCCTACTAATCAACTAATTTCTTCCGCTATATTATGGCACCCACGCCTGATCCAGATGCACGCTATCCACCTTGCCCAGTATCACCGAATCAATCGGCATAGCCGGCTCAAAAGCATTGGCGCTCTCCCGCGCCACTTCGACAATCACCAAATCACCCTCACCCACCACGTGCCAAGCCGCACTCACCTGCGGATCCCCCACCGCCTCCATCGCCTCATTCAAATCCTGGGTCAAATGCAAACTCCGCCCCCCATATGAATCTATACACTTCGACAACACCACCTTCCCCACAACCTTAGCCAGTTTCATTCCACAATCCCCACAATCACACTGCGCACCGCCGGATACTGCACCCCCGTCAACTCCTGCCCCCCACCCCCCGACTCCGTCACCAACACTTCACTGCCCACCCCCGCCCCTA
>Ga0114996_10005278_pt1 | contig 15234 bp, 14 predicted proteins | sample ArcticOcean_MG_C_4_FD_87039 | JGI IMG/M metagenome (GOLD analysis project Ga0114996, IMG submission 87039) | Marine microbial communities from western Arctic Ocean - ArcticOcean_MG_CB4_134 | ecosystem: Environmental > Aquatic > Marine > Oceanic | place: Arctic Ocean: Canada Basin | collected...
CTATCCACCAACCATAATAAAGACGTGAGAACATGTGTCTATACTATAAAATTTGTATTATGAAACCTGATGTAGAGACAGACAACAAGGCCTAAATTCCGACTACCATTGAACGAACATTGGGATGATTGTTTATTGCTGATAAATTCAGGAGTTTGTAAGGGTAACATACCCGACATCGCTACCGACCCTTTCGTAGCTGAGATAGACACTCCCAGCGCATCCAGTGCCAAACGTCGGTCCTCCTCGTCCGCCCGGTCAACCCACTCGGCCACACCTTCACACACTCGTTGAAGATCATCGAGGTTTATATTGTCGAAACTCGGTTTTAAAGATGTCTGAACCGCAGAGAGTTGAGTTTCCAATATCTTCCTTTGTTTTGACAGATCATTGCTCTTCTCACTAACAGCAGCAGCAGTGATGCCCCCGATCGTATATAGGTCGACTAAGCGTTTCTCCTGCAGGTTGAGGTCGGCTAATGCGCGCTCCACCCGTTCCTCCTCATCGTTATTCTCCTCTTCAACGGTAGTTCGTCTAAGTTCCTGAAGAACGATGCCAGGATTCGTAAGGACACCTTTCATCTCTGTCCAAACTGCCTCTTCCAAACGAATACCGTCGACGTATTTTGCCGTACACCTCTTGCTGCTGTTCTTATCGTATACGTGACGGCACCTGTAATACTTATAAGGCTTGCCTTTGGGGGTCAGCGTTTGTCCCACCATCGCAGAGCCACAAATTCCGCACTTCAATCGGCCCCTGAGGGCATAGTGCCGAGATGTTGACCGCAACCGTGTCCGTTCCGGGTCGTTCAAAATCTCCTGAACTCTCTGCCAGAGCTCTTCGTTGATTATTCTGGGTGTGGAACCTTTCACTAAAACCCACTCTTTCTGGGGTTGATCTACCACCTTGGAAATAGGTCCCTGGCCGTTTACGCGCCTCAGTTTGAGTCGCTTGGTCTTTCGATAGGTGACACGACCGGTGTAGGTCTCGTTCATGAGAATCCGTCGGATGGTCAGTGGATACCATTGACCTCCTAAAAAAGCAGGGACACCTGCCTCGTTTAGCTCATTTGAAACCCGCGAAAAGCTCTGGGACTCTATGTACCGCTGGAAAATTCGCTGAACAATCACAGCCTGGAATGAGTCTTTCTCTCGTCGGCCTGTTTCCGAATTGTAGCGGTAGCCATAGCATCCCTTTCCCGTTCCCTGTGGAAGTTTGCCAGCCCTGGCCCTCTCCAACTTGCCTCTCATTGTCCGCTCCGCAATCTTCTCCCGCTCGACCTCGCCTGCAAATGCTCTGACGTTGAGTATCAGACGGCCCACAGGAGTGTTCTGGAAATCCTCGGTGACGAACTCAAGAGTTGCATCGGCTCTCTCGATGTCATCGAGAAGGACCGCGATATGTATCTGGTTTCGTGAAAGCCTGTCCACTGCATAGGCCAGAACAACATCCACAAGCCCCCGATCTAGGAGTTGTCGAACCCGTTCCACTCCCGGCCTGTCGAGATCGGACCCACTTGCCGTGTCCCTGACGGTCTCAACCTCTATCCATCCTTTTGCCTGAGCGTATTCGATACATGCCCTCTCCTGGGTATCCAAGGAGGTGCCGTCTCTTTCCTGGGCATCCGTAGATACCCGGGAGTAGATGACAACTCGCATAGATGGTTTAAGCAGTCTGTTTTCTGACATATTTCCGTCTCCTCTTAGGGCCTGGTTTAGGCCTGTTTGCCATGTAACGTTGCATCGCACTCGGCCTGACGAGCCAGTCCCTGCCGAACTTGTCGCCCCTGACCTTTCCATACTCCAACAAACGCCTTATGTGTGCGTCAGAAAGACCGTAAGTGTCACTTGCCTGTCTGGTCGTCATATATCCCTTTAACATGCCTATATTATACACGTTATCGTGTCTATTTAGGAATTGTTGAGCGTACCACTTATCATTGCAGGATATAAATATACTGCTATACAAGATGCGACTAACTGATTCCAACTGCGAAGGAGCTCACCTATGCCACGAAAGATGGTTGTCCGGCAACCTGACGGGTCGGAACCAGTACTAACCGAAGTATCCACCGATGAAGCCCAGCTTCAGGAACTAGTGAAGAAAATTCCAGATCTCATCTCGGTGGAGGAGTTCGGCATGGTCGGGCCGATGATGGTTGTAGGTCGGGAAACATCACTCCCGTCGGGATCAGTGGACTTAGTGGGTCTAACTCAAATCGGAGAAATACTCGTTATCGAGTTCAAAACCGGGCCTCAAAACCCTGACTTCAGACACGCCCTTTCACAGTTGGTGGACTACGGATCAGACCTCTGGTCGATGACGTACGAGGAGTTCGAGGAAGCCGTTCCTCTCCGGTATTTCGCCTCTAACAGGTGCGATGACCCCAGAGTTAAAGGTAAATCAACCTTGGAGGAAGCAATGCTCCAGGTTTGGCCAGATAGTGGCCCCGGCGAAAGTACCGAATTCCGGGACACAGTAACCCAGCGCCTTAAGGACGGTCATTTCGACTACGTCGTTATCGCTCAACGTTTTACCGCTCCCATGCTTAACACGATAGATTACATGAACAATTCCATGCCAGGTTCCCGCTTCTACGCAGTCGAACTCGTAAAGTTCGAGTCTGACTCACTTTCCGTGTATGAAACGAGAACAACACGCAAGCCCACGCATAAACAACCGTCAAGGTCGGGCACGACATTAACTGAAGTAACTTTCATGGAGGAAATCGAAAATCTGAAGTATAAGGAAGCTCTACAAAGCATCTTCCACAAGTGTCGCGGTGCTGGATTGAAGTTTCCATGGGGGACTGCTGGCACATCGATACGAGCTAGTATAAAGGATGGGGAACCAATCTCTGTGGGGTGGGCGTTTCCACCGGGGCGCGCAGGTTGGATGGGATTGACCGACCTAACTTTGGGTTACGAACCTCAGCAGATCCAGAGAGCCCCTGAGGCACGGTCAGGACTCGAAAGATTTGTGCAGACTATATCATCGCTTCCAGACACATCTAAGACAAACCGAAATCGGTTAGACGCATATACCTTTACACCGGGGGCTGTTGTCAGGAATAGAAATGAGATAGTTGAGGCGCTGACGAAGGTTGCGGCAGACGTGATGCTCTAGGCAAGTTTTAATTTCCACCTCAGTTAGCTACAAGGGGTGTCACGTAGCATTCTCCGTGATGCGAACCGTGGACGGGGGAGTGCCTCTATATAGGATGGTTACAGTTTCCGACCAATAAGTTTTCCTCTTCTTCTATCTTGTGAACCCGTTTGAATTATGTACTTCTAACCACGCTATTTCAGGGTGTATTTATCGAAGAAATTTCTTTGACTTTAGAGTCAATAATTTGGTATAATTGTAGTCACGAAACAGTCGTGAAATACAGCTGTATATTTTGCCTGCAAGGCGTCGTAAAAATGAGCGCATGTGTCCCAACAATTGGGAAGCCAGTTCTACTGGCAGATAAAGCGCCAAAAAAGCCTTACGCAAGATTGTTTCTTTGAAGAATCCCACTTTAGTTCAACTTGTTCATATTTAAGGAGCATTCTATGGTGAAAAAATTCGAAACCTTTCCTTGTACGCGGGGATGTGCGCGCATCTTTTAATCTTATTTGATATCAGAGCGAAGCTCTGATTGTTATGTACGTGAGGTTGCCGCCGGCAGAAAAAACCGGGATTGGAGGCCCCGGATGGTTGGAGTGCAACTTCTGAGTCGGGATAAATTCCCAGCTTTATACATAAAAGTAGCGTGCCGGATGCAAAATGCGGCATAGGCAAGGAGATAAAATGCAATCTGATAATGGAAAAAGTAAGACTCAGCAAACAGTAGTGGCATTTGTGCTTGATGAGAGCTATTCGATGATGAGAGTTGCCCGCGATACAGTGGACGGTTTCAATGACTATATGGCCACTCTCAAAAAAGATCCTTCGCAGACGATTCTGCATCTCATGACGTTCAATTCTGTGAATGTGGGGGTGCCATATAACTTCGAGGATCTTTCTGAAGTTTCCGATCTGGATATTTTAGATTACCGGCCCGATGGGAACACACCGCTTCTGGATGCTGTCGGTTCAACAATCAAGGAGACGGAGAAATTTCTTAAAGTCAGTAATCTGGATGATCCACAGGTGCTTGTCACTATCATGACCGACGGTCAGGAAAATGATTCTCGTGCTTACACTCATGAAAGTATCACTCAGATGATTTCTGAAAAGGAGTCGATGGGCTGGGAATTCACCTATCTGGGAGCCAGCGTCTCATCATGGCGGGAAGCTAACAGACTCGGAATTAAAAGGAGTAACTTTTCCAGGTTTGAGGCTCGTGATCCGAAAGCGGCATTTCGCAGGAGTGCAGGACAGACTATCAATTTCAAACAGCAAATGAGGAAGTAGTTACGATGGTTTGCTCTGGCACTTTGGGCATTCAAACTTGCTTGAGGTGCCAGGGCGTATCTCTAAAGCCTTACCGGCCTCGAATAAACCAAGGGTTAATGGGTTTTGTATATTACTATTGTTAGTGAGAAAATACGGCGCAATATCGCGTCGGTCCTTATGGAGAGAATTTTATGGAATTACCTAGTTTAAGAAGAAGACCTTACCACACAAGTTTATTAGATTTGCCTCGTGGTAATTTGTTGATTTTTTTCATAACATCTATCTCCTTCATAGGCATATTGGTATTGTTTGTATATGCTGGATATGCCCACTCGCAGTACATGGGTAATGTGAAAAATTTTGAATATATTCCTATGAAGGATTACTTAGATATCGGGTACGACAATCCCCTGTACCAAGAATTGATTGCCGAGCACGACAATCCCCTGGCCAAAGAATTGCTTGCCGAGATTGAAAAGACTGAATGGCCTTTCAATATATATTCCAACAATGGCTTTTTTTATTTTCTTGCGATACTCATTTTTGGGATAACCGCCTTGGTTCAGTTCGTTAAGTTGCAAGAATGCTTGCGCACCGATTTGTGTTTGCTTAGATTCCTCGAGAATATTGATGCCAGACTCGGTATTTATTTTTCTGGAGAACCGAAAAAAAACTACAGAAGTTTCACGGTCTAAGTTTAAGGATGGTTGGTATTGGGATGTGGCAACGAATAAACAAGTCTATGAGTTTAATTTGAACATGGGCTGGTTGGAATCAGGATCAGAGGATTGGCAGATTTGGTATCAGCGCACAGTATTGCTTGACTACTCTAAGCACCTCTTCTATGGCAGTGAATTCTGGCGCAGATTGGATAATCGCTTCACCATAAGGTCCCGAACGACAATGGCTTTTCTTTCTATAGTACGGGCAAAGGCGGAATACCTAAAAACGCATTCTCTTGAAAATGAAGAATATCCTGGGGAATACGAGTTCCATTTGGAGTTTTTAGACAGCGGTATTAAATTCATGCAACCTAGCGCTTACCTTGAGAATTGATCGTAAAATTAATAACCTTTAAAGTTTAACGAATCGTTTATAATCAATTAATAATTATCTTAATAATAAAATTAAATATCTCCGAAAACAACCAATCTAGAATCAGGAGTACACATATGTCATTTGCCAACAAAAACATTTTCCCGTACGGAAGCATGATTAATAAATCCGGGAACCTTGAAATTGGAGGTTGTGACGTAACTGAACTTGCTGAACAATACGGCACTCCTCTGTATATTTATGACGAATCTACTATACGAAAAATGTGCCGTGAATTTGTAGGAGAATTTAGCACACGCTATTCCGACATAAAAGTAGCATATGCATCTAAAGCATTCATGAGCCTTGCAATGGCTAAAATAGCACATGAAGAACAATTATGTTTAGATGTAGTTTCCGGTGGGGAAATTGCAATCGCTGCCCACGCAGGATTCCCTACAAAAAAAATGTATTTCCATGGTAACAATAAAACACCCCATGAACTCTCGGAAGCAATAGATCAAGGAGTAGGAACCATAGTAGTAGATGGGTTCCATGAGTTGAATACGCTAGATAGCATCGCTAAGAGCAAAGGAGTGGTTCAAGAAATAATGCTAAGGCTTTCACCTTCAGTGGATGCTCACACACATGGGCACACAACAACTGGTATTTTAGATGTGAAGTTTGGGTTTTCAATCGAAACTGGAGATAGCACAATTGCAATCAGGCAAAGTATGGAATCTAGTAATTTAGATTTAAAAGGTATTCATTTTCATTTAGGATCTCCTATATTCGAATTAAAACCGTATTCAACAGCAATCGACTCCGTCCTGGATTATTTATATCAATTTATTGATGAAGGATTAAATCTCCGTGAATTCAGTCCAGGAGGAGGATTTGCAATCGGATATATGGGTAATATGCTTCCACCTCCTATATCTGTTTACGCAGAAACGATAGCCTCAATGTTACAAAAAAAATGTGGGGAGTTAGTTATAAAAGAACCGACATTAATAATCGAACCGGGGAGATCTATTGTTGGAAGGGCCGGAGTAGCTCTGTACACTGTCGGAGTCATAAAAGAAATACCGACCGTACGAACTTATGTGTCATTAGACGGAGGAATGGGAGATAACATTCGTCCTGCGTTATATGGTGCCGAGTACGAAGCTGTCATTGCAAATAAGATGAATCTAGACAACCAAAACAAAATCACATTAGCAGGTAAATATTGTGAATCAGGAGACATTCTAGTAAAAGACATTGAATTGCCTCCAATCGCCTCAGGAGATATTGTTGCTATCCCTTCTTCAGGAGCTTACTGTTTGTCAATGTCGAGCACATATAATATGCACCCAAGACCAGCAGTGATAATGGTTAACAACGGTTCCTCTAGGTTAATCAGAAGAAGAGAAACTTACAAAGACTTGATGGCTTTAGATGTCATTTAAGTCGAAAAATTAAATTGTTAAGCAATAGGAACAACACACAAAAACCGTATGCAGTTTATGTAATACTCACCATCAACACTATCCTAATAGTGTTGATGGAATTTAATGGTACTAGCACTAATCCCAACACACTCAATGATTTTGGTGCCTTAAACTCCATCGGAATATTGCACGGGCAATATTGGCGACTAGTCACGGCCATATTTCTCCACATTGGTTTTATGCATTACGCGGTAAATTCAGTTAGCCTGTTCATAATAGGGTCTTTAACCGAAAGAATATATGGTAGCTATAAATTCATACTTATATATTTAATATCAGGAATTTTTGCTAGTTCACTAAGTTTTGTTTTTAGTCCCTCAAACAGCATAGGAGCCGGAGCAAGTGGTGCTATATTTGGACTTTTATCGTCCTTAGGTAGTTTTTATCTGATTAATCGAGACAAGTTAGGAAAATATGGAAAACAAAATTTCAATGCTATTTTAATGCTTGCCGTCATAAATTTGGGCTTTGGGTTTATGAATCAAGGAATTGACAATTGGGCTCACATAGGGGGATTACTAGCTGGATATCCGTTAGCAATTATTCTGCGTAATGTCAAAGTAAATTTAACAAGCTTAAGAACAATATGTTATGTATCTCTACTGATCGTATTGTTCATTATATTTATATATTGGGGTCGTGAAAATATCCAAAATTCAAAAGAATACGAACAATTAATGTTTCACGATAATATTACAAAAATGCCAACTACTCATATTTAAAAATGATACTCTTATTACACAAGAAAATGGGAATAAATCGCAATTTAGGATTAGTTACAAATGGTTTGGAATGACGAAATAGCGGAACTGAACGAACGATTAGCATTAGCTAAGAGAATGGGTGGTGAAGAAAATGTTGATAGGCAACATCGCTTTGGAAAATTGACGGTACGAGAAAGAATAGATTCCTTAACAGATAAAAACAGTTTTAATGAATCATCGGCTTTAGCCGGATCTGCTACTTATGAAAACAATAAGCTGATAGGTTTCACCCCTTTTCCTCGAGTATTTGGGGCTGCCAAAATAAATGGCATGCGAGTATTCATTGATGGAGGAGATTTTACTGTAAGAGGAGGATCTGGTGAAAAAGGCGCAGGGAGTAAACCTAGTCCATTAAAGTATGCATCTCAGTGGAAGCTACCACTGGTCAGGTTATTAGATGCATCTGGAGGAAGTGTAAGAACCTTTGAACAAATAGGCCGGACATATATTCCCGACGGACCGAGTACTGAATTGGCAGTCCAGTTACTTAGTGAAGTACCCGTCGTATCAGCGGTATTAGGTTCAGTGGCCGGATTACCCGCAATTGAGGCTTGTTTATCTCATTTCACTGTCATGGTAAAAAATACTAGCCAAATTTTTGCTGGCGGACCTCCTGTAGTTAAGGCCGCATTAGGATATGACATTTCGAAAGAAGATTTGGGCGATTATAGAAGTCAAGTAATTAAAACAGGCGTTATTGATAATTTAGCCGAATCTGAAGAAGAAGCCTTTGAAATGATCAGAAAGTTTTTGAGTTTTATGCCATCAAGTATATGGAAAAAACCTGGACGAATTGAGACTAATGATGACCCTAATCGTAAAGATGAAGAATTGCTGTCTATTATTCCTAAAAATATTAAAAGAAGCTATGATCCTTACAGAATAATAAATCACATATTGGATCGAAATTCTTTTTTCGAAATTTCGCCTTTATATGGCAAAGCACGAATAACTGGATTAGCTAGAGTAAACGGGTACCCAATCGGAGTAATGATAAATAACCCAAGACATTTAGGTGGTTCAACAGATATTGCTGCTGGGGAAAAAATAACTCGTTTGGTGAGCCTATGTGACACATTTCATATACCGATTGTCTCCTTAGTAGATGAGCCCGGATTCATGGTTGGAATGGATGCTCAGAATCAAGGAATTGTCAGAGCAGGTGCTCGGATGGTCTCTACTTTGGCAAGAAGCCAAACACCTTGGATAAGTTTTTACATGAAACAAGCATACGGAGTAGCAGGTCAAACACATCACAGAACTACCGGAATGTACCATAGGTATGCTTGGCCATCAGGTCGCTGGGGATCAATGCATATTGAAGGGGGAGTGTCTGCAGCATACAAAAGAGAAATATCTGCATCAGAAAATCCTGCGGCAAAGCAACAAGAAATTGAAGATAGATTAAATGCTATGACATCTCCATTCAGAACTGCAGAATCTACCGGAGGTGCTGGAAACAATCACGGAATAGACATAATTGACCCGCGAAACACTAGGCCTTTATTGTGTGATTTTATAGAAATGGCTCAAGAAATTATTGATACCCAAACAGGACCTGCACCGGTACCTTATTCACCATAAAACAATTAGGAATATTTTAATGGAACTCAGGCAGATAGGAGACTCAGATTTAATATGTTCAGCTTTAGGTTTTGGAACATGGGAAATGGGATCACAGTACGGCCCAATAGACGTCAAAGAAGCTAGTCATGCGGTAAACGTTGCCATAGAACATGGAATAACATTATTCGATACAGCTGAAGTTTATGGCCCTTATATTTCGGAAGAGATTTTAGCAAAAGCTTTAGGAGCAAAAAGAAAAAATATTATATTGGTTAGCAAAGTAGGATTTGAATATTCTGCAGGATCTAAAGTCACAGGTAGAAACTCAAAATATGATCACATTATTGAACATGCACACGGATGTCTAAAAAGATTGGACACTGATTTTCTTGATTTACTTCTGATTCATTGGCCTGATCATGACACACCATTTGAGGAAAGCATTTCTGCTTTAGAAAAATTAAAAGAAGACGGTAAAATTAGACATTATGGTGTTTCGAATTTCACTCCGGAAATGATGGAAGAATGTGAAAAATATGGCCACATATCCGCAAATCAAGTTGGGTATCACATGTTCGACAGAAGAATGGAATCAGGAGTTTTACCATTCTGTAAAAAGAATAATATAGGATTTATGGCATATGGAACTTTAGGATTCGGGTTACTTTCCGGAACTTTTACAAAAGATACCGAATTTATCAAGTCTGATTGGAGGAGTAACGGGTTCGCTTTCAAACTACCCTTATTTCAAGCAGAAGAGTTCGAAAAAGAAATCAATGTTTCTGAAAAGTTGAAAAACATTGCGCAAAAATATGGTAAATCACTCCCGCAAATGGCGATTGCATGGACATTAGGGCATCCTGATGTTTCTGTGGGGTTAGTAGGCGTAAGAAATGAAAAAGAGCTTAAAGAAAATGCCTCAGCAGTAGATTGGATAATTAATCCAGAAATCCGAGCAGAAATAGATCAAATCTTTGCCGAGGAAGGGGTACAAACCCATATTAATACTGAACAGGCCGTGTAAATCATGGCCATCACTAAAGCAATAATACCCGTTGCAGGACTCGGAACTAGGTTCTTACCTGCCACTCTAGCAGTGCCAAAAGTAATGATGCCCATCATTGATCGGCCTGCCATACATTATGCTATTGAAGAAGCTCATCAATCTGGTATTAAAAAAATAATATTTGTGATCTCACAAGATCAAGAATCTGTAAAAACCTATTTTCAACAACGAACAGATATAGAAGATCTACTACTTTCAAATGGTCTTCATGAGCTCTTGGAAACAATAAAAACTATTAGGAAAATGGGTGATGTTCAGTTTATCACCCAACCTAAACCAAGAGGATTAGGAGACGCAATATTACAAGCTAAAAATTCAATAGGAAATGAGTCATTCGCAGTTATACTTCCTGATGATCTCATATTGAGTGACATTCCAACTTTATTGAATATGATCGAAATACAAAACGAAAAAGGTATTACTCTATTAGCAGTCAAGGAAGTAGATAAAAGTTTAATATCTCGTTATGGAGTCATTAAACCCAAAAAAATACCTTACAATGACATGATCGAAATCGAAACACTAATAGAAAAACCTGAAATGGAGTTTGCACCGTCAAATCTTGCTATCGTGGGCAGATATATTTTAAACCGAACTATATTCCCAGCGCTTGAGAATTCGGGATTAGGAGCATTAGGAGAAATTCAACTAACTGATTCAATCCGCAAAACAACAATAGAAGGGCAAAAATGTATTGGGTTTAAATTTCCCGGTAAGCATTTTGATATTGGCACTCCTACAGGTCTTTTAAAAGCGAGCATACAGATGTCTCTTGTAAGAAATGACACAAAACATGAAATGGGGAAATGGTTGCGTACGTTGAAACTACCTGAATAAGGTTAAGACTAATAGCACAGTCATAATCCAACAAATTACTGTTTTCACTATGAAGTTATCAGTCATAATGATATTTTCTGAACGTTCACCAATACCTTTTAATATTACTAAGTACATATATCTCATTACTCCTGTTATGACGAAAGGAATAGTTATAAGCATAGTATTATTAATTGGCAAATTAGTCGCCATCAATGTATAAAATATATATATGGAAATAAGAACTAAACCATCAACTATAATCGAAAACCTTAAAACAAAAATGTTGTACCGAAACAAAGAAGATCTAGTATTAGCCTGGGTAGTACCCGAACTAATCTTTTCAGAATATCTCTTGCAAAGGGCAATAAAAATTGATCCGAATAATATACACGAATATAGCCACCAAGAAACAGGGACATCAATTGCCACAGCTCCTCCCAACACTCGAAGCAAAAAACCGAACGAAATACAAACAATGTCTGCTAAAACAAACGATTTTAAAAACAATGAATAAGCAATCATTAATCCGAAATATACTAGTAAAATCATTACGAAGTTCCAATTTATCATTGTCCCTAAAATAATGGCACTCAAAACAAACAATCCGGAAAAAAATCGGGCGACAGGAATTTGCAATGTCCCTTTTGCTATGGGTCTATTTTTCTTAAATACGTGCAGTTTATCTCTATCGATATCAATACAATCATTCAGTAAATATATTGCCGAACTAATAAATATAAAGGCCGACAAACTATTAAGCATACCCAATAACATACCGAATAAATTTCCGTCTATTCCCAAATCCCAAGACTCATTGAGTGAGAAAATTAGTGGTATTAAAACTGATGAATTTTTAATCCATTGGTTAGGCCTTGATGACACGACAAGAGCATGAATAGTAGGCACAATGTTAGCTCGTTTTACCATTTACAATTAAATATTTAGCATATTTAGCACGACATCAATGTTATTGATGTTTGGTAGACGTAATCCTCTATCAATTTCGTCGACAATTTTAGTAATTGCCTCATTAGCGGGAGTTGGAATACCTATTTTGCTACCTATATCCGCAATATATCCATTCATAAATAGAATTTCAGTTTTTCTGCCTTTAGTAACGTCTTGTGACATCGATGATTTCCATTCTTCGTGATTAGTTGGCATAAAAACCTGATCAAGGTTTTCATATATATCACCTTTATCAGCTGTTGCCCAAGTGTGTGCTTCTATCTTTTTAATAGGTTCAATCTGGTAATTCATGGCTAATCCGACTTGACAAGATTCTTTCGCAATGTGTATCTGTATGGATCTAGCACCTTTTATTTCCGCAACACTACTTGCTCCGAGCCCTGTCATCGCCGATATAGGGTTAGAGGATGCATTCGTTGTCAATTTAGACCAACGTTCTCCCCAAATATTCGAAGTTGTTCTCGAATTATCTATACAGGAAAGAATTGATGCGATTTCTTCTGATCTTTTACTTATTCTACCGTGCAATTCACCTACTCTGAACACATCGTGCTCTGTTGCAATACCTGTTTTACCACCTCTATCTACATGACCTGGTTCCCATAAAGCAACGGTGATAGAAGACATCACACAAGCGATCTCCCTTTCATAACCAACGATAGAAGCAACTAGTTGGTCATTCATACAATTCTGATTATCAACTACTACCCCATCATATTTTAATAGTCGTTTACAAAAATGGGCTGCCCATTCAGTATCATAAGACTTAACAGATAAAAAAATAATGTCAAATGATTCTGTAAGCTGCATTGCATCTGATAAATGGATGACATTAATGGGCACATTGAAATCACCTTGACATCCGGTTACATCCATTCCATTGGATCGAATATGATCAACATTGTCTCCCCACATATCTATCAAAGTAATATCACTGCCAGATCTTGACAAGAATGCTGCAATATAACTTCCAACTGCTCCAGCACCAAAAACGGCCATTTTTTTGGTCATTACCATGTCCTTTTATTATATAAGTTTGATATATTGCATCTACAATATGTTTTACATTATTTGCGATTATCCTTTGATAATCAATTTTAAACAATGTTAAGATTGCAAAACAATGTAATTCAATTGTAATTAGATGTAATTAGATTTTACTTAAGAGGTCACTAAAATGTCTGGACATTCTAAATGGTCAACAATCAAACACAAAAAAGCCATAACTGATTCAAAAAGGGGCAAATTATTCACAAAACTTTCTAAAGAAATAATAATTGCGGCTAAACAAGGTGCAAGCGATACTACTATGAATTTTCGCCTACGAATGGCTGTGCAGATTGCCAAGGATAACAATATGCCTCTAGATAATATTGACAGAGCAATCAAAAAAGGCAGTGGTGAAGGAAATGACGGAATTACTATGGCCGAAATCACATATGAAGGATATGGACCTGGTGGAGTTGGAATAATGTTACAAACATTAACAGACAACAAAAACCGAACAGTTGCAGAAATAAGATCCACCCTAAGTAAAGCAGGCGGAAACATGGCTGAGTCAGGAGCAGTTGGTTGGCAATTCCAACAAAAGGGAGTGTTAGTAGTGGATGTGGGGGAAATTGACCCGGAAGAGGTAGCCATGACCGCTATTGAAGCCGGTGCAGAGGATTTTGAGACTTATGAAGGAACTTTGCACATTTATTCCAACCCTATGGACTTAGAAGACATTAGAACAAAACTAAATGATCAAAACACCTTAGTAACATCTAGTGAGCTTTCTTTAATTCCAAGCAACACGATCATGCTAGATGTAAAAAAAGCACTACAAACGCTAAAGTTATTAGATCTATTAGAAGATTTGGAAGATGTTCAAAAAGTTTACTCCAATGCTGATTTCCCTGACGAAGCATTAGCAAATTTTCAGGTTTAACAATTCAATGCGAGTGTTAGGTATAGATCCTGGAACGATAAAAACAGGAGTAGGAATTGTTGATTCAGAATTTGGTATATTTAAAACACCGTTTTTTAAGGTTTTACAGCCGCGTAAGCGAGAACCTATTGAAAAACGATTAGCCTTCATTTACGACGAAATGAAAGTAATCATTGAAACTCACCAGCCCGATGAAATAGCAGTTGAAGATCCATTTGTTTCAAACAACCCAAAAACTGCTTTAGCAATTGGGCAAGCACAAGCAGTCATTTTGATATTAGCTGCTCAAAAAAATATACCGATTGCTCGATACGCACCTACATCAATAAAAAAATCAGTCACAGATTACGGGAACAGCTCAAAAGAACAAGTATTAGAAATGGTGAAAGTAATACTCTGTGACATATCAATCATAGGTCCCGATGACATTTCTGACGCATTAGCAGTAGCAATATGTCACCATAATTCAATATTAGTTAACAGATTACTTGGAGAATAAATATTATGCCAAACACTCTAATTTCCAGTATTAGAGGTACAATTGCTTCCAAGGATAACAGTACAATTGATATTGACATAAGCAATGGGATAACACTTTCTGTAATCTCTCCATTGACTACAATTGAAAAGACCGGAAACATAGGAGACCCAATAAAGTTATTAACATCTCTACAATTGCGTCAAGATAGTGTAACTTTATATGGATTTGCCAGTGATGAAGATAGATCCGCATTCGAAACACTCATAAACATTAGTGGAGTTGGTCCGAAATTGGCAATAACCATACTTTCGATATTAGATGCCCGATCACTTGCTTCTGCAGTCGAAACAGAAAACACAATTACTATTATGCAAGTTCCTGGAGTAGGAAAAAGAACTGCTAGTCGAATATTACTTGAGCTAAAAGGGAAAATAGACAAAATCTGGAACATACCAATTTCTATAGATGAATCAGATGACGTATTTGAATCACTCACATCTCTTGGATATTCGATAATTGAAGCTAGGGAAGCAATATCGAAAATTCCTGATTATGAAACACTAACCGTTGAAGACAAGTTACGTATATCCCTACAATACTTAACCACGAAATGAACACGAATTATGACAAATGGGCAGGAATATATGACTCTATATATTACGGTTTTAAACAAGATATCAGCTTCTACGTTAAGGAATCCGTTAAAATCAATGGTCAAGTATTAGAAATAG